>Ga0075421_100000883_pt1 | contig 33510 bp, 25 predicted proteins | sample SoiMetdeltSBSDD5_FD_75292 | JGI IMG/M metagenome (GOLD analysis project Ga0075421, IMG submission 75292) | Bulk soil microbial communities from a Populus tree surrounding site in Tennessee, USA - Soil MetaG P. deltoides SBSDD5 | ecosystem: Environmental > Terrestrial > Soil > Tree plantation... | reverse complement strand
GAGCAGCGCATCAACGGGACGTCGGCGTTGCCTACCGGAGTCTGGAAGCACGTGGCTGTGACGCTGAATGGCACAACCGGCACGCTGTATGTGGATGGGGCCTCGGTCGGCACCAACGCGGCCATGACGCTCAATCCCTCCAGCCTGGGGAACACGACCCAGAATTGGCTGGGACGGTCACAGTACGCCGACGCGTTCCTGGATGGACAGCTTGATCAGTTCCAGATTTACAACCGGGCCTTGAGCGCGGCAGAAGTCTTGTCGCTGTTCCAGAACCCGTAGTGATATCACTGGGCCGCTTCGTCTCAAGCGGATGAGCGACCCTCCGCATAAATCCTCCCAAAGGTTTCAGAACCTTTGGGAGGATTGCACTTAAATTTGCTGAGCTTAAGTAGTTTGGGCTCTACTGGGTTTAATGGGAAATCCATGTACTGTCATGCTGAGGCCTGCACCCTGAGCGGAGCGCGGAGCACCCTGAGCGGAGCCACGCGCTCTTAAGCGTGGCGTAGTCGAAGGGCCGCGCGAAGTCGAAGGGTGGGCCGAAGCATCTCAACGCGAGTCAAGAGACTCTTCGGCGCAAAGAGCGCGCCTCAGAGTGACAATAATCCCTCCGGACTCGGGAGAGCCGTAATCTGCAAGGAGACCACTCAATGAACTCAACCACCTTCCTCCAATCACTCCGAACTTTCGTCGGGCGGATGGCGCTCATCAGCCTCATCTTTGCCTCCGTGTCCGTTTTTGCTTTGCCAGTCAAGCTTCCCGCTATGGCAGCGGTTACATTTCGCAATCCACTTAATGTGGATCATGGCTCTGACCCGTGGATGCAATACTACAACGGCCAGTATTACCTGACCGCCACCACCTGGTCCACTAACCCCAGCGTTGGGGTAACGATGAAGCATGCCTCCACTGTCGCCGGGCTGATCGCCGCCACGCCGGTGACGATCTGGTCGGATGCAACCTCCTCGCGTTGTTGTAACATCTGGGCGCCGGAATTTCACCTGCTCAATGGCCCGAACGGTCAGCGCTGGTATCTGTACTACGTGGCCGGTGTCGCCGCGAATACGGACAGCCAGCGCATGTACGTCGCCGAAAGCGCCGGCCTCGATCCGCTGGGGCCTTACACCTTCAAGGGCCAACTCGCCGTTGGTGGTCCCACGGATGCCTGGGCGGTGGACCCGACCATTATGACGATCAACGGACAGTATTACCTGTTCTATTCATCTTATGAGGGTGTGCATTACCAATCGAGCCAAAATATTTATGGTGTGGCCTTGAGCAACCCCTGGACCATCAGCGGCAGCCCGGCCTTGATCGCGCGCCCGACGTTTACCTGGGAAACCGGCACGGCGGCAGTGAATGAAGGGCCGGTTCAACTCAATGCGCCTAACGGCACGACCTACCTGGTCTTCTCAGCCACCTGGTGCGGAAATCCAAATTATCAATTGGGCCGCGCAACCTACAATGGGGGACCGGTCTTGAGCCAAAGCTCGTGGGTGAAACACACCAGCCCCATTTTCTCGACGGCGAATGGTCAGTACAGCACCGCGCACAATGGATTCTTCAAATCGCCGGACGGAACGGAGGACTGGATTGTCTATCATGGGGTGACGAGTCCGGGTGGGGCGTGCGACAATACCCGCACAACGCGCATCCAGAAATTTACTTGGAATGCCGACAACACACCCAACTTGGGCGCGCCGCTGGGACTGACGACAGATATTAATGTTCCCTCCGGCGAAGGCGGCACCCCAGCGCCCACCGATACCCCAACCGCCACCAACACGCCCGGGCCGTCGCCCACACCCACAAACACGGCGACGCCGACGAACACACCGCTGCCGCCGCAGACGAATCCGGTCGCCTACTATCAGTTTGAGGGCAATGCGAACGACAGCAGCGGCAATGGCTATAACGGCACACTCGTCAACGGCCCGACGTTCCTGGCCGGCAAAGTGGGGCAAGCGGTTAACTTAGACGGCACGAACGATCATGTCACTTTGCCGATTGGCAGCCTCATTAGCACACTGAATGACTTCTCGCTGGCTGTCTGGGTTAAGCTGGACACGACCGGCGCCTGGCGGCGTCTCTTCGACTTCGGCACCGGTACGACGGTGAATATGTTCCTCTCACCTACCACCGGTTCAGCGACCCGATTTGCCATCACCAACGGCGGCAACTGCTGTGAGCAGCAACTCAACAGCACCCCAGCGCTGTCTGCCGGAGTCTGGAAGCATATAGCCGTGACGCTCTCGGGCAGCACGGGCACATTGTATGTGGATGGAGCGCAGGTCGCGCAGAACACAGCGATGACGCTCAAACCGTCTAGCCTGGGGAACACGACTCAAAACTGGATTGGGCGGTCGCAGTATGCCGACCCGTATTTGGATGGCCAGGTTGATGAGTTCCGCATCTACAACCGCGCGTTGAGTGGGGCTGAGGTTTCGAGCTTGTTCAACGGGGGACCGACGCCGACACCGACGCGGACGAACACGCCCGGCCCGACCGCTACGCCGACGAACACACCACCACCCGGCAGTGGCCCGCTCCACTGGTACAAGTTCGACGGCAATGCGACCGACAGTGGCAGCAGTCCGCAGAATGGCACGCTGGTCAACAGCCCGACGTTTGTCACCGGCCAAGCGGGACAAGCGGTGGATCTCGCCGGTGGCGCGGGTGGATCGGCCAGTCAGCATGTAAGCCTGCCCGCCGGCATCGTCAATGGCCTGACCAACTTCTCAATCGCCACCTGGGTCAAGCTCGACACGACCGGTAGCTGGCGGCGCATCTTCGACTTCGGCACCGGCACGACGGTGAACATGTTCTTGGTGCCGACCAGCGGCACGGCCATCCGCTTTGCCATCACCACCAGCGGCTCCGGCGGCGAGCAGCGCATCAACGGGACGTCGGCGTTGCCTGCGGGAGTCTGGCATCATGTGGCGGTGACGCTGAATGGCACAACGGGGACGTTGTATGTGGATGGGGCGTCGGTTGGCACAAACGCGGCGATGACACTCAACCCGTCCAGCTTGGGGAACACGACACAGAACTGGCTGGGACGGTCACAATACGCCGATGCGTTCCTGGATGGACAGCTTGATCAGTTCTACATCTACAACCGGGCTTTGAGCGCGGCGGAAGTTTTGGCGCTGTTCCAGAATCCGTAGGGTTGTTTCCTGAAGTTTCCTCGGTTCCTAAAGCTGAGGGAACTCAAGAAATTGGGAACTAAGGGAACTGAAGGAACTTGGATAGCTAAAGAGAGTTCCTTCAGTTCCCCTAAGTTCCTTGGGTTCCTGGCACTGGAGTTCCTTCTGTTCCTTGAGTTCCTTCAGTTCCTGGTTCTTTCGTTTCTTCTTCCTTCATCCTTCTTCCTTAGCCTTTGCCTGCTCCCACGCTTTCCTTAGTGCCGCGGCCCGGAGCGTGATCTCGTCAATGGATTGCTGTGGCCCGCGAATCAATTCACTTCCAATGCCCACGGCCACCGCACCCGCTCGCACGTAATCCGCTAAATTGTCCACCGAGATCCCGCCCGTCGGCATGAAGTCCACATCGTTTAATGGCGCGCGGAGCGCCTTTAAATACTTCGGCCCTAAGACCTCCGAAGGAAACAACTTGAGCATTCGGCAGCCCGCGACAAACGCATTTTGAGCTTCCGTGGCGGTGAACACGCCAGGGATGTGCAGGACATCTCGCCTTTGAGAATACGCCACTGAATCCGGATCGAAGTTGGGTGAGACGATAAACTGCGCCCCGGCGTTGAGGGCGAGGTCAACCTGGTCCACCGTGCGCACGGTTCCAGCGCCGACCATTAAATCTGCCCCGAACCGCGCGCGCAGTTCTTTGATGGCCCCGAGCGCGTTAGACGTGTTGAGCGTGACTTCCATGACCGGGACGCGAGCGGTCATGAGCGCCCGGCCGATTTCCAAAATGCGTTCGGTCGAGAACTGGCCGCGAATGATGGCGACAATGCCTTCGTGCTTGAGGCGAATGGCTGTTTGTTCAGTGAAGTGGGTGGGCATCTTTCTCTTTCTCTCTTTCTTTTTCTTTGCGCTTACTCTACAAGCTCATAAACATTCGACCCCTCCGGCTCCAAATGTAAATCGAAGTGCAGTTCAGTTGCATCCGCCCTCGTCGGCGTTATAAGTTGCCCATCATCCAAATCGCGCAGGCGATAGTTTCCGGCGCTCAATTCCAGATGCTGCCGCCGGAGCACGAGCGTGACATCGCGTTCGATCCGGCCATCGCCGAGAAAATTCGTTTCCAGATTCCCGAGCAGCACGTGTAGCTTGCCTCCGCTACGCCACAGGTGGACTGCGACCGGGCGCGCGAGCGCAAGTGATTGGACGTAGGAGCGGCCGGATTTAGCGCTCAACTCGTTTAGGGTTCGGGCTAGCACGACGTAAGGCGCGAGTGTGCCGAGTTGATAACGTGGAAAAAATGGATTACCGGGCTGGCTCCAATCCAAAGGCTGCCAGTAAATTACATTGTCTTTCTTGACGATGAGGGGCATATGCTCACTTTCAAACAGCGCCTCACCATCCGATAAGGTAACTGGTTGTGTGATGGGGAGATGAACGCGCAGCGGCTTTTCTGAGTGCGTTTCTTCGGGAGGCAGCTCCGCTCGCGCAAATGAAAAGCCGGAGGGTTGTAAGTCTCCCGTGGTTTTGACGCCGGCCATTTCCAGCAGCGCAGGGTCTATCACATCGGCGCGACCGGAAAAGACGAGCGGCATCCCCTCGCGTGCCAACTGCTGAAGGGCTGAGCGGGTCGGGTCCGGCAATCGTCCCGGAACCTGGAAAATGTACCCATCGGCTTGAGCGTCGTTGAGCCATTCCAGTCGCGTCGCACTCAGGCACGGGACGCCCCACTTCATCAGCAGGCCGGCTTGATCGTCAATCCATTCGCTGACGTTCCATTCCGGATGATTGTCTGCGAGCCATTCCATCAGCGCGCGATTGTAGACGAGGGTGGGGCCATAGACGTGTTCGAGTTGTCCGGCGCTGGTCTGGGCCGCATCCAGATTCTGCCCGAGGAATTTCACATCCTCAGCGCTCCATAATTGCCCGGCGCGATTGTTGGCCCATGAGAGATAGGAACCGTCCGGCACGCGCAGGCCGTGGGGCGTGTGCAGCGCGGCGTGCGAGAAGGCCCACATGGCCCAGCGCAGTTTTTGCGGGACTTGGTGCAGCGTGTCCCACGGCTCCCAACCATCCCAGGCTTCAATTAAGTTGTAATGCTTGCACGGCCCGCAGAGCGAGGGGCGCGATTGGTTTCCGGCTTCGATCATCGCGCGGTGAATGAGCAGGTACGCGAGTTGAAACGTCCAGCCCTTCCACTCCTGGCACCACCAGTCTTGCCACGCGCCGCCCCAGGTTTGGTCAATCCAAATATCTATCCCGCCATCGGCGACGACCGATTCTAAATCCGCGCAGCCCACGCGCCATTCGGCGACGGCGCTGATGGCGGAGGAGTAACCCATGACGAGCGCTTGCGGATTGCCGCGTTTGACTTCGCGGAAGAGTTCGATGACGCCGTTGACCCAGCGCGTCATTTCTTTGGGATCGGGTGCGGCGGTCAATCCAAATGGCCCGCGCCGTTGGTAGATCATCCCGCCGAAGAATTGATCACGCAGATGGATGGCGTCGAGTTCGAGAAAACGAGAGAGCGCGCCCCATTGCACGCCGAAGATTTCCGGGAATGAGTCGCCTTCTTTGAGTCCGTGTGGGCGCGCGGCATAGCGATACGTGTCCGCGTGCAGGCGAACGCTGGGATCGGGGTCGGGATTCCCGGAGGCGTGAAATGGATAGAGTTCCGGGTGGCGACTGTACCACTGACTATCCGAGTCGTACATTTGGAAGCCGCTGTCCTCCGCGGTGGCCCAGCGTCCCCAGCCGATGAAGAAGACACCAAGTTTGAAGTCAGGCAGGCCGCGCTGGTGAGCCGCCTGACGCAGGATGGCGAAGAGATTTTTTAGATCGGCGTAAGACTTTTGTTTCCAGTGAGTCAGGAGCAAACTGCCAAACGGCAGGCGCTGTGTGGGGTCACCGGTCCACTCGGTTACGAGGTCAATCACCCAGTCGCAACATAGGATCAAGCCGCGAGTCCCATTCACACTTTGGTACAGCGGCAACAACCGGTCGAAGAGTTCATCGGCTTGCGCGGCCAGGCGCGGCGGGTCGAACCAACCGACGTCCATTTCAATCCAGCGATCAGTGGAGAGAGGCATCTTTCTTTTCCTGAGAATCAATTGAAAAAATCATTGAGTGCGCGTAGCCAGGAAGAGATAGGTGAAAATTTTTGTGTGTTGGTGAAAGCAATCAGGCTATACGCTACGCTGAGAGCCTGAGTCCGACGACCTTGTTGCGGCGGAGTCTACCACACGCGGGCTAGCGCTTTGCTCGTTGGCAATGAGCCGGTAACGCAAATCCGCCCGCAGGCGTCAAGCTTGCGGGCGGATGATGCGATGGAGAAATTTTACTGAGAGACTCTGCGCTGGGCGATGATAATTTGAAGGGGGCCGGGAGCGTGTCAAATGATTTTTCAAACAGGCGCTTAAAGTTATTCCACGTAAATCTCTACGTGCTCGCCGCTCCCTTCATCGGTGACATCTATGATCTTGCCGGCGATGCCGGACTTGAGCGCTTGGGTGATGGCTTCCATTTGATCGGGCTCTATGCCGGGCGTAAACCGCGCACCCAGTTTCAAGCCCATGTTCACCAATCCCACGGGCAAGTTCACGTTGACTCTGGACCGGCCGGTGGACAGATCACTGACGTGGACTCTGAACCAGCGGGCTTCAGCGCCGGTTGCTTCGGCGGAGGCGGCCGACCCGCCCGCAGGTTTGCGGCTGTCCGCTAAGGCGGCTAATAACTTCGCGCCCTCTTCGGCGGTGAGTTTGTCGGCTTCGATCATTTTTAGAATCTTCATGCGTTCTTCGACGGTGGCCATTAGCGTCCCTCCAGGGCAGATAACAATTGCTCGGCTTCAACAGCCGTGATTTTCTTTTGTTCGAGCATCCGCAGGATCGAGAGTCGCTCCTCATTGGATACCGGCTCGGCGGCTGGCGCGGCCGGCGTTTCGCCTGGGCCGGGGAAGTCAAAGTTCCAGGCGAAGCCGCCGCGCGGCAGGCGTTCTGCTCGACGGCGGGCGGCCTCCCCCGCGCGTTCCGCGGCCTGGTGAGCGCGCTGGGTCATGGCTTCCATCCGCAACCCTTTGACGTTGCTCAGGGTTGCGCCCAAGTGATCCAAGCGTGATAATCGCGCGGTGAGCTGCTTCTCGAACTGGCCCATCTGCGCTTCGATTTGTGATTCGATCTGCTCGGCCAGGTTTTCCGCCATCTGCCCAAATTCGTCGCCCCAACGCTCGCCAAAATTTGCGCCCATCTCGGATTCGGCCGAGAGGCTAATCAAAGCGATGTCGCCCTGAGCGCGTAAATTGAACTGGCTGGCTCCATCCTTCAACGTGACGACTTTCTGCCCCGCGTTGTTTTCGATTTGCGCGCCGGGAAGATTGACTATGCTTTCGCCGCCTGCTTGAAGCGTAAAACGCGCTGAGGTATTAGCGGGAATGCGGCAGCGAATGTCACCTCCCGCTTCAATATCAAATTCAGCCTGTGAGGTAGCTTCTACATATAAAAGTGCATCACCGCCAGTGCGGGCATGCGTGTGCATGTTTACTTCACGCAAATGTAAGTTGCTGCCCACTTGCTCTGCTATGACTTCTCCCTTAATGCCCTGAGCCGAGAGATCGCCGCCGACAGATTTAACGGCCAAGGAGCCGTTGATCTGCTTGGCATGTAGGTCGCCGCCGATATGATTGGCTTTGATGGTTGCGGTCTGGCGCAGTATTAGATTACCACCTATAGATTCAACCTTAGCATGGCCGTCCAGAGATTCGATTCGGGCATCGCCGCTGACTTGCAAGATTTTCAAGCGCGCCCGGCGGGGGAGGCGGACCGCGCAGTCTGATTGGCTAGTTAAAGCCAGGCTGCCATTTTGTTGCTCCGTGGTGAGGGTATCGTCTTCTGACTTGGCGTGGAATTCATTTCCATCCCAACCTGTCACGCGCAGGTTACCTCCAATGGAGGTGATAACGATTTCTGGATTGTCCCCCATGGTCAAAGTAACTTCATCCATAAGTTTTCAGCCATCCTTCCTTGTCACTGCGTGGATATTCCTTTTACCCGCCCCGAAGCAACTCTGCGGCCCGGGTGGCTGTAATCCGACCGGCATCTAGATCATCCAAGATGCGGCGGCGGTCTTCATCGGAAATGCCGGTTGGTTCGTCCTGTCCCACTTCATAGCCCATGGCGCGGATGACCTCCTGCAGCCGATTGCGTAATGTGGGGTAGGAGAGGGAGAGTTCCTTTTCCAACCGATTGAGCTTGCCTTCGTTGCGAATGAAGGCTTCCACAAATCGCCATTGCTCGGGAGATAATCGCTCCAGCCGCCCGGGGGCGAACTGGCCCTCAATCGTCGTGTCACAGCTCCGGCAGTGAAGCCGCGTGACCGTCAATTCATCGTTGCAAACAGGGCAATTTCCAAGAATTTTATTCATAAAATCAAACTCGTATTTATAATATTTACTTTTATTGGATATTTGTTTATAAAATACACCTATTTCTTTAGAAAGTCAATATTTATCTCATAAAAATCAATTTTTCTCATTTAAAACAAAAAAATACCTGTTTTTAGGTTTGAGATTGCCAATAGGCCTGGCTGGATTCTTGATTTATGAAGAAGACGGGAAGAACTTAGATGAATGTTTAGCCAGCGGGAGACAGGCTTTCTTCGGCGGTGGCAGGGATGGTGGAGGGGAGAACCGCGTCTGGCAATTCGCTATCAAGCAAACGCAAGCGAGGGTAGAAAGAACTTACGATGACACTCAAGACGATGAGTATTCCCATCATAATAAAAATCAATCCGATGCCCCGGCCGGTTCCCACCCCAACGACCCGCCCGAGATTGCCGGCTAGGGGACCGCCAACGGCTAGCAGTGGCTCAAAGACCTTGTCGGCCAGCGGCCCAACCAGCAGCGTAGAAAGTGGCATGAGCCCTACCGACATCATCTGCAAGGTGGCGAAGACGCGCCCTTGTACATCGGCTGGAACTTTACTTTGACAAATCGCTTGATAGCAGCCTCCCATCAACGGGCCAATGAACTGTGCGCCAAAAATGGCGCCGGCGATTAGGAACATGTTCGGCGTGAGGCCAATGAGACTTAAAAAAACTCCAAAAATGAGCGTCCCGCTGAGCAGGCCATACATTCGGCGTTGAGGGCCACCCCAGGCACTCATCACGAGACTGCCGATTAATGATCCAACACTGCTAACACTAAAAATCAACCCCAACGATTCCGGGGTAGCGAAACTTAAGACGAGGGGGGATAGTAAAACACTGATGGGGCCATAAGGAACTGAACGACGACCAGCAGCCAGGCCAGGCCCATTAAGCCGGGACGAGAGCCCAGGTAAGTCCAACCATAGGCCGCTTCGCGCCAGAACGAACCACGGGCCGCGAGGCCGGCCTCACTGACCGGTGGTTGGGGAAAGCGCACCAGCAACAAGATAGTGGTGGAGAATAGATAGGTGGCAAAGTCAATCAAAATGACACCGTGGAGCTTGATCCAGATGACTAGGAAGCCAGCCAATAAGGGCACCAGGATGCCGGTGGCCGACCGAGAAAACTGGAGCATTCCACTGGCGCGCCCATAGGCTTCCTTGGGAATAAGCAGCGAGGTCGCGGAGTTAAACGCCGGACCTTGAAATGTATTGCAGACTGAGAGCGCTGCATTCAAAATATAAATATGCCAAAGAGCGAGGTGGCCGGTTCCGGCCAGCACCGCGATACTCAAGGTGCTAAGCGCTGCTCCGGTATCGCGAAAGATGATGAGCCGCCGCCGATCCCAACGATCGGCTAAGACTCCAGCTACTGGCGAAAGCAAGATCGTCGGCAACAAGTTAAACAAGACAACCAATGCAAATTGAGTGACCGAGCCGGTTTGTTGGTAGACCCACACGCCCAAGGCAAAGCCCGTCAGCCCCGATCCGATCTGGGAAACAAATTGCCCAAACCAGATGAGTGTGAAAACCTTCAGACTGGGGATGATAGGTTTAGAGGCTTGGTCCATGGATGTTCTTCTCTTGTTGATGCAAGGTGTTCTTGGCAGAAAGAATGGCGCCGATTTCGTATTAACAACGGAAAATCGGGTAGAAATCGTACGCTTGATTCGATTCAGCTCTCTAATCTCTAAGAACAAACGAGGGTTGGGAAGCATTCCCAACCCTCGTTGTGCATTAAAGCTGAACGCTATTTATTGCTGATTCTAGACTTGGACCCAGCAGACCTTCGCGATACCAGGCAGCGGATCGCCAAAGGTTGCGACGTTGCAGGCGATGCTGCCGGTCGCTGTCCGGGCCATGAACCAGCCACTGTTACCAAAAACAACTTGCTTGGTCCCGGAGAAGGTGCAGGTGCCGCCTTCGCCGGCGCACTGGGTATAACCGATGAGACTGAAAGGCCCGACGGCGCCGGTATTAATGCGGCGCTGGCAGGACTTCGTCGTTCCCGGCTTGGGATCGCCGAAGGTCGCGGTGTTACAGGCGATGCTCCCGGTCGCGTTGCGGGTGCTGTAGAGGCCGGTCACACTATCGCCGAAACGAATCTGCTGTGTACCGGAGAAGGTGCAGGTGCCGCCCTCAGTGGCGCATTGGATCCACGCATTGGGGTCCTCGGTGGCTGCCGGCGTGTTGGTCCGGGTCGGCGTCGCGGGTGGCGTGTTCGTGCGCGTCGGAGTCGCTGTTGGCCCGGTCGGTGTGTTGGTGCGGGTCGCGGTCGCTGTCGGCCCGGTCGGTGTATTGGTGCGGGTGGGAGTCGGTCCATTCGGCGTGTTCGTGCGGGTTGGGGTGGCACTGGCTGTGGGAGTCGGCCCGCCGGCAACGGGCGCCCTCCATACCGAGCCTGGAGCGCGGTAGATATAATCGTAGGTGGCGTAGCCGGTGCTCAAATCCTCTCCGAGCAAGTTCGTCACCGTCCCCGGCGTGTAATTGAGTTGCGCATACGTGACGGTCACCTGCAATTGGTTGCCGGACGTGCTGACTGTCGCGGTATTACCCGTAAACGCGCAGAAGTTCCACTGTGTCTGGTTGCTATTGCTGCCGCACCAGTTATAAATGTAGCCGTTCTCGATTAATTTGTCCGCGCCGACGCCGGTATAAACTTGGCCGGTGGCCGTGTTGGTGCGCTTGTACCCCGTTGCCGTATTTCCATCGGTATCAATATAGATGTGGTGATAGCCCCAAGTCGCGCCATTGGTGCGCAGCGTGAAGACGACCGTGCTTCCGTTAAAGACGGCATTGCCATAGATGAGATCAGTGCTGAGGCTTCCGGATTGGGTGACGACATTTTGCACCGGCGTGGCGCTGGGCGTTGGAGTCCGCGTGGGCGTCCAGGTGGGTGGCGGCGTTCCCTGAACCACGAATTGACCCGTGTGAGCTGAACCATCTACCCGGATATAGCCGGCGGTGGTGCTGCGCGTATGAATATTACCGGCGTGCCCGACGGCGAGTGGCGTAATTGCATTTCCAATATTCCCAGGGTTCGGGCGGGCGTGGAAGGGCAAACTGTTTGTGTCCGACGAGAAGACCCAGGTTTCGCCCCAGGCCATCGAGTCAAAACCATATAAGAGCGTCGTCCACCAGACATAGGCAAATTTGTTTTGATCAAACGGCGGGTTGCCTTGGGCCACGGTGTTGACCGTCGCAAATTTCGTACCGTACTGATTCTTGTACCCCAGCGCTTTATCCCCACGGGGATAAAGCATGTTGGGATCGGGCGGCCAGTTTTCACTCCAGTCGCTCAGGATGACGGCCCAACTCTCCAATAAGGAATAATCATTCGCGCCTAAGCGGGTGGTCAAGTTGTTCGGATTACAATCCGCGTAGCCGGGGTAGGGGGAAGGCAGTGAGCCGGGCTTGAAGGCATCGTCTTGATTCCAGACGTTGATGAACGCCGACAGGCCCTGCGCATGGATGTAGTCAATGATCTGATTTTGACGATTACGAGAGACCACATAGTCACAGCCAGCCTGATCCAAGAAGATGCCCTTCGCGCCCATGGCCTTCCATTTGTCCGTCCGGCTTTGCAACTCCGCCATCGGGAAATTACTACAGCGGTATAAGCTCGATTGCGGGTTCTGCACGCACAAGTCTACATAGCCGTAAGCGCGCGTGGTGCTTTGAATGTTTTGGATGATGGTTTGGGTCGTGGCGTGATAGGCATGCGTCGCTTGTTCGATGCCTTCGCCAAAGATCACCATGTCATAGTCGTTGAAGACGTCCGAGGCCAGCGTGGTATTGCCGCCACTCCCATTCACCGCGGCCGGATCGCCGTAATAAATCGCCATCTTCTCCGGGTAACCGTTGGAGAGCACCGCCTGAGCCGGGCGGGGAGAATAAAAGAATGAAATCAGGTAGACGGCGAGCAACAAGGCGATGAGATATTTGTTTCGATACGTGAGTTTGAGCCAGGCGCGCGGGTTAGAAGGTAGAGAGGCGTTCTTCAGAAAGGATAAGGGGGACATGGGTGATCTCCTTAATAGTGGGATTTAAAAATAGGGCGGCGCCGGCGCTTTGGGCCGGCACCGCCAGTCTGAAATACTAGGATGGCATCATCTCACACGCCACACGCCCGGCGAGCGAAGGAGCAAATCCAAAGAGACAAAACTGGTATTCAGATTCTCCGCGAGGACCGCCAGGGTCGAGCCGGTCACATAACTGATCTGGCTTAAGGTCACCGGGACATTAATGGTCGAAGTGCCCACCCCGGTAGCGGTGAACGTCCCGATCTGTGACCAACTCCACGTGGTCTGAGTCCCACCCGTGAACTGATAGAGAAACCCATTCTCAGCGAGATAGTCGCCGCCCACATTGGTATTCCCGCTGTGCAGGAAGCCTGTGGCGACATTATTATCCCGGTCAAGGAAGATCCGGTAGGTCGTGATCGCCGCGCCATTGCTTTTCAGTGTGAAGGTGACCACGCTCGGGCTAAAGACCGCATCGCCAGAGATCAAGTGGGTCGTCTGACTCCCCGATTGCGAGATGTAGTTTCCGGCAACGCGCCAGACACCGGGCGAGCGGAGGAGCAGATCATAAGTCACCCAGGCCGGATCCAAATTCTCCGCCAGCATAGCCATGGTGGATCCCGCCACATAGCTGATCTGACTCAGCGTGACGGTTACTCTGATTTCTCCGGTCCCCACACCGGTGTGAGTCACGGTTCCGATCTGGGACCAGCTCCAGGTGGTTTGGGTTCCGCCGGTGAATTGATAGAGATAGCCATTCTCAACCAGATAGTTGCCACCCACATTCGGATTGCCACTATGGAGGAAGCCGGTAGCGGCGGTGTTATCTCGATCAATGAAGAGACGATATGAATTGATCGGAGCGCCATTACTTCTCACCGTGAAGGTGACCACGGTCGAATTAAAGATGGCATTGCCATAGATCAGGTGCGTTGACTGACTCCCCGATTGGCTGACGGAGTTGCCCGAGGCTGGAGGAACCGGTGTGTTGGTGGGCGTGCTGGTGGAGGTGGGTGTCTTGGTCGGTGTGAAAGTGAAGGTGGCCGTGGCCCCGCCCGGCGTGTTCGTGGGCGTGTTCGTCGCCGCCGGGGTGTTGGTCGGCGTGGCGGTCGGCCCGCTCGGGGTCGCCGTCTGGACTTCGATGTAACAGATTTTAGCCACACCGGGGAGAGGGTCACCGAAGTTGGTGGTGTTGCAGGTAATACTGCTGGAGGGATAGCGGCTGCTGAACCAGCCGCTGTTACCGAAAATGATTCTCCGAGCGCCGCCAGTGAAGGTGCAGGGATTCCCTTCCCCGGCGCACTGCGTCCAACCGATGAGACTCATGGGGCCGGTAGCGCCCATGTTGATGCGCCGCTGACAAGACTTTGTTTTTCCTGGAAGGGGATCGCCAAAGGTGACGGTGTTGCAGGCAATGCTGCCGATGGCGTCCCGGGTCATGAAGAAGGCATACGTGCCCTCAAACGCGCCGAAACGCACCTGCTGATTACCAGAGAAGGAACACGTTTGTCCCTCGGACGCGCAGTTCACCCAAGCGTTGGGATCATCGGTCGGAGTGGAGGTGGGCGTTTTGGTTGGCGTCGGCCCGCCCGGGGTGTTGGTCCGCGTCGGGGTCGCCGTGGGGATATTGGTCGCCGTGGGCGGGGCGGTATTGGTGGGAGTATTTGTCGGCCCGCCCGGTGTATTGGTCCGCGTCGGCGTGGAAGTCTTGGTGGGGGTGGCAGTCGGCCCGCTAGCAGCCGGCGCGGTCCAGACGGAGGCGGGAGCGCGGTAAATATAATCGTACGTAGCGTAGCCAGTGCTCAAATTCTCCGCGAGTAGATTCGTGATGACGCCAGGGGTGTAATTGAGTTGGGCGTAGGTCACCGTCACCTTCAACTCATTGCCGGAAGTTGTCACGGTGGCGCTATTGCCCGTAAACGAGCAAAAGTTCCATTGCGTTTGGTTGGTGTCGCTGCCACACCAGTTGTAGATGTAGCCATTCTCAATCAATTTATTCGCCCCCACGCCGGTATAGATTTGGCCGGTCGTCGTGTTCGTGCGCTTGTAGCCCGTCGCCGGATTGCCATCGGTATCAATGTAGATGTGGTGATATTCCCACGCGGCGCCATTGGTGCGGAGCGTGAACGTAACCTTGCTTCCGTCAAAAACGGCGTTGCCATAGGTCAGGTCGGTGCCGGCGCTCCCGGATTGAGTCACGACGTTTTGCAACGGGGTGGCGGTGGGGAGGGGCGTCTGGCTCGGGGTGAAGGTGGGAGGCGGCGTTCCCTGATAGACGAATTGCGCGGTGTGGGCCGAGCCATTCACCTCGACATAGCCGGCCGTGGTGCTGCGGGTGTGGATATTGCCGCTGTGGCCAACCGCTAATGGCGTGATCGCGGTCCCGATATTGCCCGGATTGGGACGCGGATGGAAGGGCAGGCAGCTACAATCTGACGAAAAGACCCACGTCTCGCCCCAGGCCATGGAGTCGAACCCGTACAGCAAAGTCGTCCACCACACATACTCGAATTTATTCTGCTCGAAGGGCGGGTTGGTATACCCCACCGTGTTGACCGTCGCCACTTTGACGCCATAGGTGTTCTTATAGCCCAGCGCTTTGTCCCCACGTGGGTAAAGCATGTTCGGATCGGGCGGCCAGTTTTCGCTCCAATCGCTGAGGATCACGGCCCAACTCTCCAATAAGGTGTAATCGTTCGCACCTAAGTGAGTGGTCAAGTTGTTCGGATTACAATCCGGGTAGCCGGGGTAGGGAGAAGGCAGCGAGCCGGGCTTGAAGGCATCATCTTGATTCCAGACGTTGATGAACGCCGACAGGCCTTGCGCGTGGATGTAGTCAATGATCTGATTCTGGCGATCGCGCGAGACCACGTAGTCACAGCCCGCTTGATCTAAGAAGATGCCCTTCGCGCCCATCGCCTTCCATTTGTTCGTCCGGCTTTGCAGTTCCGTCATGGAAAAATTGCTGCAGCGGTACAGGCTCGAATTCGGGTTCTGAACGCACAAATCCAGATAGCCGTAGACGCGGGTCGTGGAGAGGATGTTCTGGATAATCGTTTGGGTCGGGGTGTGATAGGCGTGCGTGTCCTGTTCGATGCCCTCCCCAAAAATGAGCATGTCATAGTCATCGAAGACACCGGCCGCCAGGGTGGTGTTGCCGCCACTCCCGTTTACCGCCGCTGGGTCCCCATAATAAATGGCCAGCTTCTCGGGAAAACCATTTATCAGCACGGCCTGAGCTGGAAGCAGGAACCAGATCAAGGAAACACTGAAGACGGTTAGGAGTAACGTGGCCCAAATCAACGGTTTTCGGACTTTACTGCGTGGTCTGGTCAGGAAGCCGGAGTCTTTCATCTTCGTTCTCCTTGAGAGGATAGGCGCGATCACGAATGCAGTTTGAGGCGCATTTCAATTTGGGGGTATTCGGCTTCAGGTGACAGTCACCTCGGTTTGGTTTACTTCACCTTCCACATTCCTAGATCGCGGAGCAGGACATCGTATGTGGCCCAACCCGGATTTACATGCTCCACCAACACGCTCAACTTCTCTCCAGGAACGTAATTGATCTGACCAAAGTCCACCACCACCTGAATCTTGGTCGTTCCCACACCGGTTGCATTCACCGCACCTAGCCATGCCCAACTCCAATCGGATTGAGCCGCGCCGGTAAACTGATAGAGATTCCCGTTCTCGATCAAGAGATCACCGCCCACATTCGGATTCCAAGAATGGAGGAACCCGGTGGTCTTCTTGGTATCTCGATCCAGGAAGATACGGTACGAGTTGATCGAGGCGCCATTACTCTTGAAGGTAAAAACGATCTGGTTTCCAACAAAGCCGACATTCCCGGCGATGAGGTCGGTGTTCGCGTTGCCTGTTTGATCGGCTTCATTCGGAGAGAGTCCGGAAGACTGAATAAGCCACACGCCGGGCGAGCGGAAGATCATATCTAATGTGGAATAGTCGTTGGGATTGACGTTTTCCACTAACACACCCAGTTTCTCGCCCGCAAGATAGCCGATGGGGCTGTAGTCCACTTTGACTTGCATCTGGGGAGTTCCTAGATTACCAGCCATCACCGGCCCCACCCACGTCCAGTTCCATTCAAATTGCGCCGAGCCGGTGAACCGGTAAAGCTGTCCATTCTCAACCAAGTACTCGCTGCCGATATTGGCATTGCGCCAATGCAAAAAGCCGGTGCCCTTGTTAGTATCTACATCCAGAAAGATCCGATAGAAATTGATCGGAGCACTCTGCGTGCGGAAATCGAAAACGATCTGGCCTTTTTGGAATACGACTTTCCCCGTGGTCAGGTCGGTGGCCGTCGTTGCGGGTTGGCTGACGGTATTGGATAAGAACTCAATGAACCAAACGCCGGGCGCGCGCAGGAGGACATCATACGAGGCATAGGTGGCCGGATCGAAATGCTCGGCCAGCACGGCGATGTTTGTTCCTAAGGTGTAGTTAAATTGTGTGAAATCGAGGGTGACTTGAATTTGATTCGTGCCCAAGCCGGTTGTGGTCACCTGGCCCAAGAAGTTCCAACTCCAGTCGGTTTGAGTCGCGCCGGTGTGCTGATACAGATAGCCGTTCTCAATTAAGTAGTCGCCGCCGATGCCGGTATTGCTGCTATGCAGAAAGCCGGTGGCCTCGCTGACATCTCGATCAATGAAGAGACGATACGCGTTGATCATAGCTCCGTTGCTCTGGAGCGTGAAGGTGAGTTGGCTCGCGCTAAATTCGGCTCGGCCCGCTACTAAATCGGTTGGCGCATTTCCCGCCTGGCTGACGGCATTGGCGGCCTGTTTAACGGTAGACTGAACTACCCAAACACCGGGCGCGCGCAGAAGCACATCATACGAGGCGTAGGTCGCAGGATTAAAATGCTCGGCCAGCACGGCCATCGGGTTTCCAGCCACATACCCAATTTGGCTGAAGGAGAGCGCCACTTGAATTCGCAGGCTGCCTAAACCGGTTGTGGTGACTGGGCCTATGAAACTCCAACTCCAATCTGTTTGGCTTGCGCCAGCATAGCGGTAAAGATACCCGTTCTCGATCAGATAGTCGCCGCCGCTGCCAGGATTTTGCCAATACAGGAAGCCGGTGCTGACATTCTTATCTGTGTCCAGGAAGAGCCGATAGGCTTGGATGGGCGCGCCATTGCTCTGAAGTGTGAACGTGGCTTGATTCGCCAGGAAGGTGGCCTCGCCCGCAATCAGATCGGTACTCTGCGTGCCGGGCTGCGTGACGAAGTTTTGATGCATGGGTGGGGGCGGGGGAGCGCCCTCGACAAATCGTCCTTGATGCGTGGCCGTATCCACTTCAACATACCCTAGTGAAGTGCTGCGGCGATGAATGGAACCACTGTGCGTCACATTTAATGGATCAACTGCGTTGCCAATGTCGCCGTTGTGCGGATTGGGGCGCGGATGGAAGGGCAGGGCGTTGGTATCGGATGAGTAGACCCACGTTTCGCCCCAGGCCATTGCATCGTACCCGTACAGCAATGTCATCCACCACACGTAATCGAATTGGGCCTGATCAAATGCGGGATTGCCCTGGGCGACGGTGTTGACCGTCGCCATCTTCGTCCCATAGATTTTCTTCCACTTCAATCCTTTTTCCGATTTCTCGATTAGGAATGCCGGGTCCTGATATTGGCTCAACGTTACGGCAAAACTCTCGTGTAGCGAGTAATCGTTCGGTCCGAGAAGTGTGGGTGTGCCATTGGGATTTAAAGTGGCATGCACTTCAGGGCTAAAGACATCATCCGGATTCCACACGTTGACAAATGCTGAGAGGCCTTGGGCGTGGATATACGCGACGGCTGCATTCAGGCGCTCGCGTGACACGGTGTATTCATAACCGACCTGATCCAAAAAGATTCCGGCGACGCCCATCGCCGCCCAACGGTCGGTCTTCGCTTGAATTTCTTCGATCGGCAGGCCGGTGCAGTAAATCCCGCCCTCCCAACACAAATCCACATAGCCATAGGATCGCGTGCCATACGCCTGGAGGTTCTGAATGATCGTTTGGGTGGCTGCGTGCTCTAGATGTGTCGGGGAGTCAACCTCGTTCGGGAAAACGACGATGTCGTAGTCCTTGAATGTCTGCGTCGCCAGAGTCGTATCCCCATTCGCGCCATTGACTTGACTCGGCTTGCCGTAATAGAACGCCAATTTTTCAGGGAAGCTGTTAGAGAGTGTAGCTTGAGCAGGTTGGGGAAGGGAGAGCAGGGAAACCACGGAGGCCATAAGGAGCAAACATCTAAAAACCAGGTTGTTGCCACCCTGCAGGCCAGTTTTAAGTAATTTATGTCTCATGGGGAATATTCCTTAAAAGTTCGTAATTGAACCAAAATATACACAACAAAATTCATCGAGTCAACCATAGTAACCTTAAAAAAATCAAAATATGGAGCTTTATGACGTTTTATGATTGACTTTTAAAATGTTGTCGCTATAATATCGGCAACTCAGTCAGATTTTGAAGGCGGTGATGATTATGAAAACAAAAACGGATGTCTCAAGCATTGATCGCCTGGACCGCGTTCTTAATTTTGTGGAATCCCGCCAGTGCATCACTGTGCCGGATATTGTCACCGAGTTTGCGGTTAGCATTTCCACCGCCCGCCGTGATCTGGATACCTTGGCGGAGGAAGGCAAAATTGAGCGCGTGTATGGTGGGGCCAAGGCCATCCGCGACGCACCCCCGGAGCCGCCGGCTTTGCACCGCACCCGAGAACAGGCAGAAGAAAAAAAACGCATCGCCCAGGTGGCGGCCGATCTCGTTCATGATGGAGAGACAGTCTTCCTGGGGGCCGGCACCACGGTCTTGGAGATCGCCCAACATTTGCGTGCCCGCCGCAATCTGACTGTCATCACCAACTCGCTGCTCGTCATCAATGCACTGGCCGATGCGCCGGAAATTAATCTCCTGGGTCTCGGCGGACTCTTTCGGAAGAGTGAAATGTCCTTTGTGGGTCACATCACGGAACGGGTGCTGATGGAAGTCCGCGCGGCTAAAGTTATCATGGGCGTTCGGGCGATTGAGGTGGAGCAGGGGCTAACTGAAGAATTTCCTCCCGAGGCGGCGACCAACCGAGCCATTTTGAGCATCGGTCAGCAAATCATCATTGTCGCCGACCATACCAAATTTGGACGCGCGGCGGGCGCGGTCATCGCGCCAGTCACCGCTATGCATGTCCTCGTCACCGACGAGCAGACGCCTCAAAACTATCTGGATGCTTTGACCGCTCAAGGCATCCGCGTCCTAAAGGCCTAAGCCTATGTTACTTGCCGACTACCAACCCCGCTCGGTCTTGGTCACTAAAACCACACCGATCCTCAAGCCGCGCTTTCCAGTCATTGACGCGCACAACCATTTGGCCGAACCGTTTGGAGGCGGCTGGGACAAGCGCCCCGTGCGCCAACTGCTCGATAATCTGGATGAGGCTGACGTGCGCGTGTATGTTGATTTGGATGGCGGCTGGGGGGAAAACGTCTTAAATCAACATCTCGATTATTTCAAAGCCGCCGCACCCGAGCGCTTTCGCATCTTTGGGGGGGTGGACTGGGGACAGTGGCCGTCACACGGTGACCGGTTCGGGGAGTGGGCGGCGCAGCGTTTCCGCGAGCAGGTCCGGCGGGGCGCGGAAGGCTTGAAAATTTGGAAGCCCTTTGGCCTGCACGTGCGTGATCAGCATAACGCGCTCGTCGCGGTGGATGATCCCCGCTTGGATCCGCTCTGGGCCACCGCCGGCGAATTGAAAATGCCGGTCCTGATTCATGTGGCGGACTTGGTGACGTTCTTCCGACCTTTAGATCGTTATAACGAGCGCTGGGAACAACTCAGCGCCCACCCGGATTGGCACTTTCCTCATCCCCCGTTCCCGACTTTTGAATCCATCATCACCGCCTTCGCCAACTTGATCGCCCGCCATCCGGCGACGACTTTTATCGGCGCGCATGTCGGTTGTTATTCCGAGAATTTGGCCTGGGTCGGCGCGCTGCTTGACCGCTGCCCAAATTTCTACGTAGATATTGGCGCGCGCATCAATGAATTGGGCCGCCAGCCTTACACCGCGCGCCGCTTCTTTCTCCAGTATGCTGATCGCATCCTCTTCGGCACCGACATGGGCGCGGAGGTAGACATGTATCGTATCCATTACCGTTTTCTGGAAACGGACGATGAATACTTCAACTATGACTTGGGTGACGTGCCGGTGCAGGGACGCTGGTTCATCTATGGCCTGTATTTGCCGGACGCTGTTTTAGAGAAGGTCTATTACCGCAATGCCCAGCGCGTGATGCTTGGACAAAGCGACAAACAGTCTGTTTGAAAAATAACTTAGGACGCTCTCCGCCCGCGTCCCCGCAGGCGGAATGTCTTGCAAACGCCCGCGGGGACGCGGGCGGAGAGCAACTCTATCTGTGCGTATCAATTCTTAACCTTTGGAGGAGAAAAAGGATGAACACGATGAAAAAGAGCTTGATTTTCCTGACCTTGATTGCCGCACTGCTCATCGCGGCCTGCGGCCCGGCGGCCACGCCCACGTCTGAACCGCCGACCTCCGCGCCCGAGGTCACCCAGGCAACGGAGCCCACCGAAGCGCCCGCGCCGACCGAAGCCTCTCAGGGCGAACCGGTCACGATCAGCTATGCCCTCTGGGAGCAGACGCAAGTACCGGCGCATGAGCAGATCATTGCCGCGTTTGAGGCCAAGCATCCCAACATCAATGTGGAAATCCAGCTCGTGCCCTGGAGCGAATATTGGAACAAACTCCAAACGGCCCTGGCCGGCGGTGAAGCCTATGATGTCTTTTGGATGAACGGCCCGAACTTTCAGGTCTATGCCTCCAAAGGCGTGTTGCTGAACCTGCAGGACACGATTGACGCCGCCAAAATTGATATGAGCGTTTTTCCTGAAGCGCTGTTGAAAGTCTATACGTACGATGGCAAAGTCTATGGCATGCCCAAGGACTTCGACACCATCGCCTTGTTTTATAACAAAGCGATTTTCGATGCGGCGGGCGTGGCGTATCCCACCGCCGATTGGACGTGGGATGATCTGAAAGCGGCCGCCAAGGAATTAACCTCCGACGATGTCTACGGCTTCATTGCCTTGCCCTATGATCAAGCGGGCTATTGGAATTTTGTCTATCAGAACGGCGGGCAAATGCTCACCGCGGATGCCTCCAAGACGCTGGTTGATGAGCCGGCCGCCTGCGATGCGGTGAAGTATCTGTATAGCTTCGTTCAAGACAAGACATCCCCGGATGGGGCGGTCATGGCGTCGGCGGAACCTACCACGCAACTGTTCCCCAGCGGCAAAGCGGCCATGGTCACCGCCGGCTCGTGGGTCGCCAAGTTTCTGCACGATTCAGAAATCGGTCCAAACCTGGGTGTCGCGCCGCTCCCCAAAGGCAAGCAGCGCGCATCCATCCTGCACGGCCTGTCCAATGTGGTCTGGTCTGAGACTCCGCATCCCACCGAGGCCACGGAGTTCGTAAAATTCCTAGGCAGTAAAGAAGCCGAAACCATTCTGGCCGAAACCGGCACGGTGATCCCGGCTTATGAAGGGCTGCAAGAGAATTGGGTGAAGGCGATTCCCGAGATGGACCTGCAAGTGTTCGTTGATGCGTTGGAATACTCCGTGCCCTATCCCACGACGCCGGTGGGGCCGGAATGGAGCTTCAAGATTGCGAACATCTTTAGCGAAACATGGTCCGGCAACGTTCCGATTGATGAAGCGTGCGGCATGGCGGCCGGCGAAGCCAATACCGCGCTGACACCCCAGTAAACGGATTGGACTTTATCGGAATAAGGGGAGGCTGGTGGAGTTGGTATGCTCCACCAGCCTCCTAGTCAAGGTGGAGCATGATGACCGCCCGTCAGCGTGAAGCGTTATGGGGGTATCTCTTAATTATCCCCCTGGTCTTAGGCTTAATCGTCTTCTTTTATATTCCCTTGGGCGGCTCGTTCTTCATCGGCTTCACCCGCTGGGATTTGCTCTCCGCGCCCAAATGGGTTGGGCTGGAGAACTATCGCCGCCTGTTTAGCAACCCGCTGTTCTATAAGACACTCTGGAATACCATTCGGTATACACTCTTAGTCGTGCCCACCGGCATGGCGGTTTCTCTCGGAATCGCAGTCGCGCTCAATAACTCCATTCGCTTTCGCAATCTTTATCGCTTGATCTATTTTCTACCGGTCCTCACCATGCCCGTCGCCATCGCGGTCGTCTGGTCGTGGATCTATAGCCCGCAGTATGGCTTGCTCGCTCAACTTTTCGGGCTGCAGGTTCGCTGGCTCTCGGACATCAAGGTCGTCATGCCGGCCATCGCGCTAGTCTCCATCTGGATGGGCTGTGGCTATGGGATGGTGATCTATCTGGCGGGGTTGCAAAATATTCCGCGCGTTTACTATGAAGCCGCTCAGGTGGATGGGGCGAACGGCTGGGTGCAGTTTTGGAATATCACGCTGCCCTTGTTGACGCCCACCATCTTTTTCAATCTGCTAACGTCACTCATCAGCGCTTTCCAAACGTTTGATCTGATCTACATTATGACCAACGCGACCGGCGGTCCGCTCAACTCGACCCGCACGATTGTGTTCACGATTTGGGAAGACGCCTTCCATTTCTTCCGCATGGGTTCGGCCACCGCCGAGGCCTGGATTTTATTTGCCATCATTCTGCTGATTACGCTCTTCCAGTTCTGGAGTCAAAAGCGATGGGTACATTACGGGTAGAATCTTTAAACTACGCTCACGTCGGTTCCGCTCCCATCACCCGCCGGCGCCTCAAGTGGTCGCACCTGGCGCTGCATCTGGGGCTGATCGCCGGGTCCGTAATCATGCTCCTGCCCTTTGTGTGGATGGTGGCGACTTCCCTCAAAGCCGCCTCGGAAGTCCTTACCGCCACACCGACCTTTTGGCCGCGCGCCTGGCGTTGGGAAAATTACGTCGAAATTTTTACCCGTGTCCCGTTTGGACGGATGTATTTCAATACCTTCGTCATTACTCTGTCGCGCGTGGCCGGGCAACTTCTCGTCGCCTCCCTCGCCGCCTACTCCTTTGCCCGCTTACGCTTTCCGGGTCGGGATCTCATCTTTGTGGGCATATTGGCGGTGATGATGGTCCCCCAAGCGGTGATGATTGTGCCCACCTTTTTTCTCTATAAGCAACTGGGCTGGTTGAATACTTACGAGGGGTTGATCATCCCCTATTTCTTTAGCGCCTTCGGCACCTTTTTGTTGCGCCAGTATTTTTTGACGATCCCCAAAGACTTAGAAGATGCCGCGGTGCTGGATGGGTGTCATACCCTGCAAGTCTATTGGCATGTCGCTTTGCCGCTGGCGCGTCCGGCCATCATCGCGTTAGGCGTGCTGTTGTCGCTCGGGTCCTGGAATGACTTTCTCTGGCCGCTCATTGTCACCAAGAGCACGGACATGCACATGCTGGCGGTTGGGATTTCCTTTTTCTCGCGCGGGCAGTATATTGGAAACGTGGCGCTGTTAATGGCGGCCGCCAGCGTGGCGGTCCTGCCCATGCTAATATTATTTTTGCTGGCTCAACGCCAACTGATTGAAGGAATTACCCTGACGGGAATTCAGGGGTAATACTACAGCAAATTCCGGATGAGCTTACGGAATACGGAATACGCAATACAGAGTGCTACCAGATATTCCGTATTGCGTATTCCGTAAGTTGATAAGGAAACTACTCTAAGGAATCCGCATGACAAAAATCGCTCTCATCGGCGCAGGAAGTTTGGTCTTCACCCGCAATCTGTGTAATGACATTCTGCTCACGCCCGCGCTACAGGATTGCACGATTGCGCTCATGGACATTGATCCGGTCCGCTTGTCCCAAGCGCGCGAAGTTATCCAGACGCTTGTGGATCGGCGCGGCCTCCCGGCGCGAATTGAAGCCACGCTTGACCGGCGAGAAGCCGTGCGCGGTGCGCGTTACGTCATCACCACCTTTCAACAAGGCGGCTTGGAAGCGTTTCACCTGGATATTGAGATTCCCCAAAAGTATGGCGTGGAACAGTGCGTCGGCGATACGCTCGGGCCGGGCGGAGTGTTTCGGGCGCTGCGGACGATTCCGGTCCTTATAGATTTGTGCCGTGACTTAGATGATCTGGCCCCCGACGCGCTGCTGCTGAACTACGTGAATCCGATGGCGATGAATTGCTGGGGTGTTGCGCGCGCCACCGGCCGCCTGCACGTGGGACTTTGTCACAGTGTCCAGGGAACGAGCGAATTGCTCGCGGGTTGGATTGGGGTGCCCATTTCCGAAGTCGTTTATTTGAGCGCCGGCATCAACCATCAAGCCTTTTTTCTCGAATTTCGCCAGGGCGTCGAAGACCTTTATCCCCGCATTCATCAGGCCACGCAGCGGCCGGAGATTTATGCTCAAGACCCGGTGCGGATTGACCTGCTGCGGCACTTTAGCTATTTCGTCACCGAATCCAGCGGCCATGCGAGTGAATACTATCCTTACTTCCGCAAGTCGGCGCAGCGGGTGCGGGATGAGTTGGTTCCCTTGTTTGATCCAAAGGCCAGTGTGTGGTTTGACCAGGGCCGGACCGGCGGCTATCTGCGCGAATGCCTGCAGCGCCTGGAACACTCTCAGGCCGAATACGCGGCGCTGAAATCCGAGGAGGGTGAATGGCCCACCGAGCGCACGCATGAGTATGGCTCCTACATCATCGAAGCGCGAGAGACGCATCAGCCGATTCGCATCAATGGCAATGTGCCCAACCAGGGCTTGATCAGCAATCTGCCGCAAGGCTGTTGTGTGGAAGTTCCGTGCTTGGTAGATGGGCGAGGCATTCAACCGACGACGGTCGGCGCGCTGCCGCCTCAACTCGCAGCGCTGATGCGGATGAGTATCAATGTCCAGGAACTGACCGTTGAGGCCGCCGTGACCGGCCGGCTGGACGCGGTTTATCAGGCGGTAGCGCTTGATCCTTTGACGGCGGCGGTGTGTACGCTGCCCCAAATTCACGCGATGGTGGATGAATTGTTGGCCGCCCAGGCGCACTGGCTGCCACAATTCTATCCCCTTACTCAACGCCAGCCGGTGGCGAATTTGGTATAACTAAGGATATTTCATGAATCAGTTTACCCTACCTCCATTGAAAGAACGTGAGCGACAGCCCAACGGGGCGAATCTGTCCGGGCACGTGACGCCGCGCGAACTGTATGCCTGGTGCAAGGTCCCCGGCTCGGAGTTGGAGAAACATCCGGAACGCAAGGTGCCGTTTCGGCTGTGTCGTGATTCCGAAGCGATGGGCCAACTGATGGCGCGGGAACTGGTGGATGAAATTACGGCCCACAATCAACTAGGCGAACCGACGCGGGCGATTATTCCGTGTGGCCCCATCTGCTGGTATGCCCCATTTACTCGATTGGTGAACGCGGAACAGGTGAGTCTGAAAAACTTTGTGGTCTTTCACATGGATGAGTGCCTGGACTGGCAAGGCCGCGAGTTGCCCCGCAACCATCCCTTCAACTTCCGTCGCTACATGGAAGAAAATTTTTATGCGCCCATCGCGCCGGAGTTAGCCGTCCCGCCGGCGAATCGCTATTGGTTGAATGGCAGCAACGTGGAAGCGATCCAGACAAAAATTGAATCCGTCACGATTGATATCTGCTATGGTGGTTGGGGGCAGGACGGCCATCTGGCTTACAACCAGGCGCGCCGGCATCCTTACAGCCAGGTGACCTTGGACGACCTGCGGCATTCCACCGTTCGGATTCAAGAAAACAATTTTGATACCATTCTGGCGCTGGCCGAACGCAACCTGGGCACGGCGTATCAGTTCATTCCCCCTATGTCTGTCACGTTGGGGTTGAAGGAAGTGCTCTCCGCCAAGCGGGTGCGCGTCTTCAGCGACACCGGCGCTTGGAAGCAGACCGCGCTGCGGATTGCCTTGTTTGGGCCACTGACGGTCGAATATCCCATCACGCTGCTGCAAACGCATCCGGACGCGTTGATCACGGCCACGGTCGCCACCGCCAGGCATCCCATCAGCGAACATCCCGAATGGGATTTTGGCGTGGAGTGAGGGCATGCCCTCGTTACAGATCAACCTGGCGGATGGCCCGTATCACGCGCTGATTGGGGTGGGTGGGATCGGCGCGGGCCGGTTCTTTGCGCTGAAGGGCAATCACACGTTGGGCCGCGAAGAAAGCCGCGCCGGACATTTCTTAGCTAGCCGCGACTACTGCAAACTGCATATCATTTCGCACTACATCAAAACGTTGCTCGGCCCCTCGTTCGCGGCCATTCTCATCGGCCAGGTGGGCGATGATGAAATCGGCCGGCAACTGCTAGAGGAGATGAAACAGACCGGGCTGGACACGCGTTATGTGCGAGTCTGCCCCGACGCGCAAACCTTGTATTCCATCTGCTTCACCTACCCGGATGGCGCCGGCGGCAACCTGACGACCGACGATTCAGCTTGCATGCATGTGCAGGCGGCGCACGTGGTTGAAGCGGAGCCTGACTTTATCCGGTTCGCGGGCCGGGGCGTGGTGTTGGCCGCACCGGAGGTGCCCCTACCAGCTCGGGAAAAACTTTTGCAGTTAGGGACCGCTCATCGTTTCTTGCGCGTCGCTTCCTTTGTATCGGCGGAGATGCCAACTGTCCTTGAGTCAAATCTCCTCCGCCTCGTGGACTTGCTCGCCATCAATGTGGATGAAGCCGCCGCCGCGCTGGAAATGGATCGAGATCAGGCTGAGCCTGAAGAGATCGTGCAGGCTGCTGTTCAGCAGTTATCTGCTCTTTACCCCGATCTGCGCCTGTCCATTACCGCCGGTCGGCGAGGCAGTTGGTCGTGGGATGGAGAAGCGTTGACGCATGTTCCAGCACTCCCCGCCGAAGCGGTGAGCACGGCGGGCGCGGGCGATGCGCACTTGGCGGGCGTGATTGTCGGCCTGTGTGCCGGTTTAAAATTGAACCAGGCGCAGGAACTCGGGACGTTGGTCGCCGCGCTGTCCGTCACCTCGCCGCATACCATCCACCCGGAAATTGAGCGCGAGTCATTGCGCGCTTTTGCGCTGAAGCAGCCGCAAGTGTCAGCTAAAGTCTGTGGCCTGTTTGATGTCACCGAAGTCGCTTATTCACCTGTACGGTAAAGAATGGTGCTAAAAATGGGACGCAGACCTGCGGCGCAGATGCACGCAAATTTTGTTTTTGAATCTGCGAAAATCTGCGTGCATCTGCGTCCTAATCTTCTGGTTGCTCCTGAAAGAGTCTCTTCATGGTGACGAACCACGTACTGGATATCAAGCAAAACGCCCACCTATTTGAAACGACGAATACCAATCGTCACTGGGGCTGCCGGCTAAATGACCGGATCACTTGGGGCGGCTTCCGGGCGATCATGCTCCAAAATGAATTGTTACAAATCGTCGTGCTGCTGGACAAGGGCGCGGAGATTATTCAGTTCCTCTACAAACCGCTGGATTTAGATTTCCTCTGGCGCTCGGAGAATCCAGTGCGTGATCCCAGCCGCTTCGTTCCGACGGGCGGCTCACCCGTCGCGCCGTTCTTTGATCATTGGTCGGGTGGTTGGTTTGAAGTCGTTCCCAACGGTGGGCCGGCGTGTGAATACAAAGGGGCGTCGCTCGGTTTTTTTGCCGAGACGATCAACGTGCCGTGGGAGTACCACATCCTCGAAGATCGCCCGGAGCGTGTGAGCGTGGGGCTGTGGGTGAAAACGTATCGGACTCCGTTTTTATTGCAGAAGACCCTGACGTTGGAAACTGGAAAACCGGCTTTGTTCATTGAAGAGCGGCTCACCAACGAGGGACAGGAACCGATGGAATTTATGTGGGGGCATCATCCGGTCGTGGGCGCGCCCTTCTTGGATGAGTCGTGTTACCTCTCTGCGCCGGATTGCCAGGTCGAAGTCATGCACGCCGAGGACGGCCCGGATCACCGTATGGGCTTACATCAGGTTGAACGCTGGCCCATCATAAAAGATCGTCACGGCCACCCGCTCGACTTACGCTGTATTCCGCCGCCCTCCGCGAAGACGATGGATAACTGTTATCTGCGCGATTTCAAAGAGGGATGGATTGCGGTGACCAACCGCAACCGGGGCGCGGGCTTTGGCTTGGCGTGGGAGGCTGATGTTTTCCGCTACGTGTGGATTTGGCAGGCCTTCGGCGGCGGGATCGGCTACCCGTGGTATGGCCGCACTTACAGCCTGGGCCTTGAACCGTGGACCAGTTATCCATGCGCCGGCTTAGCCGAGGCTGTTCAGCGGGGCACGGCCGCCAAGCTGGAGGCAGGTCAAAGTTTAGCGGCGTGGATGACGGCTGTGGCTTATACGGGTGTGGATGTTGTTCACCAGATTACTCGCGAGGGAATCGTGACGGGGTGAGACTCTTCAAAGAGATGTGATAGGGCTTTTCCATTTTCGCCTGACGATTTCGTGATCCCATTTCGCCCCTCACCCCGTCCCCTCTCCCTTTCGGGGAGAGGGGACGGGGGTGAGGGTGAACATCGGTGACTTTAGAAACGCTCTGAGACCTGTGAGGTCTTCTCTTTATACCAGAAAGAAAGCCGTTTCAATATCCAACTTCCCCTCAGTATCGGTGTGATAGCTAACCTCCACCCGGTACAACGTTCGCCCGACAAATTCGCGCAAGTGTAAATCATCGGCCGCAACCGTCACCACATTGATGGCACTGGGCGCGGGAGCGAGTTCGCAGGTAAGCGGCCCGAGTCCCAATTGCTGGTGACCATCGGCTGCGCTTATCTTATGTGGCGCTTCCAATGACCAGATGACGTGCGTGATCTTCTGCCCGGCGGTTTGTGTGTGAAAGTGATCGGCAATAATCATCCGTGCGAAAGAAACCAGGGTTCTATCCTCAGGATCGCGCTTCGGTGAGAATTCGCGAGAACCCTGGTTTCTTATCTCCAGACCGCGCGTCCAAGATATCAAACCGGCTTCCGGCGGATAGGCAGCGGTCAGATCGAGAATGAACTTTGGCTCGTCTGCTTTGGGTGTCCACGAGAGAATCTTGCCAGCCGCTTCAGCGCCGGCCCGCTGCTCGAAGTCGCCGATGAGTGGACAGCAGTGGCCCCGGCTGGAGGCTGGGAGATAGGTATAACGCCGGGGACCGAAGAAATCCGCGGTGTATTCCGGCGCGCCGAGATCAGGCACGATCAATTGCTGGTTGGCGGCGACGATGAAATGGCCGAGGTCGTTGTGGTTGTGTCGCTCGGCGTTGTGCCCGCCGGAGAGAGCGGCCAGCAATTCACCGTGAGGCGTTTGCGCGCGTAGGATGGCGACTTGCTGATCGGGGAGATGTTGAGGGCGGTCGTTGGTCTGCTCATTCGTCGCAACGCTCGTGGGAGAAGAGTGGGGCGCTTCAAGCATGCGCAAGAGTTGCCCGAAGCTTCTCCCGCCTTTGGTGTGGGATTCTGGCGTGTTGCCCCATTCCAATAACCAGGTGGTGCCAGTTGCAGCGGCCAGCCAGGGAAGTAGATCGAGCGGCAGTGGGACATGCAGAGTGGCATCGTTACCGCTGAAGAAGTAGTTGTCAAAAAGATGAATGCTGCGCGGGTAATCGGCGATCAGGCGCAGGCGTTCTACATCTACATTCGCTGTAAATTCTTCATGCGTTAAACGGCTCCAGCCCAGGCAGGCGTACGTCAGGCCGTAAACCCAATACGACAAGCCTTCATCGCATTCGCCGTGCTCGCTGAAGCATTGATCTACATACAGCCGCAATCCTTTCAACGCACGGGCCCGCGCCTTAGGTCGCGGCTGACCTTGCGCGGCGAGTGACTCGCATGCAGCCAGGATGCTGCCGGCGCACACGCCCAGCCAGTTGTTTAGTTCACGCTTCTCGCTCTGCCACCACACTTCCACGCCATCGCCGTATGGCTCCAACACGCGCTCGTCAATTTCAGCAATGACTGAATCCGCCAGTGTGTTCGAGACCGAGTCCATCCACGGCTTGAGCACCTCGCGCATTTCAGCCAACGCGGCAGCCATTTCGCATGCGGCCAGATCAAGATAGGGCTTGCCGCTGGCAGGCAGGTCGTTGCCGGGCAGATGCGCGGAGACGGCCCAACTCGGCTCGGTGAGGAAGGCCCACAGCCAATTGAGCAGTTGATCGTCCGGGTCGTCGGCTTCCAGTCCACGCACGCAGCGGCGCAGCGCGAGCGCCGTCAACTGGGTGCGATCCTGTTGCCAGTGATGATCCAGCAGCTTGCGATTATTACTGCGCCGGGCGGCCAGATAATCGCTGGCTAAAGGGATCGGCGGCTGGGCAGGCGCAGCGGCGCTGAGCGCCTCCATCTTCTCAAACAGCGCCGCATGACGTGGATCAGCGCGCAAACTTTGCCAATAGGCACGATCTCCGATGGAGTGCGGGGCGATGCGGTAGTAGGTGCTGATGGAAGAGTCCATCATATGCAGAGAACAACAGAAAAATTTTTGTCTTTTGTTCTGGTGAGATACAAGCTTAAGACCAGTTTTCCAGGTCTAATCCTGCCACTCTCTTGAATTCTCGGGTGTTGTTAGTTACTAGCGTTGCTTTCAAGCTTAGCGCATGAGCAGCAATCAGAGTGTCTAATGCGCCGATGGGAGTTCCTTTGGATTCCAGGGTGGCGCGCACGCGCCCATAAATAATAGTGGCGTCAGCGTTGAAGTCAGCGATGTCAAAGGGGAGGAGAAATTGAGTCAATGCGCTTTGATTGCGTTCCCGATGCTGACTTCGTTCAACGCCATATTGAAGTTCTGCAATAGTGATAGAAGACAGTCCGATGTCCCCTGGCTCAAACGATGTTACTTTCTTCAAAAGTCGTGCTGACTTGCGTCGAATCAAGCCAATGCAGGTATCTGTATCCAGCATGTATTTCATGCCTACAGATCCTTGCGCGTTTGTTGCTTGGGTTGGTCACGTGTTTCCATGAAGTCATTGGAAAAGAGATTCAGACTCTCGGTGAGTGATGCCCAGGGGTCATTATAAGGAAGCAAAACGACGCCTTCCCCCATTTTTTTGATGATGACCTTATTGCCCCGAAAGCGAAATTTCTTGGGCAATCGGACTGCCTGACTTTTTCCGTTTTGGAAGAGTTTAGCCATTTCCATAAGTATATACCTTTGGATATATATTAACATGACGACGTTTCACCGTCAACATACAATTCGCTGCATTGTGACAACGATGTGGTTTAGTCGCTGCGAATGCCTCGTCTGCCATCTCAGCGCCGAGGCAAGCCCAGCCACCGTGGAACTCGCGCTTTGTATGCCCGATACTCCTCGCCGAACCGCGCTTCTAAATCGCGCTCTTCCCACGGCACCGCCACAAAATTGAACATTGCCACCCAGAACAGGAAACCAATAAAGACCGCGAGGCTTCCATAGAAAAGCGCCCAACCGAACCAGAAGACCAATTCAGAGAGATACATGGGATTGCGCGAGAAGGTGTAGGGGCCGGGCGTCAGCAGCTTTTCGATCGGGCGCAACTCAGTGAATGATTCGGGCGATGCGCGAAAGTGCAGACTTATCAGCCACAGGGTGCAGGCGATGCCCGGGATAACGAGGAGGATGGCGAGCAGATTCCAAATACCCGGACGCCCGTCCACCCACCCGTAACGAGTTGAGAGTAAGGATAATCCCCACGGTGCCGCGACATGTATTAGCAGGAATAGACACGCGACTAAAATGGAGGACAGCCAGCGGGGAAGACGAACTTTTTTAGATGGCGCGGCGCTTGGCATCAGATGTTAGATCGGTGTCTAGAGTGGCAGGGTGGGGGCAATAAGCGCCTCCATCGTTTCAAATAGCGCGGTATGGCGTGGATCATTGCGGAGCTTCTGCCAATGGGCGCGGTTTTCGATGGGGTATGGTGTGAGGCGGAAATAGTCCTCAAAGAGGATAGAGTTCATCATTCATTGACCTCGGTGTCATCTGATTCATTTTCTTTCCAATAAGCCCAATCTTCATTACGAATCTCACGCAGAGGATTTCTTAGTATACGGTACCTTGGTGATCTTTCTGGTCGGTGGCTGACAATACCTCTGCTTTGCCATGAAAGAGTTATGTCTACGACATATGTGATGGCTTCTCGTGCTAGTTCTTCTGTTGGTTGAATCTCGCTGCTCCAGAAAATATGGCATCCATTGAAATAGAAAGAGAAATGAGGAGTTATCTCTTCAAAGCGCCGAAGCTTTAGAGTATCTACTCCCATCATCAATAGAGCCATGCTTTCTTCTAGTTTGTTAATCTTGTCAACGATTTTTCCTAGAGGCTCTCTCAAGTACTCAAGGCTGTGTATCTCTGTAGTAAGGCCGGATCCGGGAACGAGCGAGAAACTGCTAAGTAAAAAGCGATCCTTGACTATAAATGCTTCATCGGATGGCTTGGCTACATAGAATGCTTTCTTGGCTAGAATAAGAGCTTCTAAATAGTCGCTTTCTTTTACCTTATTTTCTGCTAGTTCTATATACTCACGTACTGCTTTGTTTTCAATTAGCAACAACCTGCTTACTGTGAAGAAATCAATATTAATATAATTCTTAGTAACTTGTTCTAAAAAGTCTTTGGTATACAGTCGGCATCTTTGCACATCTTCGTGTGAAGGCACCGATGCATGGTGTTTTATCTTTCCCCTGGCGGCATTGAGGAAATCCATTTGGGAAGCTAAGGGTAGCTTCTTATCTGTGAAAAATGAATTAATAAACTTCATCAATGGCAATAGATCTGAATTTCTGTCATGATTTATGTTGTACTCCTCAATTACTGCTCGAACACAGAACTCTATTGCGTCATGAAATCTCAATATAGCCTGCATATAAGCTACATTGGAGTCTTGCTCTAGCTCGCGCTCTCCAGCTATAAGAAATTCCTTTGCATATGCAAGAAGACGTGAGGTTGTCTCTTTCATGGTTTTTA
>Ga0075421_100000882_pt1 | contig 33520 bp, 27 predicted proteins | sample SoiMetdeltSBSDD5_FD_75292 | JGI IMG/M metagenome (GOLD analysis project Ga0075421, IMG submission 75292) | Bulk soil microbial communities from a Populus tree surrounding site in Tennessee, USA - Soil MetaG P. deltoides SBSDD5 | ecosystem: Environmental > Terrestrial > Soil > Tree plantation... | reverse complement strand
TCCGCGCCCACTTCGATAACTCTCCGGCGAATCGAGCCAACCCCGATCCGACGAAGGTCGTGCGCTGGGGCGATCAGACGTGGGAGGAGATGATGATCGGCTTCTTCACGTACACCGTGGAGGGACAGCCGGCACGTTCATCGTTGCAATAGTTCAGGTCTTTATCTATTGCGTTACACCAAACCCGTCGATCTGAATATCCATCCCGTGACCAATGCGAAGGCCGTAAACGCCGCTGGTGTCGATGGCGGTGGCAGGGTGACTCGCGACTTCCTTGCCGTTGACCATGAAGCTGACACGCTCTTTTGAAACCTGAATCGACAGCTCGTTCTTCTGGGAGCCTCCGGCAATTGCCATGATTGCCGGGTTGGGGGCCCAGTCGCCGGCGACATTGCTGGTCGACGCGCCGTTGCGTTTCTTGATCAGGAACTGACCGTTCTCGCGAATGAGGAAGTAGCTGTACTTCTGTTTGTCGCCGTCGAGGTTTTCGCCACCGATGAACAGGCCGTAGGAAACCTCGTGACTGGGCTGTTTGGTCACAGAGAAGCTGGCTTTGACGGTGTAGTTACCCATCGCCATCTGTTGCGGATCCCAGAAGATGATGTTGGGCCCGGTCGTGGCGTGAAGCCCGCCGCTCATCGGGCTGAACTTTAATCCGGTGGTTGGCTCCTTGACATCGTCGACTCGAGCCCACCATCCAGGAACCTCCACGCCATTGCCCGCGATCGGTCTTGGCGGTGGCGGTGGCCCGCCTCCGGGTCCAGCGCCGCGGCCGCGCTGGGCGTGCCCGATCGCTACGAAGCTCAAGGCAAGAATAACGATTGAGGCGAGCCACTTCCGCATGGATCCTCCACCAACATAAGAATAACGACCCACGGTTCCGCACATCCTAGTGCAGGCGGCGGTATCAAGCAATTTCAGCCGGCGCTCCCGTGTGCTGACGGCAATGACAGTGCGGATCGGCGCGCGCGCGCGGCGAGATAGAGTCCCCACACGACAACCAGGCCGATTGTCAGATTCATGCGAAGGCTGGCGTGTACGCGAGCCCCGATCAGGACCTCGCTGATCGACAGCACCAGGAATGCGAGAACCGACCAGAGCGCACCGGCCACGGTCAGGCGGTCGCGCGCGTCCGCGCGTTTCCAGGCCCGCACCAGCCGGGCAATGATCGCGTACCAAAAGTACGACCAGGCCAGCAGTCCGAGAATTCCGGTCTCGGCCAGCAGATGCAAGTACACGTTGTGTGCATGCCAGCCCTGTTGCCGGAAGAAGGGATCAGCGGTGGTGGTTTCGAGTCTGTAACTCACCTCATCGTAGGTGCCGAGTCCCGTGCCTGTAATCGGTCGGGACCGAAAGAGTTGGACGGCATCGCGCCATGCGCTGAGCCGCATTCCGACGCCTGGGTTGCGGTCGGGTTCGATGATCGTCGAGATCAGGTAGCGGGCCATGCGCTCGCTACGAGCGGCCAGCCCAGCGCCGATGATCGCTCCTACGATCAGGATAAGAAGGCCTTTGCGCCAGTGCGCCGGATTGAAGATCCACACGCCGAGTGTCGCCACACCGAAAGCGATTGTCCCCATCCGGGAAAAGAGGAGATAGGTCGCGATACCGGTAATCGCCCACGTGATGCCATAGAGGATCGCCAACCTCTTCCGCGGCTCGCCGAGCGATCGCGCGAGCAGAAGCGGAGCAAGGAGGTTGAAGACCCACGCCAGTTGAAGCTTGCCCAGCCAGGCGTTGTTAATGACTTGAAACGCGACGACGTTCAACCCTTCGTCGCGGCGCCACAGGATGACCCGCACTGCCAGCAGCAACAGGGCCACAGCCGTGATCGGCCATATCGCGCGCGACACGCGTTCGTCTTCGAGGAGCAGTGCGAAGATCCAGCAGGCGCACACGATGCCGATCACCGAGAGAAGGGCCACCGCGCTCAGCCTGTGAAACTCTGACGTGATCGCCGAGAGAAGGAATGCGCCGAGCAGGGCAGCCAGCGGCGTGACGAGGAAGCGAAGGTGGGGAAGCTTCCATGACTTCACGGCCCCTCCGGCGACGATGCACGCGGCGCCGAGTCCCAGGAACACCAGATACAACCAGGGCCACGCCAGGAATGGAAACGGCGTCAGCCATCTCACCGGGGTGACAGTCGCCGTCGGACCGTCGCCCGTGATCATGAAGAGCAGTCCCGCCAGGAAGAACCAAACGCCGGCTAAGGTCACTATGCGAGGAGGCGTGTCATGGAAGGGACGAAAGGAACGGCGCGAATTATACTGACTCGCTGAGATGACGGGCAAACGCGCGATACCGCGCGCGAAGCGCGCCAGAAGACACTGTCGAGCAGCCAAGGGCGCTGCCGCGAGATCAAGGGGCAGAGCCCCTTGGCTGATTTGACCTCGCGGAACAGCGCGGCCTGGGCCGTGCGCGCGAGCCGGATCTTGCGCGTTCGCATGACCGCCGTCCGGGTCCTTCTGTTCCGGTGGTGGATGCATCCACCACGGCGGCAGGACGCGTCCACGACGGTTCGATCTGCCTGGCGGCTTCTGCGCGAATCCGGACCCGGCGGACTTCTCCGGGCCATCAACGATGGCATCCACGAGCTGGCTCGTGAGGGTTCCCGCAACCCCCTCAATCCCTGGCTGCGCGAACGTCTTGGTCAAGCCCGGTATCGGTTCGAGTACCAATGGTTATGGATCCATCGCTACGATCGACTGCGGGGCCGCGACATCCGCGGTATACGACAGGCCACGGCGCAGCTTGCCTATCAGCCGCTGCTGTCGGTGATCATGCCCGTGTACGACTCCGACGAGCGCTGGCTGCGGGCGGCGATTGGATCGGTCGAAAGCCAGCTCTATACCAACTGGGAGCTCTGTATTGCGGACGACCACTCGTCCAATCCTCGCGTGGCTGAAGTCCTGCGCGAGATTCAGGCGCGCGCCGGCCGTGTCAAGCTTCACTTCCGAGAGGTCAACGGACACATCTCGGCGGCATCCAATAGTGCGCTCGCGCTCGCGTCAGGTGAGTTCATCGTGCTGCTGGACCACGATGACGTGCTGCCGCGTCATGCGCTTGCTGCCGTGGTCCACGAGCTGAACCGGCATCCTGACGCCGACATCCTCTATAGCGACGAGGACCGGCTGGACGAGGCGGGGCGGCGGTACGATCCGTATTTCAAGCCGGATTGGAACCCCGAGTTGTTCTACGGCCAGAATCTCATCAGCCATCTCGGCGTCTACCGCACGTCCCTGGTTCGCCAGGTTGGTGGCTTTCGAGAAGGTTTCGAGGGAAGCCAGGACTACGAGATGGCGTTTCGGGTGATCGAACACACCCAGCCCAGTCGCATCCGGCACATTCCACTCATCCTGTATCACTGGCGCGCCATACCGGGATCGGCCGCGCTCGATGTCGATCAGAAATCCTACGCGACCGGCGCGGCACGTCTTGCCGTGCAAGCGCACTTCGCGCGCTCAGGTGTGGACGCCACGATCGAGCCGGCTCCCCGCGCGGCGTACTACCATCGGGTTCGCTATCGGCTTCCGGAGCCGCGTCCGCACGTCACCATCATCATCCCGACGAAGGACCGCGTGGATCTCCTGTCGCGTTGCGTGGACAGCATTGTGACGCGGTCTACGTACGGAGCCTTCGATATCGTCATCGTTGACAACGGCAGTTCGCAGCCTGCATCGCACGCGTACTTCGACCAGGTGCAGCAGAACCCCTGCGTCTCGGTTCTGCGCATCGACGAACCGTTCAATTTCTCGCGTATCAACAACGTGGCCGCGGCGCAGGCGCGTGGGCCGTTCTTATGTTTCTTGAACAACGATACGGAGGTGATCTCCGGCGACTGGCTCGAGGAGATGGTGAGCCTGGCCGTCAGGGACGGCGTCGGGGCCGTCGGTGCGATGCTCTACTATCCCACCAACACGATGCAGCACGCCGGCGTCGTCCTTGGACTCGGCGGCATTGCATCACACGCCCATCGCGGACAACGTCGCGGTATGCCGGGCAACTACGGTCGGGCGGCGCTGACGCAAACGATGTCGGCAGTCACGGCGGCCTGCATGGTCGTACGCAAGACCGCGTTCGAGGCTGTTGGCGGGTTCGATGAAACGCTTGCAGTCGCGTACAACGATGTCGATCTCTGTCTCCGTTTGGGCGGCAAGGGCTTCCGGAATGTCTGGACGCCGTTTGCCGAGATGTATCACTTCGAATCGATCAGCCGCGGTGACGACTTGCAGGGAGAGAATCGGCCGCGGTTCCTCGCCGAATCACAGGCGATGAGGGATCGGTGGAAGGGGTTGCTGACTGCTGACCCGTACTACAACCCGAATCTGTCGCTCACGAGGGCGGACTTGTGGCTGGCCTACCCGCCCAGGCACGCGCGACCGTGGTGGGAGCCCGAAGGCAAACTATACTGATGGCCACGATGCTGGCTCCCTTCAGGGTGCTCATCGCCCATCGGCAGGCGATCCAGATCTTCGTGAATCGCGATATTCGCGGCCGCTATATCAACTCTGCTCTCGGAGTCTGGTGGGCCGTGATTCAGCCGCTGGCGCTGCTGGCGCTTTACACATTCGTGTTCTCCAGCATCATGAGCATCAAGTGGACTGAAAGTGCGGGTGCGGGCGAGTTCGCGCTGTACGCCTTCTGCGGTCTCCTGCCCTGGCTGGCCATGTCCGATGCGCTGACACGCTCGTCGTCGATTCTCCTCGACCAGACGCCACTCATCAAAAAGGTGGTGTTTCCAACCGAGATCCTTCCAGTCCATCTGGTGTTGTCGGCCCTCATCGTGGAAATCGTCGGTCTCGCCGTGTTTCTGGTCGTGGTGATCATCGGCGGGCGGCTACCAGGCTGGTCGCTGCTGATCCTGCCGTTCGTGATGGCGTTGCAGTTCTTGTTCATGACCGGAGTTGCGTGGCTGTTGTCGACGCTCGCGTTGTACCTGCGGGACGTGCGCCAGGTGGTCGGTCTCGTGCTGACGCTGTGGATGTTTCTGACGCCGATTGTGTATCCCGCATCCTTGGTGCCGGCGCGCTTTCGGTGGGTGCTCGACATCAATCCGATGACGGCCATCGTCGGCGCCTACCGCGCGGCGCTTCTCGACGATCGAATGCCGGCCCCGGTCCCGTTCGCGCTGTTCGCCGTCATCGCGCTCGTGCTCTTCGTGTCGGGGCATTGGTTGTTCATGCGAACGAAGCCGACCTTCGCCGATCTGCTCTGATGTCCTCATCCGCGATCGAGGTCGACCACGTCTCCAAGGCCTACCGCCTGTATCCGACCCCCCGTCATCGAGCCCTCGAACTGATGTTGTTTGGGGCGAGGAGGTATCACACAGACTTCTGGGCACTGACCGACGTGTCGCTCCGCGTAACGGCCGGGGCCACGCTCGGTCTGATCGGAAACAACGGATCGGGCAAGAGTACGCTGTTGCAACTGATCGCCGGAATCATGACACCCACGAAGGGCCGCGTCGCCGTGAACGGACGGATCTCCTCGCTCCTCGAACTGGGCGCAGGGTTCAACCCGGAGTTCACCGGGCGTGAAAACGTCGAGTTGTACGGCATCGTGATGGGGATGTCTCGCGACGAAATCGTGGAGCGCCTGCCCATGATTCAGGCCTTTGCCGGAATCGGCGAGTTCATCGATCGGCCCGTCAAGTCGTACTCGAGCGGGATGTTCGTGCGGCTCGCTTTCTCGGCCGCGATTCACGTCAACCCGGATGTGCTGCTCGTCGACGAGGCGCTCGCCGTCGGCGACGTGCTGTTTCAGCACCAATGCATCCGCCGGATTAGGGAGATGCAAGCCAGCGGCACCACGATCGTCTTCGTGAGTCACGACATGGGGATGATGCGTTCGATTTGCAGCGAGGCGGTTCTGCTCGACCGTGGACGGATCGAGGCGCACGACGATCCGGCCACGATCGCGAACATCTATCACGCCAAGACGGCCAACGCAGAGGCGGCGTCACAGACGTCCGGCCGCCCGCGTTCGAGCGGCGACGGCGCGGCTCCGGTGACGTTTCGGGCGGATACGAACTTCGACGAGCGGGTCCGCTTGTTTCGACACGGAACAGGCGCTGCGCGGATTCGACACGTGGAGCTGCTCGATCGCCAGGGCCGGCCTGTCAGCTCCGTCGAGTTCGACGATGAGGTGATCCTGCGCGTGCATGTCCAGTACTACGAAGACGCGGCCTTCAGCATTCTCGGATTCAGCATCCGCGACAAGACCGGCACCGATGTTGTCGGCAGCAACACGCATGAGGAGAACGTCCCGTTGCCGCCGCGACTTGCCGGCGACACAGTCGTCGTGGATTTCCGTCAGCGACTGCCGCTTGCGAAAGGCAGCTACAGCGTCAGTACGGCGCTCGCCTACGACCGCAACAAGCCAAGCTACTTCGACTGGGTCGACAATGCGCTGGTGCTGACGGTCCTGCCGCCGGAGTCGGGCAAGGTCATTCACGGCAAGGTGTCCTTGCCGGTCGACATCGCGGTGCACGTCCAATGAACGAGCCGACGACCGTCGAATCAGGCGGCGATCGCCGGGAGGTCGAGACGAGCCTCCGCGAGGAAGTGGAAAACCTTGGACGGATCGTCGACCAGCAGGAACGGACCATTGCCGCGCTCAGCCGCGAGGTAGACCTGCATGCGAAAGCGCTCGGATGGCGGCTGCAGCAGCGGCTGATTCCATTTCGAAAGCGGATGCTGGCGACGCCGATTCTGCGCCAGATCTATCGAGCGCTGTATCGGGTGCTCGAGATCTGGGTCGACGAAGGGTTCTTGAAGATCTTCAGCCGCGCTGGCGACAAGGTGAGCCTGGCGTTGCGTGGGCGCAACTTTCTGGTCGAAGGCGCGGATCGCAGGACTCCTCGCATCGAGGACCAGTACGAACAGTGGATGGTGTTCTTCGGCGGACCCTCCAACCCGGCTGATATGGCGGCCGCGATCGAGCGCTTCCGCCAGCGCCCGCTGATTAGCGTGCTCGTTTGCCTGGAGACGCTCGAGACGCCCCGCGTGCGCCGGCTGCTCGCGTCGCTTCAGAGGCAGTCCTACGAACGCTGGGAACTGTGTTTCGCGGTTCCGGCAGGTTCACCACCAGCGTTGAACGCGGAGCTCCACCAGTTGGTTGGGATCGAGCCGCGTGTCCGCACGATCACGAGCTCGGATCTCGAGCCTACGTACGCGGACGCGTTGCACGCGGCATCCGGTGAATTCATTGGCGTCCTCGATGCCGACGACGAACTGGCGCCGGAGGCGTTGTTCGAGCTGGTCAAGCGGCTCAACGAGGGCGAAGCGGATATCGTGTACTCCGACGAAGATTGGCTGTCCGAAACGGGGCGGCGCGAGGATCCCTTGTTCAAACCGGACTGGGGACCGGATCTCCTGCTCTCGATGAACTATCTCGAGCGCTTTGGCATCTTCCGGCGACAGCTCGTCAACGACGTCGGCGGCTTTCGTGCGGCGGCAGGCCACGGGCGCGTGTACGACCTCGTTCTTCGATTGACCGAGCGCACCGATCGAATCGCCCACGTTCCCAGGGTGCTCTATCACAACCGGCGACAGCCGACGACGGCGCAAACCGCGCTGATACGTCATGCCGCCAATCGTGACGAGGCACGCGTGCTCGCCGACGCGCTGCACAGGCGCGATGTACGCGGGCGGTCGAGCGCGCTGTTCGCGAGGAAGGGGCCGCGCTGCTACGCTACGCGATTCGAGCTCCGGCAGCGACCGCTGGTTTCGATCATCATCCCCACGCGAAACAAGAAAGCGCTGCTGCAAACCACTCTCGAGAGCATCTGGTCGCGCACCGACTACGACCGCTACGAGATCATCGTCGTCGACAACCAGAGCACGGAACCTGATGCTGTCGATTACCTCGCCTCGCTTCGGTCACGGTGTCAGGTTCAGCAGTGGAGCCATCCGTTCAATTACTCGGCGCTGAACAACTTCGGCGTCACGCATTCGCGCGGCGAGCAGTTGCTGTTCCTGAACAACGATGTCGAGGTGACCCAGGGGGACTGGCTGACGGCGATGCTCGAGCACGCGCAGCGCCCTGACGTGGGAGCGGTGGGTGCGCGGTTGTTGTACGCCGACGGGCGCATTCAGCATGCCGGCGTGGTCGTTGGGATCAATCGGGTCGCGGCCAACGCGTTCCGATCGTGGCCCGGTCAGACGATGGGTAACTTGCGGCTCGCCGATGTTTCGCGAAACTGCAGCGCAGTCACCGGCGCCTGCATGATGGTGCCCCGCCGCATCTTCGACGAGGTCGGCGGCTTCGACGAGCGATTGCGCGTCGTGCTCAACGATGTCGATCTCTGCCTCAAGATTCGCCAGCGCGGCTACCTCGTGGTCTACACGCCGCACGCGTCTCTCTACCACTACGAGGGATCGAGTCGCGGGCGGCTTCATCCGCCGCCCGATGAGAAGGTGTTCGAAGAGCGCTGGAGGGACTTCCTCGATCGCGGTGATCCGTACTACAACCCGAACCTGTCGAATCGATACGACGACTGGCGGATCAAAAGCGCGGAGGATCTCGACTAACTTCCAACTTCCAACTCCAAACTCACAACGTATTTGCCGTTCGCTGTTTCATTTGCGCCTTGCACTACGGCCCCACTCGTCTTCAGCTGCCATCCCAGCTTGAATCGCGTCCATCGTTTCGAATTGTTCCTTCGCGGTCGGCGCATACCGTCGATAGAAGAAGAACATCTTTGTGCTATCGGTGACAAACCGATCGCTGAGCGCTTCAATGGCATGCTGCAATTCATGCGCGATGGCCCCTACCATCAGTCCGTCGGAATTCAAGCGCTGCCTGTCGACGACGATGCGCATGAAGCGGTATCCGCCACCGGAGACCATCCACGATGGCAAGCACGCGAGAACGCGTCCAGGGCACAGGCCTGCTTCGATGTAGATGATGCCGTTGGAAGCCTCGACGGTTGCCACGAGTCGTTTGAAGGTGGGCGAGCGCGCTACGGCTTGCTCCATGAGTTTCGTGATCGGGACATCAAGTGAACGCACACGACGGACCTGTTGATTATTTTCTTGGGCTGTTGCCGACCGGGTAAGAGAACAGGCCACGATCGTGACGATAGCCGTCGTGGCCATTACATGACGCAGATGGTGGTGTGGGCTCATGACGTCCTCCCCGCTGGACCCCCTGGACGGGGTCCTCACCACCGGAGGCGAGAGGGAAGTCAAACCGCTTCAAGATCAACAAAACCAGGCCGAAAACCCGCGGATGGAGGGCCGCATGGCTGGCGGCGCAGGTGTAGAATTGGCCCATTCCAAGTGGCACACACGATGCAACGGCGCTGCTCCTGGCCTGGGGGCGGGGCGAGGACACAGCCCTCGCCCGGCTGCTGCCCCTCGTCCATGCGGAGCTACGTCGCGTGGCGGGGCGTCATATGCGCCATGAGCGGGTAGGGCATACGCTGCAGGCCTCAGCGCTGGTGAATGAGGCGTATCTCAGACTGATCCAGATCAAGCAGGTCCGGTGGCACGATCGCGTGCACTTCATCGCGATGGCCTCGCGGATCATGCGGCGGATCCTCGTCGAAGCTGCTCGCGCGAAGGGCTTTCACAAGCGGGGCGCCGGCGCCCAAAAGGTGTCGCTGGACGAGGCGCTGTTGGTCCAGGAAGGGCCGTCGCCGGACTTCGTCGCCCTTGATATGGCATTGAGCGCGCTGGAAAAAGTCGACCCTCGGAAATGCAAGGTTGTGGAAATGCGCTTTTTCGGTGGGCTGAGCGTGGAGGAGACGGCCGAGGCCCTTCACGTATCCGCGGGCACGATCATGCGCGATTGGCGGCTGGCGAAGTCGTGGCTGGCGCGTGAGCTCGAAGGTCTCCAACATCATGACGCCTGAACGGTGGGCGACAATCGAGAAGCTCTATCACGAGGCCCTGGCGCAGGACGCGGCTGATCGCGGGCGATTTCTGGCCGACGCGTGTGCGGGAGACGAAGCGCTGCGGCGGGACGTCAGGTCACTTCTCGAACATGACGGGAGTGCGGCTTTCCTGAGTACGCCGGCCGTTGTGCAGGTCGGGCATGTCATCCCGACTGACAGCTCGTTGATTGGCAAGGCAATTGGGCCGTACGCGATCTCCGCTCGGATTGGGGCGGGCGGAATGGGCGAAGTGTACCGAGCACGGGACCAGAAGCTCGGTCGCGACGTAGCGATCAAGATCCTGTCGAAAGACTTCACATCAGACCCGGAGCGATTGGCGCGGTTCGCGCGAGAAGCGCGCGTCCTCGCGACGCTCAATCATCCGCACATCGGCGCCATCTACGGATGGGAGGAGTTCGGTGGTGTCGGCGCTTTAATCCTCGAGCTCGTCGAGGGTGAGACGCTCGCCGAGCGGCTCGAGCACGGTCCAATTCCGGTGAAAGAAGCGCTGACGATCGCGCGGCAGATCGCCGATGCGCTCGACGCATCGCACGAGAAGGGCATCGTCCACCGCGATTTGAAACCGGCCAACATCAAGATCACATCCGACGGCGACGTGAAGGTCCTCGACTTCGGCCTCGCCAAGGCTGCGAGCAATGGCACGACGGGGCCTGACCGAGCACAGTCGCCGACGATCACAGTGACGGGCACGCGTGACGGCGCGATTCTCGGGACGGCCGCCTACATGAGTCCCGAGCAGGCACGTGGACAGACCGTCGACAAGCGGACCGACATCTGGGCATTTGGGTGTGTGCTCTACGAAATGCTTACGGGCCGCGCTGCATTCGCGGGGCCCACGGTCACAGACACCCTCGGAGCCATCCTCGAGCGCTACCCAGACTGGACGAAGTTGCCGAGCGCGACCTCCGCCGCGGTTCGTCGTCTGCTGCGACGGTGTCTCGAGAAGGACTGCAGGGTCCGCCTGCACGACATTGCCGACGCGCGCCTCGAACTCGACGATGCGCCGCTGCCCGGTCCGACGGACCCAGCAACGAAATCCGGTTGGCCCTGGAGGGCGTGGGTCGCCATCGCTTTCACGCTCGCGGTGGCCATCGGACTGGGCGTGTGGGCGCTCTCGCGCGACCGGCGGCCCGACACAGGCGGCCCCCTGCTTCGTCTCGAGATCAACCCGCCCGACGGCGGCCGCTTTGGAGTCGTCGGCGACGTCTTCGTCCGCCAGGGTCCAGCGCTCGCTTTGTCTCCAGACGGCCGGACAGCGGTCTACGGGGCAGCGGTCAACGGTCGATATGCGCTCTGGCTGCGATCGCTCGATGAGAGCGTGGCCCGTGAGCTGCGGGGCACCGAGAACGCGCAGTTTCCGTTCTGGTCGCCTGACGGGCGCTTCCTTGCCTTCTTCGCCAACGGGAAACTGCAGAAGCTCGATGTGGCCGGCGGGCCGCCATTCGTCATCTGCGACGTTCCGAGGGTGTTTGGAGGCGCCTGGGCGCCTGACGATCGCATCCTCGTGGGAATCCTCGCCGGTACGATTGCCTCCGTGCCCGCGTCGGGCGGGACCCTCTCGCCGTTGACGACTCTCGACCACTCCAGGGGCGACGTGGCCCACGTCTGGCCGCAGCTGCTTCCGGGTGGACGCTTCCTGTATTGGGGCGCCAGCACGAAGGTGGAGGACAACGGCGTCATCTACGCCGCATCCTTCGAGCGGCCGAACGAGCGGGTTCGACTGATCGCATCGGAGACCAGTGCCGTCTATGCCTCAGCCCCTGACGGGCGTGAGTACCTGCTGTGGCAGCGCGGCGGCACGCTACTGGCCCAGGAATTCGATACCACGACACTCACGTTGGCGGGTGAGCCTCGACCGATCGCCGATGCGATCGGTGTTGTGGGCTCGGCCGCATTCATCGCGGTGGCCGCCTCCCCCAATGGCACGCTGCTGTACGCGAATGCCACCCTGCAACGACTGACCTTGTTCGATCGGGAGGGAAAGGCGCTTGGAACACTGGGCGACGCCGGCCAGTACCAGGGGCTACGTTTTTCACCTGATGGCAAGCAGGTGGCGTCCACACGCATAGAGGCTGGGCGGGAGCTCGTATTGATCGACGTCGACCGGCGAGTCTCCCGCCGGGCGACATTCGATTCACGAGGCGGTTTCAACCCCCAGTGGTCGCCCGACAGCCGCACGATCCTGTTCATGGGTGACAACCTGACCGCACTCTACCGAAAGGATGCGACCGGTACTGCACCCGACCAGCGTCTCGCGTCGTGGCCGATTCTGAATGCCGACATTACCGATTGGTCGCGCGATGGCCGCTCCCTCTTGAACACGCGCGCCGCAGACGAGACTGGAGCCGACATCTGGGTCGTGTCCGTCCCTCCGGATGGACATCTGACAGCAGACGCTGAGGCGAGACCATACCTGCGCACGCCCGCCAGCGAAACGGCAGGCCGTTTTACTCCGGTGCCGAACCCTCGCTGGGTCGCCTATCAATCGAACGAAAGCGGGCGTGCCGAAGTCTACGTCGACTCCTTCCCGGAGCGGCGCGGAGCGCACCGGATTTCCGCGAGCGGCGGCACGGACCCGCAGTGGGGGCCCGGTGGCCGCGAGCTGTTCTATCGATCGGCAGACGGCAAAGTGATGGCCCTGAGTCTGAAGCCTGAAGCCGATTCCCTCGATCCGTCGGCGCCGCGTGAGCTCTTCGCTCTTCCGCCTCAGTCGACGTTCGAAGTAGCACCGGACGGCCAGCGTTTGCTGGTGACCGTGCGCGATACGACCGCTCCCGCGCTGAACGTGATCGTCAACTGGCCCTCCCTCCTGAAGTCGAGCACCACGCGTTGAACGGCTCCACGAGTCGCACCCACGACGCAACCGCACTGCTCCAGGGCATGGGGGCGGGGGAGACGGCGGCGCTCGAGCGGTTACTGCGACTCGTCCACCACGAGCTTCGTCGCTTGGCACGGCGCCACATGCGCCATGAGCGCGCGGGGCATACGCCGCAGCCGACCAGTCCGCGCCATCCCTGACAGTCATCGTCAACTGGCGGGCGATAGTGAAGCAGACAGAGAGAGCAGATGAAGGCGGCAGAGGACGTCTAAGGCTGTCCCGACGATGACAGCGTGGCGTCCAGCGCGAACGTCAGCAGCTTCGGCGTGAACGGCGTCGGGTTATTGCCGGGACCGGCGTTCCCTATCGCCACTGAGCCGACACCGCCCATGAGCGCGATGTACTGCTTCCCGTCCAGACGATACGTGATCGGCGGCCCCATGCCGCTGCTCAAGCCGGTCTGGATTTCGAGCAGCTTCGCGCCTTTGTCCGCGCTGTAAGCGAGGAGCCGGCCGTCGCTCAACACCTGAAAGACCAGGTTACCGGCCGTTGTCATCGTGCCGCCTCCGATGCCGCCGCCACCGGGCATGCGCCATCGCATTTGCTGCACGACAGGATCCCAGGCAACGAGAGCTCCACGTCCGCCTGGGCCTTCAATCGGTGGAGGTCCAATCGACGGCGGTGGCGGGCGCACCGGTGTCGGCGCTGGGCGCACGGTGCCGGTCATGCGACCCGGCTGCGGATCGTACTTCGGCTCCGCTGCGTACGAGAAGCTGTTGTTGGTAGACGTGGGTACGTAGACCAGCCCCGTCATCGGGTTGAACGACATCGGCGACCAGTTGTGCGCGCCGCCGCCGCCCGGCTGAATCAGGATTGCGTCGGTACCGTAATACGCCTCTTCGTTGACGATCGGACGGCCGGTCTTCTGATCGATGCCCTTGGCCCACGTGACGAACGAGAAGGGCTGGGCCGAGATGAACTCGCCCGTGATCCGATCGATGACGTAGAAGAACGCGTTCTTGTTGGCCTGCATGATCACCTTGCGGGCGCGTCCGCCGATTTGCAGGTCCGCGAGGATCAGGTGCTGAACGCTGTCGAAGTCCCAGTTGTCGCCGGGCACAACCTGGTAATGCCACTTCAACTGACCGGAATCGACGTCGACGGCCAGGATCGACGCGGCGTAGAGATTGTCCTTGTCCTTCGAGGACCGATGGAGGAAGGTCCACGGTTGCGCGTTGCCGGTGCCCACGTAGACGAGCCCGGCCTCGGCGTCGAACGCCATTCCGTCCCACACGGCGCCGCCGCCGCCGGCCTTCCACCACTCCTTGTCGACGTCCCACGTTGCGGCCGCCTTGCGCATCGCGTCGTTCTCGAATGGCTTGGATGGATCTCCGGGGATCGTGTAGAAGCGCCACGCGCGATGCCCGGTCGCTGCGTCGTACGCGTCGAAGAATCCGCGCGTCGTCCGATCGCCGCCGCTGGCGCCGATGATGACCTTGCCCTTCGCAATTCGCGGCGCCATGGTGATCGTGTAGTGATCCTGCGGGAACGCGACCCGCGCCTCCCAGATCACCTTGCCGGTGTTGGCGTCGAGCGCCTGAAGCCTGCCGTCGATCACCGGCGCGAAGATCATGCCGTTGTAGATCGCGAGTCCGCGATTGACGACGCCGCAGCAGATCTCCGGTCGAACGGCGACCTGATTAACCTGCGGGTCCCATCGCCATTTCTCTTTCCCGGTGCGCGCATCGACGGCGAACACGATGCTCCAGTTCGTGATGCCGTAGATCGTTCCGTTGGCCACGAGCGGCGTCGCTTCCTGGCCTCCGCCCCCCGATCCCACGTCGTACGACCAGGCCAGACCGAGCCGACTGACGTTGGTCGTGTTGATGTCAGTCAGCGGACTGAAGCGAGTCTCGGCCTGACTGATTCCATACGTCAGCCACTCGTCGCCCGTGCGTCCCGCTCTCGCCAGCGCGGCATCGTCAATGCGCGTGGCCTGTTGGCCTGACGCGGCGACGACGAACAGAGTCACGAAGACCGGGCACGCCAACCAGAATGCTTTCATGGTGTCCTCTGCTAAGACACCGGGTGTGATTTCACATGGTCACCTGGAAATCACGGAAATCACACCCGGTGTCATTTTTGTGTTGGGGGCGCCGTGTCGTTGGAGGCGACTCGACGCTTGAATCTCCAGTGGCCGTCTTCACGCACGAGCGTATCGTCGTACCGGCCGGCTTGAGAGATCACCGCGCCGCGTTCGGCCGGGACGACGAAGGCCCAGCGAGACCAGGCGGTGGCGGTGTCGCCATTTACGCTGATGACGAAGTTCGAGAGCAGGTGATAGTTCTTGGCGCGATTGGGCCCGGTTCCCATGTTCTTCTCCATGAACGCCTGGATACTGGCGGGACCGGATACCGAGCCGAAGCCGCCGACCCATTCGCCGTCTTTCGCGAACAGGAGCGAGTAGGCGGCGAAATCGCGATTGTCGAGATGGCGACCGTAGTCGAGGAGCAGATTCTGAATCTCTTCTTTGTCTTCAAACTTCTGCAGTCGCGCTGAAAGAGTGGCGGCCTCCTTCGACTGAGCGGCGGCCGGGATCGCGACGAGGCAAAACAGTGAACCCGCGAGGACGAGTCGAATCATAGCGTTGCGGAGTGTAGCGCCGCGCTGGCCAGTTGCCAAGCGCGCGCGGTCTGGGTATTGCACTTTTTGACACTGCAGCGGTGTAGGCCGGGTCTTGTTTGTAGACCCGGCAACCCGTAGCCGTATGGAGAATACTGGTGGAATGAAAGTCGACAATCACGGCGTGCTCATGCGATGTCCCTCATGCGACAAGACGAATCGTCTTCGATACCCGCATCTGAATCGCCCCACTCGGTGTGCAAACTGCCGGACGATGCTGCCGGCCCCGGCCCGGCCCGTCGAGGCACCTGATGCGGCGTCGTTCGATTCGATGCTGCAACAGTCGCCTGTCGCGATCGTGGTGGACTTCTGGGCGCCATGGTGCGGCCCGTGCCGAATGATGGCGCCGCAGTTCGAGACAGCAGCCCGCAACCTGGCGGGGCGCGCGCTCGCGGTGAAGGTCGACACCGATGCCGTGCCCGAGTTGAGCGAGCGCTTCCGCATCCTGTCGATTCCGACGCTGATGATTTTTCGCGACGGTCGCGAAGTCTCCCGCGTCTCGGGCGTGCAATCGTCTGCCGACATCGAGTCGCTCGTCGCGCAGGCTGACGCGCACGTGGGCGGCCGGTAGGAGCCTGTTGGCTAGTTAGTCGCCGTAGCGAGAGCCAATCTTCTCGACAATGAGCGCGAGCGAGGCAGGCATCAGTCTTCCTCGCGGCAGAATCAACGTGTCGCTCTGTGAATTTCCGTTTGAGAACCAATCGGTGCCGCTCTTGCTCATCTGTATGGTGAATGCCAGCCTGGCTCTCCCCCCGTGTCCGGCTGGGCGTGATGGTGTCGGTCATTGTCCTGATCGTGTGCGCACTTCTGCTCACGCCAGGTCGATCGGATGGCGACGACGATCCGCCCGATGCTCTCGCTCAATCTACTGCGGCGAGTGCACCAGCGACCGCTACTCCGCTCGCGACTTACAAACCGCGGGCGGTGGCGCTTCCGCAAGCTGTCATCAATACGCTCCGTCTCAGATCTTCCGAATCGTCAAACGACCCACTGCCAGGCGCGTCCGGTTCCGGGCACTGGGGTAGCCCCGAGCCCGAGACCTGGTCGAGCCTTCCAGGTGCGCCCGACATGTTCGGCGACTTCGTCCTGGCGGATCGAGGCATCCTGCTGAACTGGCCTGAGTGCGCAGACTGCGATGGGTCGAGATTGCGCAGCATCGGTCCGTGGGGTGGCGTCGGTTGGTCCGGCGCCGGTGGTGGGGTAACTGAAGACGGCCCCCTTCCCGATTTGACTCCACCAAACGGTGTAACCGAATTAGCAAATCTGTCCCTTGAAGGGACCGGCGACGGCGATGGCGACCTGTCAACGCCACTTCGGTATCCACGAATCGACCCGCCTCCAGGCGATGATGACGACTCGGATACGCGAACGCGCGAATCGATGCGCAGTCCGGAACAGCCACCCGTTGTTCCCGTGCCAGAGCCGTCGACCCTAAGTCTCATGACGGTGGCCGCTTTCGGCCTAATGGTCCGGGCTCGACGCATGCCAAAACGGAATCGCTAAGGCGCCTTTCGGCAGGCACCATTTCACGTTAGACTCTGGCGATGGCTCCCGCGCCGAGTCGACGGGACGTGCTTCGTACGCTGGTCGGAAGTGCTGCTGCGCTGTCTCTTCCGCTCGGGGCGGCGACGCGCGCGCGTGCGCAAACCAACCATTCGGCCCTCACGACCAATCGACTCACTGACACGCTCACTCTTGTCTCAGGCGCGGGTGGAAACGTCGTCGTGGTGACCGCTGATGACGGCGGCGCGTTGGTGAACGGTGGCCTTCACGACCACGCCCCGGAATTGGCTCAGACGGTGTCGGGCCTCACCGGCGGCAAGCCCGTTCGTTACTTGTTCAACACCGACTGGCACGCCGAGCACACTGGGTCGAATGAGACCGCCGGCCGAAGCGGTGCGCAGATCATCGCGCACGAGAACACGAAGCAGTACCTGGCCAACGATATCTTCGTCGACTGGCAGCATCGCAGCTACAAGGCTCTTCCGAAAGTTGCCTGGCCAACCAAAACGTCTTACACGGCTGACAAGATGACGTTCGGACGGGAGCGGATCGAATTCGGTCCGCTGGGGCAGGCGCACACCGACGGCGACATCTATGTCTTCTTCCCGGAAGCCAACGTGCTGGTTGCCGGCGATGTGCTGGCGGTCGGAAGCTACCCAATCGCGGACTACATCAGCGGGGGCTGGCTGGGCGGCCTGATGACGGCGACGAAAACGCTGCTCGACTTGACCGACGATCAGACCCGCGTCATCCCGGGCACCGGGCCAGTGCAGACACGCGCCGATCTCAAGGTGCAACACGAGATGCTCGTCACACTACGCGAGCGCCTGCACCAGATGATGCGCAAGGGAATGGGAACCAGCGATATGCTCGCAGCGGGCGCCACAAAAGAGTTCGACGAACGGTGTGGTGATCCGTCCCTTTTCTTGAACGTGACTTATCGCGGCATGTGGTTGCACGTCAGAGAGCTGGGCGGGATCGTGTAGGTCAAAGATCAAAAGTCAAACGTCAAGGGTCAAAGGTCAAAAGTTAGAGCAAAGGTGCAAGTTGCAAGGAGCAAGGGTGTAAGGTGCAAAGTGCTAAGTACTAGGTACAACGTCCATGTCGTGGCGAGCGTTGCGCTCCTTGCTGCTGTTTCAGCAACGGGCTCTAGTCGCGCCACTTTGTCGGCCCAGGCACCGATCGCACAGTCGTCTGCGCCCCTTGCACCGCGCGCGCTGCTCGATACCTACTGCGTCACCTGCCACAACCAGCGAACGAAGACCGCCGGTCTGATGTTCGACACGATGGATTTGGCAAAGCTCCCCGAGCATGCCGACGTGTGGGAGAAGACGGTTCGCAAACTCCGCGGTGGCATGATGCCGCCGCCCGGTGTGCGCCGGCCCGACCAGGCGAGCGTGGATTCGATGGTGTCGTGGCTCGAACAGTCGCTGGACGAGGCGGCCGCCGCGCATCCGAATCCAGGCCGCGTCGCGCTGCATCGGCTCAATCGCGCGGAGTACGCTGCCGCGATTGACGATCTGCTCGGGATCAAGATCGACGCTGCCGCCCTGCTCCCCAAGGATGATGAGGCCGAGGGATTCGACAACGTCGCCAGCGTGCTCACCGTGTCGCCCTCTTTCCTCGATCAATACATATCGGCGGCGCGGGTGGTGAGTGCTCGGGCAGTTGGCAACCCGGCGGCGCGGCCAGGCAGCCAGACCTATCGTCCGTCACGCGGGACCGATCAGTCTCTGCGCGTCGATGGTCTTCCGCTCGGCACGCGCGGAGGATTGCTGGTCGAGCACCTCTTTCCCGCCGACGGCGACTACAAGCTCAATATCCCGAACATGGCTATCGCCGGCTATGTCCGCGGGATGGAGTACAAGCACACGCTCGTGGTCACCATCGACGGCGTGAAGGTGTTTCAGAACACCATTGGTGGAGAAGACGACATCAAGGCGATCGATCAGCAGCAGGCTCCGGCAGTGGCCGCGATCAATGCCCGTTTCATCGACATCCCGGTCAAGGTGACGGCCGGCCCGCACAAGGTCGGCGTGACATTCGTGGCGCGCACGTTCGCCGAGCCCGACGAGTTGCTGCATTCGTTCCGTCCGTCAGCCGGCGAGGATCGCATTCCGCGAATCGGCAGTCTGGAGATCCAGGGACCGTTCAACCCGAGCGGGATCAGCGATACGCCGAGCCGTTCCCGTGTGTTCGTCTGCCGACCCAGGAATCAGAATGACGAACTCGCGTGCGCGAAGACGATTCTGTCGACGATCGCGCGCAAGGCGTATCGTCGCCCGATTACGGATGCCGATCTCGACGCGCCGCTCCAGTTCTACAGCGCCGCCCGGGCGCTCAGCGACTTCGACACAGCCATCCGCGATGCGCTGCCGACGATTCTCGCCAGCCCGAAATTCCTGTATCGCGCGGAGCGGTCGCCGGCAGGTCTCGCGCCAGGCAGCATCCACGCGATCAGTGACGTGGAGCTGGCATCGCGTCTCTCGTTCTTCCTGATCGGGCGCGCTCCCGATGACGCGCTGTTAGCCGCGGCGGAGCGCCGGACCCTCACGACGCCCACGGTGCTTGAAACACAGGTGCGTCGACTGCTGGCCGACCCGCGGTCCGAATCGCTCGTGAACACCTTCGCCTTCCAGTGGCTGAAGATGCGCGCGCTCGAAGAGATCGATCCGGACCCCATCATCTTCCCGAACTTCGACGACAGCTTGCGCGGGGCATTCCGGCGCGAGATGGAGCTGTTTATTGGCAGCATCCTTCGTGAAGATCGTCCGGTTCTCGAGTTGCTGACGGCCAATCACACCTTCGTCAACGAGAGGCTGGCGCTCCACTACGGTATTCCCAATGTCCGCGGCGATCGGTTCCGCCGGGTCACGCTGACCGATGCAAACCGTTGGGGCCTGCTGGGCAAGGGTGCCGTGTTGTTGACAACGTCCTACGCGAACCGCACCGCGCCGGTGCTGCGAGGCGCCTGGATTCTGGAAAACCTGCTGGGCACGCCGCCATCGCCGCCGCCACCGGACGTGGAAGCATTCCAGGAGAACAAGGACGGCGAGAAGCAGCGCTCGGTGCGCGAGATCATGGAGCAGCATCGCGCCAAACCGTCATGCAACGCCTGTCACGGCGTGATGGACCCGCTCGGATTCGCGCTCGAGAACTACGACGCGATTGGCGAATGGCGCGCCGACGACCGCTATGCCGGAACGGCGATCGACGCGTCCGGCCGCCTCGTTGATGGCACCACGGTCAACAGCCCTGCCGACCTTCGCGTCGCACTGACCAGGCGACCTGAACAGTTCGTGCAAACCCTGACCGAAAGATTGATGACGTATGCACTGGGGCGCACCGTTGACTACTACGACATGCCAGCGGTGCGTAAGATCGTTCGAGAGGCGGCGCGCGACAAGTACCGGTTCTCGTCGATCGTGATGGGAATCGTCCGCAGCGATGCATTCCGGATGCGGATGGTGCCCGAGCCGGAACGGGCGCCATCGTCGACGGCGTCGCTGACGACGCGTCGCTGACGACGCGTCGCTGACGACGCGTCGCTGACGACGAGCGAAGAGCGGAGACCGTAGTCATCGACCGGGTCGAGAGACCGGGCGCGGAGCGCGTAGAGCGGAGGCCTTGGCCTCCGAGACATCAGGCAGACCGGAGACGAGTCATGTTCATCACGAAGAAGCATCTCTCACGGCGTACCTTCCTTCGCGGCGCAGGTGTAGCCGTTGGACTGCCGTTCCTCGACGCCATGGTTCCCGCGTGGACCGTGCTGGCGCAGACGGCCGCGGCCGCGAAGCCGCGTATGGGCTTCATGTATCTGCCGCACGGCGCCATCATGGAGCACTGGACGCCGGCCGCCGAAGGGGCGAACTTCGAGCTGTCGCCGATCCTCCAGCCACTCACGCCATTCAAGAAACAGCTGACGATCGTCAGCGGACTCGAGAACAAGCCAGCCATTGCGCCGCCGGTTCATGCGCTCAACCCGGGCACGTGGCTCAGTTGTGTCACGCCGGAAGCGAGCCAGGAGCCGCATGGCGGCGTGACGATCGATCAGATGGCGGCCGCCCAGATCGGTCAGGACACGCCGCTGCCATCACTTGAAGTCGCGACCGAAGGACGCGGTGGAAACGGGGCATGCGATCGCACCTACGGCTGCAGCTACGGCGCGACGATCTCGTTCCGGACACCCACGACACCGCTGCCGATGGAGTCCGATCCGCGCAAGCTGTTCGAACGGCTGTTCGGCCAGGGCGACACGGCACAGGAGCGCAAGGCGATTACGAAGCAGTTCGCGAGCATCCTCGATCTCGTCAACCAGGAGGCGCGCGATCTGCAGCGCACACTCGATGCGCCCGATCGCGCCAAGCTGGGCGACTACCTCGAGAGCGTCCGCGAGATCGAACGACGCGTGCAGAAGATGGAGGCCCAGGATCTTTCCAGCCTCGATCTGCCGGAGGTGCCGGTCGGTACGAACTTCGATCAGCGTCTGAATCTGATGTTCGACATGATCGCGCTGGCGTATCAAGCCAATCTCACGCGCGTGTTCACCTACATGATGGCGGGCGAGGGGAGCAACGTCACCTACAACCACATCGGGATCTCCGACGCGTTCCATCCACTGTCACATCATCAGAACGACAAGGCGCGCAAGGACAAGCTGGTCAAGATCCAGAACTACCACGTCCAGGCGTTCACCAAGTTCCTCACGAAGCTCGCGGCGATGCCCGACGGCGAGGGATCGGTGCTCGATCATTCGATCCTGCTGTACGGCAGCAACATGAGCAACAGCAACGCGCACGACGAGTTCCCGCTTCCGACGATCATCGTCGGCGGTGGTGCTGGGAAGCTCAAGGGCGGACAGCACCTGAAATACGAGGACAAGACGCCGCTGGCGAATCTGCACCTGACGCTGCTCGACCGCGCCGGCATCCCGGTGGAGAAATTCGGCAACAGCACGCAATTGTTCTCAGAACTGTAGGTAGAGGCGGGTCTTAGACCCGCCTTGGAACACACCCAAATGCAGAAGACGTTTTTGGTTGCATTGCTTGTCTTGGGCGGGTTTGCCTTCGACTCTGCTCAGGCCAGGGAAAACCCGCCCCTACGTGCGGCCGCTGCCTCGCCACCCCTCGTCGAAGCCGTCAAGGCCGGCAATCGAGAGGCGGCACTGGCGCTCGTCGCCAAGAAGGTCGACGTCAACGCGGCCGAACCAGACGGGACGACGGCGCTGCATTGGGCCGTGCAGCGCAACGATCTCGATCTGGTGACGCGATTGATCCGTGCAGGCGCGAAGGTCAACGTGAAGAACGATTTCGGTTCGACGCCGATGTCGGAGGCGGCAATCGTTGCGAGCGCGCCGTTGCTCGAAGCGCTCCTCGAGGCCGGCGCCGATGTCGAGTCGCCCAACGCCGACGGTCAGACGGCGCTGATGGTCGTCGCACGCACGAGCCAGGTTGATGCGGCTCGCCTGCTGATCCAGCGCGGCGCCAACGTCAATGCCGTAGAGAAATGGCGTGGGCAGACCGCCCTGATGTGGGCAACGGCACAGAAACAGTCCGAGATGGTGCGGGAGTTGATCGCACGCGGCGCGCAGGTGGATGCGCGCTCGATCGTGAACGACTGGCAGCGACAGGTGACGGCCGAACCGCGGGCCATCTATCGTCCGGCTGGTGGACTCACTCCGCTCCTGTATGCCGCCCGCGAAGGATGCGTGGATTGCGCCCGCGCCCTGGTCGAAAAAGGCGCTCAGTTGAACCTTGCCGATCCCGAAGGACTCAGCCCGCTGCTGACCGCCATCATCAACATGCAGTTCGATACCGCCGCGTACTTGATCAGCGCGGGCGCGAATCCGAATCAGTGGGATCTGTGGGGGCGAGGGCCCTTGTACGCGGCGGTCGACGTCAACACGATCCCGCGCGGCGGGCGACCCGATCTGCCATCGCTCGACGAGACCAGCGCTCTCGACGTCATCCGTATGTTGCTGGACGCGGGCGCCAACCCGAACGCGCGCTTGCGCCTCCCGCCGCCCTTCCGCAACGTTGGTAACGATCGCGGACTCGATGGAATGCTGACGACGGGGTCGACGCCGCTGCTGCGCGCGGCCAAGGCGCTGGATGCTCCCGCCATTCGTTTGCTTCTTGGCAAAGGCGCCGATCTGACGCTCACCAACACCCGGGGCATGACGCCAACGATGGCCGCCGGCGGACTCGGATCGGTGGACGCCGACACGCGCGGCTTCTACCTCAGTGAAGACACGCAACAGCGATCGATCGAGTCGTTGAAGCTACTGCTCGACGCCGGTGGGGATATCAACGCGAAAGACTCGCGTGGTCTCACTGTCCTGCACGAGGCCGCGCGCTGGGGCTGGAATGATGTGGTGACGTTCCTGGTCTCGCGGGGCGCCGACCTCAACGCCAAAGACGCGCGCGGCAACACTCCGGTTGATTCAGCGCTCGGCAAGGCCGGCGGCAACAGCCGCGGCGGCGCGCGAATCGATGTTCACGAAGACACCGCAGCGCTGCTGAAAAAATTGGCGGCCGAAGCGTCGCCTCGGGCCGCCAATCAGTAAGACCGAGGCGGGTCCACAAGCATGACCCGCCCTACGGTTCTCGAGTGGGCCGGGTCCAACGTGAAGGGAGGACGCTATTCCTGCAACACCCCTGCAGTCGATAAGGATTGCGAGAGACTTACGCCATCAGTTTTGCAATCGCGCCAGCGCCGGCAGAATTGGGAAATACCCGTTCGAGTTGTGATGCCGTGAGATCGAACGTTCCGGCGAGCACGGTTTTGAGCGCGGCCCGAGTATCAAGCGTGGGTTTCAGGTCGCGGCCTTCGTACAGGGCGCCTTCCGCCAGGCCAGGCCAGTCGGCGATCACGTGCGCGCGTGAGAGTCGTGGCCCGAGGATAAATCCCGCTCCAGCAGTTCCATGATCGGTGCCTCTCGTCCCGTTGGGACGAGCCGTACGCCCGAACTCGGTCATGACGACGACGCTCGTTGTCTGCCACGCCGGGCCCATCTCGGTGCGGAAGGTGACCAGTCCTTCTGCGAGCTGGCCGAGCAAACGGTCCAATGCACCGCCAGCCATCCCCTGGTTGGCGTGCGTGTCCCACCCGCTGAACTCCATGGCCGCGATGTTCGGACCTTGCTCCTGACGGAGAATGCGAGCCGCTGCCTGCATCAAGGGCGTGATGCCACCGCGCCTTGCGTTGCCTCCCGACATCGGCTCCTCGCCCACGAGGTTCTGCTGTTGCAACGCGGCTTCGAAGCGCCCCTGCAGCGCAGCGTCCGACCGATACAACACCGCCAGCCTCTCGAGAAATGCATCGTCGACCACACCGAGTTTCGTTGGTGACCAGCTCTCCACTTCGAACGCGCCCGTGAGTGAGAGCGGCATGCCCGCGGCAATTGCGATCCCCGCGCGCCGGCCGGACATGACCTGCAAGAGGCGATTGAGCCATCCGTCCGAGGATCCAACTGGGTGATCGAGGCCGGTCTCGAGGATGGCCTGGCCGTCGAAGTGGCTGCGCGTGCGATGCGGAATCGCCATCGCGTGGAGCACGGCGAGTTCGTTGGCGTCCCAAAGGGGACGGAGCGGGGACAGACCCGGAGCAAGCCCGAACGTCTCGTCCAGGGGAGTCAGCTCGGACTCACTGAAGGCAAACGTGCCGCGCAAGGCGCGATAGCTCGGGTCGCCGTACGGGACGACCGCGGCAAGGCCATCGAAGCCCCCGCGCAACAACACGAACACGAGCCTGCCCGTTTGCCCGACCTGCGCGAAGCTGACGCGTGGAAGCGCCCACGTGGCGATTCCGCCGTAGCACATGTTGCGAACGAAATCTCGGCGGTTCATCGTCATCTCCACTGAAAAGCGGGACCGGCGATGGCGAGCGCCACCCGCTCACGTGCCGGGATCGAGGCGTCCGCGATCAGCGTATGCAGCGGATTTCCGGCTGGAACATCCACCACGTCGACCAACGAACGAGGGTCGACGGCGGCTACTGAGGGAAGACGCGAGATCGTTCTCGCAAGCTCTCCGCGATTGAGAAGCGAATCCGGGTCCGCCCACTCCTGCATCGTGTCCCCGAAGCCCTTCGGAGAAGGAGGCGCCCAGAGCGGCTGGCGCAATTGCCGCAGCACCACCGGCGCATTCGGGTTGACCTCCATCGATCCGAATGCACGAAGTACGGCAACGAACCAATCCTGAGGTGTACGGAACTTCCGCGCATCCTCACGCCAGGCGTCGGGTTCGTCGACGATTGCGAGGGCGACGGCCTTCAAATCACCCTCGCTCGAGCGGAACGCGCGAGCGAGTCGATCGACGGCGGCAGGTGAAGGATCGTCGCTGATGAAATGCGTGGCAAGTTTCGTCGCGACGAATTTCGCCGTGGATGGATGCCCGCACAGCGCCCTGATCGCACGTTCGCCTTCGGCAGCACCGGCTTCCTTGTAGCGCTGCTTGAGCACGGTCTTCTCACCAGGCTCGTGCAGGAATTCTTGAAAGGCGAAGCCAAGCGGGCCATCCTGCTGTGGTCGCGCCTGGCGAACCACGCCCCGGCCACGCGTGTTTGGACGCGGTTGGATCCGTGCACCGGGGCCCGGAATGCCAGCGATCGTCCACCCGGTGAGAATGCGTGCGAGTTCCTGAACGTCCTGCTGCGCGTAACCGCCGTTCACGCCAAGCGTGTGCAGCTCGAGCAATTCACGTGCGTAGTTTTCGTTGAGACCGCGCTTCGCCCCATTGTTTCTTTGGCCGGCGCGCGCCCCGGGCGACGAAGGGCCGATGGATTGAAAGTTGTCGAGATACGCCAGCATCGCCGGGTGCTTTGCCGAGGCCAACACCATGTCCTCGAATCGTCCCAGCACGTGCGGCCGGATGACATCTCTCTCGTAGGATCCGGCGAGCGGCGCGACCAGAATCTTCGCGCCGGAAGAAACGCATAGATGATTCGACCAGAACGTGACCAGCCGTTCAACGAACGGACGGTCGCTGGTGACGCGCACATCCAGCGCGGCGCGCGCTTCGCTGGCCGCAAGTTCAACGAGACGACGACGCGCTTCCCGGCGTTCCTGTTCGTCACGTTGTCCCGGCATGCGGAGGGCGCGGACGGCGTCGGCAATCGCCGTTGGCGAGGTGCTCTCCGTGGCGCGGAGAGTAGGCGCGCCAGCCTCGAGCTGTGCCTTCAACCAGCCTCGGGCGTCCGAGATCCGTTGGCGCTCTCCCTGGCGAGCGCCCAGGCCGAATCGATTGAGTGCACGAAGCGTGACATTCATTGAGCTGCACCCTCCGCACGAACCCCTGGGGTGATTTCCGTTCGGGTCGGGGAAATCACCCCCGGCGTCGTTTCAGCATGACGGGCCCTGGCATCTGAGTCTAAGACGAACTCAGCGCTCGGAAGCGTTGCTCGGCGGCCTGGATTTCGATGATGCGGCGCGACGCGCCGGTTGAGGTCGGATGCTCCGGCATTGCGCCGGACGCCTGTGCCAAACGCATAGACGAGAGGGCTCCGCCCTCTCGTTCGCGTGCTTGCTTTTACTCGTCGAGGCGCTGAAGGGCCGCTTCCGCCTCTTCGTCTCGCTGCCGGACATGCCGGGCGAGGGCCAATGTGGACGTAGCAAACAGCGCAACCCACGCGGCTGTCGGATGCACCCAATAGGTCACGAGCAATGCCGCCAGAAGCCCCGTACCAACAGACATACGCACCATGGTTCCTCCGCTTGATGTGAGACAGAGCAAATCGTGAACCATTTGGAAGCGATGGTAGTTGGCAAGACGTAAACGACAGATAATATGGGCGTTATAAGGGGTGCGCGATTCAGCGCATGGGTATAGTCGCGCAAACGGCACGCGCCGTTTTTGAACATAGGCCACCGGCGTTCTCTAGAGAAACCACTGAGAGCATTAGTCTTAACGTGAATAGTCCAGGTACATGTCTCAGATACCAGAATTGAACAGGGCTCGCTCGGTCGCGTCGAGGCTCGCCAGTCTGTCCTGCACGGTACTGCTCGTGTCTTCGGCCTGCGCGTCTCCCACGGAACCGCCGAGGCCTGTACCGCGGGAGCGCGAGGCCATGCGGCAGCTTGGACTTCGGCACAAAACTGCATGGGAGCTCTATCAGGCGCTGCGCCAGGAAGCCGGTGGCGGAACGCGACCCGGGCCGAACGACGTTCCCGACTGGACGGGCCTCTGGGTCTGGAACTCGAGCCGCGGGTTCCTGTTCGACCCCGACACACCGCCTGGGGTCGTGACGACGGCGAAACTGACACCTGAATACCAGCAGAAGCTCGACCAGGAAATTGCGCGCATCAATAAGGGGATCGAATACGACCCAATCAGTTCGTGCGCACCGCCGGGTCATCCGCGCTGGTTGGCGATTCCATTTCTTCGCGAGTTCATCGTCACTCCGGACCAGACGTGGTTGTCGAGCGAGACGGTGAACAACGTCCGTCGTATCTACACCGATGGTCGCGATCATATTCCGGAAGCCGATCGCTATCCGCTTTATTACGGTGACTCGATCGGGTTTTGGAACAATCAGACGCTCACCATTCACACCAATCAGCTCAGGGCTGGCGTCTATCAACGCGGAAATCCCGAATACACCGATCAAGTTGAAACCGTCGAGATCTGGGAGAAGGTCGATGACCGCACTCTAGAGGTGGACGCGTGGGTCTACGATCCCCCGGCGCTCGTCGAGCCGTGGTACGTCAAGCAGCGCTACTCCAAGGTCAGCGACCAGGACAAGCAACTGCGCATCCGGTACTGGGACTGTCTCGAGAATCCGAACAACACCGTCTTTAAGACTCAGGAAGGGAGCACGCAATTCAAGGACTTCACCTTCACGGAGTCTGACAACGAGAAGCGCAAGTAGAGGACGTGGTCATGCAGCGCTCCCCCTCGAGCGGCGGCAACGAGATCGTCGTCAGGGATCTATGGCCGCGCCTGCTCCTCAGTCCGATCATCGGCGCCGTAATCCCGAATCTCGCCGGCTTCATCGACAACACACGCTACGGGACGAGCCAGCTCCTCGGGCACTACCTGTACTTCTGGGCAGTCTCCCTGACGATCTGGGAAGGCAATCGACGGTTGCACGATCGCTTCCGCTCGCGCTTTGCCTGGTTCGAACAGCCATGGATGCGGGTTGGCCTGCTCCTCGGCACCATCGTCCTGTTCACCGTGCCCGTGACGTGGGGATTGTTGTGGGCATGGGGACGGGTTTCGGGCGATCCTCACCTGACGGCACCGCGCCTCGCATTTGCCACTGCGCTCACCGTGACGTTCGTGGTCGTCATCGCGCACGTCTACGAGACGCTGTTCATGTTTCGTTACTGGGAGCGAGATCGTTTATCGAAGGAGCGGCTGGAACGCGGCCGGCTACAGGCGGAGCTCGACGCGCTTCAGCGCGACGCTGATCCGCATTTTTTGTACAACAGCCTGAACAGCCTGCTGCAGCTGATCGAGACGAACCCTCAGCGTGCGATGGTGTTCGTCGAGGCGCTATCGGCGACGTATCAGTACGTCGTCGATACACGAGGTCGAGCGTTGGTCCCCCTGGCCGACGAGCTCGCCGCACTCGAACGGCAGCGAGTTCTGGCAGAGATTCGATTTGGCGATTCGGTGCGACTCGACGTCGTCGTCGATCGTGCAGCTGCACGGCACTGGCGTCTTCCTCCGCTCGTCCTGCAGGAACTGTTCGAGAACGCGGTGAAACACAATGCATTCGATCGACAGTCGCCGCTCGATGTGCGAGTTGAACGCGCGGGAAACGATCTGGCGGTGAGCAATCGGCTGCACCCCCGGACCAGTTTCACTCCGTCCACGAAACTGGGTTTGCGCAACCTGGATGAACGTATGCGGCTGGCGGTTGGCCGTCCCGTTCGGTGGGGAGCGGTCGGCGACCGGTTTGTCGTGCACGTGCCGCTGGCAGGGGCAACGATTGACCAGCAGCATGCCGATCAGTTCGGCAGCGAGATCGCCTCCTGAGCCGCCCCACTACACCTTTACACCATGATTCGTATACCATGGTGTAAACATGGCATTGAATATCAAAAACGGCCAGGTTGAACGGTTGGCGGCCGAGGTTGCCCGGCTTACTGGCGAATCCAAGACGGAGGCGATCCGCCGGGCGCTCGAGGAGCGCCGCAATCGCCTGAAAGCGACGACGACAAAAGATACGCGCCGGACACGGGTGCTCCGTTTCCTGGAGAAGAGCGTCTGGACCACGCTGCCAAAGTCGCAGAGAGGTCGGCGACTCTCCCGAGCGGACGAAGACGAAATACTCGGCTACGGACCAGGCGGGGTGTGACGCTCGACTCGTCTGCGCTGATTGCCGTGCTCTTTGCTGAGCCCGGCTATCTCGATCTTGTCGACCGGATCCTCGAGGCCGACCACGTACGGGTGGGTGCGCCAACGCTCGCCGAAACCAGCCTTGTGTTCACCGGGCGCCGCGGGAGGGCCGATGCCCGAGCCGTCGAGGATCTCGTGAGGGAACTCGGGATCACGGTAGTGCCATTCGGCGAAGCCGAGTGGCGAGTGGCCGTCGATGCGTTTGTGCGATTCGGTCGTGGACGTCATCCGGCTGCTCTGAACTTTGGTGACTGCCTCGCCTACGCCAGCGCCGCTGTCGCCGGCGACCGACTCCTGTTCGTGGGGGAGGACTTCGCCCGCACGGACATCCAGCCGGCGTAAGGCAGTCTGCGACGCGGGGAACCGACGGTTCGATTTGCGCCCGTCCCGTATTCCCGATTAACGTGATCGGACCCGCAATGCCCACCGCCACCCTTACGCCTTACAAGATGTACATCGACGGCCAGTGGGTCGATGCGGCATCCACTGATCATTTTGAAAGTGACGACCCTTTCTGTGCGGCACCGTGGGCGCTCATCCCGCGCGGCACCGCTGCTGACGTGGATCGCGCAGTCCGTGCGGCCCACAAAGCCTTCACATCCGGCGAATGGCCGAAGCTGACGGCCTCGCGTCGCGGCGCGCTGCTGCGCAAGCTTGGCGATCTCGTCACCGAGCGGTCGAAACAGTTGGCCGAGATCGAGGTCCGCGACAACGGCAAGCTCTACGCCGAGATGAGCATGCAGACGGCGTACATGGCGCAGTGGTATCACTACTACGGCGGCCTCGCCGACAAGATCGAAGGCGCAGTGCTTCCGACCGATAAACCCGACACCTTCAACTACACGCGTTACGAACCGCTCGGCGTCATCGCCGCGATCGTCCCGTGGAACTCGCCGCTGCTGCTCACTACGTGGAAGCTTGCGCCCGCCCTCGCGGCCGGCAACACCGTCGTCATCAAGCCATCGGAGTTCACGTCGGCCTCGGTGCTCGAATTCATGAAGCTGATTGAAGATGCCGGCTTCCCACCCGGTGTCGTCAACGTAGTCACCGGCTTTGGCGCCGATGTGGGGGCGCCGCTCGTCGAGCATCCACTGGTCGCGAAGGTGGCGTTCACCGGATCCGACGTGACTGGCCAGCGCATCTACGAAGCGGCCGCTCGGGGTCTCAAACACGTGACGATGGAACTGGGCGGCAAGTCGCCGAACATCGTCTTCGACGATGCCGAGATCGATAACGCGGTGAAGGGAGCGATCTCGGGAATTTTTGCCGCAACCGGCCAGACGTGCATCGCCGGTTCGAGATTGCTCGTGCAACAGAGCATTCATGACCAGTTCCTCGACAAGCTCGTCGCGTTCGCGAAGACGGCGAAGATGGGAAACCCGATGAACGCGGACACGCAGATCGGGCCAGTCACGAACAAGCCGCAGTTCGAGAAGATTCTCAAGTACATCGATGTCGCGAAGGGCGAGGGCGCCCGGGCGGTGCTTGGCGGCGCGCGTGCCGAACGACCGGAATGCGGGAGCGGCTGGTTCGTCGAGCCAACCATTTTCGAAGGCGTGAACAACCGCATGCGAATCGCGCAAGAGGAGGTCTTCGGCCCTGTGCTCTCAGTGATCCCGTTCAAGGACGAAGAGGAAGCGATCGCAATCGGCAACGACGTGGTATATGGTCTGGCCGCCGGAGTGTGGACGCAGAACATGCGCCGCGCGTTGACGATGGCGGACAAACTCCAGACGGGTACGGTGTGGATCAACACCTATCGTGCCGTGAGCTACCTCTCGCCGTTTGGCGGATACAAACGCTCTGGCATCGGGCGGGAGAGTGGCCAGGAGATGATCAAGGAATACTTGCAAGTGAAGAGCGTGTGGATTTCCACCGCGACGACGGTACCGAATCCTTTCATCCAACGGTAGGTCGGTGTGGTTTGTGGATAGCGGTAGCGGCGAGTCTTCAGACTCGCCGATCCCAGGCGGGTCTGCCTTCGACTGGCGCTCAGGCCACGGAAGACCCGCCTCTACCAGCAGTTAGGTGGAATAGAGAGGACAGATGAGTGAACAGGTGTTGGGGTTTGTGGGAGTAGGGCGCATGGGCGGGCCGATGGCGAATCGGCTGATCGATGCTGGACAGACTCTGTGTGTGTTCGACACCGATGCTGAGACGATCAAGCCGCTGGCAGCGAGGGGTGCCAGGGTGGCTGCATCAGCCGAAGAGGTGGCTTCGTCGGCGGACATGGTCCTGATCAGTCTGCCCACACCGCCCATCGTGCAGTCGGTGTGTCTGGGCAGCATTCTCATGGGCAACCGCTTGAAGACACTGGTCGATCTGTCGACCACTGGACCGACGGTTGCCGGTGTCGTGGCAAAGGCGGCATCTGAGCGGGGCGTTGCCTGGGTTGATTCGCCGGTCAGCGGTGGCATCGGCGGAGCCGTCAAGGGGACCCTGGCCGTCATGGTCTCATGCAAGAAGGACACGTTTCCGGTCGTCGATCCCGTGCTCAAGACATTTGGCAAAACGTTCTACGTTGGTGAGAAACCGGGCCTCGCGCAGATCGCAAAGCTCGCCAACAATCTGCTCGCTGCTGCCGCCATCGTGCTTTCCTCGGAAGCGGTGGCGATGGGCGTGAAGGCCGGCCTCGATGCGAAGACGCTCTGCGACATCATCAACGCAGGAAGCGGGCGCAACAGCGCGACGCAGGACAAGTTTCCGAAATCCGTGATCCCGAGGACGTTCGATTTCGGGTTCGCGACCGGTCTCTCGTACAAGGACGTTCGACTCTGTCTCGACGAGGCCGAAGCGCTCGGCGTACCGATGGTGGCCGGCTCGGCTGTTCGTCAGATGCTCGCGATCACCAACGCCAAGTTCGGCCCCGACTCTGATTTCACTTCGATCGCGAGGGTCGTGGAGGAGTGGGCGGGGGTGGAGATCAAATAGGTCAAAGGTCAAAGGCTCTGTCATCGTAGAGCGGAGGCTTCAGCCTCCGCGACACACGGTCAATCACTGGAGAACAAATGGATAAAGCGACGTTCGATAAGGGTCGGGAGATTCGTAGTGCAGTGCTCGGCAAGGAGTTCGTCGATGCGGCATTCAAGGCCGCCGACAGCTTCAGCATGCCGATGCAGGAGCTCGTCACCGAGTACTGCTGGGGCGCGGTTTGGGGACGTGACGGTCTCGACCGGAAGACGCGCAGCATGCTCAATCTCGCGATGATCAGTTGCCTCAATCGCCCACACGAACTGCGATTGCATATCGCCGGCGCGTTGAAGAACGGCGTCTCGCGCGACGAGATTCGCGAGATCTTCATGCAGGTCGCGATTTACGCCGGTGTGCCCGCCGGGGTGGATTCGTTTCGCGCGGCGAAGGAAGTGTTCGAGAAACTGGACGCAAAGTAAGGCAGGTTCCGGGTTCCCGGTTCCGGGAGGTTGAGATGTTCGCGGACCGACGATGGTGGGCAGCTGGTGTAGTCGTGACAGGCGTGCTCCTGGCGTGTTCCAGCGCGCTCGGACAATCCGATCGCTGGTATCCCTCACGGTGGGGAGCCGACGATCAGCGCGGTGCTGCGAACCGGCTCACTCCGGCCAAGGTGCTCGAGGCGAAGAACCTGATCACCAAGGGCAACGTGTATCAGCTCGGTCACGTGTACGAGCCGGGTATGCCGATGTACGGAACACGGCACTTCAGTCTGCGCATCCCGCAGGCGTTCAAGATGCCGGGTAAGAACGAGGCCGTGTACCACGACGAAATCATCAGCGGCGAGCTGGGGCAGATCGGGACACAGTTCGATGGCCTGGGTCACCTGGGTATCGGGGATCTCTTTTACAATGGCAATCGCCGCTCAGAGTTCGCGCAGGCGGAGGGGCTGACGAAGCTCGGCATCGAAAACGTCGGCGCCATCGTGACGCGAGGTGTGCTGATCGACGTTGCGAAGTTCAAGGGAGTCGATCAACTGCCCATGCGGTACGAGATCACTCCCGCCGACCTCAAGGGCGCGCTTCAGCGCGAGGGCGTTCAGATCCGAAGCGGAGACATGGTCCTTATCCACACTGGCTGGAGCTCCCTCTGGATGAAGGACAACGCGAAGTACGGTGACAGCGAACCCGGTATCGGTCTGGCTGCCGGCCAGATGCTGGTCGATGCGGAAGTCGTCGTCGTGGGAGCTGATACGTGGGGCGTCGAAGTAATGCCGAATCCCGATAGCTCGCTTTCGGCTCCCGTCCATCAGCTGTTTCTCGCGCGCAACGGGATTTATCTCCACGAGAACCTGATTACGGCCGATCTCGC
>Ga0075421_100000881_pt1 | contig 33540 bp, 30 predicted proteins | sample SoiMetdeltSBSDD5_FD_75292 | JGI IMG/M metagenome (GOLD analysis project Ga0075421, IMG submission 75292) | Bulk soil microbial communities from a Populus tree surrounding site in Tennessee, USA - Soil MetaG P. deltoides SBSDD5 | ecosystem: Environmental > Terrestrial > Soil > Tree plantation... | reverse complement strand
GCGACGATCGCCGTCGTGGGCGAGGTCCCCCTGGATGAGCTCTGGCACGCGGTTCCGGCGTACCCGACCCGAAGCGAGGTGTGGCTGAAGCTGATGGAGGCGTACGGTCTCTAGCTAGAGGGTCAGGCGGAGCTTGAGCTCGGTGAGGAACGGCTTCGGAAAGCCCGGGATGCCGTCCAGCTCGTCGAGCGACTTGAACCCGCCGGCGCGATCCCGGTACGCCAGCAGGCGGCCGGCCTGCGTGACGGAGAGCCGCAGCCGGCGCAGGTCCTCGTAGGTCGCCTCGTTCAGGTTCAGCGACTCCCCAGCGGGCTCGACCCCCCCGGTCTGCCCGCCCGCGGACCCCTGCCGGTCGGCAAGGTCAGCGATCCGGGCCACGGTCTCTCGCGCGCGCCGCTCGGCCTCGGCCGCCCGCTCCTCGGTTTCGGAGATGCGATCGAGGAGCTCGCCCAGTCGCGCCTCACGTTCCAGCTCCTCGTTCTTCAGCTTCGCGAGCTCCTCGGCATGAGCTGCCCGTGACTCCGCCTCGCTCGCTCGCGCCTCCGCCTCGCTCAGACGGGTAGCCGCGCGATCCAGCGCCGCCGCCGTGCGCTCCTGGGCAGCCGCGAGGCGAGCCTCCGTCTCCTCGAGCTTGCGTGCGAGCGATCGCTCGGCGTCGCGGCGCGTCTCGAGCGGCTCCTGGGCCACCGGTTCCGGCGCCTCGTCGACGGCGCGCTCGCCGGCCTCTGCCACGCGCCGATCGGCCTCGGCCTGAATCCGTTCCTCGTCAGGCGCATTGGAGGGTCCGGCGCGCCGCTCGGCTGCGACCAAGCGCGCGAGCGCCTCGCGCTCGGCCGCCTCCTGCATGGACGGCGCCCGGCCAACCGATGGAACCCCGCCGGACGGGGCGGCGGGCTGCACCGGTGCGGCCTGCGTCGGAATGACCTGCGTCGGCGCCTGTGACGGCGTGGGTGGCGACACCTCGGTCGTGGGCTGCTGCGGCTCGCCGGGTGAGTGCTGGGCCCGCGACCGCCCGGGAGACCCTCCCCCGCGACGCGCGACGCGCGCTTCCTTCTTCGCGCGTTTCCGCTCATCGCGTGCTCGCCGTCGCTCCTCGATCGCACGCTGGCGCTCCTCCCTGGCGAGCTCACGCTCGGCCCGGCCGGCCGCGCGCCGCTCACGGCTGCGGCGCCTGCGACGCGCAAACCACGATTCTTGTGGTGGCGGAGTGGGGGCTGCGGCGACTCCAGGAGCCGGTGGCGCCGACCCCTGCGCGGGAGCCTCAGGCGCCTGGCCATCCGGGGCGGTCGCCGGGGCCTTCGTCTCGCGCGCTCGCTCTCGCGCCTGCGCGGCAGCGCGACGCTGCTCCTTCTTCTGTGCGATCTCGGCGAGCCGCTGCTGCTTCCGTTGCTCGCGGGCTCGCTTCCGCTGCTCGCCCTCGCTCAACCCCTCCGGAGGCGGCGCCGGTGCCATCGTCCGTATGGTCGCATGGGAGCCAGCGGGCGAGCAGCCTGGATCGATCGCTCATAGCTGTCCCCGGGCTCAGCCGATCGCGACGGAGCGGCTGCCGGAGTGCGAGTTCGGGTCCTTGCTCGCGTCGGCTCGGCGCTCACCGCAGCCGCTGGCGGAAGTCGCGCTCCACCTCCCGCCGGACGTCCCTGTCGCGGATCTCCCGCCGTCGATCGCGTTGCTCCCTGCCCCGGGCGAGGGCGAGCTCCACCTTCGCGTACGGGCCCTTGAAGTAGATCCTCGTCGGGATCAGCGTCAGGCCACGCCGGTCGGCTCGCCCGGCCAGGCGCTCGATCTCGTAGCGATGAAGCAGCAGCCGCCGGGGGCGCTCGGGATCGTGGTTCTGGTTCGCCGCGGGCGGGTACGGCGGAATGTGGGCGTTCCGAAGCCAGACCTCCCCCTTGTCGATCACGGCGTAAGCGTCGCCGAGCTGTGCCCTTCCCTCCCGGAGCGACTTCACCTCGGTTCCGGTGAGCTCGATCCCGCACTCGACCCGATCGAGGAGCTCGAACTTGTGGCGGGCGCGCCGGTTGGTCGCGACGTCGCCGGAAGCCGGCTTTCGCGCCTTCTTCGCCATGGCGCTAGCGCCGCTCCCGCCCCCGCGCTGCGCGCGAGCCCCGATGGGATTCGTCCCGGTCCTCTGCGGCGACCAGGTCGACCCGGCCCCGGGGTGCCTCGACCCCGTCCACCCGGACCGAGAGCGGATCGCCGAGCCTGATCTCGCGGCCGCTCCTTCGCCCCACGAGCGCGGTCTCGGTCTCGTTCAGGTCGAAGCGATCGCCGCGCATGAGCCGGACGGGGAGGAGGCCCTCGTAGACGTCGGCCAGCTCGCCGCCGAAGCGAACGAACGCGCCCGCACCGATGACGCCCGAGACCTCGCCCTCGAAAGCGATGTTCCAGCCACGCTCGAACAGCTCGCGTCCGAGCAGGAACGACGCGCACACCCTGTCGGCGTCGCGCTCGATCGCCGTCGCCTCGCGCTCGCGCTCGGAGCTGCGCCAAGCCGCCTCGCGTATGTCCTGCGGCTCTGCCTCCCCGGCGCCCACCGCGGAGAGCAGCGCCCGGTGGGCGACGAGGTCCGGGTAGCGGCGGATCGGCGAGGTGAAGTGGACGTAGGCCGTGCTCCCCAGGCCGGCGTGACCCAGATTTCGGTCGCTGTAATAGGCCTGCTTCAGCGAGCGCAACACAAGCGATGTATACGCGTCGCGGCCATGTCCGCGCCGGTCCGCCTCCCTCGCCACCAGCCGGCTGAACTCACCCGCCAGCTCCCCGGCCTCGCTCGGGGAAAGGCGCGGCGGCAGCGGTGGGGTCGGGACGCCGAGCGAGGCGAGCTGCTCGATCAGGCGCTCGATCCGCTGCGGATCCGGCTGCTCGTGCACCCGATAGACCGTCGGGACATCGCGCCGCTCGCAGAGCGCGGCGACGCCCTCGTTGGTCAGGATCATCAGGTGCTCGATCAGCTTGTGCGCCTCGGTCTGCTCCACGGACTGGGCGCCGACCACCTGGCCGGCGTCGTCGAAGGAGAACTCGGGCTCGAACGACTCGATCTCGAGAGACCCGACCGGCCGGCGAGCCGCCAGGGTGGCCGCCGCACGGCGGGCGAGATCGATCGGCTCCCTGACCGCTGCCGGCGGCTCGGCACGCCCGGCGAAGATCTCGTCGAGCTGGTCGTAGTCGAGCCGAGCGTCGGAGCGGATCCGGCTCCGGTAGAAGCTCGCCGAGTGCGCGTCGCCGCTTCGCGCGAGCACGATCTCGGCGGTCACCGCGAGGCGCTCCACCCGCGGGGCCAGGCTGCAGGCCTCGTCGCTCAACGCCCGCGGCAGCATCGGCTCAACAGCCCCCGGGACGTAGGTACTGGTGCCGCGCCGAAGAGCCTCCGAATCGAGCCGGGTGTCCGGTCGCACGTGCGCTGACACGTCCGCGATGTGAATCCACAGCCGGACGCCGTCGCCTTCGGGCGCCGCTGACACCGCATCGTCGAAGTCCCGCGCGGTCGCGGGATCGACGGTGAACGTGGGCAGGCTCGTGAGATCCCGCCGCTCGACCGGCATCTCGCGGGCGGCGCCGACGGCGTCGCGCGCCTCGTCCTCCACGGTCCCGGCGAAGCCGCGGCGGGCACCGCGGTCCCAGAGCAATGCCTCCACCACGTCCCGCGGGCGCTCGGCGGAGCCGAGCGCGCGCAGCGCCCGAGCACCCCGAGGGGCGAAATCGACGAGCGCGATGTCGCCCGATCGGAGCTTCGCCCCGCGCCGATCCAGCGCGACCTGTGGCCCTCGCTCGAACAGCGGCTCCGCCACCGCGAAGCGCCCGCGGCGCTCGATGCTGGCGACACGGCGGCTGCGTGCCGGGTCGTTACGCTGGCCGACCCCTGCGCGGCGCGGGCTCAACGGTTTTGAACGGCCACGTCTTCGGCCAGGACGGACAGGGCCTTCTGCAGGGCCTCGTCGGAGGCGGTCCCCGGTCTGTCGCGCGCCGGGACCTGCGGGGTGATCCCCTTGCCGAGGAGCGACGTGCCGTCCGCCGTGTAGTAACGGCCCACCGTCAGGTCGAGCGCGCCACCGCTCGGCAGGCTCATGACCTTCTGGAACGTCCCCTTGCCGAACGAGCGCGTCCCGACCGTCGTCGCCACGTGGTGCTCCTCGAGCGCCGAGGCCAGGATCTCTGCCGCCGACGCCGTGTTGTGGTCGATCAATACCACCGTGGGCTCGGAGGGGAGGGGATTTCCGATGGCGTTGTAGACCTTGGAGCCCTGGGTCCTGCCCCGCGTCGAGAGGACCCGCTGACCCTTCTTCAGGAACAGGCTCGCGGCCAGGACCGCCTCGTTGACCTGACCGCCGGGGTTACCTCGCAAGTCGAGGACGAGGCCCTTGGCACCCTTGCCGTCGAGGCGCTGGATCTCGGAGGCCAGCTGGCCGTGAGACCCGGAGCTGAAGGTCGCGAACCGCACGTAAGCGACCTTCGTGGGGCCCGCATGGGCGATGTGACCACTGGCCACCGGGAGCTTTACCGTCGCGCGCTTGAGGTGCACCTGGCGCGGCCGGCCCTTCCCGCGCGACCGGATGGTCAGGGTCACCGGCGTCCCGGGTGGCCCCTTGATCCGCGACACGGCCACGTCCTCGGACACACCAGAGATCGAGTGACCGTTGACGCCGACGATCACGTCGTTCGGCTTGATGTCGGCGCGCTTCGCCGGACTGTTCGGAAGGACGCTCGCGACCCGCAAGCCGGCCTTCACGCCGTTCACCGTAAGCCCGACCCCGGAGAACTCCCCCGAGTTCGCGGTCGCGAACTGCCGGTACTCCTTCGGGTCGAAGTAGTGGGAGAACCGGTCGTCGTAGCGGCGCTTGAGCTCCGAGATCATTCCGTTGATCGAGGCGTTCTCCAGCACCGTCGGCTTCACCGACCGAAAGTAGTTCTGCTCGATCAGCGTCTGGGCATCCGTCGTAACCCCGCCGTTCGAGGAGAACCCGCCCGTCAGCCAGACGATCGCGAGCGCGGCGATGGCGGCCGCGATCGCGCCAGCCGCGAATCCGGGGATGAAACGATCGCCGTCGGAGGAACGCCCGTTGCTCAAACGCGGAGGAACCGGCGCAGCGTGATCCCGCTTCCGAGCGCGGAGACGACGATCGAGGCGGCCAGCAAGACGATGATCAGTGGCACGAACCCCACAGTAGAGAAGTTGTCGATGAGCGCGAAGTTCTCGGCCAGCGGATCGATGATCGTGACCTTCCCGATCCACAGCATTCCGACGGCGATGGCGGCTCCGGTGAGGCCGACGACGAGTCCCTCGATCACGAACGGCCAGCGGATGAACCAGTTCGTGGCCCCGACGAGCCTCATCACCTCGACCTCGCGGCGGCGGGCATAGATCGACAGCCGGATCGTGTTCGCGATGAGAAGCAGCGAGACGATCAGGAGCAGGGCGGCGATCACGGTCAGCATCACCTTCACCGCGTTCGTCACCGTGCGGATCGCCTGCGCGGCCTTCTGACCGCTGTTGACCTCCTGAATCGCGGGGCTGATCGGCTTCGCGTGCTTGCCCGGCGGCGTGATCGCGCGCTGAATCGCCGGCAGATCGTTGGGGTCGTCGGGATGCACCACGACCGAGTAGGGCAGCGGATTCTTGCCCTGGAGCTGGGTTATTCCCTTGCCGATCTCGCTCTTGCCGATGTTCTCGCGCAGCCGGTTCAGTCCCTCGTTGGGGGAGACGAAGTCCGTGTTCTTCACGCGGTGGATCTTGTTGATCCTCTTCTCAGCCGCCTGCGCCTGTTTCTTGGTCGCGTCTGGGTACATGTAGACGTAGAGCGCGAGCTGGGACTGGACGTTCTCGGTCGTCGTCGAGCTCGCCCTGATGACCGGGATGAAGACGCCGAGCAGGAGCGTCGTCATCACCACGGTCACGATCGCCGCGAGGCTGGGCGACGCGCTGCGGCGCAGCGCGCGGAAGGCCTCGGCGATGAAGAAGAAGATCCGGCGCACCGTCAGCTCCCCGGCGCGCTCGCCGTGGGCTCAATCGGCTCGCCGTTGGTGTGGCCCTCGCCCACGCCCATCTCGGCGCGAACCCGCACGCCGAACTCGCTGGTCGACTCCTCGTGGTAGGTGGCAGCAGCCTGGTCGCGGACCAAGCGTCCCTCGTTGAGCGCGAGCACGCGGCGGCGCATCTTGTCGACCATCTCGCGGTCGTGGGTGACGACGAGAACGGTCGTCCCGGTGCGATTGATCCGGTAGAGCAACTGCATGATCCCGATGGAGGTCTCCGGATCCAGGTTCCCGGTCGGCTCGTCCGCGAGCAGGAGGGGCGGGTGGTTCACGAACGCGCGCGCGATCGAGACACGCTGCTGCTCGCCGCCCGAGAGCTGGTCCGGGTAGTTGTGGACCTTGCCCTGCAGGCCGACGAGCCTGAGGATCTCGGGCACCTTCCTTCGGATCTCGCTGCGCCGTTCACCGGTCACCTTGAGCGTGTACGCGACGTTGTCGTAGACGGTCCGGTTCGGGAGCAGCTTGAAGTCCTGGAACACCGTCCCAATCCGCCGGCGCAGGTGCGGGATGCGGCGCTTCCGGAGACGATCGATGTCGTGTCCCGCGATGAGCACCTCTCCGCTCGCGGGCCGCACCTCGCCGATCAGCGTCCTGATCAGGGTCGACTTTCCGCACCCAGTGGGCCCGACGACGAACACGAACTCCCCGCGCGCGATCTCGAACGACACCCGCTCGAGGGCGACGTGTCCGCCCGGGTAGACGACCGTCGCGTCGCGAAGCTCGACGATCGGCGGGCGGCGCGGCCGCTCAGCCGCGTCGTCGCCCCGCGTCCGCCCTTCACGGGCACGGTTGCGCCGTCTGCGTGTCCGAAGTAGCGCCATGCGAAGCGTTTTCTGCGACGCCCCGCGCAATCCTGCGCCTGTTCCCCTGCAGCCGGTCTTGCGTGACGGAGCGCCGCGCAAGGGTAGCGAAGTCCGTTAGCGCTCCCTCACAAAACGGATCGAGCGAGTGATTCGACCGCGTATATCGGCAGTCAGCGAATAAACCGAGGCGCTGCAGCATCAGCGCCCTCCCGTACTTGCCCGGGCCTAATCCGCCGGACGTCAGGTCCACTCGGGCCCGAAGAGGGGCGGCCGCGAGACGATCGGCTTCAACACCAGCGCCTCGCGAGCCCGATCGGCGATTCCGCGGGCCGTCAGGCCGAAGTGCTCCATGCATGCCTCGCCCGTTCCCGAGACCCCGAACTCGTCTCCCATCCCGACGGCGAAGATCGGGACCGGGTGCTGCTCGGCCGCCACCTGGCGGACGGCGTCCGCGAGGCCGCCGACCACGCGGTGCTCCTCCGCGGTGACGGCGACGCCTGTCTTGCTCAGCGACTCGAGGATCGTCTCGGAGTGGAGCGGCTTGACGATCGACACGTTCACGACCTCGGCCTCGACGCCGTCCTCCGTCTCCAGCGACTCGGCAGCCTCGATCGCGCGCCAGACCATGTGGCCGGTCGCGATCAGGGTGATGTCCTTGCCCTCGCGGAGGACGTCGACGCCGGTGCCAAGCGACTCAGGGATCTCCTCGTAGACGATCGGAGTCGCGGGCCGGCCGAACCGCATGTACATCGGCTCGTCGCGCTCGTACGACTCGGCCGTGGCCCGGTAGGCCTGGTTGTAGTCGGCGGGGATCACGACCGTCATCCTGGGCAGCGCCCGCATCAGCGCCACGTCCTCGATCATCTGGTGCGAGGCGCCATCCTCCCCCAGCGACACGCCTCCGTGCGAGGCGCCGATCCGCACCTTGAGCTCGTTGTGCGCGATCCCCAGCCGCACCTGGTCGTAGGCGCGGCCCGCGGCGAAGATCGCGAACGTGGAGCAGTAAGGAACCTTGCCGCTGGCCGCGAGCCCGCAGGCCATCGACATCATGTTCGCCTCCGCGGCCCCGACGTTGAAGAACCGCTCCGGAAAGCGCTTGCCGAACTTGATCGCCTGGGTCGAGACGGCGAGGTCCGCGTCGAGCGCGACGACTTCCTCATGGCGCTCCCCGAGATCCGCCAGCGCGTCGCCGTAGCCGTGGCGCGTCGCGATCGGGTCGGTCTTGGCCTCAGGAGCCATCCTAGGAATCGCCTCCATCCGCGCCCGCGAGGCCCTTGGTCTGCTCGTCGAGCGTCGCCATCAGCTCCTCGAGCGCCTCCGCAGCGAGCTCCGGCGGCGGCGGCTTGCCATGGAAGCCGAACCGGCCCTCCATCGCTGAGACTCCCTTGCCCTTTTTCGTCTCGGCGACGATCGCCGCCGGCTTCCTCAGAGTGCGACTGCGCTCGAGCGCCTCGACGACCTGCCCCATGTCGTGGCCGTCGATGGCGACCGCATCCCAGCCGAATGCCTCGAACTTCGCCCGGACGTCCCCGATGTCCATCACTTCCTCGGTGGTCCCGTCGGTCTGCAGGTGGTTGTAATCGACGACGGCGGTGATATTGGGGACGCCGAAGTGAATCGCGGCGGTCGCGGCCTCCCAGGTCTGGCCCTCCTGGCAGTCGCCGTCGGACAGTACCCCGAAGACCTGGGCCGTCTCGTCGAGGCCGTCCAACCGCAGCGCGAGCGCGATCCCCACGCACATCGAGAGTCCCTGCCCGAGGGAGCCCGTTGAGACCTCGACTCCAGGCGTGCGTCTCATGTCGGGGTGACCCTGGAGTTGCGCTCCGATCTGCCGGAGGCCCATCAGGTCCTCGAGCGGAAAGTACCCGTGCTGCGCGAGCGCCGCATACTGGATCGGCGCTGCGTGCCCCTTGCACAGGACGAACCGGTCCCGCGCCGGCCAGCTCGGCTTCTCCGGGTCGTGGCGAAGGACGCGGTAATAGAGCGCCGTGACGATGTCCGCCGCCGACAGCGAGGAATCCAGATGCCCCGACTTCGCAACCGCGAGCATCCTGACGCAGTCGATCCGCAGGACTGTCGCCCACCGCTCGAGCTCGGTGATCCGCGGCTTCGCCTCCTCGCGCTCGGCCAGCTTCGGCGGCGGCTTCGGGTCCGGTACCGGCGTCAGATGCCTCACGGCGGCGAGATTAGCGGCAGGTGGCACGAGCGGGTCCAGCGTATGGGCGGTCATGGACGGAACCGTTCGCCCGGTTCGCCGCAAGGAGCAAGGTTTCGGGCGGTGCCGCGGGCGGCTATAACGGGCGGATGCGAATTGCGCCCGCCATTCTGGCGCCGGGCCTGGTCGCCATCCTCGCGCTCGGCGTCGGGGCGTGCGGCGGCGGCGAGCCTCAAGCGACCACCGGATCATCGACCGCAACCACTCAAGCGGGAGCCGAGCGGCCTCCCAGCGAGCGGCCACACGGCGGCGGGGGATCCCGCGGGAAGCACCGCGGTCCGCCTGGGGACGAGTCGACCCGAGCCGCCGTCCGTGCCGGCGTCTCACAGACGAAGCCCGCCCGGCTCGATGCAAATCAGCGCCAGGTCGCAGTCGTCGTTCGCCGCTACGTCGACGGGCTCGACGCCCGGGACGGCGAAGCGGTCTGCTCGCTGTTCGTGCCGGGAGCGCTCGACGAGGTCCGGCTACCGCGGGAGCGCGGCGACTGTGGGGCATCGTTGACCGCCTCGATCGGGTACCGCGACCCGCGAGGGTTCCCCGTCTATGCGGGCTCGCGCGTCGCGCGTATCGCGTCGGTCACGATCGCGGGCAGCAACGCGCGCACCGTCGCGACCACCGTGACGCGATTCGCCGGCAACCGGGAACCGTCGATCGAGGACGACGTCGTCTATCTGGAGCGCCGGGGCGGGCGGTGGCTGATCGCGAAGCCGAGCGCGACGTTCTACCGGGCGATCGGAACCGGCGACATCCCGCCGTCGGTGCTGGCCCCGCCACACTGAAACGGGGATTGGGGTTTGAGGGTCGCCACGGCAGGCCGAAGTCCCCAGAGTGGGATTTCCGCTAGCGCTTGACCGAGACGATCCGCGGACCGTTGCCGCCGTCGAGCGTGACGAACGCCCGCCTCGTGCCGAGCGACGTGGTCCAGACGCGTCGGGAGTCGCCGTGGCGGCGATAGAGGCGGCGTGTCCCCCCGTGGCCGGCCAGCCCGCGGAGCATCAGCGATTGGTGGAGGGACCGCGGCGAGGTCGCGAGCGGGGGCTGTCCGCCGCGCGACACGCGCACGTAGAGGATCCGCTTCCCGAGTAAGGACGGGTTGAGGAGCTGGGTCTTGCGGGAACGCACCAGCGTGCGTCCATCGCCGGATGCCAGACGGAAGAGCCTGATCGCGTTCGTGCGGCGCTTCGACACGGTGAAGGCGACCCGTCCCTTGGCGATGCTCGGCCGGCCGATCACCGCCGGCGCCGAAGCCGCGGCGATCACCTCGGCCTTGCCGGGATTGGTGGGGTCGGTGATCGAGCGTGCACGCAGCGCGTAGCGTCCGTGAGACAGGCTGAGGTAGACGAGCCAGGAGGGACCCAGGGCCACCGCCTGCGGATGGAACGCTGCGACGGTGGCAATGGGGTTCAGCGAGAAGCGGTTGAAGATCCGGATCTGCGAACCGGAGATGACGGCGCCGATCCCGCCGCCCAGGGCGGGGTCGGTCCCCGGGAGGCCGTGGACCGTTCCCCCGGAGCGAAGCACGCCCGCGCGGTTCTTCTTCTGGAACGCGAGCGCCTTGCCGGCGACGGATGGATCGGCGCCACGCGCGACCTCGAGGCGCTCGGCCGCGGCCGTGGTGGTCGCCAGCATCACCGCCGCCAGCCCGAGCGCCACGGCGTCGCCGAACCGCAGCAGCCGGTAGAGCGCCGGCCGCTCGGCCATCGCGCTGATGCAACGCCGGCCGAACGGCCGGTCGACCACCGGCGCGAGCACCACTACCGGGAGCGCGCGCCCGACGCCGAAGGCCGCGCCGACGACGAGGCCGGTGCCGGGATCCCCGAGCGCGAGGCTGATTCCCCCGAGCGCCCATACGCCGAAGCTGAGCACGAAGGTCGTGAAGCCGAGCCCCAGGAGGACGCCGTAGAGGCAGGCGGCCACCGGCAGCGGCATCCTCCACCGCCAGCCCTCGGGCAGCTGGCGGCGGATCTGTGGCGCGATGCGCACCCCTCGTGCCTCCGCGACCGCGGCCACGACAGCGACGGCGGCCGCCACCAGATACGCGGTGCGACCGGCGGTGCCGTGCACGAGGTCGCCGATGACCGAGAGCAGACCGAACGTCGCGATCCCCCCGGCGACCGCCCCCGGGACGAACGCCGCGCACGAGGCGACCGTCGTCAGCCGGCGACCGCGATCCCCCGCCAGGCCGATCGTCTCCACCATCGAGAACCCGCATGGTGACCATGCGCCGGTCGCACCGATGGCGAGGGCGGCGACCGCGAGGCTGGCTTCCACCGCGCTCACGTCGCGTCCCCTCCGGGGTGAGCGGCCGAGCTCGGGCTCAACATGGCACGTGCGTCTGGTAGTAGGTGACGCAGAAGACCTTGCGCCCGCCGTAGCAGTACCCCTGTAGCGCCGCGTCGCCGTTGATCCGGGTGTCATGGTGGGCGCAGCAGTCCCAGAGCTTCCGGACCCTTCCTCCACAACACCGGTACCAGGCGCCCTGCAGATGGGCCTCGAAGCCGTGCTCCTTCCCGGTCTGCTGGCAGATCGGAGTGCGCGGCGCCGGTGGCAGCGGGATCCCGTCGGGGTCGCGCATGAGCGACCCGTCGTCGTGCACGGGCTGCCCCTTGTTGTTGACGAGCCGCCCGATGTTGTCGATCGCGTGCCCGTCGCTCGGTCGGACCGGGTAGCCGTGAGAGTCGATGCGCGGGAGGCCGTAGGGATGGACGCAGTTGCCGGTGGTGTACGTGTGGCCGCAGAAGTTGGTGTAGGCCTCGGCGTCCTGATTGAGCGCGTTCGCGATGGCGCCGCCGAACGCGACGCCCATCAGCCCTGCCCCGGCGCGGGCGAGGAAGCCGCGTCTCGAGCTGTCCCCTGCGAGGGAGTCGAGCGCCTCACCCATGCGGTCGCGCGTGGCCATCAGTTGTACCTCGCCTCGAGGCTCGCTCGGCGCCGCCCGGCAGTCGCCAACACGCTCTCGAGCTGCGCGAGGTTGTTGAAGGTGCCCTTGGCCAGCACGGTGCCGCTCGCGTCGAGCGCAACGGCATACGGGCTCCCGGGGATCCCGAGTTCGCTCCAGACGTCCGCATCCTCTGCCTCGTCGAAGCGCTCCACCGTCAGGTCCGGCTCGCCCCGGAGGCTCTCCAGGGCCGGCGCGAGCCCCCGGCAGACGTGGCATCCATCCGACATGAAGACCCCGAGTCCGATTCCCGTGGGGGTCAGCTCCCCGAAGCGATCGGGGAGCTCGATCTGGGTGCCGAGCTGCGGGCCCTCCTCGGGTATTTCCAGCGCCGCCGCCGGTCCCATGCGAAGCCTGAGCATGCCCACCTCGCGGGCCAGCGCCAGGACCGCAACGCCGAGCCCGGCACACGCCAGGAGCGCGACCACCAAGCCGAGCGCGAGCCACTCGTCGGTTGACAGCGCGTGTTGAGGGAGAAACGGGAGCGCGGCGAAGCACGCCGCCAGCGCGAGGTTACGGACCACGGAGCCCCAGCCCACCCTGGAGCGGGATCCGAAGCACGCGCACGGCGCACCGGCCCTTCCGCGGAGGATCGCTCCGACCAATGCGGCGGCGAAGAGCGTCAGGAAGCCGGCGGCGAGCCAGGCCGCGCCGTCGCTGCCGGCGATCACCTCGGCGGCGAGGCCCAGCTCGACGGCGATGAGGACAGCCCAAGCAACCCATCGCATTCGCTCACCGTGGATCTCGAACGTCCCGAGCGCCGCCCGGCTCGACGCCGGGCTCGCGAGCTTCAGCACCGCCGACACCGCCAGGATCGTTCCGAGGACGAGCCGCGCCACGATCCCTACCACGGGCGCAAGCTAGCACCCGCGAGGACCGGATGCCAGGCTCGGCGGAACTCGCTAGGAGATGCTCACCATGCGCTCGATGGGCACACGGGCGCGCATGGCCACCTCGCGCGGGACCTTCACCTCGAAGCGCATCTGCCGCAGCGAGTCGCGCAGCTTGGGGAGCGTGATCATCTTCATGTACTTGCAGAAGGCCATCCGGTTGGCCTCGATGAGCCGTGCGCCCGGCGCCGCCTTCTGGAGCGGGTAGAGCATTCCGGTCTCCGTCGCGACGATGAACTCGCCGTCGGGGTCCTCGGAGACGTGCCGCAGCATCCCCGACGTGGAGAGCATCTGGACCCCGTCCGGGTCCAGATCGCCGGCGGCGACGTATTCCATCGCCTGGGTGGAGCATCCGCACTCCGGATGGATCAGAAAGTCCGCGTCCGGGTGCTCGGCCCGCATCGCCCCGATGTCATCGGGCCGGATACCCGCATGGACGTGGCACTCACCGTCCCAGACGTGGAAGCGGTCGTAGCGCTCCGGGTCCTCGGTGAGGCCGAGCTCGCGTGCCACGAATGACCCGAGCCACATGTCCGGGCCGAAGAGAATCTCCGTCTCGGGGCCGTGCTCGCGCCAGATGTGGTCGACCACCTGGACGGCATTCGACGAGGTACAGCAGTAATCCGTCTCGGCCTTCACCTCGGCCGACGTGTTGACGTACATGACCACCAGCGCTCCGGGATGCTCGGCCTTCCACCCTCGAAGCTGATCGGCGGTGATCGAGTCAGAAAGCGAGCAGCCGGCGTCGGGGTCGGGGATCAGGACCGTCTTCTCCGGCGAGAGCACCGAGGCGGTCTCCGCCATGAAGTGCACGCCGCAGAACGCGATCACGTCGGCCTCGGTCGCCGCCGCCTCGCGCGAGAGTTGAAGCGAATCGCCCGTGAGGTCCGCCACGTCCTGGATCTCCGGCACCTGGTAGTTGTGAGCGAGGATCACCGCGTTGCGCTCCGCGGCGAGCGCCCGAACCTCCTCCGAGAGCCGCGCGACGTCCTGCGGCTCGAGCGCTTCGGCGGGCGCAGCTTGGAGTGTGGGGAGCTGATGCATTCGAGTATGCGAACCCCACCGTGCTCAGCGGCGGCGGGGTGATGATGTTCGCCCGGTCCGTGGACGCGGTGCGAATGAACTACAAGGAGTCTAGTGCCCTGAGGCCGCCACTCCGTGGCGCCTACGCTTAGCGCATGCCCGAGCTTCCGGAAGTCGAGATCACGGCGCGCCGCCTCGACGAAGGGCTGCGCGATGCCGAGGTGGAATCGGCGGTCTCGCCGGGGATGGTGGCCCTCAAGTCGGTCGAGCCGCCGCTCGGGGCGCTCGTCGGGCGGCGGGTCGCGGGCGTCAGGCGGATCGGCAAGATGCCGGTCGTCGAGCTCGCGCCCGAGGACGGGACCGGCTCGCTCGCGATGCTCGTCCATCTCATGTCCGCGGGCCGGCTCCAGGTCTTCGACAAGCGGGCGTCGCTGCGCGATCGAACGGCGCGGGTGCTCGTGCGGTTCACCGATGGACGCGAGCTGCGCCTCCGGGAGTTCGGGACGAAGCAGCGGGCGTGGGCGAAGCTCATGCTCTCCGCCGACCTGGGCGGTGACGAGATGGTCGCGACGCTCGGGCCCGAGGCGTGGCCCGCACCGCCGGTCGAGGAGCTCGCGCGGCGGATCGACCAGCCGCGCCACCTTCACCCCATGCTGCGCGACCAGCGCGTCGTCGCCGGGATCGGGCGCTCCTGGGTGGACGAGATCCTCTGGGAGGCGGCGCTGTCGCCGTTCCGGCAGGGATCGGAGCTGGTTGATGAGGAGGTGGAGCGCCTCCACGAGGCGCTCCACCTGATGGGCGACGCGATCGAGCACTACGAGGCGGTGATCGGCGACGTCGTGCCCGACAAGCTTCCGATGCCGCTACGGGTTCATCGTCGCGAGGGCGAGCCCTGTCCGCGGTGCGGCGCCACGCTCGCCGCGGTGCACTTCGCCGAGCACGTGACCACTTACTGTCCCGACGAGCAGACGGGCGGGCGCGTGCTGAAGGATCGGCGGCTCTCGCGACTTCTGAAGTAACCGCCGATCAGCGCCGAAGCAGCTGGCCCGCAACCGCCCGGCCGATGGTCACCGGGTGATTGAGGATGGTGGCGAGGCGGCCCGAGACCGAGAGCGGGTCGCGGGCGATGCCGAGTTGGCGCAATACCGTCGCCGAGTCGAAGTAGACGCGCTCGCAGACCAGCCGATCCTCGTCGAACACGAAGATCGCACAGAGGCGCATCTCGAACTTCCGCCCGGTCGGCGGCAGGCCTCGAAACGGTCCGTCGTGGGTGCCGTAGAGGTTCGCCTCGACGATCACCGCATCGTCCGAGTGGTGCATCGCGATCAGCTCGTTGCGCTGATCCGGGAACGCGGCCCGGGTCTCCTCGAAGTAACGCGCGACCTGATCCGGGCCGTCGTAGACGTCGCCGGTGCCGATCAGCTCGTAGCGAGGATGGTCGAATGTCGCGAGGGTCGCGTCGAACTCGTGCCGGTTCTCGGACTCCATATGCTCGGCGACGAGCTCTTCGCGCTTGCGGCGCAGGTCCTCATCCGACATGTGCATTGGGGCGCGGCCGGTGAGGTGTGCCGTTCATTGTGTCCCGACTCTATTTCGTCGCGAGCAACATGCTCAGGTCGAGTGCCCGAGCCGAGTGGGTGAGCGCGCCGACGGAGATGAAGTCGACGCCGGTCGCCGCGATCTCGGCGACGTTGTCGATCGTGATCCCACCCGATGCCTCGAGCGGCGGGCGGGCGGCGCCGGCCGGGGCGTGCGCCTCGCGTGCCTCGACCGCGTCGCGCAGCTCGGCCGGTTCCATGTTGTCCAGCAGGAGGCGATCGGCGCCGGCGTCGAGCGCCTCGGCGACCTCCGCGGCGTCGCGGCACTCGACCTCGACCTCGCGGCCACCGCCGGCATCGCGTGCGCGGCGCACGGCCGCCGCCAAGCCGCCGGCGAGGGCGATGTGGTTCTCCTTGATGAGGTACGCGTCGTAGAGGCCCATCCGGTGGTTCTGCCCGCCGCCCGCGGCGACTGCAGCCTTTTCGAGCGCCCGCAATCCCGGGGTCGTCTTCCGGGTGTCGAGGATGGTCGCCGCGGTCCCATCCACGGCACTGACGAACCGGGCGGTCAGCGTCGCCACGCCCGACAGATGACAGAGGAGGTTGAGCGCGGTGCGCTCCCCGGCGAGCAGCCCGCGCGCTGGCCCCGAGACGGCGGCCACCTCCGCCGGGACCGTGTCACGCCATTCGCCCTCGGGCTCGAGCCGCTCGAACTCTCCGGCACCGGCCTGCCGAAAGACCTCCGCCGCGACGTCGAGCCCGTAGACGACCCCGCGCTGTTTTTGGACGATGCGGCCGGTCGCGATGGCGCCCTGCGGAACCACGGCGTCCGCGGTGATGTCGCCGGTCCCGAGGTCCTCGGCGAGCGCCCGAGCGACGAGATCGCGGAGCGAGGCGTCCACGACAGGTGAGCCTAGCCCCGCCACCACCCCCTCGCCGAACGGTGCGTTTTCCGCGCTGGGCGCGGATTTTGCACCGCTCGCGTGATACGGGTCAGTCCGCCGGGAACACCGCCATCGTGGCGGTGAAGCCGTGGAGGAAGTTGCGTCCGCCCACCGGACCGATCTCCCCTGCGCAGAAGAAGCCTCCGGCCGGAGCGCCGAGCGCGTCCTCGATCGCGGTCGCGTCGTGGTCGGGGACGTCGAACATGTGCGAGCCGCGGCCGTTGCAGGTGAAGACGAGCGCGCCCGCCGCCCGGCCCGTGCCGAGCGCCACGGCCTGAGCGCGAAGCGCCTCGCGAAGGTCCTCGTCCGCGGAGGCGCCGTCGCGAACCTGCATCCGGACTGTCTGGCCGACCCGCACGCGCTCGCCGATGACGAGGCTGCCCGACTCGGAGTCCGCACCGAGGATCGGCCGAACGAGGAAGTCACCGCGCCCGTACTCGGGCTTGTTCTCGTCGATGACGATCCCCAGCATGAGCCCCGACGCCGCGAGCTGCTGCTCGCGCGGTTCGAGCTCCGCGAGCGCCTCCCGGAGTCGCTGGACCGCGGGCTTTGACGCAAGCTCCGCGATCGTGTTGCCGTCGGCGGCGGTGATGGTCATCTCCGGCCCCACCGGAGCCGCGCCCTGCGAGACGCATGGCAGCACCGGGATGCCGGACACCGAGCAGCCGACCGCGCCACCGTCCAGCACGTCCCCGTCCTGGAACAGCGAGGCCGAGCCGGCCGCCGCGGCGCTGGCAAGCCCACCGAGCAGCGGCATCCCGGGATGCGTCGCCTCCACCTGCGCGAGCAGCGCCTCGGTGGCGAAGCTGTACGGATCGGCGAGGACCACCATCGCGTCACCCAGCGAACTCGGATCCGGGAGCCCGACCAGGTCGAAGCCGTCCGCCCTGCGCTGCGTCTCGAAATGGTGCGTCGCGATCCGTGCGCCGGGCATCGAAGCCGCCCAGACGACCGCCGCCGGACCCTCCTCGATCTCGCGGCCGGGGGCGACGACCCCGCCCGCGCCACAGCCGATCAGGTGGGTCGGATCCAAATGGTCGTGGACCGCGGAGAGGATCCACTTGCCGCGTCCGAGGTGCGGCGCACCGGCGAAGACCAGGCAGAGGTCGCACGATGCGCCCGCGAGTCCATGGGCCGCGTCCTGCGCGGCGTCGGAAAAGGCCTCGACCGCGTCGAAGCTCTCGGAGATGCCCACCGAGACGCGCACCGCCATCGCTAGCCGCCCGCCGCGCTTCGCAGCAGGTATTCGCGCACGAACCCGTCGAGATCCCCGTCGAGGACCCGCTGCGCGTCCCCGACCTCGTGACCGGTGCGGTGGTCCTTCACCCGCGTCGAGGGATGCAGCGTGTAGCTGCGGATCTGCGAGCCCCACTCCGCGGCCTTCTGCTCACCGCGCTCGGCAGCCAACTCCTCCATCTGCCGACGCTCCTCCTCCTCGAGCAGGCGCGCCCGGAGGATCTTCAGGGCCGTGGCCTTGTTCTGGGCCTGCGAGCGCTCGTTCTGCGACTGGGCGACGATGCCGGTCGGGAGGTGCGTGATCCGCACGGCCGAGTCGGTCTTGTTGACGTGCTGGCCCCCCGCACCCGACGCCCGGTAGGTGTCTACGCGAAGGTCCTCCTCGTCCATGTCCACCTCGACGTCGTCGTCGACGAGCGGCGCCACATCGACCTGGGCGAAGGCGGTGTGCCGGCGCTTCTGCGCGTCGAAGGGCGAGATGCGGACCAACCGGTGCACCCCCCGCTCCGCCGCGAACAGGCCGTAGGCGTTCTCGCCGCGGGCGATGAAGGTCGCCGACTTCAGCCCCGCCTCCTCGCCGGGTGATGCCTCCTTCATCTCAATGCGGAAACCACGGCGCTCGGCCCACCGCAGGTACATGCGAAGGAGCATCTCGGCCCAGTCCTGAGAGTCCGTTCCCCCGGCGCCCGAGCGCACCGTGACCACCGCGTCGCCCGCGTCGTAGCGGCCCTGGAACAGGCGCGCCTCCTCGAGCTGGGCCAGGCGGCGTTCGACGGAGGCCAGCTGCGAGCCGAGCTCGTCCGCGAGCTCGGGATCGTCCGCGGACAGCTCCGCGAGCTCCTCGAGGTCGGCGAGGTCCGACTCCAGCGACCGAAACGTGTCGAGGCGGCGCTGGACGGCGGCGTGTCGGGCGGAGACGCGCGCAGCCTCCTCCGAATCGCCCCAGAAACCGGGACGCTGCATCTCGGCCTCGAGCCGCTCTACCTCCGCCGCCAGCTTCGGCGGGTCAAAGGTAGTCCGCGAGCAGGGTCAGCCCCTCGCGGACCTCCGCGAGCCGCGCGGACACGCTCTCTCGGGACACCGCCTCGGCCACGGATGTGATGTTAGGAGGTGGCGCGCCCGGCACGGCGCTCACGCTCGACGTCCCCGCGGACCGCACAGCCGATCAGGTGGTCGTTCACAAGCCCACAGGCCTGCATCAGCGCATACGCCGTCGTGGGTCCGACGAAGCGAAACCCGCGGCGCTTCAGGTCGCGAGCGAGCGCGGCGGACTCGGGCGTCCTGGCGGGAACCTCCCCGAACGAGCGCGGAGCAGCCTGCGTCCTCGGCGCGAACGACCAGACCAGGTCGGCCAGCGATTCGCCCGTGGCGCCGAGCTCGGCCGCCGCCCGCGCGTTGCCGATCGCTGCGTCGATCTTCGCCCGGTTGCGAACGATGGCGGCGTCGGCGAGCAGCCGTTCTACCTCGCGCGACCCGAAGGCGGCTACGCGCTCGATCTCGAATCCGGCGAAGGCGCGCCGAAACGCGTCGCGCTTCCGCAGGATCGTGAGCCAGGACAGGCCCGACTGAAACGCCTCCAGACACAGGCGCTCGTACAGGCCGCGGTCATCGTGGACGGGCCGGCCCCATTCGTCGTCGTGGTAGGCGAGGTACTCGGGTGCCGACGTGGCCCAACGACAGCGTCGGCGGCCGTCCGGGCCCGCTGCCAGCGACCCGCGTGGGGTTGTTTCCGTCACGTCCTAACTCATACCCTGCGCACCCCATGGAGGGCAGCGACTCCGGCGGGCGGCTGGCTCTCCCTCGGCGATGTGGGTGACCCTCGCCGCGATGACGCTCTCCAACACGGCCGCTCAGGCGCCGTGGCACTTCTTGTACTTCTTGCCCGAGCCGCACCAGCAGGGGTCGTTGCGGCCGATCTTGTCGCGGTCGGACTTGACGACCGTGGCCGGGTTCTCGCTCGAGGCGCCGTTGCCACCCGCGGTCGCGGCCGTGCCGACGGCCGCTGCGCCAGCGGCGGGAGCGGACCCTTGAGCCATGGCCGCCTGTGAGGCCTCCTCCATCGCCGACGGCTGCTCCGGGCCGCCGCCCGCGTAGCTCAGGTCGGTCGGCTGCGCGGGCTCGGGCTCGAGGTCCGTGGGCTCGATCGTGACCTCGATGTGGAAGATGACCCGCGCGAACTCCTCCCAGATCGAGTTCATGAGCTCCTCGAACATCGTGAAGCCCTCGTTCTTGTAGGCGACGAGCGGATCGATCTGGGCAAACCCGCGAAGGTGGATCCCCTCTCGCAGGTAGTCCATCTCGTACAGGTGCTCGCGCCAGCGGTTGTCGATGATCTGGAGCAGGATCTGGCGCTCGAGATAGCGCATCAGCTCGTCGCCGAGCTCCTCCTCGCGCTTGTCGTACGCCGCGAGGGCGTCCTCGGTGAAGACCCGGCTGATCTCCTGGCGGTCCGACGACGACGGGTCGATCGCGCCGAGATCGACCGTGAGCGGCCACAGCTGGGCGGCCTGGGTCTGCAGCCCGCCCAGGTCCCAGTCCTCGAACACCTCGCTCTGCGTGTACTCGGAAACCATCCGGGAGATGACCTCCCCCACCTCCTGTCGCGAGACCTCCGACATGTCGCGGCCCTCGAGGATCTCCCGCCGGTACTTGTAGATCACCCGCCGCTGCTCGTTCATGACGTCGTCGTACTCGAGGACGCGCTTTCTGATCAGGAAGTTCTGCTGCTCGACCTTCTTCTGCGCGTTCTCGACCGTGCGGCTCAGCATCTTCGCCTCGAGCGGGTACTCCTCCCCGTGCTCGTCCACCGGTCCGAGCCGGTCCAGGATCTTGTAGATGCGGTCACCGGCGAATAGCCGGATCAGCTCGTCCTCGGCTGACAGGTAGAACCGCGACTCGCCCGGGTCGCCCTGGCGCCCGGACCGGCCGCGCAGCTGGTTGTCGATCCGGCGCGACTCGTGGCGCTCGGTGCCGCAGATGAAGAGGCCGCCGGCATCGATCACCTCCTGGCCCTCGCGGCCGCACTGCTCCCGCATCCGTGGCAGGAGCTGATCGAGTTCCTCCTGATAGCTGGCGTCCTCGGGCTTTACGCCGAGCTTCCGCAGCTCCGCGCGTGTCAGCTGCTCCGGATCGCCCCCGAGCTTGATGTCGACCCCTCGGCCCGCCATGTTGGTTGCGATCGTCACCGCGCCCACGCGACCGGCCTGCGCGATGGTCTCACCCTCGCGCTGTGCGTGCTCGGGCTTCGCGTTCAGGACCACGTGGTCGATCCCCTGACGGCGGAGATCGCCCGAGAGCATCTCCGAAACCTCGACCGAGATCGTGCCGACCAGGACCGGCTGTCCATGCTCGTGGCGCTCGGTGATCTCGCCTACGACCGCCTTCCACTTGCCGTTCTTCGTCTTGTAGATCTGGTCGTTGTGATCGTCGCGGATCATCGGCTCGTTGGTCGGAACCTCGACGACCGGCATCTCGTAGATCTTCATGAACTCCTGCGCCTCGGTGAGCGCGGTGCCGGTCATGCCGGCGAGCTTGTCGTAGAGGCGGAAGTAGTTCTGGAGCGTGATCGTCGCGAGGGTCTGGTTCTCCTCACGGATCGGGACACCCTCCTTCGCCTCGATGGCCTGGTGGAGGCCCTCGGACCAGCGCCGCCCCTCGAGGATGCGCCCCGTGAACTCGTCGACGATCTTCACCTCGCCGTCGATGACGGCGTAGTCGTCATCGCGGTGGAAGAGCGACTCGGCCTTGAGCGCCTGGATCAGGTGGTTGACGAGGGTGCCGTGCTCCGAGACGTAGAGGTTGTCGACGCCGAGGAAGCTCTCGGCCTTCGCGACACCTCCCTCCGTCGGCGCGACGGTCTTGTGCTTCTCGTCGAATTCGAAGTCGTAGTCGACGTTGCTCGTGTCCCGGTCCTCGCCGAGCGACTTGAGCTTCTCCTTGGCCGGGACCCCGACCATCTGCTTCGCCAGGCGGGCGAACGTGTAGTAGAGGTCGGCAGCGGCCTCCGGGGCACCGGAGATGATGAGCGGGGTCCGTGCCTCGTCGATGAGGATGTTGTCGACCTCATCGACGATCGCGTAGGCGTACTCGCGCTGGACGCAGTGCTCCAGCGAGCCGGCCATATTGTCGCGCAGATAGTCGAACCCGAACTCGGAGTTCGTCCCGTAGACGACATCGCAGGAGTACTGGAGCTTGCGGGTCGGCGGCTCGTGGCCCGCCTGGATGACGCCGACGCTCACCCCGAGGGCGTCGTAGATCGGACCCATCCACTCGGCGTCGCGACGCGCGAGGTAGTCGTTGACCGTGACGAGGTGGACGGGGGTGCCGGCGAGCGAGTTGAGGAAGACGGCGAGCGTCGCGGTGAGGGTCTTCCCCTCGCCGGTCTTCATCTCGGCGATCGATCCATCGTGAAGCACCATGCCGCCGATCAGCTGGACGTCGAAGTGACGCTGCCCGATCGTCCGCCGGGCGGCCTCGCGGCAGAGCGCGAAGGCGTGGGGAAGCAGGTCGTCGAGCGGCTCGCCGTTGCGGGCACGCTCGCGCAACCCGTCCGCCTCGCTCCGGACCTCGGCATCCTCGAGCAGCTCCATCTCCGGCTCGAAGCGGTTGATGGAGGCGACCCGGCGCTCGTACTCCTTGAACTGGCGCCCCTCCCCGAGCCGGAGAGCGCGATCTATCAGACCCTTGGCCACTGCGTGTGAGGGTACCGACCGATCGTCGGCCGGCCGGTCAGGCGGTGCGGCGCCGCAGGCCCTCCATCACCTGGCGCGTCTGGTGGCGCTTGCGGCGCTTCTCGCGGTGCCGCTTGACCTGGCGGCGCAGGTCCTCGGCAGCCTCGTGGATCGAGTGGAGGACCTCGGGTGAGGCTTCCCGCGCGCGCAGGGTCACGCGTTTCAGGTGGAGCGTGGCGTCGACGACCTGGCGGTCGGCGATCCGGGGATTGCGCTCCTCGCTAAGCTCGACCTCGAGCACGGCGTGCTCGGAGACCTGCCGCCCGATGCGGTCGAACCGCTTCTCCACCTGGCGGCGAAGCTCGTCGGTGACCTCCCGGTTCCTCCCCCTCACCTCGATCCGCACACGCCCTCCTCTCGTTGGGTGGCAGGCTGAATCCTCATCCTACGCCGCCGTTGCCGTTTCGCCAAGCCGGGCGGCGTCCCGACGCGACGCGGCGATCGTGATCGCCCCGATTCGATGGGCACGGGCATGTCGCAGCGCCTCGGCGCACGCGGCGAGCGTGGCCCCGGTCGTGGTCACGTCGTCGATCAGGAGCACCTCCGATGGAGCCGGCGAGACCGCACGGACGCGCGGCGGGTCGGCCAGTCGCGCCGCGCGATGGCGCCCCACCTGACGCGAGCTCTGCGACCGCGCGAGACAGGGCGCAAGGGATAGTCCGCTTCGCCGCGCGAGCGCCGCCGCGAGCGCCTCCGCCGGGTCGAATCCCCGCCGGCGGCGCCGAAGCGGCGCCGCCGGGACCGGCACGATCGCGCCGGTCAGGAGCGTGGGCGGCGCCCGTCGCGCGATAAACGCAGCGGCCTCGTCGGCCAGCGCAACCCGCGCCCCGAACTTGAGCGCGCCGATCAACCGGCGCGCGACGCCCTCATACGGTGCCACCGACCACGTCTCGTCGACGTGCGCAACCGCCGATCGGACCGGCGGCAGGCCCAACAGCTCGGCTTCGCACCGCTCACAGATACGGCGCCGCACCTCGCATCCCCCGCCACAGACGGCGCAACCGGGCGGAGCGACGAGGGCGACGACCTCTTCCAGCATCCCACGATGGTGACCCGCAAAACGTCACGCATGGGGCGCAAAAGCGCCGAAACAATGGCCGAGCAGTGCTTAGTCCGAGTTCACTGAAAGGCCCCACCGTCGAACTGTGCAAAATCCGCGCCCAGCCCGGAAAACACACCATTCGGCGAGTTGATCGCCGCCCTCAGTCGAACACCAGCCGCTCGACCGCCGCGGCGTCCGCCTCGCATCCGATCACCGCGGGCGCCTTGCCGAGCGCGGTATCGGGGTCCTTCAGGCCGTGCCCGGTCAGGACGCACACGATCGTCCGCGGCGGCTCGCGGTCGTCGGAGACTGGTACGCCGTGGACGAGGAGGCCCGCGACCGACGCCGCCGACGCCGGCTCGCAGAAGACGCCCTCGCGGGTCGCCAGCAGGCGATACGCCTCCAGGATCGCGTCGTCGGAGACCGCCGCGATCCGGCCTCGCGAGCCGGTGATCGCGTCCATCGCCTCCTCCCAGCGGGCCGGGTTGCCGATCCGGATCGCCGATGCGACAGTCTCTGGCTCGGCGACCGGATGGCCGATCACCAGCGGCGCCGCGCCCTCGGCCTGGAGTCCGTAGAGAAGTGGCGACGCGCCGTACTCACGAAAGCCGCGCCACCATGACGTTACGTTGCCGGCGTTCCCCACCGGGATCGCGAGCGCGTCCGGTGGCTCTCCCAGCTCGTCGCAAACCTCGAATGCCGCGGTCTTCTGCCCCTCGATCCGATAGTCGTTGACCGAGTTCACCAACTCGATCGGGTGGCTTCGGGCCAGCTCGCGGACGATCGCGAGCGCCTGGTCGAAGTTGCCTCGCAGCGCGATCACCCGCGCCCCATGCATCAGCGCCTGGGCGAGCTTGCCGATCGCGATCCTCCCCTCGGGCACGATGACCGCCCCCCGCAGGTCCGCGCGAGCCGCGTAGGCGGCCGCGCTCGCAGCGGTGTTGCCGGTCGACGCGCAGATCACCGCCTCGGCGCCCGCACCCTTCGCCCTCGAGACCGCCACCGTCATCCCCCGATCCTTGAAGCTCCCGGTCGGATTCGCGCCCTCGAGCTTGAGGTAGACGTGCGCGCCGACGCGCTCGGAGATCACCGGCGCCTCGATCAGCGGCGTCGATCCCTCGTCGAGGGTGACGACGGGATCGTCATCGGCGAGCGGCAGCCGATCGCGGTACCGCTCGATGAGCGGTGGGGGGCTCACAGACTCACAAACAGCACCAGCATCTCGCGGTGCTGACGTGGACGGTCTCCAGCTCCTCGATGAGGTCCCAGCGCCGGCATCGCGCGCGCCCGCGCCCTCACACGAACTCCTCTTCGATCACGCGGATGGCTCGCGGCGTCGCCCGCAGGAACTCGAGGGTCGCGATCTCCTCGAGCGCCGCGAAGAAGCGCGACTCCGCGCCCTCGTGCATGACCATGACGAGGCGGGCATCATTCCCGAGCCCGCGTTGGACCACGCTCCGCACCGAGACGTGGTTGCGGCCGAGCACATCGGCGATGCGAGCGAGCACCCCCGGGCGATCGGCCACCTCGAGGTGGAGGTAGAAGGCCGAAGGGACGTCGCGCACGATCTCGAGCCGCTGGTGCGCGGCGTGCACCGGCGCCTTGCCGGAGATGATCGAGACCACGTCGCCGAGCACCGCCGAAGCGGTCTCGGTGCCCCCGGCACCGGGACCCGACATCGTGATCTCGGTGATTGCCGGCGCCTCGACCATGACCGCGTTGAACGGCCCCTCGACGGGCGCGAGCGGATGCCCGGAGTAGAGGAAGCATGGAAAGACGCGGACGCTGATGCCGGCATCGCGGCGCTCGGCGACGCCGAGGAGCTTCAACGAGAGGCCGAGCTCCTTCGCGTAGGAGATGTCGTCCGGCTGGATCTCCGTGATCCCCTGGTAGGCGACGTCCGCCAGCCCGACGGGCGTCCCGAACGCCAGCCGGGCGAGGATCGCCATCTTCGCGGCAGCGTCCGCCCCTTCGACGTCGTCCGTCGGGTCCGCCTCCGCGTAGCCGAGCTCCTGCGCGCGGCGCAGCGCGTCGGCGTACTCGGCGCCGGTGCTCGCCATCTCCGACAGGATGAAGTTGGTCGTACCGTTCACGATCCCGAACACCTTGGTGATCTCGGTCGCCGCCAGGCTCTCCTGGATCACCCTGATCACGGGCACCGCGCCGGCGACCGCTGCCTCGAAGCGAAGCTGAACGCCCGCGTCCCGAGCGACCTCGAAGAGCTCGTCGCCGAACTGCGCGACGAGCTGCTTATTGGCGGTCACGACGTGGCGGCCGGCCCGCAGCGCCCGCAGCACGTACTCGCGGGCGGGCTCGGTGCCGCCGATCAGCTCGACCACCACGTCCGACCCCTCCAGGATCTCTTCGAAGTCCCCGCCCGATCGGCGCAGGACTCCGACGATCTCGGGCCGGCGCCCGGCTGCAGCCTCCACTGCCCCGGCACGGTCTTGAACGAGGTCACAGAAAGCGCCTCCGACGGTCCCGCGCCCGAGCAACCCGATGCGAACCGAGTCGCTCATGGGATGTCGCGCGCCACCAGGTCCTGCCAGGTCTCCCGCCGCACCACCAGCCGCGCGTCGCCGCCCCTGCAGAAGATCACCGCCGGCCGCGGCGCCCCGTTGTAGTTGTTCGCCATCGAGTACCCGTAAGCGCCGGTCGCCGGCGTGACGAGGACATCCCCGACGGCGGGCGAGGCCAGCATCGCGTCCGTCACGAGGATGTCGCCCGATTCGCAGTGCATGCCGGCCACGGTGGCCAGCGTGTCGGGCACCTCGGCGGCCCGATTCGCAACGATCGCCTCGTACCGCGAGCCGTAGAGCATCGGCCGCAGGTTGTCGGACATGCCGCCGTTGACGGCGAGATACGTGCGCACGCCGGGAATCTCCTTCACGGTGCCGATCTCATACGCCGTGACGCCGGCGTTCCCGACAAGCGAGCGCCCCGGCTCGATGAGGATCCGCGGCACCGGGTCGAACACCCGCTGCACCCCCCGGACCTTGACGTCGACGTAGTCGTCGATCGAGGGTGGCTCGTCGGCCGAGGTGTAGGCGATTCCGAGACCACCGCCGACGTTCAGGATCCGGCACTCCCAATCCCGCGCCACGAGACGACCGAGTGCCTCGATCGCCGATACGTACGGCTCGAGCTCGAATACCTGCGAGCCGATATGGGCGTGCAGCCCGACCAGGCGAAGGTTCCGTGAGGCCCGCACCTCGGCGATCGCCCGCTCGGCGAGCCCGTCCTCCAGGCCGAAGCCGAACTTCGAGTCGAGACCCCCCGTCTGGACGAACGAGTGCGTGGCCGGCAGGACACCCGGCGTGACGCGGATCAGGACCTCCTGCGGACGGTCGAGCATCGCGTCCAGCCGCTGGATCTCGCCGAAGGAGTCGACGATGATGTGGCCGACGCCCGCCTCGATCGCGTAGCGAAGCTCGGACCCGGTCTTGTTGTTCCCATGGAGGTGGATGCGTGCTGGGTCGAACCCGGCACGCAGGGCCACGTGGAGCTCGCCGCCCGACGCAACGTCGACCGACAGGCCCTGCTCCGCGCACAGCCGGTAGACGGCCGTGATCGGCGCCGCCTTGCTCGCGTAGAGAACCTCGAAATCGTCGGTCCGTGACCGGAACGCATTGAGGTAGGCGCGCGCCCGCACCCTGATGTCGTCCTCCGCGTACAGGTACGCGGGCGTTCCGAACTCCGCCACGACGTCGGTGACATCGCAGCCTCCGATCTCCAGGTGGCCGCTCTCGTTCACCCGGCTGCCCGCCGGGTAGACGGGCGAAGTCTCGACCAGGGTTCGCTCGCGCGTCGTGCTCATGGGGGCGCCCATTGTGACGGTGGGGGCCCGGCGGCCGCGGGCGCAGGGGTGCCACTGGGTAGGTTCAGCAACGCGAATGAGCAGGGAGATGATCGGCCCGAGCCAGACGGGGGTCCACGAGGGACGCCCGTACATGCTCTGGCTCCCCGATACGCCCCCGCCATGGCGCGCGATGGTCGTCCTGCACGGAGCCGGGTCGCGAAAGGAGAACCACGGCGACTTCGGGCGCGCGTGCGCGTCGAGGGGCTGGGCGGCGCTCGCCTATGACCAGCGCGGCCACGGCGAGGCCGATGACGGGATGAGCCCGGAGGCGCTGGCGGACGTCGGGAGGATGGCCAGGTTCCTGGCGGCCTTCGATGAAGTCGACGAAGCGCGGGTCTGCGTCCGCGGATCCAGCATGGGCGGGTTCATGGCCATCCAGGCCGCGGCGACGTCGGACGCGATCGCCGGCGCACTCGCGATCTGCCCCGCGGGCGCGCAGCATCTGACGCGCGGGCTGCAGGCAGGCGAGCTCCGCATGCGAATCGACCCGACGGGCGCGAGCGCGCTGGCCGCGTGGCTGGCCGAGCACGACCTGCGCCAGGCGGTGGGGCTCATGGGGTCCAAGCCGCTGCTCCTGATCCACGCCCGTGGCGACGATCAGATCCCGGCCGACTGGTCCGAGGAGCTCTACGCCCGCGCCGCCGAGCCGCGCAAGCTGATCGTGCTCCCGGGCGGCCATCACCGCTCTGCCCAGCACGATGCCGAGCTCCATGGCATCGCCCTGCGGTGGATGGAGCGATGCCTGGGCTGAGGGCCTAGGGCTTGCCGCCGGGCAAGCCGCCGACGACGTTGTTCACGGTGTTGTTGACGGTGTCGCCGACGCCGGTCTGACCGGCGACTCCGCCGACGTCGTTCACGGTGCTGGTGACCGTATTGTCGACCGTGCTGCTCACGCTGCCGACGGGGCCGCCGGAGACGTTCGTGCCGACGGTGTTGTCGACCTGGCTGACCGTGTTCCCGACGACGCCGGAAGACGTCGATGACGACGGGGGCGCGCACGTGGTGCATGGGCTCGGTGTGGGGCTCGGGCTCGGGCTGGGGTCACTCGACGTGGTCGAACCCGTCGACGAGCCGCCGCTGCCCGGGGAGAGGGTGCCGCCGCCGGAACTCGGCGCGCCCGCTCCGCCGCCGCCCGAGGCATCGGAGCCCGCGCCGGCGGACACGCCGGCACCGGGCCCACCGGCGCCGATCGGGGCCCCACGCACGGGATTCGCCGCCACGGCGCCGGGCGCGGCGCGCAACGCGGTGGCGGCGGCCGCCGGGGTGCCGTTCGCCCGGACGCCCACGTAGCTCGTCCCGGAGTTGCCGCCGTCACCTCCCAGCGGGATGCCGTTGAACGCGACGTAGGTCGCGAGCGCGAGGAAGACGATCAGCGCGCCGGCGACGAGGGCGCCGGTTGCGCCCGTGCCGACCAGATAGGCCCGCAGGTGCAGGGCCCGCGGTGTCTCAGCATGCGCCTCGGAAAGCGTCGTCATCTGGTGAGGAAGGATGGCACGGCACGCCCACCTTGTGGGCGGTTCACCTCAGCGGATCGGCATGTTTTCACGAAAGCTGTAGCGCGCGGGCGGGTCAGCTACGGGAGATAACCCATCGGGTCCACCGGGTTCCCGTTCACCCGTACCTCGAAATGCAGGTGAGGCCCGAAGCAGAGCCCGGTGCAGTCGCTGTATCCGATCACCTGTCCCTGGCCGACGTGTTGCCCAACCGAGACGGAGATCGACTGCTGATGCGCGTAGCAGGTCGAGACCCCGCCGCCGTGGTCGATGCAGGTGTAGTTCCCGTATCCGGACTCCGGTCCGGCGATCGCGACGGTGCCTGCCGCGGCGGCGTGAATCGGAGTGCCGCTCGGCACCGAGATGTCAATGCCCGGGTGGCAGCTCTCCCACGCCCGCTGCTCGCAGAACGGCGACGTGATCGGGCCGTTGACGGGCCAGATCATCCCGGAGGAGCTCTCGCCCTGGACCGGGCCCGCCGGGGCGGCGCTCGTCCCTCCCGACGACGTGGAGGATTCCTGCTGGGCGGCCGCCCTGGCGGCGGCGGCAGCGGCGGCGGCTTCCGCCTCCTGCTTCGCCTGGAGCTGCGACGCGATCTGCGCCGAGATGTCGCCGACGTCGCCCTCGAGCTGGTCCTGGGTCTGCTGGACCTGGCTCAGGAGCTGCTGATCCTTCTGGCGGGCATCGACCAGGCTGCTCTGGCGCGCCTCGAGGTCCGCCTGACTGCGCTCGAGCTCCGCCTGCCGCGCAGCGATCGCGTCGCGGGCCGCCCGCACGCGGTCGACGGTCTCCTTCTCCTGGTTTCGCAGCCGCTTCACCCGGACGGCGATCGAGGTGTCCTGCGACTGAATCCGCTGGAGGTAGTCGTAGCGGCTCAGCAGATCGTTGAAGCCATGAGCGCTCAGGATCACGGTCATCGCGTCGGGGTTGTTCGACTCGTAGATGTCCACGAGCCGCTGTTGCAGGACCCTGAGCGAGCGCTTGAGGTGGGCGCGTAGCTCGACGAGCCTGGCCTTGGCCTCCTTGAGCTCGGCCTCCTTCTTCTGGAGCTGGGTCTCGACGATCGCGATCCGGTTCTGGAGCGTCGCGACCTCGCCGCGCAGCTGATCGACCCGATCCCCATACCTCTGGATCGTGGTGGAGAGGACGCCGGCGCGATCCTTGGCGTGCTGAAGCTGGGCCTGCTTCTGGCCGAGCTGCGCTCGCGAGGAGTCGATCTTGTTCTGGATCGCCTGGATGTCCTGGGCCGGGGCGCCTCCCGCAACCGCGAGGACACCGGTCACGACCCCGGTCGCGCAGAGGGCGAGCAGGGTGGATCGGCGATTCGGTCCCGGTCGGTTGTTCGGCTTTGTCATCTCTCGCTCTGGTGCCTACGGGGTTAGCTGACGGGCTAGCGCGGAGGAGACGCGCCTGGCGAGCTGAGCCTCCGGGCTCACGGCCATTCGCCCCTGGGGTTTGGTTCCCCCGTTCCATCCAGCCATGGGCTGAATGAACTCGGCACAATCGTGCGCGGGACCCTAGCATCCGCGGGACGGTTTGCAAGCAGGTCTTAACACCATTTATCCCTGCTGCAACGCATATTTCAGGCAAAAAGGAGGAATTGCGGATCAAATGTCGGCGCGCATGATCGAGGCTAACGGGGTCGAGCTCTGCACGGAGTCCTTCGGCGATCGAGCCGACCCACCGGTCCTCCTGGTCATGGGCATGGGCGGTTCCATGCTCTGGTGGGAGGAGGACTTCTGCCGCCTGCTCGCGGACGGAGGGCGGTTCGTGATCCGTTACGACCACCGCGACACCGGCCGATCGGTGACATACGAGGCGGGTCGCCCCGGCTACACGACTGCGGACCTGGTCGCCGACGCCGCCCGCGTTCTGGACGGCTACGGCCTACGGGCAGCGCATGTCGTCGGCGTCTCGATGGGCGGGGCGCTCGCGCAGCTGCTCGCCCTCGACTTCCCCGATCGAGTCCGCTCGTTGGTTCTGATCAGCACGTCACGCGCATTGCCCGGTGGGGTCGAGCTTCCCTCCAGCACGGAGGAGTTCGCGCGGTTCATGGCCACAGCGAACGTCGACCGGTCGGATCCGGCCTCGGTGATCGAGTATCTGGTCGATTACGCGCGCGTAGTGTCGGGTGGTCGGCGTCCCTTCGACGAGGCCGCCGTCCGCGATCTCGCTCGGCGCGAGGTCGAGCGCGCCCGCGACCTGGCCGCGGCCGGCAACCACGAGATCCTCGCGGACGACAGCCGTTCCCACCCGCCCCTGTCCTCGATCGCGGTGCCCACCCTCGTGATCCACGGGACGGCGGATCCGATGTTCCCGCCCGAGCACGGCCAGGCGCTCGCCGACGAGATCCCGGGCGCACGACTCCTCTCGCTGGAGGGAGCGGGCCACGGTGTCGATCGAGCCGACTGGCCCACATTGGCGCAAGCCATCCTCGACCAGAGCGAGCCGAAAGGAGCCCGATGAGGCCTCCACACTTCGCCCCACCCGTCGAGCGGTGCATTTACCGCGGATAGCGCGGGTTTTACACCACTCGAAGGCAGCCCGGGCTCAGGTTTCGACCTGCAGGACCGCGTCGTCGTCGCCGGGATCCTCCATCTGCAGCGTGGTGTGCTCGATCGCGTACCGGTCGCGCAGGAGGAACTCGAGCTCGCGCCGAATCCGGTCGCGATCGTGGGCGCGCTCCACGACCACGTGGGCGGCGAGCGCGTCGAAGCCCGGCGTGACGGACCACACGTGCAACTCGTGCACCCCACAGACACCGCTTACCGCGCCCATCGCACGGGCCACCGCGTCCGCGTCCATGCCCTCCGGCGCGGCCTCCATGAGCACGTCGAACGGCTCGCGGATGAGGCGCAGGGATGACGCGAGGATGAGAACGGCGATCAGGATCGCGATCACGGGATCGATCGGCCTCCAATCCGTCGTCAGGACCACGACCCCCGAGACCACCACACCGAGCGAGCCGAGCGCATCCGCCGCCGAGTGTCGCAGCACCGCCTCGAGGTTCACGTCCTGTCGCTCCCCGCGCGCGAGGACCCAGGTCGCGACCGCGTTCCCGGCCAACGACACGATGCCCAGGACCACGACGCCCGCTCCCTTGACGCCGGGTGGATCGCCGAGCCGGTCGATCGCGCCGACGATGATCGCGGCCGCGATTCCGACCAGGGCAAGGCCGTTGACGAGCGCGGCGATCACCTCGGTGCGCTGATAGCCGAACGTCCGGCGTGGCCCGCCCGACCGGCCCGCGAGCCGCGCGGCAAACAGGGCGAGGCCGATCGCGGCCAGATCCGATAGGACGTGTCCGGCGTCGGCGAGAAGGGCGAGGGAGCCGGTGACGATGCCGCCCGCGACCCCGACCGCGAACATGCCGCCGTTGATCGCGGCTGCCACCAGCATGCGGCGCCGGTTCGCGACGCGTCGCGCGGCAAGGGCCTCGGGCGCCCCACGGGCCGAGCTTCGCCGCTCGACGCCCCGACCGTGGGCATGCGCATGTGCCATCGCCGCGAGCTTAAAGCTCGGAGGGGCGAAGCCGGCCACGAGGGCGCGGAATGTTTCGCCTAGCCCTTCTTGGCCTGCCCCGGCGGCGCGCCGCCGGGCTTTGACGCCAGTCCGGGCGGCCCTCCGCCCTTCTTCGCCAGCCCGGGAGGCGTTCCGCCGTTCTTCGCCAGCCCAGGGGGCGTTCCGCCCTTCTTCGCCAGCCCGGGGGGCGTCCCGCCCTGCTTCGCCAGGCCCGGAGGGGCCCCGCCCTCTTCAGGGGCGCTCGCCGCGGTGGCACTCGTCGAGGAATCGCTCGGAGCGCCCCGCTCCTTCGAGCGCTGCGGCGACGCAGCCGGGGACGGCGTCCCGTCGGCCGAGCCGGACGTGGGCGATGTACCCCCCTTCCCGCTGCCTGCCGGCTTCGGCCCACCGGTACGACCGGACGTCGGCTGCGTCCCCGGGTGCCCGTTCGGCGAGGACCCGCCTGCGCCCTCGCTGCGTGGGGTGAGGGCGCGGCGAACCGACGCGAGTCGATGAAGGGCTGCCGGCGATGACAACCCCGCGTGAGGAGCGAGCGCCGGCGGGTCGGTGGGACCCGGCGCCGCGCCGGAATCGGACCCATCGAGGGGGGCGATGCTCACGGCGTGGGGGCCGGACGGTGGCGGGACCGTCTTGCCATCCGGGAAGTCCGTCCCGGCGACCAGCGAGGTGATGGTGATGAACGCAGCGACCGCCGCGGCGATCAGTGCGCCAGAGGCCAGTCCGCCGAAGACGTACTGGTGCGTGCGATCCATCGCCGGTTGTATCGGGCGAAACGCTCGCCGACTTGACTTCTGCCGCTACGAGACCGCGACCGCGGGCTCGTCGACGCTCGCTACGCCGTCGGGCTGCGGTTCCGCGGGGCCGGGTGCGGGCCCTCTCCCGTTCGCCGTCCTCGAGCCGGCGATCGCCTGGGAGGCGATGTCCGCAGCGCCCGTGAGGCGCTCGCGGTACTCCGCGACCTGCATCCTCGAGATGACCAGCCGCTGGATCTCGGCCGTCCCCTCGAACAGCTGGTAGATCTTGGCGTCCCGGAACCACTTCTCGAGGGGGCACTGGGTCGTCTGAGCCAGGGGGCCGACAAGGTCCATGCATGTCCTGGTCGCCCACATGGCGACATCGCCGCCCTTCAGCTTGGACATCGAGCCCTGCCCACCGGTCATCGGGATCCCGTTGCGGCCCATCCAGGACGCGCGCTGGATAAGCAGGCGCGCCCCCTCGATCTCCGTTGCGATGTCCGCGAGCGGCTGCTGGATGCCCTGTCGCTCATGCGCCGATCTGCC
>Ga0075421_100000880_pt1 | contig 33551 bp, 21 predicted proteins | sample SoiMetdeltSBSDD5_FD_75292 | JGI IMG/M metagenome (GOLD analysis project Ga0075421, IMG submission 75292) | Bulk soil microbial communities from a Populus tree surrounding site in Tennessee, USA - Soil MetaG P. deltoides SBSDD5 | ecosystem: Environmental > Terrestrial > Soil > Tree plantation... | reverse complement strand
GGAAACGACCCGGATCAGTTTTTCTCGCTCTTCGGCTTTCAGATGGACGGCATGTTTTTCATTAGTCATCCGCCCATCTTAGCCGGTACCCTACAACTTAATCAAGTTGGTGTACTAGTGTGCAGAGCGTCGGATGCGCGGCCAGGTCCGACCGCACCCATTGCTCCTGAGGTGAACCCGCTTCACAGCCGCCGACGAAGGAGCAGTTGCTATTGATAACCAGGATATGCCAGTCTCCCAGATTATAGCTGTAATAGCCAGTGGCCGAATTGCCGGCCGCTGCGCCAAAGTAGCCAAAGTAGCCGGCCGCATTGGAGGTCATATAGTCATGGTTGCCGGACGCCGGCCGGGTACGCGCCTTCTGCCGGCCCCAGGTCGGCCCATAACAATCAGTAAATTGATTGCTCGTCCCAGAGGTATATACATTATCACCCAACGTGAAGACCGTGCCCTGGATCCCATCCAGCAAACCGGCGATCACGTCATCCTCGGAACTGGCACAATCGGCGATGTCGCCCGCCCCGACCAGGATCACCGGGGTAGAAGTTTTGGTGGGAGTTCTTGTCGGAGTTCTGGTGGGACTGGGAGTTGAAGTCCGTGTCCGGGTGGCGGTCGGTGTTAGAGTCCGCGTGGCAGTGGGCATCGGGGAAGGAGTAAGCGTCGGCATCGGATAGGGATCAAATGTGTTAGTCGGTATCGGAGTCGAGGCGAAGGTTGCCATTGGAGTGAGCGTCGGCATCGGATAGGGATCGAAGGTGTTGGTCGGCGTCGGAGTCCAGGTAAAGGTCGGCCTAATGACCAACGTTGAAGTTGAAGTGCCCGTAGGTGTGGGAGGCACAGTCGCAGTGCGCGTGGGAGTAAAAGTATAGATAGGCGTCCACGTCCGCGTCGGAGTCAGAGTACGCGTGCGGGTCACGGTCGGAGTCCGTGTGATCGTCGGCGTGGGCGTGCGGGTGCGCGTGGGAGTAATGGTACGGGTGCGGGTCACGGTCGGAGTCCGCGTGATGGTCGGTCTGGGCGTGCGAGTGCGTGTGGGACAGGGAGTGTGACAGGGATAGCCATCCATGAGCAACGACATAAAGAGTCTAAGAGGCGTGGGTGTTGGTGTGCGAGTGGGAGTACTCGTTCGGGTTGGAGTGAATGTTCGGGTCGGGGTGGATGTTGGCGTGCGAGTGGGAGTGGGAGTACGCGTTCGGGTCGGAGTGAATGTTGGGGTTGGAGTGAATGTTCGAGTCGGAGTGAATGTTTGAGTCGGAGTGAGTGTTCGAGTCGGAGTGAGTGTTCGAGTCGGAGTGAGGGTGATTGTGGGAGTGCGCGTAATGGTAGGTGTAAGCGTGCGCGTCGGCGTGGGAAGCGGATAGTTCCGCAAGATCACTGGCAGGAAGACCGTGGATGAGCCGGCGGCGGGTGAGAAAGGCCAAAAGGTAGGAGTGACTGTTCCTAAACCAGAAAATGTCTCTTCGGAGCCGGTGGCGAATGTAACCAACGCGCTGGCCGCGAAGAAAACGATCAGAAAGTTAATCGGCAGGAACTTTTTCATACCAGATGATCCGGCCTATAATCGTTTTAAATGAAGGCCTGAGCAGAGAGGCGGGGTTGTTTTCTATAATCCTCTTTAACGGAAACCTTTCGCGGAGTGACACGAAAGGCTCTACTACAAACAGAGTATTTTCTGGTGAGTTTTATGGGTTTGTTTTCCCACGGCCGGAGGAGAGCCGCGTCCGCTTACCAGGCGGCAAGTGAAGCGGCGGGAGGCATCCAGTTCGTTTCAACTAATGACAGTCGGCGCTGCCGGTATCCGTAAACGTTTTGCCTGCTTCGGGGACGAACTCCCAGCCGTAGCTGGTCGAATAGAGACTTAACTTGAGGACCCCAAACGTCGTATTATTCCGGACCTGACTGTTCGGTTTGATAGCCTGCCAGGCATAATGGCTCCGGCCACCCGTCCCGACCACAAACTCACGGAGGCCCTGCGCCGAGTCCGGTGCGCCGGTTGGGTCTTGCAGCGCGAACCGTTCATAATCATGATCGTGGCCGCTTAGAACTACATCCGCCTGGTAGTCATAGAGCGCTTGCCAGATGGGCTGCATTGCAAGGCTATTGCCGTGCAGCCCAGAGCTGAAACGCGGATGATGCCAGTAGGCCAGCGTACAAGTCGCGGGATGCGCCGCCAGGTCCGATCGCAACCACACTTCCTGAGGTGAACCCGCTTCACAGCCGCCAATTAATAAACAATTGCTGTTGATAACAATTATATGCCAACTGCCTAGATCGTAGCTGTAATAGCCGATCGTCGGATTGCCAGCCACAGCGCTGAAGTAGTTGAAATAAGCTGTCGCGTTCAAAGTGCCATAGTCATGATTGCCCGAAGCCGGATACGTCCGCGCCTTGTGCCGGCCCCAGGAGGCGTTGTAACAATTGTTAAACTCGTCCGCCGTCCCGGAATTGTAGGCGTTATCACCCAGCGTGAAAACTGTCCCGGCGATCCCATCCAGCAAACTGGCGGTCGCCTCATCGCCGGAACTGATACAACTCGCGATGTCACCCGCTCCAACAAACACGAGGGGATAGTTTTGCATGACGAACGGAAAAAAAACCGTGGTGGATAGAACCAATGAACCGGCCACGGGTGGCAGAGCGAGAGAGGCGGCGCTGAGTGGTAGCGAGCCAGCAGAAGTCGTTTTAGAACTGTCGGCCGGCAGGACAAACGTAAAAGTTATCAGCGAGGCAAAGAGCAGAGGGAGGGAGAGGTGTTTTTTCATCGGGGAATAACACCGCCTATGATCGTTGAGGATCAACGAGAGGACAAGGACAGTGTAGTACTATTCCCCGCGCCGGTGTTGCTCGCGCTCGTAGTCTTCCGGCGTATCAACGTCGCGTAAAACCGAGTCGGTGGCCGCCTCCACATATTCGATCCCAAAGGGACTTTCAGTCTGACCGGCGGCCTCCACAAATTCTCTTGGGTTCGATTCAGCCGGCAAAGACAACAAGCCGGGCCAGACGGAACGGTCAAAAAGCAGTGGGTGTCCACGCTGTTGCTGATGGACCGGTGCGACGACTGCCCCCTGCGTTTCCCGCCAGCGTTGAATCACCGCCCGCACTACTTCCGGTTCAAGCTGCGGTTGATCGCCGAGCGCGACTAAAACCGCGCCATACCCGGCGGGGACCGCCCGCAAACCGACCTGCACTGACCGCGCCAATCCCGTGTTTTCAAAATCCGGATTGAAGACCAAGCGGGCCGCCGCGCCCTCCGCCGCTAGCGCCGCTTCGACTCCTTCCCGGTCGCTGCCGGTTACCACCACCACGTCATCCACCCCGCCGGTTCGCAGTTGCTGGACGATGTGACCCATAATCGTCTTCCCCCCGCTCCACGGCAGCGTTGGCTTGGGACGCCCCATGCGTAGCGAGCGCCCGGCGGCCAGCACAATCGCGGCCACTCTTCCGTGCGTCTCGCGCACGGGATTCGAAGAACCACGCCCACTCCCTAATGCCACGGATACAACTCTCGGATTTTGGAGTAAATCTCTGGCAATCTCGCGCGCCGCCGCTAACTGTTCCGAGGTTTCAACTTGGATGATGAAGGGTATCACCCGCGCGCCTACTGGGACAAACTTCAATGCGCGTTGATCAAAAACTTCCGCGCCGATAAGGGGGACAACGAGCGTGGCCTCTGCCGGAATCTCCGGTTCAGGTGCGCCACCGACCCAAACCAGAATCGCGGTCAGGTCGGGCACAGCGCGCAAGCTGCTGATTAATCCCAGGGTTACGCCGGTGACTTGGCCGGTCTCCAAATCCACCGGCCCGGTGAGTAAGACGTGACTCTTTTTATTGAGCGCCCCTTCCAAGCGAGCGCGGTCAATTTCAAACGCCGAGAAAGGCGCCGGGGCCGACCGCACCTCGGCTAAGGCGAGCCGCGTGGTCGTCGTCGTGATGACGCGTCCACCGGCTTCCACGGTTTCCTCGGCCAGCCGGAACATCACGTTCGACGCGCCGCTCTCTCCCATAAAGACGGCCAGCTCTCCATCTTCGAGACGCAGGGCGGTGGTGAGGTTCATGGTTAGTTCAATCTCAAATGACGAAGGACCAAGGACAAAGGGCCAAGGACAAACCTCCAACAACCAGCTACCAGCTACCAACCCCCAATCCCCAGTCTACCCTAGAAGACATAAACACCGGTAACACTTCCTCTAGCTTCATCGTTTTAGCCAGGGTGAAAGAACCTGGCTGAAATGGAAGAAAACTGGTCGGAACCAGCCGGGTCGGTTAGAAGGGGAGTCAATAAAATCAAGTTAAAGGGGTTACCGTCCAACTTCTCTACGAGTATAGAAGGAGAGACTACATGAAAATTTTAAAAAAACCAGCCGGTTTATTTTTTTCCGGGCTTCTCAGTCTCGTGCTAATCATTGGGGAAATCATGAGCTTACCTGCTCCCCAGGTTAGCGCGGCGGGCTTGTCCGTTCTGCCGATGTTCAGCAGTAACGCGGTCCTGCAACGGAATATGCCGGTGCCGGTTTTCGGCACCGCGAATGCCGGCGCCACCGTGACCGTCTCATTCAATGGTCAGAATGTATCCACCACCGCCGCTGGCGATGGGACGTGGCGCGTCAATTTAGCCAGCATGGCGGCCAACAGCACACCGAACGCTATGACAATTACCTCGGCGGGCCAGACTTTGAATTTCACCGGCCTGCAGGTCGGCGAGGTCTGGCTGTGCAGTGGTCAATCCAACATGCTCTTTGAGTTGAATAATTCGACCGATGGACCCACCGCGGCGGCGGATGCGCCTAACCACAACATCCGGTTAATCGAGATTGACTCGCAAGGCGGCGTGGCAGGTTCGGCTCCTTGGGCCGTCTCGAACGCTACGACCGCCGGAGCCTTCTCGGCCATCTGCTATTGGTTTGGCCTGGAACTCTCGAACTCGCTCAATGTTCCCATTGGCCTGATCCAATCCGCCAAAGGTGGAACGGACATCATCGAATGGACGCACGCCAATGGCGGCAGTCGCGACGGACAACTTTATGACTCAATGGTCAAGCCACTCCAGCCCTACGCCATTCGCGGCGCTAACTGGTATCAAGGCGAGAACGATGCCTTCTTTGGACCGGCCGGTTACTATAACAAGCTCGTCGGGCTAATCAACGAATGGCGAACGGATTGGGGCCAAGGCAGCTTCCCCTTCCAAATTGCTCAACTGCACTGGAAAGGGGGTGATCCCGGCTGGGCCTCCGTGCGCCAGGATGAACTACAGGCTCACCTCGATGTAGCGAACACCACCCTCGCCGTCAACGTAGATGCGCCCGAAGGTGGCGGCCACCCGCCGGTCAAGCGTCCTATTGGCATCCGCTTTGGGATTGCGGCGCGCGGGTTCGTCTATGGCGAAAATATTGAATACTCCGGCCCCATTCCAAGCGCCGGTTTATCGTCCGTTCAGGGCAATCAGTTCATCATCGGCTTCACGCACTTGGGCAATGGGTTAGTCACCGGCTCGGAGTTTCAGCCGACGGGCGCGCCGGTTCCCTTCAAACTCGCCGGCGTAGACAACGTGTACTACTCAGCCACCGGTCAGATTGTCGGCAACACCGTCGTCGTGACGAGCGCTTCGGTGCCGAATCCGGTTTCGGTGGAATATGTCTGGGACATTGGACAAGGTAATCTCTACAACATCGTCAATGTGCCGTCGTTCTACGGACCTGTAACTCGCCTGCCGGTTCCTTCATTCAAGCTGACTTTGAGCGGCGGCCCGACTCCGACTCCCGGCCCGAGCGCGACGCCAACACGCACGAATACCCCTGTCCCTCCGACAGCGACGAATACTCCCGGTGGACCAACGAACACTCCGACCGCAACCCCGACGCGCACGAACACCCCGGCGCCGACCGCGACATCCGGCGGCTCGACGGTGATGCACGTGGCAGATGTCCTCACGACGGACGTGAATGGCAATCCGCTATCCACCTTTACCCGTGGTGATACGATTTACTACCGCGTCAAGATTGTTGATCAAGGCAACGCGGCAGTCAGCGGCGCCTCAGTGACGGTTGAACTCCGCCGGCCGGATGGCAGCCTGTGGAATACCAAAACTGTCACTACCGCGAGTGATGGTTGGGCGCTGTTCAGTCAGAAATCCGTCAACAGCAACCCGACCGGCACTTACACTGTCGTTGTCACCGGCGTCGCCAAGACCGGCGCAACGTATGATCCGGCGGCGAACGTGAAGTCATCTACGACGTTTGTTTTGCAGTAGAACGTGACGCGTGATCCGTGAGGCGTGAAAAGAGCATCGCGCGGATCACGAGTCACGAATCGCGGATCACGAAGATTTAGACATTTTTGTGCTAGGAACTCTAAGGAGAAACAAAATGAATTCTTATCTCAAGAAATATACAACCTGGATCATGGCTTCACTCATTAGCCTGTCGTTGCTGCTTGGCAGCGGAGTAAACCTGACCATCCAAAATGCCAGCGCCGCTGTCCTGGTGCTGGGCAAGCCGTTGACAAACAACGCCGTTCTCCAGCGCAGTATGTCCGCGCCGGTGTTTGGCACCGCCGCCGCTGGAGCAAATGTCTCCGTCTCATTCAATGGGCAGAACTTGTCCACGACCGCCGACGCCGCCGGAAAGTGGCGGGTGAATCTCGCCAGCATGGCGGCCAACACCGCGCCCGGTAATATGGTCATCACCTCCGGCGCGGAGACCCTCACCCTCACCGGCCTCCAGGTCGGCGAGGTCTGGCTGTGCAGCGGTCAGTCCAATATGCTCTTCGCGTTAACGAATGCGGTTGATGGCCCCGCGGCCGCGGCCGATGCGCCCAATCACAATATGCGGTTGTTTGAAGATGCGGGCCCGTGGCAAGTTTCGAATGCCACCACCGCCGGAAACTTCTCGGCCATTTGTTACTGGTTCGGCTTGGAACTCTCAAACTCGCTCGGCAATGGCGTCCCCATCGGTTTGATCCAGGAAGCGCAGGGTGGCACCTCTATTCACGAGTGGACCAACTGCTGTGGTGGCACCAAGGCCGGTTCCCTGTACAACGCCTGGATCGCCCCCCTGATCCCGTATGCCATTCGCGGCGCTAACTGGTATCAAGGTGAGAACGATGCCCACTTTGGCCCGGAGGGGTATTACACCAAGATGATGGGTCTGATGAACGAGTGGCGCACGAACTGGGGCCAAGGCAATTTCCATTTCCAGCTCGGTCAGATACATTGGAACAGCGCCAGTGAAGGTTGGGCCTCCGTGCGCCAGGACCTGCTGCAAGCCTCACTCGACGCTCCGAATGCGGTGCTGGCCGTGAACGTGGATGCCCCCACCGGCGGCGGCCATCCACCGACCAAGAAACCCATCGGCATTCGCTTTGGCCTCGCCGCCCGCGCGCTAGTCTATGGTGAAAACATCGAATACTCCGGCCCGATGCCGAGCGCGAGTCTGTCCTCGGTTCAAGGGAATCAGTTCATCATCGGCTTCACGCATTTGGGAAATGGATTAGTCACCGGTTCGGAGTTCCAGCCCACCGGCGCGCCGGTCCCCTTCAAGCTCGCCGGCTCCAACGGTACCTACTTCACCGCCACCGGACAAATCGTGGGCAACACCGTCGTCGTCACGAGCGCTTCGGTGCCGAATCCCGTTTCGGTAGAATACATCTGGGACGTCAGCCAGGGCAATCTCTATAACATCGTCAATGTGCCGTCGTTCTATGGCCCAGTGACACGCTTACCCGCTCCGTCATTCAAGCTGACTTTGAGCGGTGGCCCGACTCCGACTCCCGGCCCGACCGCGACCCCAACGGCCACTGCAACCCGAACGAATACCCCGGCCCCGACCAACACCCCAACGGCCGGCCCCAGCCCGACACCGACGAGCACCAACACCTCTGCGCCGCCAACAAATACCCCGACGGCGACCAACACCCCCGGGCCGACAAATACGCCGGGCGGCTCGACGGTCATGCATGTTCAGGACATCTTCACCACCGATGTGAACGGCAATCCCAAGACCACGTTCATCGCCGGCACCGATACCATCTACTGGCGCGTCCAGATCGTAGACCAGAATGGCGTCCCGGTCAGCGGCGCTGCGGTGGCTTGTCAAATACTCCGGCCGGACGGCAACTCGTGGGCCACCCAGACGCAGACCACGAATGCGAGTGGCTGGGCTTTATACAACAAGAGCACGCAGAACAATAATGCCACGGGCACGTACACCATCAACGTCACCAGCGTGACCAAGACCGGCGCAACTTACAATCCGGCCGCGAACGTCAAGAGTTCCACCACCTTCGTTATGCAGTAGAGCGTGATCCGTGACGCGTGAGGCGTGAAAAGAACGCCTCACGTGTCACTCGGCAGTTTCGATAAATCCTGCTGGGATTTGAATGGAGCCGGAGATTAACCCTCCGGCTCCGTTTCACTCCACCGACATTTAGACATTTTTGTGCTAGAACTCGTCGCTCAAATGCAAGAATTACGCCGCTCAAGACAGTAAGATAGAAAAGCAAACAGCCTGACCAATCCACCCGGCCCGTCTCCAACTGTTGAACGGAAAAATCCTTCTAAATGTCGCTCACGTGCTATCCGATTCACGAACCAAGTCGTAAGATGAAATGGGGGAAATAGTGTTAGGTGACTACCACCTCGTTAATAAGGAAAAATGCCATGAAAACCTATCTCAGATTAAGCGTAGTCGGAACCTTACTCATCAGCCTGGCGCTAGCCGTGGGCGCCCAAATCGCCACGCCCGCGTTCGCCGCCAATACCACGTATTACGTGGATTGCTCAGCCGGCAGCAACGGCAATGGCACGCAGTCCACCCCGTGGAACAACCTGGCGACGGTTAACGCCACGACGTTCGGCTCCGGCGACTCGATTCTTTTCAAACGCGGGACAACGTGTAGCGGCGCGCTCTGGCCCAAAGGCTCCGGCGCCAGCGGTTCGCCAATTACCGCGGATGCGTATGGCACCGGCGCATTACCCATCATCAGCGGTGGCACGAATCAATACGCCTTCCAACTCTCCGACCAGGAATACTGGAAGGTTCAGAACATGGAGTTCACCGGCGGCACCCGTTACGGCATCTTCCTGACCGTGACCGCTGGCACCAAGAATTATTTCCGGCTGACCAACCTCGTCGTGCATGATATGGCCTCGGGCGGGAACATGGATAGCAAGAACACCGGGTTAGTCGTCGTCAGCCCAACGACCGATAGTTCCAACTCGACCAACGCTAAATTCAACGACGTGATTTTGGATAACGTGACCGCCTACAACACCACCATGTGGTCCGGCATCGTCCTCGGTTCCGGCACCGGCTCCAATAGTTGGGCGCCGAATGTCGCCAAACGCAGCACGAACATGACCGTCCGCAACTCGACCGCGCACGATACGTGGGGCGATGGCATCGTCGTCTGGGTGACGAGCAATGGCCTCATTGAGAACAGCGTGGCCTATCGCTCCGGCCTGCAGCCAACCAAGACCATCGGCACGCCGAATGGTTTGTGGACGTGGGCTTGCAATAACTGCACCGCCCAGAACAACGAAGCCTACAGCAACGACTCGCCTTCCTTTGACGGCGGCAACTACGACATTGACTATTTCAGCGCGGACAACAACGTCCAATACAACTACGGCCATGACGCGCTGGGTTACTGCATCTCCGTCTTCGGCGCTTCGAGTTCCACGACGACGAATAGCGTCGTCCGCTACAACATCTGCGCCAATAACGCGCGGGATGCGGCCTACGTTAATCGTCAGGGCGATATCTTCCTCGATACCTGGCAGGGCGGACGATTGGATGGGGTGCAGGTCTACAACAACACCGTCTACTGGAACCCGGCCGCGAATTACCCGGCGGTGAAGAACACAGCCGCCTACGGCAGCACGCTGCCGAATTTCTTTAAGAACAACATTATTTACTCCACTGTCTCGCAGATCATCACCTGCAACGGCTCGGTCACGTATGACTACAACCTGTATTGGTACACCGGGGCCGGGTCGCCGGTCTTTTGCGGCACCACCGGCTGGGGCGGCTACGCCTCCAAAGAACCGCACAGCCTGTACGTCAATCCGCAGTTGAACGATCCGACGTATCACGGTGTGGGAATGCCGACGACCTCCGACACGCTGCAGTCTGGCTCACCGGCCATCAATGCCGGCGTGGACGTGGGCAATATGGGCACGCACGATTTCTTCGGTAACACGATCCCGCAGAGCGGCGCATATGACATTGGCGCGAATGAGTTCGGCGGCGCTCCGCCTCCCACGCCGACGCGGACGAATACACCGGCCCCTACAGCCACCAACACACCCGGGACGCCACCTCCGCCCACTCCCACGTTCACGGCCACTTGGACAAGCACGCCCACTGCGACGCGGACGAACACCCCAACGCCCACGGCCACCAATACGCCGGGGACACCACCGCCGCCTACCGCCACCTTCACGCCGACTCGGACGAACACGCCCGCGCCAACGAATACGCCCGGCGGCTCGACGGTGATGCACATCGCGGACTTGTTCACGACCGACATCAACGGCAATCCGCAATCCACCTTCATCCATGGCAACCCGGTCTACTATCGAGCGCAAGTCGTGGATCAAAATAATGCGCCGGTCAGCGGGGCGACAGTCACCACCCAAGTCTACCGGCCGGATGGCAGCTTGTGGCAGAACAACAAGACAGGCACCACCGACGCCAGCGGTTGGGCAACGTTCAGCCTGGGCACCGTCAACAACAGCCCGTTGGGAACCTACACGATCAACATCACCAACGTGACCAAGACCGGCGCGACGTATGACCCGGCGGCGAACGTCATATCGTCTACTACCTTTGTATTGCAGTGAAGACGGAATACGCAATCCGGAATACCTGCGGCGTATTCCGGATTGCGTATTCCGTAAATTAGAAATCACTCTAAGGAGAATCTCAATGAACCTCTATCTGAAAAAATACACCGCTTGGATTTTGACCTCTGTAGTTAGCCTCTCGCTGCTCGTGAGCGGGTTGCTCAATCTGCCGCTCCAAAACGTGAGCGCCGCCGTCCTGACGGTGCCGAGCATCTTCAGTAGCAATGCGGTCTTGCAGCGGAATATGTCGGTGCCAATCTTCGGCACCGCCGCCGCCGGGGCCACGGTCACCGTCAACTTCCAGGGCCAGAACGTCTCCACCACCGCCGCGCCCACCGGCAAGTGGCAGGTGAACCTGGCCTCGATGCCCGCCAGCACTTCCCCCAGCAACCTCGTCATTACCTCCGGCAGTGAAAGCATCACGCTTACTGGCGTGCAAGTTGGCGAAGTCTGGGTCTGCAGCGGCCAGTCCAATATGGTCAAGAACCTGGACTCCGTTTACGAAGGTCCGGAAACGGCGGCGGATGCGCCCAACCACAACATCCGGCTGTTCATGGAAGCCTCCGGCGGGAGCCCCACCGGCGTAGTGTGGACGGTGTCGAATGTCACCACCGCCAGCGCCTTCTCCGCGGTGTGCTATTTCTTCGCGCACAAGCTGGCGCACACCTTGCAGCCCTCCACTCTGCCCATCGGCCTGATCCAAGCCGCCACCGTCGGCACGACGATCCAGACCTGGACGCACTATCTGGGTTCGAGTGGCATCCAATACGACACGCAAGTGAAACCCATCCAGCCCTATGCCATTCGCGGCGTCAACTACTATCAGGGCGAGTCCAACTCCGGCGACTCGGACTATACCCCGCATATGATCAACCTCATCAATGAATGGCGCACCGATTGGGGCCAGGGCGATTTCCCCTTCCAGTTTGTCCAACTGCACGGCTCACTCAACTGGGCGCCGTTCCGTGAGCAACAATTACAAGCCTGGCTGGCCACAACCAATACCGGGATGGCCGTCGCTATTGACCTGCCGCCCGCCGGCAGCATGCACCCACTCACCAAGCGGCCCATCGGGGACCGGCTGGCCGCCTCCGCCCGCCGCTTGTGGTACGGCGACTCAAGCATTGAGTCCTCCGGCCCCTTGCGCGATCCAGCCACCTCGTACGTCTCCGGGAATCAGTTTGTCATCGGCTTCACGCATTTGGCCGGCGGTTTGGTTACCGGTTCGGAATGGCAACCCGGCGGCGCTCCATCTCCCTTCCTATTGGCTGGCATCGGTGGTAAATACTATGTGGGAACCGCGCAGATTGTGGGCAATACGGTCGTCGTCACCAGCGCCTCGGTCCCCAACCCGATCTCCGTGCGCTACATTTGGGACGAGGCGAAGGGCAACCTGTACAATACCGATAATCTCCCCGCTTCGCCGTTTGAGATGACCTTGAGCGGCGGCCCGACTCCGACTCCCGGCCCGACAAACACCCCGACCTCGACGCCGACGCGCACGAACACCCCCCTGCCGACAAATACGCCGACCGCAACTAACACCCCTGGCGGCCCAACCAACACGCCGACGAATACCCCGACGCCAACCAACACCTCCGCGCCGACGACAGCGACCAATACCCCCAGCGGTGGAACGAACTTAGCGCTGAACAAAGTCACCACCGTTTCATCTTTCATGAGCGTCAACCAAGATGGAACGGAAGCGGTAGACGGAAATGTGACAACCTACTGGCGCGTGCAAAAAGGCAGTTCGCTGCCCGCCGAATGGATCGTCGTGGACTTGGGCAGCAATATGTCCATCAGTACCGTCACGCTCAAGTGGGCTACCTATTGGGCAACGGTCTACGACATTCAGGTCTCCACCGACAACGTCAACTGGACGACGAAGTTCAGCACCTCCAGCGGCGATGGCGGGACGGACACCATCACGTTTGCCGCTAGCACCGCACGCTACGTACGCATGTACTCAACCAACTGGAGCCACGCCACCGAACGTCTGCGGCTGTATGAGATTGAGATTTATCAATAGCTTTTAGACCACAAGCACAACCTACTAAAAATCGGGAGGGCAACACAGCCTTCCCGATTTGTTTTAACTCCTACCCGGCCCCGCTTGTCCCGCGTCTCCGCCGCAGGCCGGGGATCGCGGGACAAGCGGGGTGAGGCAAGGGGTCAACCAATAGCCGATAAATAAAATCCATAGGAGAATAGACCCCGATCACGTAGGCGTTCCATGAGAGTAGAAAACCGGTTTCTCTTCCTTGACATCGCTTCACTTTTCTTAACCAGAAACCGGGTTTCTTGGAATTGATAGGCTCTAGTCAGACCTGTCAGCATCGTAAAGCGACCCAGAAATCGCACTGAGTATGCGCACTGACAAGCACAATCCCCCCACTATTGGCGTCTTGGCCGGCTGGCAGGTCTATCACGGCGCGCTGCATAGTTTCCTCGACTTAATCTTTCAAGGCATCCGCTCGGCCGCCCACGACCGGCACTGCCATGTGCTCCTGGCCTGCGGCATCACTCCCGGCCTGAACATCCGCCGCCCCGCTTGGCCGGTGCTCTCGCCCGATTCAGATTTTGTTCCGGTCGGCCCGGAGAACACCGACGGCCTCATCGTCGTCGCGCCGCTGCTCTCGGAAGCCCGTTCCCGTTACGTTCAAGAACTGCGTCGCGCGGGACACCCCCTGGTCTTCATCGGGTCAGGCGAGGCCGGCCCGGCCGTCGTCCCGGATAACGCGGGCGGCATCCAACAAGCGCTCGCGCACCTGATTGAACATGGTCATCGGCACATTGCGTTTATCGCGGGGATCGAGGGCGACTCCGGCGATAGCGGAGATCGTTTGAAAGCTTACTTTGCTGCCGCTCAGACGTACGGGCTGGAAATAGATGAGCGGCTGATTGCGTATGGCTCGCATACCATCAACGCCGGGCGGGAGGCGACGGAGCGAATTTTGGATTCGGGCGCGGCATTCACCGCCGTTTTGGCAAGCAACGATGACTCGGCCCAAGGCGCGATGCAGATCTTTCAGGAGCGCGGCCTGCGGATTCCCCGTGACGTTGCCATCATCGGCTTCGACGATCGGTTCGAGGCCATCGCCCAGTTCCCGCCGTTAACCACCGTTCACTATCCCACCATCGAAGTCGGTTATCAGGCGGTGGTGCTGCTGCTCAAACATCTCCGAGGCGAAGGCGATGCGGCCGAGGTCGTGCGGGTGCCCACCCGGCTGGCCATCCGTCAATCGTGCGGCTGTCAGCCCGGTGGCTTTGGCGACGTATCCCGTCTAGAGCAGCGGGCTGACGCCACACCCGCAAGTCAATCGGGAAATGCCAGCCCCATCGTTCTTGAAGCCCAGGCGCCGGTAAAGCCAGAGCCACTTCTCATCTCAAAAAATCGAGAAGGAATTTTGCAAGACTTGGCATTGGCGCTGAGCAAAGCCGCTTTGAGCGAGTCACGTCGGCTGAGTCCGGATGAGGTGAGCAACCGGTGTCGCCGTCTGGCAGAGGCCTGGGCCGCCAGCTTGCAGCAGGACGACTCATTCTTTTTTCGCCTGGAGTTTTCCGAAATTTTGCGGCGAGTGGAAGCGATTGAGGACGACCCGCACGCCTGGCAAGGTGTCCTCTCCGTACTGGAAAACACCGCACCGATGGTTTTGGAAGCCTGGCAGCTTCCCCAGCGCCAACCGTTGGTCGAGGCGCTCATGCGTCAAGCCCGGATTGCCATTAGTGAAAGCATGCGGCGGCAATATGGACGGCACGTGGTTGAGCAACGCTCGGTCGCCGATCAAGTCAGTTCGCTGACCGCCCGGCTGCTCATGACGCAAGATGAAGCGCAGGTGCTGGAAGCGCTCCGGGATTACCTGCCGGGTCTGGGTATCCGGCAGGCGCATGTTTTTTTCTTTGAGTCGGAGAAAGACGATCCGGTGGCGTGGAGCACACTGCGCGTCCGTGCGCCTTTGACCAGCTCCGGGAAAGCGGCGCGCTTCGCCAGCCGCAGCTTTCCGCCCGCCGGGCTGTATGCCCCGGACGACCTGCTCTCGCTCGCGTTGCTACCGCTAATTATCCAGGAAGAGACTCTGGGCTTTGTGGCCTTGGACGCCGCCGACCTGGGCTTGTGCGCGACCATCGTCTGGCAGTTGGCAGCAGCGTTTAAAAGCGCGCAGCTCTATCGGCTAAAGAATCGTTTTCTCTCAATGGTCAGCCACGAACTCCGCACACCTTTAAATTTGATTGCCGGACTGAGCGAGATGCTGCTGCGCGAACCGGCCCAGACCGAACTGCCGCCACAATCGCAAGCGGACCTGGAACGCATTCACGCCAGTGCGCAGCATCTGAGTGGCTTGATCCGGGATGTGCTTGATTTATCCAATAGCGAAGTCGGTCAACTAAAACTGGCCTCCGAGCCGCTGGACTTAGCCGCCGTGTTAGCCGTCGTCCTCGAAACCGGACAGCAACTCGCCCAAGACAAAGGCTTGGCCTGGCGAGTGGATATTCAAGAGAACCTGCCTCCGGTCTGGGGCGATCGAACTCGGTTGCGGCAGGTTGCGCTTAACTTGGTGAGCAACGCAGTCAAGTTTACGGAAAAGGGAACGGTCACGCTGGAAGTAAAAAGGATTTCTGATTTGGGATTGCGGATTGCTGATTTCCCCAATCAGCAATCCGCAATCCGCAATCAACCATCTGAAAGGATTCTGGTCCGCGTGTCGGATACGGGTCTGGGGATTCCACCCGCCGAACAGGAAATGATCTTTGACGAATTCCGCCAATCGGAACGAACCACGGCGCGCGGCTACGGCGGGTTGGGTTTAGGTCTGGCTATCTGCAAACGGTTGGTCGAAATGCACGGCGGCGAAATCGGCGTCACCTCCTCCGGAGAAGAAGGCGCCGGCTCCACGTTTTATTTCACGCTGCCGTGCTCGCCGGAACCCGAGGCGTCACGAGAGCCGGCTGCCCGATCCCAAACGGTGTGGTTGTTGGCGGAGCAAGCCGGCAGTGGCGAACCGTTAAGCGCCCATCTGCGCCGCCAGGGATTTGAGGTTGCGCTTCTACCAGTAAAGGCCCACGTCAACTGGTCGGCGGAATTGCTGACGGCCGGGCCGCCGGGCGCAGTCGTGCTGGATTTGGGATTAGCTTCCGAGCGCGGCTGGGAAATTTTAAAAACGCTGAAAGACAATCCGGCTACACGCGACATCCCGGTACTTTTTTATTCTTTGACCGAGGCGGACAACGCCGGCTCCTGGCTGGAAGTGGATTACCTGATGAAGCCGGTAGCGGCCGCGGAATTGGAGCAAGCGCTCGCGCGGCAGGGTTTGTCCGAGGCAGGGAGTCCGGGGACGAAAACAATCCTGATCGTGGACGACGAGCCGGGAATTTTGGAAATGCATGCGCGGATGGTGCAATCTCAATCGCCGGCTTACCAGGTGCTGAAGGCGCGCAATGGCCGCGAGGCCTTGGCTCGGCTGCAAGAGACTGCCGTTGACTTGGTGCTGCTGGATTTGATGATGCCGGAATTGGACGGCTTTGGGGTATTGGAGGCGATGCGGGAAGCCAAGGCCACGCAGCAGACACCGGTGATCGTGCTAACCGCGCAGACCTTGAGCGAGATGGATATGGCGCGCTTAAACCAGGGAGTGGCGACCGTCCTGGGAAAGGGCTTGTTCAGCATCGAAGAAACGTTGGCGCATGTAGAGGCCGCGCTCCGGCGCGGGCGCAAGTTGGGCAGCGAGGCGCAGCGCTTGGTGCGCAAGGCCATGGCGTACATTCATACGCACTCCACGGAGACGCTTTCGCGGGAGAGCCTGGCGCGGTATGTGGGCGTGAGCGATGATTATTTAACGCGCTGCTTTCACCAGGAGACCGGCATCGCGCCGATGACCTACCTGAATCGTTACCGAATCAACCAAGCCAAGATACTGCTCGCCGAGGGCCGGCTCAACATGGCCGAGGTCGCCGAGGCCGTCGGCTTTTCGGACAGCAATCATTTTGGCCGGGCCTTCAAACGCGAGGTGGGGATGTCACCGAGTGCTTATCGAGAGGGAAAAAGAGAAGCTTCCCTATGAAATGATTACCACCAAGTCACCCAGCCACAAAGAAAACCTTTCGTCTTCGCGGCTGGGTGACTTTGCTCAGCCAAAGCTTAAGTTGAGTTACTCACTTACCAACCAAAATCTTTACTTCGTCTAGTACTCGCTTGGCGAGAGCTAGCGCTTCTTCCGCTTCTAGCTTGCCGGGTAAACCTTGAGGCAACGTTCCAGGCAGCGCATCCGGGTATCGAGTCGGAATGTAATAATCATCCATTTTCTCAATCAAGTCAGCTCTTAAGTCTGGGAGCCATTCTGCAGAGATCAATCTCAAAAGGTCAGCGATCGCATGGGTGCGGGGTAAGGCAGGCTGTTGCTGGACTAACAAGCCTTTGAGCGCCTTTTCAACCGATTGTTGAGCATGGAAACAGACTTGGTTATAGATACCTTCTTTCAACACAATCTCCGCCACCTGCAGGTCTTCATCGGCGAAGGCCAGCCACCGCTCAACGGTTTCGTTCATACACGACCTTCCCCTTTTTCAGAATTTCATCCCGAAAGAATGGTCGTTCCCGTCGGAGTTGTTCAAACTCATTCGGTGTATAAACCAGCAGATCCGTCCCAACTTGCGGTTGCAGTAGCCGACGTGCCGCGCGCAAGCGTTGCCAGAAAGGCAAATCGGTTTCTTTGACAATCACGAGATCAATGTCGGAGTCAGAATGGATTTCACCCGTGACTAACGAGCCAAACACGATCACCTGGTCAGGCTGGTCATGGAGAGTCAGCAACCCCAAATAGCGCTTGAGCTCCTGTTCCAAAAGCTGTTTACGTTCCAAAACCTGCGGATCATCCAGAATGGTTGTTCGCATTTCAATCTCCACTGGCAAGTTTACTCTCAGACACAGGTGAATGCCAGCCTAGATTTAGTTATAAAGCAAATAGCTTTCGCTAACGACTCATGCTCTTCCTCCCTTTGCGACGCTCCGGAGGCGGCGCATCCTGTGGGCCAAGCCGAGGCGGATTGATGATCCCATACACAATCACCATCAGCGCGTAGGCAAAGATGTCCACTAAAAGCATGGCCCCCAGCTGAATTAGGACACGTCCGGGAATCGCCAGGAGACCCTTGATAATCACAACGCTAAAGTTAGCGGGGGGGACGGGAAACGGCAGGAAGGGCTGGCGCTGGTTCAGGTCCAGCAAAAACCCGGCCGCCAGGTAACCCCCGACAGCCAGGATGATGAGAATAATGCATCCAACGCCGCGCCAGATTGGATTCAGTGAGTCCTTGGGCTTCAGCGGCTGTGACTGTTGAAATTGTCTGCTCATGGTTTAGTCTCCTTTTAGTAAAATCTGTGCCATCCGGGAGTTCACTTCAAAAAGCTTTCTTACCGCGGAGAGCGCAGAGAGCGCTGAGTTTTTTGCTTTAAATTCTCTGCGAACTCAGCGTTCTCCGCGGTTAAATTTTTTTACGGATAACTCAACCCGAAACCAAACGGAAACAATGGATCATACTCGCTGTCCCCGACGTTGATCGGGATTTGCTTCATGGAGCGCGGCCACGTATGCGGCAGCTTGCCGGTAGGATTGTAGTCGCCAAACAAAACATCCGCCACACCCTGCCCCTCCGTCCCCGGGAGCCAGGCCGCTACAAATGCGCCCCAATCCGGGAGTTGATCGGTCACGACCAGCGGACGCCCGGAGACCAGGACCACCACGGTCGGGACGCCGGCTTCCTTCACTTTCCGCAAAACGTTTAGGTCAATCGAGTCCAACTCCAACAAAAGCTTATCGCCTTTAAACTCAGCATAGGGCATTTCACCGATGACCACAATCGCCACCTGGTAACTCTTGTCCAGCCCGTCCGCTTCTCGATCATACGTGACGGTCGTATCGGCTGAAACTGTGTCTTTAATCCCTTGCAGGATCGTCGTGCCCGGCGTGATCTTCCCACTGCTGCCTTGCCAGGTGAGCGTCCAGCCGCCGGATTGATTGCCAAGATCGTCGGCATTCTTCCCCGCGACGAACACCGTGTCCAAGTCCTTGGCGAGGGGGAGCAGATTATTCTCGTTCTTCAGCAACACGAGTGATTCGCGCACCGCCTGCCGCGCCAGGTCACGATGCTCCGCCGACCCGATTTGAGCCGCGTACGTGCGATCCGCATAGGGCTTCTCAAATAAAGCGAGTTCAAATTTCTTGGTCAGAATCCGGCTGACGGCATCGTCAATCCGGGACATAGGAATGTGGCCGTTGTTGACTTCATTCTTCAAGGTCAGGGTGAAGGTCTGGTAATCATCTGGCACCATCACCATGTCAATCCCGGCATTGATCGCCGTACTCACTTGGGCGGCGTAATCCCCTTTGAGTTGTTTGACCGCCGCCCAATCCGAGACGATGAAACCCTTGAAACCCAATTCACCTTTGAGCACGTCGGTGATCAAATGCTGGTTGCCGTGCATCTTCTCACCGTTCCAACTGCTGAAGGAAACCATGATCGAGCCGACATTCCTTTTGATCGCGGCTTCATACGGCGTCACGAACAGCGCTCGGAAGTCCGCTTCGGTGGCTTCGGTATTTCCCTGATCCTTCCCGTTGGTCGTCCCGCCATCGCCCGCAAAATGCTTGGCAGTCGCGAGGATCGCGTCGCCTTCACTTAATTCGGTTCCCTGATAGCCGTCAATCACGGTTGCCATGGACTGCACCAGTTCCGGGTCTTCGCCGAAGCTCTCGTAGGTCCGACCCCAGCGTTCATCGCGCGCGACGCACAAGCACGGGGAAAACGTCCAATCAATTCCGGTCCCGGCGACTTCCTGCGCAGTCATCCGTCCAATCTTTTGCACCAGTTCGGGATCACGCGTCGCGCCTAAACCGATATTGTGCGGGAAGATCGTCGCGCCGTAGACGTTGTTGTGTCCATGCACTGCGTCAATCCCATAGATGAGCGGAATACCCAAGCGAGTGGAGAGCGCGATGGATTGAAAATCGTCGTACATATCCTCCCACCCCTCCGGTGTGTTCGACTTTGGTACCGAACCGCCGCCGCTCAGGAGCGAGCCGAGGTAATACTTGGCAATGTCATCCTTTGAAACCAAGAAGCCTCGGTCAATCTGCGTCATCTGGCCGACCTTCTCCTCCAGCGTCATCTGCGCGAGCAGATCCGCTACCCGCTCCGCGACGGGCGCGTCCGCATCCTTGTAGAGCGGAGCCGGCGTCGCCGAAGGTGGCGCGGGCGTCTCCGTTGCGGGCGGAACAGTGGGGGTTGCCGGCGTCGGGGAACACGCTTGCAAGGCGATCAGTGCGGCCAGTATTAGAGATAAAACCGCAAAAGGCTTTCGGGTATTCTGAGTCTGAAACATTATCTACTCCTTGTGATTGGTCTATCAGGTCTATGAGTATGGTGGTTAACTCACAACACTCGCGATCACGGCCAAAAACATCACGGTTAGCGCCAACGCCGTTTGCAGCCGCCCGATACGCCTTACAAGTTCTGGTGGCTGATAGATATACCGATAGCTTTTAGGGATAGGATACACACCCTTAAAGTAAGCAAAACTGGGAAAGAAAAATGCTCCCATTGATATAAAAAAAGCCACCCAGGGAATTAACTTCTGAGGAGCCAACCCAAAATGGAAGAACCCTTTTTCTCCAAGGAAAATAATCAATAAAATAACGCCAACCACCCCGCCCCAACTCAGTGACCAAATGTTAGTCGCATGATTAATATTCGCAAAAGCAGGCGATAGAGCGACTAACTCCGTCTCCGTAAATGTTTTCACGCGCTTGAAACTGCAATACCAGTCCGGCCACCAGACGGTGGCCGTGCCTAAAATTACCCAGAAAGCAATAGTAATCCAAATATCATTCATCTGTTTCAGATTCTGCTGCAAAAAATCCAAGGTAATCTTCGGAAGGACTCGCCCAAGCACCTCACACTACGTTTCATAGACGCGCCATCCCAATTGATCTGCTTCACTAGGATTGAACACATCTTTAGGAACATCTGTGAGCAACAGATCCGCTTCGGCCAGCACCTCGCCTTCCGGCGAGCGAATTTCCGCATGCGCGTTGACCAGCCGCCCTTTCTGCTTGGTCATTCGCCCTACCGCGCGCAGCGGCACACCGACGGGAACGGGCTGGCGATATTTGACTTCCATCTTGGCCGTCATGAAAAAGTGCATTTGATCACTGATGAGGACCGTGCGGCCCGCACACTCATCCAGTATCGCCGCTGTCACACCGCCATGCACGACTCCAGGATAACCCTGATGCTCCGGCGCGATTGTGAAGTCGGCGTAGACTTCGTCCTGGCCGTTATCGTAGAAATGCAGATGCAGCCCGAAGGGATTCTCAAGGCCACAGGCGAAACACATTCGGGAATTCGGCTGCTTATTTGTTTTATTTGTATTTGCAGTCATATGAGTATGCTCACAAACAAAGAATTTACTAGCTCAGTCATTCTTATAGAGAATCAAGAAACTGTCCGAAGTCGGTCATCAAGAGTTCGTCCTTTGTCATTGCCTGGGCAATACGCCAGTTGTGAGCTGTTTTGTTCCAACCAAATTGGGCGTTCTTCAATGGCTCGTAGGGTTGTAAAGCACGATATTTAGTGCCCAGGATTTCCTGTATGGCTCGTTCGGGAAAGTAGTTTTCCGTTGCCCGCCAGTCCGTTGTGGCAACAGTGAAACCAAGGGCCTTGCACACATTAACGAATTCTTGGCGATCAGGTGGTAATGGCCCACTAGCCTGATCTCGTTCACTATCAATCAAAACTGCAATTTTGTTATCGCTTGAAAATCGCTTCAGTTCGGCTAACTCTTGCTGCCTATTTCCGCAAATCATGCTACTTCCACCAAGTTGCAAAAGCGCGATACGATGGTCTTTGCGAAGTTTTCGAAGGAACTCCTGAACAGCCGTTATCTCGCTAGGCCCCTCAACGCATAACACTGTATCGTAGCCAACATCCCTGTATGTAGAAAAACTCATTTCACCAAGAAACTCCGCAAAGCCCTCCGTAGCCTTGTATGGCTTGACAACAGATGCTACCCCAGACTTGCGAACAGAATAGATATATTCCGCTGTTGTACGAGCAAGCCCGATTGAATGTGTAGCAAAGATAACACCGTACTTGGTGTATTTGGCAAGCGTGGTGAGAAATCGCACTTGGAGCGATGGATGCAAGTTGAGTTCAGGTTCATCAATGAGCAAGAAAGGTGGTGTTCTCATTGCGATGAACGCGAGCACAACTATAAATTGATGGAGTCCGGCACCAAGCTCGCGCAATCGTTGCGGGTTTCTATCAGCCACAACTTCCAGAGTCTTTCCATCTTGTGAGGCATTAATATCAAGCTGAGTGAAACCAAATATGCGCGCGATATCATCACTGACTTCTTGCATCCTAAGTTTTGAACCCTTTGTTGTGCCCGCTTTCCATTGATCCCATTGACTAATGAACGTTGTGCCAATTGGAAGATCATATAGGGTGCCACCACCTTCATGAATAGCGTTTCGAAATGATGCGATATATATGCTGCGCTCGAGCAAAATCATTGTTTCAATAATAGGCTGGATGTCTACCTCTTGGCCACTATCCCCGGTCGAGGCGAGTATGATGTTTCCATTCACTCTGGTTATGCCGGTAATTTGCGTGTGTTGCTGACCGAGATAGAGACTCACCCTCATTGCGTTTGTTGTGGCACGTTGAAACATCAGACGCAATCGGCTAATGTAAGAGTCGCTTATAGCAGGAAAATCAAACTCGATAATGAGTTCCTGGCTATCCTCTTCTCGTCCAAAGTAAACTTCAATCGGGTCTTCCGTCCCAGGAAAACCAATAGAATGACCATGAGTCAGGAGACCCAGAAAATTGCCAGGAGAGGCTAGCTGCCCAAATGCTCCGCGTAGCTCGTAGAAGAATCTCAGCAAGGTTGATTTTCCGGCATTATTTGCCCCAACAAATGCTGTGAAGCCGGGCCGGATTTGTATTTGGGCTGGGCTGCTTGCCTTGAAGCAGCGGTAATTCTTGAGGGTAATGGTGAGTGGAAACATGATATTCAGGTATGTTCAGTCAAAGTGTTTGGTTGATCTGTAGTGTATCGCCCCTCAAAAGTCAAATCCCAAAGCTCACAGATTATACGCTAAACCTTCCAACCCGGAGCCGAATCAAAACGCCCTCAAAGCGAGGGCGTTTTGATTTGGCGTGCTTCGAAATTTAGGATTCGCTCAGACCCTAAAGGTCGCTTCGCGAAAACCTTTAGGGTCTAAAAAGGATCACGTACCGTACGCTTCAAATTCCCACAGTGAATATCCATATGGCGTGGCGCGGACAGTGCCGTTCATACGGATGTAGCGCCCGCTGCCGGAAAGCCCGGTGAGATCATCCACACCGCCATCGCCGGTCGTCGTGGAGTAGATCGTGGTCCAGGTGATGGCGTCCGGAGAAGTCTGGATTTGGTAACTCTTGCCGTACGCGGCCTCCCAGCGCAGCACCACCCGATTGATCGTGTGCGTCGCGCCCAGGTCAATCCGAGTCCATTGCGGGTCGCTAAACGCGCTCGACCAGCGTGTACCCGTGTTGCCGTCCACGGCCAAGTTGGGCGTCAGGCTCGCGTTCTCGTTGGAAGAGGATGCCGCCGGTTTATTGAGCGCCAAGTTGGTAGAGGAGACCGGCGTGTTCGTGGGCGTTGAGGTCGGCCCAACAGGCGTGTTCGTGCGCGTCGGTGTGTTGGTGGGCGTGGGGCCACTCGCGCCATACACATTGTATTCGTGGATGGACCACCAGTTGCCGATGCTCCCGGTTTGCACAATCCGGATGTAGCGCGCGGTTTGATTCGCAAAGGTGATCGTCGTCACCTGCGTGGTGCCGCTGCCGGTCGCGACGGCGCTGCCCCAGTTCGTCCCATCATTCGAGACAAAGAGTTGATAGCCGCGCGGATAGTCGCCGGTAGAAGTCCCGGCATCCAAGACCACTTTATTGAAGGTCTGCGCCGTGACCATGTCCACGCGGAACCATTGGCCGTTGGCCTGCGCCGCGCCCGTGCTCCAGCGGGTGGTCGCATTTCCGTCCAGCGCATTCGCCGGGCTGCCGCCGGTTTCCGTGCTGGAGGCAGTTGCCGTCCAGCCGGTGCGCGGGAGTGGGCTGCCGCCGGTTGTCGTAGATGTCGGCGTGTTAGTTGGGCCGATGGGTGTGTTCGTGCGGGTCGGTGTATTCGTCGGAGTGGGCTGCGTTCCGTAGACCATTCCAAACCCGAAGGGGAACAGCGGAGTCTTTCCATCACCGGCGTTGATCGGTTCATCAGCAACGCTGTTCGGCCAGGTCATCGGTAGTTTGCCAGTGAAGTTGAAATCGCCGAAGAGCACATCCGGGATGCCGCTGCCTTCCGTGCCCGGCAGCCACGCGGCGATAAACGCATCCGCATTGGTCAAGGTGCTGCTGAGGATCATCGGCCGGCCGGAAATCAGGATGACGACACAATTCGTCGTGCGCGAGCAAATGTCCGAGACTTGTGTGACATTCGCCGCGCTGAGCGCCAACGTCGAGCTATCGCCCGCGCCTTCCGCGTACGGCGTCTCACCAATCACGGCGATGCCTATATCCCCCGTGTAGCTGCTGGCAGTGTTCGTACCCACATTTTGCAGAGTGACATTCGCGGGTTTCGCGGCTTGCAGCGCTTGCCAGAAGGTGGTGCCGGTCGTCGTCGCGCCGCTCCCACCTTGCCAGGTGACCGCCCAGCCGCCCATCTGATAACCCAGGTTATCTACGTGACTGCCGCCGACGACGATTTTGTAGGTCGCGGTCTTGGAGAGCGGCAGAACTGAATTATTCTTCAACAAGACGAGCGACTCACGCACCGCCTGTCGCGCGACCGCGCGATGCGCCGCCGAACCAACTTGAGAGGTGTACGATCGGTCGGTCGTGAATTTGGTGAACAGCCCGAGCGCGAACTTCGCATTCAAGATGCGCGTGACCGCGTCGTTGATCCGCGAGATCGGGATGTTGCCCACGTTGACTTCATTCCGGAGCGTGCTGATGAACGTCTGGTATTGAGACGGGACCATCACCATGTCAACCCCAGCGTTGATCGAGGCGCGCACATCGCTGGCGTAATCGCCGGGCAGTTGGTCAATCCCCGCCCAGTCGGAAACGATCAAACCCTGGAAACCCAACTCGCCTTTGAGCACGGTGGTGATCAAATATTGATTGCCGTGCATCTTCTGACCATTCCAACTGCTGTACGAGACCATCACCGAACCGACACCATGTTGAATGGCCGTCTGATAGGGTGGCAGGTGAATGGCCCGCAGTTCTGTCTCCGTGATTTGGGTATTGCCTTGGTCGGTTCCATTCGTCGTGCCGCCATCGCCGATGTAGTGTTTGGCGGTGGCCATGACCGTATTCGGTCCCAGGCCGGCGCCTTGGAAACCATCAATGGACGCGCCGCCCATCGAGGAAACTAAAGCGGTATCTTCGCTGAAGCCTTCGTAGGTGCGGCCCCAGCGATCGTTGCGCGGGACGCACACGCACGGCGCAAACGCCCAGTTCATCCCGGTGCCCAGCACTTCTTGCCGCGTGACATCGTCGGCTTGTTGCATCAACGCCGTATTCCGCGTGGCGCCCATACCGATGTGATGCGGGAAGATGACCGCGCCTTGGACATTGTTATGACCGTGGACCGCGTCCACGCCGTAGATGAGGGGGATGCCCAGCCGGGTCTGCACGGCCTGAGCTTGGAAACTGTCATACATATCCGCCCACTGCGTGGCATTGCCGCCCGAGCCGCTCGGGCCTTCGCCGCCGCCGCTCAAAAGAGAGCCCAGGAAGTACGTTCGAATATCCGTAATGGAGGCCAAAGCACCTTTATTCGCTTGCGTCATCTGGCCGACTTTTTCATCCAACGTCATCATGGAGAGACAGTTGGCAGTGGAACTACAAGCGGCGGCATAGGTGACCGGCGTGGGAGGCAGGGACTGAGCCAGCAAGCCCGCCAGGAGGGCCACCGGTAAAACCGTCCGCATCACCACTCGCGGGAGCAAGTGGATGGCTTGCCGAATAGAATTGCTTTTAAACATAGAAGGCTCCTTGTGAGTGAGGGTTGGTCGAGTACAGCTTCGCTTGTCAGTTTACTAAATTACATTCGATTAAATCTAGCACTCCCGTGACCACTTTTAGCACAACGTCCCCCGACAATTCGATTAGCCCTTGCCGGTCACACAATCTCCCGCCAAACCCCAAGCAATATAAGACAGTCGCCGTACATAAGGCTTGGGAAAAGCCCTGCCCCCTCCCAGGCCAATACTTTGAACGGAAGCCCCCGCATGGTAGACTCCCCCATCATGCGGCGGATGAAAGTTCTGTGTGTCCTGGGCACGCGCCCGGAGGCGATCAAAATGGCGCCCGTCGTCCGCGAGCTGCAGAAATATCCGGATCAAGTGGAGGCGCGGGTGTGCGTCACCGCCCAGCATCGTGACCTGCTTGACCAAGTTCTGGAAATATTTACAATCACGCCGCAGTATGATCTGGATATCATGCAGGCGCAGCAGTCGCCGGTCCAGGTCATTCGCCAAGTGCTGGAGCGCTTGGAACCGGTGCTGATCGCCGAGCAGCCGGACTGGGTGCTCGTTCAGGGAGACACCACCTCCGTCATGGCGACCGCGCTGCTCGCTTTTCATCATCACGTGCGCGTGGGGCATGTCGAGGCCGGTTTGCGGACACGCGACAACCGGCGACCTTTTCCGGAGGAGATCAATCGTCGGCTGGCCAGTGTCCTGACCCATTTGCATTTTGCACCGACGGCCTGGGCGCGGGATAATCTGCTGCACGAAGGTGCGCCAGCGGACCGGGTGCATGTCACCGGCAATCCGATCATTGACGCGTTACAGTAGTCGCTGAACTGTCCACCCACACCGCAGTTTCTGAGCCGCTGGGAACAACTGGGGCTGGCCGATCAGCGGCTGCTCCTGGTGACCGCGCATCGTCGCGAAAATTTTGGCCGGCCGCTGGAGCAAATTTGTTTGGCGCAGGTTGACTCGCCTCCGCGAGCCGGAGCTTACCCCACCCATCTCTGGGGCGTGGGGGAACGGGTCATCGACTCGCACCTGCTCACGTTACCGGACTCGATTCCCTGTGGGACTTATACACTTGACCTGGGCGTCTACGAGTGGACGAGCCAGTTCCGGCTGCCGGTTACCGACGAGAAGGGTAGACAAATCCTTGACCGAGCAATCAAGATCCCCCTCACCCTTCAGACAGGGTGTTTTTCATCGAGTGAGTTCAGCCCCACCTTCGTGGGATTCTTAGGAAGAAAGATCAGTTCTCTGGCCCGCCTTGTGCCCTGGGATAAAACTCCCCGCTTTCGTAAACTCCGATTCCTCCCACGCCCATGTTCCCACCCGGCGCTGAACAGGGCCAACCACCGGACATGCCACCCTCGCCCCCCTCAAACACGCTTTTATCCAGCTTAATGATCGAAAAATCCAAATTTATGATCGAAAAATCCTAAAAATCCACTCTTTAATCCTAGATTTAGGGAAACAGAGTTCATAAAATAGAAGGCAGTTGTGGAAACCACTTAATCTACCTAGATGGAGACCCCCAAGGAGAGACACAATGAACACTGTATCTGCTAGCTGGCGATCTAATCAGGAAACCCGCACACGCGGGATGTTGTCTTTGCTTTTGAGCCTGGCGCTGATGGTAGGGAGCGGGCTGTGGCTGGCGCTGAGCCAAGCCAAAACCGCTGACGCCCAAGTCACCTGGAACCTGGTCTGGAGCGATGAGTTCAACGGTAGCTCGCTCAACACGAGCAATTGGACCTCGGAGACCGGTGGCAGTGGCTGGGGCAATAACGAACGGGAATATTACACCAACGGGAATAACCTCATCTTCAATGGCAGCACCATGACCATCCAGGCCCGCAAGGAAAACCCGGCCGGCTATCAGTGCTGGTATGGCAGCTGCACCCACACCTCCGCCCGCCTGAAGACTCAAGGCAAGCGGCAGTTCACGCTCGGCAAGATCGAAGCCCGCTTGGCGATCCCGACCGGCCAGGGCCTGTGGCCCGCGTTCTGGACGTTGGGCGCCAACATCGGCAGCGTGGGTTGGCCCCGCTGTGGTGAGATTGACATCATGGAGCACATCAACGGTGAGGCCCAGACGCATGGGTACATCCACTGGGATAACAATGGTCACGCGCAATACGGCGGCGTCAAGGCCAATTCCAGCGTCGGCTCGTTCCACACTTACTCTGTCGAGTGGGATAACTCAGCGATCCGCTGGTACGTGGACGGCAGCAATTTTGTGACGGCGAACATCGCCAACAACATCAACGGCACGGAGGAGTTCCACGCCGCGCACTTCATCCTGTTGAACCTGGCGGTCGGCGGTAGCTGGCCCGGCGATCCCAACAGTGGCACACCCTTCCCCGCCAACTACCAGATTGACTACGTCCGGGTTTACCAACAGGGCGGCGGCGGCGGCGGCAACCTGGCGTTGAACAAGCCCGCGACCTCCTCTTCCAACGAGAACGGAAGCCTCACGCCCAACTTGGCGGTAGATGGCAACTCTGGCACCCGCTGGAGCAGCGCGTTCAGCGACCCGCAATGGATCCGCGTAGATTTAGGCTCGAACCAGAACATCAGCCGGGTTAAGTTGAACTGGGAAGCGGCTTACGGCAAGAGCTATCAGATCCAGACCTCCACCGACGGTACCAATTGGACAACAAGATATTCCACGACGACCGGCAACGGCGGGATTGACGACGTCACATTTGCCTCGGTCAGCGCGCGCTACGTCCGCATGTACGGCACCGTCCGCGCGACACCGTATGGTTACTCGCTCTGGGACTTCGAGGTTTATAATTAAAGACAGCGTAGACGAAACCTAACGCTACCTGCTTTGCAAAGACCGGCTCTTAGGAGCCGGTCTTTTTTTAAGCTCTGGACTTATGCAGCGACCAAAGTATTTCACCACCAAGTCACGAAGACACAAAGAGAATTCGCTCAACCAACATCCAACTCTGTTTAGTACCTCAGCCCCAACCATCCAGCCCCGTCCGGCTCCCGCCCCTTTCGCGCCCCTCTACAGCCCCTCTTACATTCCCTGCTCGCCAAGTTTCGCCTCAGCCTTCCTCCTAGAATGGGTCAATAACTTATCCCAAAGTTCCTTAAGTTCCAGAAACTCTGGGAACTGGGGGAACTCAGGGAACTCAAGTTCCTTTAGTTCCTTTCATAAAGAAGAGAGGCATAGAAAATGAATACCCCAAAATACAAATTCATCGGCAGCTTGATTTCTTTTCTCTTGACCGGCTGGTTGGCCTTCAGCCTACCACTCACGACCGTCTTAGCCGGCGATCCAGCCTCGAGCGCGAATCGGCCACTGGCAGCCTGGCCGCCGACTACGCCTGTAGACCTCACGCTCACGGTGAGTGAAACGGCCGGCGTCGCTCGCACTGGCGAAGTCGTCCGCTCGGGCGTGCCCCTGCCGCGCAGCCTGAACGTGACGAGCATTAACAATTTGGCCGTGGTGGATGTCACGAATACGCCCGTGCCGGCGGAGTTTCAAATCTTAGCCCGCTGGCATGCCGGGATTAACAACACCGCTGCGCCCATTCAATGGCTTCTAGTAACTTTTCCGGCCACGGTCGGCGCAAACAGCAGCGCGACCTATCGCTTAGTCACCGATGGTTCGAATCCCGCTCCCGCCACACCCCTCACGCTAACTCAGGTCGGCAATCAGGTCACCGTCAACACGGGCGCGGCGAGATTTGTGGTCGGTGGCAGCGTGAGCGCGCTGTTCGATGAGATTCACTTATCGAATAACACGCGGCTGGTGAGCACGAGCACGCTCACCGCCACCGTCAACAGCAACAACTATACCCTTCCCACGCTCCGCAATGTGCGGATTGAGCACAACGGCCCCTTATCCGCCGTGGTGATTGTGGAAGGCGTCTATAATATGCCTGCGACCGGTGGCGGACAACTAAGCACACTGCGCCGCTACGTCTTCACGGCTGGTTCGCCTACAGCGGTGGTGCGGCAGGTGGTGAATTGGGAAGGCGATCGGTGTGGCGATGGCTCAAATGGGTATGACTTGACGTGCGACAGCACCGTCAACGGCGTATTGTTGAATCGGGTGCGCGACACATTGACGCTGGATAATCTGTCCGCGCCTTTGGCGGTGACCGCGGTCGGCGACTTTGATCTCGCGGCGCTAACCGGAACGGCGAACGCCGGACAAAGCGCCTGGGTGCGCCAGCAGCGCCGAGCCAACCGCAACGCCGCGTTGGCCTTTGATGTCAGCCTACCCGGCACGAGCGGCTCCGGACAGAAGGCCGACGGCGGCGTGCTCGCCGTCAGTGGCGCGAACGGCGCGCTGGCGATTGCTTTGAATCACATGCATCGTTACGAACCGCAGGCGCTGCGCTTGTTATCCGACGGCCGCCTCGCGATAGACATCGTGGACAACGGGACTTGGCTCGGTCAGCGTCAGGGGCTGTTTGCCACACTGGCCGTCAGCGCGCTGCCCAGCAATCCTTCGCGCGCTGATCTCAATCGTTTAGTTTGGGCGCCGCTGAATCATTCGCTGCATGCCTGGCCCGCGCCGGAGTGGTTTGCGGCCTCTCAAGCTGTGGATGAATTCCCAGTGGGAACACTGCCCGCCGCGGTTGCGGACTACGACACCTTGGTGCCAGCCGTATTGGACAAGACGATGCAAGGCATAGATAGTCGAGGCTTGGGCGGCTTGACGACGTTTGGTCTCTATCCGCGCTATTGGGATTACCCTCTATATGCCGATGAACTGGACTGCGGCGACGATCCAACACCCGCCAACGATTGGGATGATGCGTATTGGTGCGGCGCCTGGACGGATTATCACAACACACTGACCGCCGCACCCATCTGGGCCATGCGCAGCGGCGAGGTCGAATGGCTGGATGAGATCGCCTTCCCCGGCGCATTGCGCACGCTGCATACGCAGATCATGCAGTGCTCGCCGAGCGACGATTATTTTTATTGCGGCCAATCGCCGGCCGGCTATGGCGGCTACCGCCAGGATTTCAACAGCTCGCACGCCTACTTCGATAATCTCTTTCTGTATTACTGGCTGACCGGCGACTCCACCGTCGTGGATACACTTGAGCGCGGCGCGAGTTCGATGCGCAATTACCTGTGCTTCCGCCGCCCGGCGAATCCCTGCTTGCCCAATGACCTGCCCGCCGATGAGTGGGCGCAACTTACCGGGCGCGTGGCTTCGCAGTGGTTCGCCGCCTTCCGCTTCGTCGGGCTGGCGAGTGATGACGCGAGTTATCTGGACGATTACACCTCCGGCCTGTCGCGGGCGTTCACGCAGTACTACGTCCAAGTGCAGCAGAGCGGGACGAACTATGGTTTCCTGTTGTTCAGCAATGATCCGGTGAATGGGCCGGGAATGGATAGCACGGACCAACTGTGGATGATTTCGTTGTACGACATGAACAACCTGTATCACTTGCAAGTGGACACCAACGATGCACCGTTCGGCAACCCGGCGATCCCCCCGAGCCAAATCCTCGCGGCCTGGGCCCGCACCTTGACGACCTTCGGCTCGACCGTCTCGGGGAACGGCACCCCCGGCGGGGATTGGCCCAACAGCCTGTTCTTCACTTGGTCGGGGAGTCGGATTGGGGGAACGTTGATCAACGTTAGCGAGAATACCGAAGGTGACGATCCCTATTTATGGGATACCGGCAAGGCTACGTTGACGGGTGTGTTGATGCGCGCCGCCGATCAAACGGGGAACGCCAGCCTGCGGCAGATGGGCGAGGCGATGACGCAGTATTCACTGGCCTCGGCGCAGGATAATCTTTCGCCGTTGAGTAAACTGCAAGGCGAATATCTGGCTCGGCTGCATGCGGCCGTGGCGCGCTTTGGAACCGGCGGCAATCCTGGGCCAACGGCGACACCCACCTCGACGCCCGCTTACCAGCTGTACTTACCAATCATTCTGTGCGAGGTATTTGAATAGTAGAAAAAAAAGAAATTCCCAACTCGCAAAGCCCAAATCCCAAGAATAAAATCAAAGCTCCTCTTGGGACTTGGGCTTTAATTCATCCTTCCGCCTTCATCCTTCATCCTTTTGTTCCGGCTCGTTCAGCCGCAGCCCGTACCCACGCACAACCTCGATGTAGTCTCGGTCGGGCTGGACTTCGCGCAAACGAGCGCGCAAGCGCTTGATCAAGCCATCTACCGCCTCTTCGCTCACCCCCTCAGGCTCAACCTCAGGCCAGACGGTGGCAATAATTTGGGCACGGCTAATAGCTTGGCCAGGGGAATCATATAACAGCTTCAGCAATGTGAACTGCGGCGCAGAGAGCGGCGGGGCCACACTCCGCCCATCCACCCAAGTTTCATGCGACGCTTCGTTGATCCAGACACCGTGAAGCCGCCCAAGCCGCGGGCCGGTAATCGTTTCGTTCGGATCGTGAAAGCGGAGGATGACCACGCCCGCCAAGACAATTTCATCGCCATCGGCCAGGCGTTGCGGTGTCTCGCCCACCGGCTTGCCATTGACAAACGTGCCGTTGCGGCTGCCCAGATCAGCTAAATAATAAATTTTTTCTTGGCGGGTCAGGCACGCGTGCTGGCGCGAGATGCGCGGCAACGGCAATACAAAATCAGCGGGTTCCTCCCGGCCAATGATTGACGCGTCCTGACGCAATACCCAGTGGATGGATTGTCCGTCGGCAAACCGGCCGGTGAGCCAGGCAACGTTACTCATGGGGAATATATTTTACTTTGGTCTGGGCAGACGCGAAACAACGCTGAGGAGAGAGAATAGCCTAAGGCTCACCCTCACCCCCAGCCCCTCTCCCTCCGGGAGAGGGGAGCGCGCTCCCTCTCCCCGGAGGGGAGAGGGCCGAGGAGAGGGGAGAAAAAAGGACGCGATAGCGCTCCAAATCCTCTGGCGTGTCCACATCCAAAGCGAGTTCCGGCAAACGGCAAATACGCGCCCGCGCGCCAGCCTGCCTGGCCTGAGTGATATGCCGTTGGAAACTGTGTGCTCCAAACGCATAGCGAATCAAATCCGGCGGGTGGACGAGTAAGGCATTGGTTCCATCTTCATGCCGGTCGGGAGCAATGGCGAGGAACGGCTCAGTTTTAGATTCCGTTATCAACTGCCGAAGAGCTTCGGCTGAGAGAAGAGGTAGATCGGCAGGGAGGATCAGGAGTGACTCTGCGCCCGAGGTTTGCGCGGCTTGCGTGGCTTGAGTCAACGCCGCATTCAATTCCCCGGCACCCGTTTCGAGGAGGGCTTGCGCCTGATACTGGCGCGCGAGAGTCAACGCGGCCGGATCACGGCTGACGACGAGCGTCTGGGCTATTTCCGGAACGTTCGCCAGAATTTGCAAGGTGTGAGTTAGCAGACCACGACTCAACTCCGTGCGTTCGTCAGGCGATAGAATGTTTGCCAGACGACTTTTAGATTCTGAAAAGGGCTTGACGGGAACAAGAGTATAGAGCATGACGGAGGACGGACGACGAAGGACGAAGGATAAAGGGCCAAATCCCAACAGCCAGCTACCAGCTACCAACAACCAGCAACTAGTGGTTTGTAAACTAAATTCTGCAACAAATGATTTGTCTGGCTTGATAGACTGTGATAGCGTTACTCATCTGCTAAAACACCCTCAAGAGGTGAGTCATGCCTGGTCGAA
>Ga0075421_100000879_pt1 | contig 33555 bp, 21 predicted proteins | sample SoiMetdeltSBSDD5_FD_75292 | JGI IMG/M metagenome (GOLD analysis project Ga0075421, IMG submission 75292) | Bulk soil microbial communities from a Populus tree surrounding site in Tennessee, USA - Soil MetaG P. deltoides SBSDD5 | ecosystem: Environmental > Terrestrial > Soil > Tree plantation... | reverse complement strand
TACGTATGGGGCGTGCGCTTCGACGGCAACTACGTCTACGCGTCGGACATGGTCAACGGTCTATGGAAGCTGGCGGCGGCCGACCGCGACTGACTCGAGCCGTCGGAGTTGGGCGCAGAGTCGGGAATGGGTCAAAAACCGAGTGAACAGCGCTGGTTACTGTGAGCTGGAACTGGTGACGCGAAACGCGTCCAACTGCGCTGCAGGATGAACTGCGCTGGGACGTCGGTATGCGCGTCCCGAGGCTCTCACCCCGCAGCATTCAGTGCCAGCTTCCGGCAAACAGCGCTCTTGCTGATCTGAGTCCAGGCAGACCTAGAGGATTGACAACCGCGACCCGTTGCCGGTCCCGGTCGCTTCCCTTGCCTGGGATGCGCCGCCGAACGATTCTATCCGCGCCATGAAACCGTTACTCATCCTGCTCGGCGTGCTGCTGGCGGCGCACGCCGCGTTGTTGTTCGTACGCCCGAGTGGAGCAACCCCGGCGCCGGAAGGCGATGCGGTGGACGTCGGCATCGTCTTCGACGTCGGCGGGCGTGGCGACAAGTCGTTCAACGACGGCGCCTACCTCGGTGCCGCCCGCGCCGAACGTGAGCTCGGCGCGCGGGTCCGGTTCATCGAGCCCGGAGAAGGATCGGACCGGGAAGCGGGCCTTCGACTCCTCGCGGCAGAAGGGTTGGACATCGTCATCGGGGTCGGGTTCATCTTCACCGACGACCTCACGCCGCTCGCGAAGGAGTACCCCAACGTGAAATTTGCCGGCGTGGATTACGCCGTGCAGACCGACGCCCAGGGCAATCCCGTCCCGCCGCCCCGGAACCTCGCCGCCCTGAAGTTCCGCGAGGAGCAAGGCTCGTTTCTCGTCGGCGCGCTCTCGGCGCTCGTTGGCGGCTCGAAGCGCATCGGATTCGTCGGCGGAATGGACATTCCTCTCATCCACAAGTTCGAGGCAGGCTACCGCGCCGGGGTGAAGCACGTCTGCCCGAATTGCACGGTCATCGCGCAATATGCGGGAGTGACCCCCGAGGCATTTCGCAATCCGGGTCGTGGCAAAGAGCTGGCGCTCAGCCAGTACCAGTCGGGCGTGAACATCATCTTTCACGCATCCGGCTCCACGGGGCTCGGGGTCTTCGAGGCGGCGCGATCATCGCGCAAGCTGGCCATCGGGGTGGACGCCGACCAGTACGCCGAGGCACCCGGGTTCATCCTAACTTCGATGGTGAAGGGCGTGGACGCCGCGGTCTACGATGCGATCCGCCGCGCGAAGGATGGCTCGTTCAAGGGCGGCATCTACCAGTTCGGGCTGGCCGAGGGCGGCGTCGGGTACGTGTACGACGCGAACAACAAGGGGCTGATCCCCGACTCGGTGCGGGCCCGGCTCGACGAGCTGCAGCGCGAGATCATTGCCGGGAAGATCGACGTGCCGAGCACGCGATGACGGAACGCGTCGCGGTTCGGATGTCGTCGGTGGTGAAGCGGTTCGGCCCTGTAGTCGCCAACGCCGGAGCCGACCTCGAGGTCGCCGTCGGGGAGATTCACGCGCTCGTCGGCGAGAATGGCGCCGGCAAATCGACGCTCATGCGCTTGCTGGCGGGGCTGTACCCGCCCGACGGTGGGCGCGTCGAGGTCGGGACGTCGGGGACGCTGCGTGACGTCACGGGATGGTCCACGCGCGAGGCGATCGATGCCGGCGTGGGCATGGTGCACCAGCACTTCATGCTCGTCCCCACGCTGACGGTCGCGGAGAATCTGGTGCTTGGCCGAGAGCTTCGGCGCGGCTGGTCACTCGATCGCGCCGGGGCCGAGCGCGAGGTGCGATCGCTGAGCGACCGCACCGGACTGCGTGTGGAGCCATCGCGTCTCGTCTCGCATCTCTCAGTGGGCGAGGCCCAGCGTGTCGAGATCCTGAGGACCCTCTATCGAGGCGCGAAGGTGCTGATCCTCGACGAACCCACGGCGGTGCTGTCTCCGCCCGAGGTCCGCGAGCTCTGGAAGGTGCTGCGCCGGCTTCGCGATGATGGCGGGACCGTCATTCTCATCACGCACAAGCTCGATGAAGTGATCGAGATCTCGGAGGCGATCACGGTGATGCGAGCGGGGCGGACGGTCGGCCGCATGAAGACGGCCGAGGCAACGCCGCGCTCCATCGCCAGGATGATGGTCGGCCGCGATGTCGTGCTGGCTCTCGATGGCCGAACCGATAGGGAACCGGAAGGTGGAAGCACCGGGCAGCGAGCAGTCAGAGCTCCCGGTGCCGCCTTCCCGGTTCCCCACGACACGGCGCTCGAAGTCTCGAGCCTCACGGTCGCCTCGGCCAGAAAACCTAACGAGGTAGATAGCCTGTCTTTCTCAGTGGCTCGCGGCGAGATCTTCGGCATCGCGGGCGTCGAAGGTAACGGGCAGACCGAGCTCATCGAAGCCATCACCGGGCTCCGCGCCGTGAGATCGGGGACCGTGCGCGTTGCCGACTCGTCAGGGACGCTGCAGGACGTCACGAACCGCGACGTCCGATCGCGCGCCGACTCGGGATTGTCTCACATCCCAGAGGATCGCCACCGCCGCGGGCTCGTACTCGACTACTCGATCGCCGATAACCTGATCCTCGGGCTGCAGCACCGCTTCACGTCCGGCGGCGGATCACTCGACCGTTCGCGCATCGGCGCGAACGCGGCGTCACGCATCGCGACGTTCGACATCCGTCCGCCCGATGCGTCGCTCCCGTCACGCGCACTGTCGGGCGGCAACCAGCAGAAGATTGTGATCGCCCGCGAGATGGGGCGTGAGTTCGTCGTGCTCATCGCCGCCCAGCCAACGCGCGGTGTGGACGTCGGGGCGATCGAGTTCATACACGCGCAGCTCAGACGCGCCCGCGACGAAGGTAAGGCCATTCTCCTCGTGTCGGCCGATCTCGTCGAGATCCTCGCGCTATCCGACCGCGTGGCCGTGATGTACGGCGGCCGCATCGTCGTCACGCTGCCGAGCGCGGAGGCGACGGCGGAGACGCTCGGACCGTACATGACCGGTGCGCACGGGACAGCGGCGTGACGGGCGCGCCGCTGGACACGACTGCCGCGGACCGACGCCAACGGTTGCGCGAGCGCATCGAGGAATCGATTCTCCCACCGCTCGTCGCGCTCGCGATCGCCGCCGTCGTGGGCGACCTCCTCATCATCACGTTTGGGCAGGCGCCGGGTGAGGTCTATCGACAGCTGCTCGAGGGAACGTGGGGTAACGCCTACGGCTTCGGGCAGGTGATCTACAAGGCGACCACGCTCACGTTCACGGGCCTCGCAGTCGCGCTCGGAATCCGAGCCGGGTTGTTCAACATCGGCGCGGAGAGTCAACTCGCGGCAGGCGGCTTTGCGGCCGCTGTCATCGGGCTCGTGTTGCCGGGAGGGACGCCAGGCTTTCTCGCCACGATCCTCTGCGTCCTCGCCGCTAGTGTCGGCGGCGGTGTGGTCGGTTCCGTGCCGGGCGTGTTGAGGGCGCGGTTCGGCGCGAGCGAAGTGATCGTGACGATCATGCTCAACTTCATCGTCCTCGCGCTGCTGAATTACGTCGTCGCGACCCACCTGGCGGTTGCCGAGACGCTGCACACGCCGGAGATCGCGGCGGGGCGACTGGCGCGACTCGCGGACCTGTCGCCGATGTTCGCGGGCTCGGCCGCGAACCTGACCGTGCTCCTCGCGCTCCTGACTGCTGCCATCGTGTGGTGGTACCTGTTCCGAACGCGCGCCGGGTACGAGTTGCGCGTCGTTGGCCTTCAGCCGGACGCCGCGGAGTACGGCGGCGTACGCGTCGGCAACGTGTGGGGGAAAGCCATGATCGTGAGCGGAGCGCTCGCCGGCCTGGGCGGCGTGAACTATGTCCTCGGTTACAAGCACTACTACGAGGAAGGCTTCGGCGCGGGGAGCGGCTTTCTCGGGATCGCCGTAGCACTCGTGGGCCGCAATCATCCTGTCGGAATTGTGATCGCGGCGCTGCTGTTCGCGACCCTGTCGCAGGGCGGGCTCGCGGTGAATGCGCTTGTCCCGAAGCAGATGGTGGACGTTCTCACGGCGATCGTGATCATCGCGGTTGCGACCGCGGTGCCGGAAGTGCGGAGAGCGCTCGGCACGTTGCGGCGCCGGCGGGACCCGGGGATCGGGCGGGCGCCCGTCGGAGGCGGGCAAGGGGAACCGGACGTCGGGAATTCAGTTGCCAGATCGCAGTTCCCAGTCGCCGGCTCCCAGCAATGAGCGCCAATTCCCTGTTCCCCGTTCCCGGGTCCCTGCGTTGATCGGGTTTCTGGTTCAGACGCTTCGGATCGCCGTGCCGTACCTGTTCGCCGCGGCCGGGGGCATCGTGTCGGAACGCGCCGGCATCATCGCACTCACGCTCGAGGGGTTCATGCTCACGGGCGCGTTCTGCGCGGTGCTCGGCAGCTTCTATTCGGGGTCGCCGTGGGTGGGCATCATTGCCGGCATGGGCGGTGGTCTGCTCGCCGCCCTGCTCCACGCGCTCGCGACGATCCGATATCGGGCCGATCAGGTCGTCGTCGGCATTGCGATGAACCTGCTCGCGGTCGGCGTCACGCGATTCTTTCTCCGACTCGCGTTCGACAGCTCGTCGAACTCGCCTCGTGTCCCCGGTTTCGGCGGTGCCGAGGTCGCCAGCGGCGGTGTGCTCGCCACCGTCGCGAATCCGCTGGTGTGGCTGGGCATCCTGACAATGGCGGCTGTGGGATGGTTACTCTTCCGGACGCCGTTCGGGTTGCGAGTACGCGCCGCCGGCGAGAAGCCGGAGGCGGCGTTGTCGGTCGGCGTCCCGGTTCTGCGGGTGCGCTGGGCGGCAGTCGCACTCTCCGGGATCTGTGCGTCGCTCGCGGGCGTGTATCTGGCACTCGATCAGCATCAATTCACGGATGGCATGACGGCCGGACGGGGATTCATCGCGCTCGCCGCCGTGATCTTCGGCAAATGGGATCCGAAGCGCGTCACGATCGCCTGCCTGCTATTCGCCGCCGCGGAGACGATGCAGATCCGGCTCCAGGCACTTCAGCTCGTGCCGTCGCAGTTCGTCGAGATGATCCCGTACGTGCTCACGATCGTGGCGCTCGCCGGCGTGGTGGGCCGGGCGGTCCAACCGGCGGCGCTCGGAAAGGCCGTCGACTGATGATGCGTTAGGCATCGCCCACATGACCCTCGACATCGCGTCCTCGCTCGAGTCGCCTGTCGTGCGCGTGCTGCTCGTTGCGCTCGGCGCGGCGCTCCTGTACACGCTGGCCCGTGAGCTTCGGAAGATTCCGGCGAAGCTCATGGTGCTCATGGCGACGGCGTTCCTCGACATGGTCGGGCTGCTGATCGTCATCCCGATCCTGCCGTTTTATGCGCGGCGACTCGGTGCGGATGGGTTCAACATTGGCTCGCTGCATCTTGGCATCGGCACGGTCGTCGCGCTGCTCGTCTCCACGTTCACGGTGGCGCAGCTCCTCAGTGCGCCCGTGTGGGGGCGATTCTCGGATCGCTTCGGGCGACGGCCGGCGCTCCTCGTCGCACTCGGGGCGTCGGCGATCGCGTACGTGATCTTCGGCTTTGCGAACTCGCTCGCCCTGCTCTTCATCTCGCGCATCGTCCAGGGTGCTGGCGGCGGGACAGTGGGCGTCATCCAGGCGTACGTGGCTGACTCGGTCGAGCCCGACCAGCGTGCCCGCGGCCTCGGCTGGCTTTCCGCGGCGACGAATCTCGGCGTCGCGCTCGGGCCCGTCCTCGGGTCGTTCGCGATCACGTTAGGGATCCGGGTCTGCAATCTGAACGGCGGAGAGAGCCCCGCGCTACACTCGGTTGGCCATGCGATGCCCGGGCTGTTCGCCGCCGTACTGTGCCTCGTGAACATGGCGTTCGCGTGGCGGTACCTGCGCGAGTCGCACCAGCCCGGCGAGGCGCATCACGCCTCGCAGAAGCCGCGATCGTCGCGAGAGGCCGTGAAGAGAGTGATCGAGCACTCCGGCGAGCCGGCGTCGCGGCTGATCTGGATCTACGCGATTGCGATGGGCGCCTTCCAGGGCGTAACGGCCATCCTCGCGCTCTTCCTCGCCGATCGGTTCCAGGTGACCGAGCAGACAATCGGCTATTTCTTCATGTACATCGGATCGATCTCCGTCTTCACACGCGTGCTCCTGCTCGGGAAGGCGGTGGACCGTTTCGGCGAGCCGCGCCTGTCGCGCGTCGGGGCGCTGCTCCTCGCCGTGGGATTGGGCGCGATGCCGCTGGCGCGGACGCTGCCCGTGCTGGCGCTCGCCGTCGCGTTCATCCCGCTCGGCACGGCGTTTCTCTTTCCGTGTGTGACCGCGCTGCTCTCACGCGTGATCTCACCACGTGAGCGTGGGCTCTACATGGGCGTGCAGCAGAGCTTCGGCGGCGTGGCCCGCATCATCGCGCCGCTCTGGGCTGGCTTCGCGTACGACCACCTCGGGATCGGTGTCCCGTTCTTTACGTCAGCGACGGTCGTCCTCGGGACGCTGCTGCTCGGCTTCGGGCTCGAGCAGTACGTTAGGCGGGAGCCCGCCGTCAGCAGCTGAGACCAGCAGCAGACCGGCGCTCCGGGCCTCTACCAGGACGCTTCAGTTGTGAGTTTTCAGTCATGAGCTGAACAGTCATCAGTGACCAGCGCTTTCGTAGTCAGTCGCCAGGGACCCCGAGGGGACGCCACTGGCACCTGAGAACTGAAGCCCTCACGACTGATGACTGCTCAGCTGAAAACTGATCACTGATGACTGAAGCCTCCCGAAAGACGTGAGGCAGCCGCGGGGTTAGCGAAACCGTCCGGCCGGGATGGTGCTACCGCGCTTCCTGCCGTCCGGGCTCGCTCTCCAGTACCTCTCGCGCGACATCGACCATGGGCACGGAGCGATCCTGGCTCGTGCGCTGGAGGATGCGATACGCTTCCTGCTCCGAGAGCCCCGTGCGTCGCATGAGGATCCCCTTCGCGCGCTCGATCGTCTTCCGGTTCTCCAGCTGCTGACGCACTTCCGCGAGCTCGGCGCGCGCCACGCAGAGCTCTCGCGCGCGATGTGCTGCGAGGCGAATGCTCGAATCGATCACTTGCGCCGGGCTGCTGCTCGGGAGCACGGAGATCGCCGTGGTCCCCGCGTCGTCGCCTTCGAGCGCGAACGTCGATTCGCCGCAGAGGAACACCACGGCAACGGCCGGCGTCTCGCGCGCGAGTGTCTGGGCGACCTCGATCAGTCTGGTAGGACCCAGGTGCGCGTCAAGCAGCACGACGTCAGGCGTAAGCGTTCGCGTGCGCTCGACCACATCGCCGATCGTCCCAACCTCGGCGACCACGACGTGCCCGGCTGCGCCGAGGTCCCTGCTCAGGGATCCGCGCAGCTCGCAGTCGTCCTCCGCGACGAGCACTCGAACCGGCGCTGGAGACGCGTCGATCGCCGTAGCGGTCCGGCCATCGGTTTGCATCCGGAGTACCCAAGGTGCGGGCGAGTGAGGGCAGACTCACCGGCGTCGGCGGCGCCCCACGACGCCGAATATCCGCTACAACGGTCGGGACGTCAACAAGGTGGTCTGACCATTCGCAACCTCTGCCTTGGCTCCGGTTTCCGCGTGGGTAATGAGTCGCACCCCACGTTGGTACGTGAAATACGAGTAGGCCCACTGCAGGAGCACACTGAGCCGGTTCCGGAAGCCCACCAGGTACATGATGTGAACGAAGAGCCAAAACCACCACGCGACCCACCCGACCACGCGAAAACTCCCGAAATCGGCCACGGCCTTGTAGCGGCCGATGGTCGCGAGATTCCCCTTGTTGAAGTACCGGAATCGTGCCGTCTCAGCACCCCGGAGCCTGCGCCGAGTGTTTTCCGCGGCGAGCTTCCCTTCCTGATTCGCCGCTGGGGCCACGCCAGGCACGGGCACACCTCGGGTGTCCTCGAGCGCCGCCATGTCGCCAACGACGAACACTTCGGGGTGTCCGGGGATCGAGAGGTCAGGCTGAACGAGGACGCGTCCCGCGCGGTCCAGCGGCACATCCAGATAGCGCGCCAACGGTGATGCGGCGTTGCCCGCCGCCCACAGGACCGTGCGCGTTGCAATCCGCTCGTCGCCGATGTACGCGGCGTCGGCGTCCACCCGGGACACGATCGAGTTGAGGCGCACCTCGACCCCAAGCTCGCGCAGGTCCTCCAGTGCGCGAGCCGAAATCTCCTCGGGAAACGTCGGCAGTAGCCGGGGTCCCCCTTCTGCGAGCACGATGCGGACACGCCCCGGGTCAATGCGGCGGAAGTCCCGTCGAAAGCCGTGCGCGACGTCGGGCATCAGCCCGGCGAGCTCCACGCCGGTCGGCCCTCCACCGACGACGACGATCGTCAGATACACGTCCCGCTCGCGCTCATCGTCGGTGACCTCGGCCCGCTCGAACGCCAGGAGGAAGCGCCGCCTGATCTCGAGGGCATCGTCAATGGTCTTGAGTCCGCGAGCGTCGCTCGCCCACTCGTCGTGTCCGAAATACGAGTGGCGCGCGCCGGCAGCCACGATCAGATAGTCGTACTCGACATCGCGGCGATGTTCGCCGTCGTCGATGCTCACCGTGCGCCTCTCGACGTCGATCGCCGTGACATCCGCGAGCAGCACCAGCACGTTGCGCTGCTTTCGCAGCACGTGGCGAATGGGAGCCGTGATGTCGCTCGGGTTCAGCTGCGCCGTCGCGACCTGGTACAGCAGCGGTTGGAACGTGTGGTGATTGTTGCGATCGATCAGCGTGACATCGACGTCGTCGCGGCGAAACGCACGCGCCGCAGTCAGTCCTCCGAAGCCTCCGCCGATGATCACGACGTGGGGTCGTCGCCGGTTGTTCGTTTGCATCGCGCCGACGGGAAAGGAGAAAAACGGGTCGCCAGGAAATCTAAGTCGGCCGGCGCGGTGGCTCGCCGCCGGCCCGGCTCGGCTCCTTGCTCCGCCTATAGCCGAGAGTGGATACTTCGACCGGTCTCACCCGTCCTCGGCTGTTTGGATCGGACGTTCACGCCCCACGCGACCCTCATGCCCAGCCACGAGTCGACTCCCCCGGCAACCTCCACGTTCCGGCAGACCCTGATTCGGGTGATGACCGTACAGGTGTTCACGCTGCTGGTCCTCTGGTTGCTCCAGGCTCGTTACTCCGGCTGAGCGCGCGCGTGCATACACTCGACTGGGTCATCGTCGTCGTCTACCTCGTCTACGTGGTCGTCGACGGCCTCCGCCGCGCGAAGGGGACGCACGAGATCGAGGGGTACTTCCTGGCCAACCGGAACCTGCCGTGGTGGGCGGTCGGGCTGTCCGTCATGGCGACTCAGCTGTCGGCTGTGACGATGATCGGAACGACCGGCCAGGGCGCGACGGACGGTATCCGGTTCATCCAGTTCTACTTCGGGCTCCCGCTCGCGATGGTGATCCTCGGCGTCACGCTCGTGCCGTTTCTCCATCGCGCGAGAGTGTTCACCGCCTACGAGTATCTCGAGCGCCGGTTCGACGCGAAGACGCGCTCGCTGACCGCGTTCCTGTTTCTCGTGTCGCGCGGGATGTCTTGCGGGGCGATCATCTCCGCGCCCGCCATCGTGTTCTCCGCGATCTTCGGCTGGAGCATCGGCTGGTCGGTGGCAATCATGGGAATCCCGACGATCATTTACACGATGATCGGTGGCGTCCAGGCCGTGACGTGGGCCGACGTGAAGCAGATGTACCTCATTGTTGCGGCCATCGTCGCGCTCGTCGTCGTCATTCTGTTCCAGATACCGGTCGACCCGGACAGCGCGCTGCGACTGGCGGGCGCCGCCGGTCGGCTGCGCGCGTTCGACTTCTCGTTCGACCTGAACGAGACGTACACGTTCTGGTCGGGCCTCATCGGCGGCACGTTCCTCATGATGTCGTACTTCGGGACCGACCAGAGTCAGGTCCAACGGTTCCTGACAGCGAAGTCGGTGGATGAGGGGAGGAGCTCGCTCCTCATGAGTGCGTACTGGAAGATCCCGCTCCAGGCGCTCGTGCTGCTCATCGGCGTACTCGTGTTCGTCTTCTATCTGTTCCAGGCGCCGCCGCTCCTCTACAACCCGGCGCATGAGCGCCGGATGCAGGCCGAAGCGCCTGCCGAGTATCAGGCGCTCGAGGCGCGGCACCGCGATGCGGTCGGTCGACGAGAGGCTGCCGCGCGGGCGGCAGCGGCATCGTCATCGGAAGAGCAGGCGTTCGTAGCTGCCGACAAGGAAGTCCAGTCCGTGCGCAGCGAGGCGCTGGCGCTGGCACAGCGGGTGACCGGCGAGGAGTCGCGCGACGTGAATTACGTCATTCCGCGCTTCGTGCTCACGATGTTGCCGGTCGGGCTGGCGGGCATCTTCATTGCGGCGGTCATGGCGGCCGCGATGTCCAGCATCGCGGCCGAGCTCAACTCGCTCGCGACGTCGACGGTCATCGATTTCTACCGACGGTGGGCTCGTCCGACGGCGACGGACCGCCATTACCTGACGGTCTCCAAGGCGGCGACGGGACTCTGGGGGATCTTCGCCTGCGTCGTTGCGACGTACGCGGCCACGCTGGGTTCACTGATCGAGGTGGTGAACCGATTCGGCTCTTTTTTCTACGGTTCGATCCTCGGTGTCTTCCTGCTGGCGATGATCCGGAAGGCCCGAGCGGCCGGGGCCTTCCTCGGCCTCGTCGCGGGGATGTCGGCGGTGGCCGCGGTGAATTTCGGCCGCCCGTCGATGTCGTTCCTCTGGCACAACGTGATCGGGGCGGTCACGGTGGTGATCGTCGGGCTCATCGTGAGCGCGATCTCAAGCTCGGGAAGGACGGAGCCAGCACGGCCCTAGCGCGCGCACCGCCTGCGCCGTTCCCCTCTTTCTTCACAGCCCTCGCGGTACTCCACCATCCCGGCCGAGGGCTTCTGCGAAATCTGCGGAATCGTTGTTCAATCAGCGTTAGGTCTTCTCTCCTCTCCCTCGGTATGTGCCGGCCGGACCTCGTGATCGGGACGCGCTGAGAAGACCGCACGCAGATGACGCTGATTGACGCAGATGACGCAGAAGGTCCAGGCGAAGGAGAGCTCCTCACGGCAGCGGGAGGAACTGAAGGGGGAACCCGCTCGGGACGCTACCGACTCGCGACTAACGACACCTATTGCACTGGCCGCCGCTCCGGGGCCTTTGCGGCGAGGAGGTTCACGAACAATCGGGCCGCCCCCGGGATCCCGTTAGGCAGCTGCCTGAAGAATGCGAGCGTGGTGTAGACGTACGTCCCTGTCCCGTATCGCGCGACGAGGATGCCGCCGTCGTTAGGTGGCTCGGGCGGGTCGTTGGTGGACAGCACCGCCGCGTATTCGGGCGCGTGCGTGCGCGGCATGTAGAGCGACCGATCCTGCACCCACCCTCCGAAATCGGCCGCCGTGATGGCGTTCGGGAACGTCAGCACGCGAGCCCCGGGGTCCAGAATGCGCACCGGACTCGCCTCGTCGGTGACACGATCGGCCGGACGCGCGATCGTGATCGGGTACGGCATGATGCCCGGACGCTGCATCTCGTACTGGCCGTACTGCACCACCATGGTGCCCCCGTGCCTGACGTAATCCAGCAGCGACGCGTTGTTCGCGACGAGCGTCTCATTCGACTCGTAGGCGCGCGTTCCCACGACAATGGCATCGAAGCGCGAGAGGTCGGTCCTCGGGATGTCCGCCGCGTTCAAGACCGACACGCGCAGCCCGAGTTGCTGGAGCATCGGCGCCGAGTTGTCGCCGACTCCCTGGACGTACGCGATGGTGGCGTCGGGAGGGAGCTTTACATCCACCGCCTCGAGCGCGATCGTCGCATCCCGGTACAATCGCTGCGGCCGGATATGCTCGTACTCGATGGGCGTGTACCCCACGCCAAATCGTCGCCCGTTCGACTCAGCGACGGCCGAGATGGTGTGGCGTCCCGGAGGAAGCTCGCCGCGCACCGAGAATGTCACGCTGCGCAGGGCGCCGAACGACGGGAGCGCGACCGTCCGCGTCATGGAATCGGCGCGTAGCCCGGCCGGCAGTCGCAGCGAGATGCGCACGTCGCGCGCCGAGGTGGCAGCGGACCGTAGCTCCACGCGAACCTCCCTGACGAGGGGCGCGCGTGCCGGCGCGTACTCGATCGCCCGGTCGAGCGTGACGGCGATCTCGGGCACGTACGCGAGCGGCCGGCTCATGTCCCCTCGAATGGGGTCGGCGAAGCGGTAAACGATCGGAGTCTCCATCTCTACCGGCAGTCCGTTCGCTGTACCTGCCACCGCCAGTTGCAGCCGTACCACGGGACCGCGCGACGCCTCATCCTCGGACATGCCGACACTCGCCGCGCCGAACATGTCTCCCTGGCGCGGCACCTCGAGCCACGACGGGCCGTCGGCGACCGGCTCCGCGCTCGCACAGGCGAACCCCTTCCACGTGCGGGCACTGTCCGGAAGAATGGTCGCCGCGCTGTCCGCGGCCCAAATCCGGCTCGGCGGCAACTGCACGCTGCCGTCAGGGTTCGACCGCGCACGGTGGCAACCAAAGAAGTGCGCGGGTTCAGCGCGAACCGGGACGCGACCCCGATTGTACACGGTCACGGTGAGTGCGGCGCTGTCCCCGGTTGCGATGAGGTCCCGCGGCACCTGGGCCTCCACCGCCACCCCGCTGGCGATCGCGATGCCGCGGACGGCGCGTCGATAGACGATGCGTGCCGCCGTCCGAAGGTCCTCGGGGATGTCCACGACGGGGCTGCCGTTCGCGTTGTCGACCACCGCGACCCTGCGGGGCGAGCCACCGAGCACGGTGAGCGCCGAAACGAGCCTCGTGAGCGGCGCGAGCGCTGATGAGGGATCGCGTAGGTAGGGCGCCGCCTGCACCCGCGACACCTCCGCGATCAAACTATCGACCGACGCGCGAAGAGTCGGATGAAGGCCTGCCGTGCTGAACCGCGCCCATGTGGTGTCGATCCCGTCGAACAGCGACCGCTCAGTCTCGGCCGGCACGCTCTCGTTCACGCGCGATGCCTCGCGCCGCACCTGCGTGAATCGCACGCCCTTCGGCTCGAGTGACCCGAACGCCTGCGACTTATGTTGCGAGCGGCTCTCCGCCGCGATCTCGGCGTACGAGCGGCCGAGCATCGGGTCGAACTGACCAACATTGATGCGCAGCACTCCGCTCTGGTCGCGCGCCCCCCACGCCCCGCGATAGAACTTGAGCGGAGTCCACCCGCCTTGACCGGACGTCGCGGCCCGCGGCAACCGCACGGTGTCGCCCGCGATATCGTAGGCCTCGCGCGCGAGAATCCCGGACACCTGGTGGTGCCCGTGGCCGTCGCGCGGTGTCCCGGAGAACATGGCCACGATGACGTGCGGCTTGAACGACCGCACGACCGTCACCACGTCGCGCAGGACCGAGTCACGCGGCCAGTGACGGAAGGTCTCCTCGGCGTTCTTCGAGAAGCCGAAGTCGTAGGCGCGCGTGAAGTACTGGCGCCCGCCATCGATGCGGCGTGCCGCCAGCAGCTCCTCGGTACGGATGACGCCTAACGCCTCTCCAAGCTGATTGCCGATCAGGTTCTGGCCGCCATCGCCGCGTGTGAGCGACAGGTACGCGGTCTCGACGTGTCGCCCCCGCGCCAGCCACGTGATGAGTTGAGTGTCCTCGTCATCCGGGTGCGCGGCGATCACGAGCACGCGCATTGGAACCGAGAGCCCAGAGATCGCTTCCTCGAGCTCCGAAATGCCCTGCGCCCCAGCAGAACGACCGCTCGGCGCCGCCGCCAGCGAAAGCACCAGGACGACGCATCGCGCCGCCCAGGCCCTCAACCGTAATGATCGCATCCGTTGCGCCGAGCCTCTCTGAGTGAACCATCAGCCCGCATCGCCGGATCCTTCACTCCGTCGTGATAAGGCGCGCTACGTCCGTGCCGCTGTCTTCCGCTTGGCCGGCACCTCGAGCGCGTCCGCGACGATGCGCGCCTGCTCCTCCTGATGCGTCGCGACGTACCCTTCCGCCGGGCTCGCCCGCTCGGGCCGCCCGATGTAGCGAATCAGCATCGCGTTCCCCGTGCAGGCACGCAGCCTCGGGGCAACGTAGCTCCAGGCGCCCATGTTCTTCGGCTCTTCCTGTGCCCAGGCCACCTCGACCACGTTCCGGTACAGGTCGACGATGCGCGAGACCTGCTCGGCCGGCCACGGGTAGAGCTCTTCGACGCGCGCGACGGCCACGTTCGCCGGTCGCTCCTTCGCCGTGAGATCGTAGAACAGCTTGCCCGTGCAGAAGACGACCCGCTGCACCTCCTCGCGGCGATCGCCCACCGTCTGGTCGTCGATCACGCTCATGAACCGCCCGTTCGCCAGGTCGTCGAGCCGGGAGGCAGCCTGCGGCAGGCGCAGCAAGCTCTTGGGCTGCATCAGCACGAGCGGCCGGCGCGGATCCGACTTCGCCTGGCGACGCAGGATATGGAAGTACTGGCTCGGCGTGGACGGATAGGCGACCGTCATGTTCCCCTCGGCACACAGCTGGAGGAAGCGTTCCAGCCGCGCGCTCGAGTGCTCCGGCCCCTGGCCCTCGTAGCCGTGCGGAAGCAGCAGCACCACCGACGAGTCCTGCGCCCACTTTGCCCGGTCGGCCGCGATGAACTGATCCATGACCGGCTGAGCGACGTTCGCGAAGTCTCCGAACTGCGCCTCCCAAAGCACGAGCGCGTCCTCCGCGGCCGTGCTGTACCCATACTCGAAGCCGAGGACACCCGTCTCCGACAGCGGACTGTTGTAGATCTCGAACACGCCTTTGGCGTTAGGCAGATGCTGGAGCGGGGTGAACGTCTGGCCGGAGTTGGGGTCGTGCAGTACGGCATGCCGGTGCGAGAACGTGCCGCGCTCCGCATCCTGACCGGTCAGTCGTATCGACGTCCCCTCCGCCAGCAGTGATGCGAACGCGAGCGACTCCGCGTGCCCCCAGTCGATACCACCAGTTTCGCCCATCGCCTCGCGGCGACGCTCGAGCTGCTTCGCGAGCCGCGGATGCGCGGCGAACCCCGTCGGCCACGCCAGCAACTGCTCGTTCAGCGCCACGAGCTGCTCGGCGCGCACGCCGGTCTCGGGAACGGTAGCCGGCGCCGGACCCGCTGCTCCGTTCTCGTGCTCATCCTCGGGCGTCTTCCTGGACTCGTCGTAGATCGACTCGAGTCGCTGTGCGACCGCGCGCTCCGCCGCCTGCACGTCGTCCGCGGTCACGACCCCCTCAGCGACCAGCCGCTCGCCCCACGCCTGACGCGGCGTCGGATGCGCCTTGATGGTCGCGTAGAGCGTCGGCTGCGTAAACGTTGGCTCGTCGCCCTCGTTATGCCCGTGGCGCCGGTAGCCGACCAGATCGATCAGGAAGTCCTTGCCGAACTTCGAGCGGTATGCGACGCCGAGTCGAACCGCGGCAATGCAGGCCTCGAGGTTGTCGGCGTTCACGTGGACGATTGGAATCTCGAAGCCCTTCGCCAGGTCGCTCGCGTAATGCGTGGACCGCGCGTCGTTCGGGTCCGTGGTAAAGCCGACCTGGTTGTTCACGATGATGTGGACCGTGCCGCCCACTGTGTAGCCGCGCAGCCGCGACATGTTGAGCGTCTCGGCCACGACGCCTTCACCTGGGAAAGCGGCATCGCCGTGCACCACCACGGGCGTCACCACTGACGGATCGAGCTCACCCGTCAGGCGGTCACCCGCGGAGACACGCTGACGTGCCCGTGCGACGCCCGTGACCACGGGGTTCACCACCTCGAGGTGGCTCGGGTTCGGCACGAGCTGAATGCCGATCGTGCGACCGTTTCCGAGCGTCCGCTCGGTGCGCGCTCCCAGGTGGTACTTCACGTCGCCCGTCTCGCTCTCGGCCGCCGCCGCCGCGTGCTTGCCGTCGAACTCGCCGAAGATCTTCGCGTACGGCTTGCCCAGGATGTGCGTCAGCACGTTGATGCGGCCGCGATGCGCCATTGCGATGACCACCTCGCTCGTGCCGGCGCTCCCCGCTTCCTCGATCACGGCGTCGAGCATCGGAACCAGAGCGTCGGTTCCCTCGATCGAGAAGCGCTTCATATTCACCCACGCGCGACCGATGAACCGCTCGAGTCCATCCACCTCGCTGAGGCGCTCGAGGATCGCGCGCTTCTCGTGAGGCGTCAGATGCCGCGGGAGCCGTTCCTGCTCGATCGTCTCACGGAACCACTCGCGCTCGCCTTCCTCGCCGAGGTGGGCGAACTCGAGCCCCATGGTCGACGAGTACAGGTCACGCAGCTGAGCGGTGACATCGGCGGCGGTCCCAACATCAAAACCCAGCGCGAGCGCTGGCACGAGCGCCAGGTCGGCCTCGGTGATGTCATGGAACTCTGGCGACAGCTCGGCGGCGCCGGGCGGAGGAGATCCGAGTGGGTCCAGGGGGACGGCGAGGTGGCCGTATTGCCGGATCGCGTCCACGAGCGCTGCCGCGCCCGCCACTTTGCGAAGGTAGACCGGATCCGCAGCCACCGTTGTGGCGGCCGGAGCCCCTGCGCCGATTTGCGCAGCGACACGGAAGAACTGGCGCCACGACTCGTCAACGGACGCGGGATCGCGACGGTACGCCTCGTACATCTCGGCGATGTACCCGTCGTTGAATACACTCGTGATTGGGGTGCTAGGCATGCCCGAAATCTAATGGCGTCGTCGTTATCCGCTCCGCGGGTAGCGAATGGGCACGACGAGCGTGAAGGTGCTGCCGACGCCCGGCTCCGACGTCACGTCGATCCGGCCGCCGAGCAAATGGGCAAGCCGCCCGGAGTTGTAGAGGCCGAGCCCAGTCCCACCATGCCGACGCGTCAAGCCGGAGTCGAGTTGGGTGAACGGTTGGAAGAGCCGCGCTCGGTCAGTGTCGGTGATTCCGATACCCGTGTCGCGCACTTCGACCGTGAGCTCGCCGTTTCGGCGCTCGACCCTGACAGCTACCTCACCTCGATCCGTGTATTTGACGGCGTTCCCGATGAGGTTCACCAGGATCTGGCGCGTCTTGTCCGCGTCGGTGTGGAGTATCGGCGGACGTTCGGGCAGATCGAGCGAGAGGCGGAGTCCCTTCTGCCTCGAGAGCGGCTCGACCACTGCGATCACCGCGTCCATGATCTCGATGATCGAGACATCGGTCGCCCGGACCGTTTCGCGGCCCGCTTCGATCGCCGAGAATGTCAGCAGCTCATCGACCATGACCGCGAGTTGATGCGTCACCGAGCGCATCCGGTCCACCATATCCATCTGGTGCGGACTCAGCGGCCCGAGAATGCCATCGGCGAGGAGCTCACCGTAGCCGGTGAGCGCTGTGAGCGGTGTTCGGAGCTCGTGCGAAATCGTCGCGAGAAAGACGCCCTTCGCATGCGTCGCACCGTGGGCCTGCTCGAGGAGCTTGGACTTCACGAGCACCACGGCCGCGTGGTCCGCGAGGGCCCGGAGGCGGCTGCGGTCACGCGTGGAGAACATGGCGTTCCCCGCGCGGCGCCACGTGGCAAGGAGGCCAACGGGCTGATCGGCCGCGATCAGCGGCGCGACGAGGACGTCCGCGATGTCGGCGGACGACGGGAGCAGCGGCCACGCCAGCGCCGGATCATCCTGCTCGGCGATGAGCGACCGACTCCGAAGCGCGTTGCCCGCGAGTGAGTCGACTACCGGGAACAACGTGCCGGACGGGGGGGCGTTCACGCCGGACGCGGCGACGATCATCGCGTCGGCCCCGACCAGCTTGGCGGCCGCGGCTCCGTCGGCACCACAAATCTCGAGTGCAGTGTCGCAGAGCACGGCCAGGAGAGCTTCCGAGTCGGAGCCGGCGGCCATGCGCCGTGCGACCTCGCGGAGCGGGTCGGCCTCCTCGCCTGACGATTCGCGGTTGGCGTGGGACGTTTCCCGCAACTCGAAGACGAGCCAGCCGAGGCGAGTGCGTGCGACGCGGATCTCGTGGATGCCATCCGCGTGGCCACCCGGGAGCGCGGCGTGGAACACGCGTGCCGCGCCGTCATGCAACGTCGCCTGGATGTGGTCGTGTGCGCGGCCATCGTGGAGCGCCGGAAATGCGCTCCAGAAGTCGGTGCCGATGTGCCTGGACTCAGACGCGCAGAGTGCTTCCGCGGCGGCGTCGTTGACGGCGGAGATGGTACCGTCGGGGAGGACACAAACGATCCCCGTGCGAAGTGCACTGAGGACATCGAGCCCGGCAGAGGACAGGATCGCGTCGGCCTGTGCCGCGCGGTCGGTCCCCTTGGTTTTCACGTCCGCGGTGTTCAATGCTCGCCGTTCCTGCTACGTCGCGGGCACCGGGTTCTCCACGCGCCGACCGGTCGGCCGTCACCGGGATTCACGATGCGCGCTCGCAAGGCGCGCGAATGATAATGCATCGTGATGCGCGCGCAACCATCACGAACGGTTCAACGTGCGAGTGCCTAACAGCAATCAGTCAGCAGCAGTCGTGCCCTGGCGAGCGCGCTCGAGCGAGGACGGCAGCGAGTATCCGGCGCACGGGCGGACCGCGTGCAGCAGACGCCGCGCGTCCTCCGCATTCAGGACGGGAAGATAGAAGAATCCGGCAATGTTGTTGACGTCGAGCAGGTGCATCTCGTCCGACCGCCGTGTGAGACTCACGGCGATGACCGGCACACACGAGAGGAACGGATCACGCTCCCACGGCTCGAGCGGCACGGTGGCCAACAGGTCGTACTCACAGAAGACGACATCGGGCCGATGTGCGTGCGCCGCGTCGATCGCGGCGGTGATGCCGACGACGCACTTGGTGTCGACGCCATGTTTTCGGAAGAACCGTCCGAAGTGATCGCTGAGGTAGCGGTGTCGCCCAACACACAATGCCTTCAATCCGCTGCTCTCTCGGCACGGGTGGCGTTGTCTTCGGCTCGCCATCGGGAACGGCTGACCGATTCGGTCCTGATGATACCACGCGGGAACGGCTTTGGTCCGGTCGCGACTGGAGATGTCGGCCTCGACCGTTCGGACCGCGTACGTGGCGAATCTTCGCCCCTAAGCGACGCGGAGGCAAGGTGTCAACGACGTCTCAACCGCCAACGGTTCAGAGGTCACCAACGACCGCCGACGAATCCTCTCGGCGACCGTTATCCGTCGATGCGCATGGGCAGCGCCAGCCGGAACGTGCTGCCCTCTCCACGCGTCGACGTCACGCGCAGGTCGCCACCGAGGAGCGACGCGAGCCGTTTCGAGATCGGCAGCCCGAGTCCCGTACCGCCGAGCTGGTGCGAGTTCGACAGCTGGACGAACTCGTCGAAGATGCGCGCCACGTCGTCGGGATGGATCCCTTCGCCCCGATCCGTCACGGCCACCTCGATCGAATCCGCCCTGGTGAGCCCGACCTCCACGAGAATCGGGCTCCCGCGACCGAACTTGATCGCGTTGGAGAGCAGGTTGAGCAGGATCTGCCTCACGCGACGCGGATCGCTGACGATCGACTTGGGCTCGCCGTCGACGCGAAGCTCCAGTGGCGTGGCATGCTCGTCCGCGAGCGGTCGGACCGTGACGAAGAGATCCTCGATGATCGCCGGGAACGCTACCGGCTGCAGCGTCAGCTCGATCTTGCCCGCCTCGATCTTCGACAGATCGAGCACATCGTTCACGAGCTCCAGCAGGTGGTTGGCTGCCTTGTGCGTCCGCTGCAGTCCGTGCGTCTGCTTCTCGTTGAGCGGACCGTAGATGTGATCGAGAAGAAGCGTGTTGTAGCCTATGATCGCGTTGATGGGCGTCCGGAGCTCGTGGCTCATCGACGCATAGAACCGGTTTCGCGCCGAGATCGCGCGTTCGAGCTCTTCCTGCCGCGCGTGAAGCTTGTCGTTCAGCTCCCGCAGGTCAGCGGCGTTGCGTTCCAGCGACATGGCCTGACTGCGTAGCGCTTCCTCGCTGCGTTGTCGCTCCGTGATGTCGCGCGCGATGAGCGTATAGCTGCACTCGCCGCTGACCCCAAGGCACGAGACGGACGCCTCAATGGGAAACCGCTCGCCGTTCGCGCGGACGCCGGTGAGCGCGTGAAGCTCCGACGAACCCGGCTCGACGGCGCCCGTCGGCGTCATGGTCTCAAGTACCCGCTCCAGCGCTCCGTCCGCGAACAACTCCGTCACGTCATGTCCGATGACGGCTCGGCTCGCCCGCCCGAACATCCCCTCGGCGGCGGTGTTGAACAAGGTGATGCGTCGATCGGCCTCCAGCACGAGGATCGCGTCCATCGCCGTGCCGAGGATCTGCGACAGGCGCGCTTCCTGGGTGAGTAGTTGGGCGCGGTGCTCGAGCTCGACCTCGCGGATGGCGGCTTCACGAAGCAGCCGCTCTTGACGCTTCAGCTGCCCCTGCTTGCGGTAGAGGTCCACGAACACCGCGACCTTCGACCGCAGCACGTCGGGCTGGAACGGCTTCGACATGTAGTCGACCGCGCCGACGGAATAGCCGCGGAAGACGTACTCGTCCTCCTTGCTGATTGCGGTGAGGAAGATGATCGGGACGTATCGCGTCCGTTCGCGCGACTTGATCAGCTCCGCGGTCTCGAACCCGTTGAGCCCCGGCATCTGTACATCGAGGAGGATCGCCGCGTACTCGTCCGTGAGCAGGCACTTGAGCGCCTCATCGCCCGAGTGGGCGCGCACGAGGTTCTCCCCCAACGGCTCGAGGATGGCTTCGAGCGCCAGGAGGTTCTCCATCCGATCATCGACGAGCAGGATGTTCACGCGCTCGGCAGCCGGGCTCCGCGACGTGGCCGCCGCGCTCGTCTCCATGGCGGTAGCAGTCATGCGAGGCGCGCTCCAACGCGATCGCGCGCCGGGGGACCCGGCGGCGCGATGGTGACGAGTTCGCCCGCAATCTGGGCTAGTGGGGCCACTCGCGCCCGCGGCACGAGCCGCAGTGCCGCGGTCGGCATGATGGCACTCTCGGCGCTCGCCGGCTCCTGGATGATTGCGTAGCCGCCGCGGTCCGTAATGCGCCGGAGGCCTAACGCACCGTCGTCGTTCGCGCCGGTCAGAACGATGCCAATGGCGTGTCGGCCGTACTCGTCCGCCACCGACGCGAAGGTGACATCGATGGACGGGCGACTGTAGCGGACGGGCGCGTCCGTCGTGAGCGAGAAGTAGCCGCGTTCCACGAGGAGATGGTAATTCGGCGGCGCGATGTGGACGTGACCCGGAACGACCGGATGCTTGTCATCCACTTCCGTGACGATCAGGCGGGTATGCGATTGCAGCAGCTCAGCCAGCATGCCCACCGCGTCGGGGCTTCGGTGCTGCACGACGACGATCGGGAGCGCGAACGTCGCGGGCAGCCCGGCAAGGACCGTCGACAAGGCGCTCAGTCCGCCCCAGGACGTGCCGATCACGGCGATCTCGTACACGCTACCGCACCTTCCGGTAGATCCGATCGGAGGTGGAGAGCTCCTCGTAACGCGACTCGTATCCGGAGAGACGAAGCGTCTCCTTCGAGCCGAGCGCGAGAATGCCGAAGTGCACGAGCGAGTCGTAGAACAGCCCGTGCACGCGCGCCTGCAGCGCTCGGTCGAAGTAGATGAGCACGTTGCGACAGAGGATTACGTTGAACTCTGCGAACGAGCGGTCGGTAACGAGGTTGTGCTGCGAGAACACGACGTTGCGCTGCAGCGCCGGTGAGAAAAGCGCGCCGTCGTACTTGGCGGTGTAGTACTCCGAAAAGGAACGTGTTCCCGCCGCACGGATGTAGTTCTCCGTGTATTCTTGCATCCGCTCCAGTGGAAAGATCCCGGCGCGCGCCCGATGGACCACGACCTCGTTGATGTCCGTTGCGTAGATGCGCGCCCGCTCGTAGAGCCCTTCTTCCTCGAGGAGGATGGCCATCGAGTAGACCTCCTCTCCAGTCGAGCACCCTGCGTGCCAAATGCGGATGAAAGGGTAGGTGCGCAGCAGCGGCACGACCTTCTGCCGGAACGCCCGGTAGAACGAAGGGTCCCGGAACATGGCCGTAACGTTGATGGAGAGATCGAGGAGCAACCGCTCCATCAGCGCTGGCCCGTGGAGTATCCGATCCTGGAGTCCGGAGATGGTCGTCAGCCCTTCCGCCACGATGCGGCGCCAGAGGCGCCGGCGGATCGAGGCGTAGGCGTACGACCGAAAATCGAAGCCGTAGTGCCTGAAGATGGCCTCGAGGAGAAGCTCGATCTCGATGCGCTCGAGCTCCGGGTCGTAGGAGAGCGGCGCCGACGGATCAGTCGACACCGAGATCGCGGGCGGGTGGATCGCGGCGCGCGCGCGGTCCTCCCGCCGACGCCCCGGCCCGGGGGCGGGCTCGGGTGTGGCCGATCCGACGTTCGTCTCCTCTCCCTCGACTCGCACGCGTTCGCCCTCCGCCCGCACCGCTACCGGTACAGCCAGACCCGCATAAGCGAGAGCAGCTGCTCCGTGTCCACGGGCTTCGTGATGTAATCCGACGCCCCGGCCGCGATACACTTCTCGCGATCGCCCTTCATCGCCTTCGCCGTCAGCGCGATGATCGGGAGCGAGCGGAAACGTGGGTTCTGCCGGATCGCGCGGGTCGTCTCGTAGCCGTCCATCTCCGGCATCATCACGTCCATCAGCACCAGGTCGATCTGCTCCATGTCCTCCAGTTGCAGCAAGGCGTCGCGCCCGTTCTCGGCGAACGCGACGCTCATGCCGTGCGACTCGAGCACGCTCGTGAGCGAGAAGATGTTCCGCACGTCATCGTCGACGATCAACACGTGCTTGCCGGCGAACACCGCGTCGGCGTTGTGAAGCTGTTCCAGCATCCGCCGCTTCTGCTCCGGCAGCTTCGCCTCGACGCGATGGAGGAAGAGCGCCGTCTCGTCGAGCAGTCGCTCAGGCGACTTCACATCCTTCACGATGATCGTCTCGGCGTACTTGCGGAGGCGAGTCTCCTCCGCGGGGGAGAGCTCGCGCCCTGTGTAGATGATGATCGGGATCTCCCGCGTCGCCTGGCGCAGGTCGCCCTTCACGCGTTCGAGGAGGTCGAAGCCGCTCATCCCACCGCTCAGCCCGAGATCGAGCACCATGCAGTCGAAGTGACGGCGCTGGAGCTCCTCGAGCGCCTCTTCGCCTGAGCTCACCGTGACGATCTCGATATCGTCGTCGCCGATGAGCTCGACCATGCTTCGCTGCTGGTTCGGGTCATCTTCGACGATGATCAGCCGTTTTACACGATTGTCGATGAAGCTGCGAATGTGCGCGAACGCTTCATCGAGCTTCGGCTGGTCCACCGGCTTCTCGAGGTACGCGATCGCGCCAGCCATGAGCCCCTGCTGGCGGCGGTCGACGCCACTGATGATGTGCACCGGGATGTGGCGAGTGTCCGCGTGATGCTTCAGCCGGTCCAGCACCTGCCAGCCGTCGACGCCCGGCATGTCGATGTCGAGCGTGATCGCGTCGGGCTTGTATTCGTGCACCAGGGAGATGCCCGTCTCCCCGTCGAGCGCGATGATCCCGAGGAACCCCTTCTCGCGCGCCATGTCGAGCAGTACGCGCGCGAAGTTGAGGTCGTTCTCGACGATGAGTACGACGCGGTCGCCGGGCTGGACGGCGTCACGGTCATCGTTTGGTCGGGAGACGGGCGGAATGATGCGCGGATCGGGGGGCGCTGGAACGCCCGTGTCCTGCCGCTCGATGTCGACGGGTGGTTCGTCGACGGCTGTCGCGCTCCCTTTGCTCGCCTCCGCACTGAGGTCCGCGTCGACTCGCTCCGACGCGGCTGAGTTGGGTCTTGACGTGCGTCCCTGGCCGGACCGCGTCAGCGACCGGGTCGGTCTCGGTTCGCTTGTCGGGACGGCCAAGTCGCCGCCCGCGAATCCCGGCTCCCCCCGCCCGCCGGGTGCCCTCGGGGTGGGTGCGGGCACCCGCCTGCCTCCCGCTTCCCGAAACACGTCCGGTAAGAACAACGTGAAAGTACTACCTACCCCCGGCGTGCTCTCGACGCGGATCTCGCCGCCTAACAAGCGCGCGATCTCGCGACTGATCGACAGCCCCAGTCCCGTACCGCCGTACTTGCGGTTCGTCGTACCGTCCGCCTGCTGGAACGCTTCGAAGATCAGCCGCTGCTTGTCCTTGGCAATTCCGATCCCTGTGTCGCCCACCGCGAACGCCACGACCGCGGTCGCGTTGTCGAGCGACGGGTTCGCGAACCGCCGCCCCTTCTCCGCCGCGCGGATCGTGAGCGACACGCTTCCCTCGTGCGTAAACTTGAACGCATTCGAGAGCAGGTTCTTGAGGATCTGATTCAGCCGCTGACCGTCCGTGACGATGCGCGCCGGCGTCCCTGGATGCACTTCGACCGCGAAGCCGAGCTGCTTCTGGTCCGCTAGCGGACGGAAGCTGCGGTCGACCGTGTCGCGCACCTCGGTGACGGCCACTTCGGTCGCGGCGACGTCCATCTTCCCCGCTTCGACCTTCGACAGGTCGAGCACGTCGTTGATGAGGTTCAGCAGATCCGTGCCCGAGCTGAGAATCGTGTTCGCGTACTCCATCTGCTTCGGCGTCAGGTTGCCGTCCTTGTTGTCCGACATGAGCCGCGCGAGGATGAGCAGCGAGTTGAGCGGCGTCCGCAGCTCGTGCGACATGTTCGCGAGAAACTCGCTCTTGTACTTCGATGTGAGCGAGAGCTGCTCCGCCTTCTCCTCGAGCGCGACACGTGCCGCCTCGACCTCCGAGTTCTTCTGCTCGACCTTCTTGTTCTGCTCCGCGAGCAAGCTCGCCTTCTCCTCGAGCTCCTCGTTGACCTGCTGCAGCTCCTCCTGCTGGTCCTTGAGCATCTCCTCGGACTGCTTGAGCGTTCGCGCCTGCTGCTCCAGCTCCGAGTTCGACCGCCGCAGCTCGTCCTGCTGACGCTTGAGCTCCTCCGATTGGCTCTGCAGCTCCTGCGTGAGCTTCTGCGACTGCTGCAGTAGCTCCTCGGTGCGCATGTTCGCGGCGATCATGTTCAACACGACGCCGATCGACTCCTGTAGCTGGTCGAGGAACGTCTGGTGGATCTGGCTGAACGGCAGGAAGCTCGCGAGCTCGACGACCGCCTTGACCTCGCCCTCGAACAGGATCGGGAGGACGATGATGTTGCGCGGTGGCGCTTCGCCGAGGCCGGACGTGATCTGGATGTAGTCCGGTGGGACGTTCGTCAGCAGAATCGGCTTCTTCTCGAGCGCCGCCTGTCCGACGAGCCCTTCGCCGAGGTGCCAGAGGTTCGTGAGGTGCTTCCGCTCCTTGTAGGCGTAGCTCGCGATGAGACGGAGCGCGCCACCCGACCCGTTCTCCTGTTGCATGATGAAGAACCCGCCCTGCCGTGCCTGCACGAGCGGCGTGAGCTCGCTCATGATGAGGCGCGCGACGGTGTCGAGGTCCTTCTGGCCCTGCATCATTCGCGAGAATTTCGCGAGGTTCGTCTTCAACCAGTCCTGCTCCGCGTTCGCCTCGGTCGTGCCTTTGAGGTTCGCGATCATCTGGTTGATGTTGTTCTTGAGCGCATCGAGCTCGCCCTGCGCCTGCACCGTGATCTGCCGGCTCAGGTCGCCGCGCGTCACCGCGGTCGCGACTTCCGCAATCGAGCGCACCTGCACGGTGAGATTGTTCGCGAGCAGGTTCACGGAGTCGGTGAGGTCCTTCCACGTGCCCGCGACACCCGGCACTTCCGCCTGGCCGCCAAGCCGCCCTTCCGTGCCCACTTCCTTCGCGACTCGCGTGACCTCATCGGCGAACGCGTTGAGCTGATCGACCATGGTGTTGACGGTGTCTTTCAGCTCGAGGATCTCACCACGCGCGTCGACCGTGATCTTGCGCGAGAGATCGCCCTTCGCGACGGCGGTCGTGACGTCGGCGATGTTGCGCACCTGGTTCGTCAGGTTCGACGCCATGCCGTTCACGTTGTCGGTGAGGTCGCGCCACACACCAGCGGCGCCCGCCACCTTCGCCTGACCGCCGAGCTTTCCTTCCGTTCCGACTTCGCGCGCAACACGTGTCACTTCACCTGTAAATCCGTTGAGCTGATCCACCATTGTGTTCACGGTGTTCTTCAGCTCGAGGATCTCGCCTCGCGCGTCGACGGTGATCTTGCGAGAGAGGTCGCCCTTGGCGACCGCCGTCGTGACGTCCGCGATGTTGCGCACCTGATTCGTCAGGTTGCTCGCCATCGCGTTCACGTTTTCGGTGAGGTCCTTCCACGTCCCGCCAACGCCCGGCACCAGCGCCTGTCCGCCGAGTCGTCCTTCGCTACCGACCTCGCGGGCAACGCGCGTGACCTCGTCCGCGAACACACGGAGCCGATCGACCATGCCGTTGATCGTGTCCTTGAGCTCGGAGAGCTCGCCGCGGACGTCCACCGTGATCTTCTGCGACAGGTCGCCCCGTGCGACGGCCGTCGTGACCTGCGCGATGTTTCGCACCTGCGTGGTCAGGTTGCCCGCGAGCACGTTGACGTTGTCGGTGAGATCCTTCCACGTGCCAGCGACGCCCGGCACGTTCGCCTGCCCACCGAGTCGCCCTTCGGATCCGACCTCCTTGGCGACGCGGGTGACCTCCGACGCGAAGCCCGAGAGCTGATCGACCATCGTGTTGATGGTGTTCTTGAGCTCGAGCACTTCGCCTTTCACATCGACCGTGATCTTCTTCCCGAGGTCGCCCCTCGCGACGGCCGTCGTGACCTCGGCGATGTTGCGCACCTGGGTCGTCAGGCTCGACGCCATGAAGTTCACGTTGTCCGTCAGGTCCTTCCACGTGCCGGCGACGCCTGGGACCTGAGCCTGTCCGCCCAGTCGTCCTTCCGCGCCCACCTCGCGCGCGACGCGCGTGACCTCGCCCGCGAAAATCGAGAGCGAGTCCACCATCTTGTTGATGACGTCCTTGATCTGCAGGATCTCTCCCTGCGCCTGGACGGTGATCTTTCGCGTGAGGTCGCCGCTCGCGATGGCCGTCGCGACGCCGGACACGTCGCGCAATTGCACCGTGAGGTTGCCGGCCATGCCGTTCACGGAATCGGTGAGATCCTTCCACGTGCCGGCCACGTCAGGCACGTCGGCCTGACCACCGAGCTTTCCTTCGGTTCCCACCTCGCGCGCCACGCGCGTGACCTCGCTCGCGAACGCGTTGAGCTGGTCCACCATCGTGTTGACGGTGTTCTTGAGCTCGAGCAGCTCCCCCCGCACGTCGACCGTGATCTTGCGCGATAGATCGCCGCGCGCGACGGCCGTCGTGACGTCGGCGATGTTACGAACCTGATTCGTCAGGTTCGTGGCCATGTAGTTCACGTTGTCGGTCAGGTCTTTCCACGCGCCCGCGACGCCGGGTACGTGCGCCTGGCCACCGAGCTTTCCGTCCGTGCCGACTTCGCGTGCGACGCGGGTGACTTCGGACGCGAACCCGTTCAGCTGATCGACCATCGTGTTGACGGTCGTGCCGATGCGCAGGAACTCGCCCTGCACCGACTTGCCTTCGATCTCGAGCACCATCTTCTGCGACAGGTCACCTGCGGCCACCGCCTTGATGACGCGGGCGACTTCGGTGGTCGGCGCAACGAGATCCGTGACGAGCGAGTTGAGCGCGCCGGCACCTTGCGCCCACCCGCCAGTCATCCCCTCGAGCGAGACGCGCGCGGTCATGTCGCCCTGTCGCCCAACGGTGTCACTGATTCGCGCGATCTCGCGCGTCATCCGCTCGTTGCGCGATGCAACGTCGTTGAAGGCGATCGCGATCTCGAACATGAGCGGTTGCGACGAAGGCGCGAGCCGCACGCCGAAGTCGCCGGCGCGGAGGTCGCGCAACCCCGCGAGAAGCGCTTCCAGATCGGCGTGAGTCACCGCGTCGTCGCGCTGCGGTGGTCGCGGCACCGCGCGGTCGGCGCGGCGAGCAGAAGACCGCCCGTTTCGTTCTCGCGCTTTGCCCGACGTCAGGGTCGCCGCCGGTTGCCCGTCGGCGGCCTCGACAGGGCGCGAGCGGCCGCCGTTTCCGGACGCTCGGCGAGATCGACGATTGTTGTTGGGGCCGGTAGGCGAAGGAGAGTCGCGTTCCGGTACTTCACGGTCGACGGGGGTGTCGCGGTCGCCGTCCACGGTGGGACTCCGGTGTGCTCTGATGAGGAATCGGGGGATGCGGAATCGGTCTTCCTCACCCCTGGGGATTCCCTACCCTCTTCAAGAGTAGTACCGCAAAGCTGAGCCCTTGAACGGCTGACTTACCTAATGGTCACCGAATCGCCGACGCTCACAACGCCCACTCGCAGCACTCGAGCGTAAACTCGGCTCTCGCCGGGATGTGTCGTCTGCGAGATTCGGCCAGACCGTCCGTCCGTGAACGCCGGGGCGATGTTTCGGCAGGGCATCGCATACGCGGTGAGCTCAACGCTCACCTCGCCAATTTCGAGCCGCATGCCGGGCTCAAGTAACTGCCAATCCAATCCTGCGATGGTCACGTTCTCCCCAACCATCCCCGGCTCGATCGCGTGCCCTTCCTTCCGCAAGCCGGCGATCACGTCGGCCGAAAAGAGGCAGAGCGCGCGGTCAGGGCCTCCGTGGTGCTTCAAATCGCGCTGACGATCACCCTCCATTCCCGCGGCGGTCACGCGCGCTCGAACGACTGCTCGCTTCGGAACGCCACCGTCCGACACATTCAGCGACATCACCGTCCCGGTCCGACTCGACACACTCAACTCCTTGTTCGCGAACGACTTCCTTGCTTCGCACGGGATGTGCGCGTCGAATCAGCCCCAACGATACCAGTCACGAGGCGCACCGGAATGCCCCCATTCGTTGTCCGAAGAATCGGTTGCAGTCCGAGCCCTGTCTGGCGCTCGAGCTCGGGGGCTCCCGAGATAAGGCCGACGCGCCAGCCAGCGCACTTCGCTCGCACTACCTTCCCGAACTGGGCATACAGGTTACGCAGGCGATCGCGATCGCCTACACGCACGCCATAGGGCGGGTTGCTGATCAGCCATCCCTTCCCCGTTGGTGGCTCGATCGCAGAGACCGTCCGCTCCGTGATTGCGATGTCACTCGCCACACCGGCGCGCTCCGCATTCGCGCGCGCGGACTCCACCGCTCCAGCGTCGCGATCGGAACCCTCGATCGGCGCTGCGACCGTGGGCAGGACCGCCGACCGCGCCTCGTCCAACACGCGGTCCCACGTCGCGCGGTCGAAATCCGGCCAGTGAGCGAACGCGAACTCGCGGCCAAGCCCCGGCGGGATGCGACGCGCCATCAGCGCGCCTTCTATAGGTATGGTTCCCGATCCGCACATGGGGTCGAGCAGCGGCGCGTCCGGCTGCCATCCGCTCGCCATAAGCGCTGCAGCCGCGAGGGTTTCGCGAATCGGCGCTCGCGCGACGGCCTGCCGGTACCCACGCAGGTGAAGCAGGCGGCCGGAGCTATCGACACTGATCGTGCACTGATCGTGAAACATCCTCACCATCACGAGCTGCTCGACACTCGACTCGTCATCGGCCGACTCGTCATCGCTGCCTGCGGCGAAGCTCACGCCACGAACGCGCGACGCCATCGCTGACGCGACTCGCTCCGCCACGGCGTCCGAATGATAGAGGCGAGATTTTCGACATGTGACGCGCAGCGACACCTGGAGGTTGGGCGACAAGAACGCGTCCCACGGCACCTTGCCGGCTCGGTGTTCGAGGTCGCGGAAAGCTTTGGCTCCGAAGGCGCCGATGCGAATGACGACTCGGCTCGCGGTGCGAAGATGCAGATTCGCCGTGTACAGCAGTTGAGGTGACGCGCTGAAAGTGACGCCACCCACGATTACCTTGAAGTCACGCACCCCGAGTCGTTCGAGCTCGGCGGCCGCCAACCGTTCGAGCCCCGGAGCTGTAATGACGAACGTCTCATACGTCGGCGCCGAGCTCATGTCGCAATTTACTCTAGCTCTCTGAACGTCTGTGTTCCGAATAGTCCTCCCGTCACTCGTCGCGCTGGCGGCGGTCGTCACCGCCACGTCGAGCCGACCGCGTCCCCGACCCCACGCGTCCTTCAGCATGCCGCGGGCGGCCTCGCGCGCGACGGTCCGCGCGGGCATCGCGATCGTCGGCACCGGCGGAGCGGCGGCGCTCGATCGTGTCACAGCGCTCGATAGCGCGACCGGACAGTTCATCGTCGTTACGCGTCCGGTGTGCCCGGCAACGTGCGCACCGCTCGACTCCGCGTCCGGCGCGATCGCCCCCGCTGCTGTCGCTCGCCTGTTCGCGCTGATCGAACGAGAGCACGTGTTCTCGATGCGCGACGACTACGGCGCGTGCGAGCAGTGCGGCAGCGACGCGGCGTCCTACTCGACGACGGTGCAAGCCAACGGGCGTCGCAAAGTCATCACCTCTGACGGTGCGCTGACGCCGATGGTGCTGGGCCGCGTGCACGTGGCGCTGGCCGAGGCCATTCGCGGTGCGCGCGGGGACGACTGACTCGCGCCGGAGTCGAATGACATCCTTCGAGCGAACGCTCGCCATGTTGTTCGACTCCGACCGAACTACGGGGACGTCCAGCGGAGATCCCACTCGCAGAACGCGTCGCCCTCCAACGCGCACCGAACGTGGCGAGTAGACGGGTTCGTGCCGCCGGCGAGCGTGATCGCGCACCGGAGACCGCCCGTCTGGCGGCGGCAGAAGAGGGGCGTGCGGGGGTCGAAGCCGACGAGCCGTAGCACCGCGTGGCCGGGTTCCTCCATGACCACCGTCATGTCGCCGGGATGGTAGTAGAGCTGGAAGAGCGAGACACTCTGCGTCAGGAACTCGCCCGGGGAGCGCTTGAGCAGGATGCCGCGATAGAGCTGCATGCCTAACGACTCGATCGAGAACGCCCCGGCCCGTTCGGCCCATGTGGGATCGGCGCCGAGCGCCGCATCGGCGGCGCCCCAGAGCGCTTGCAGGTGACCATAGGGGAGCTCGGCCGTCGGATCCACCTGGCCGAGCGCCGCGCGCACTGAATCCGGGAGCGCGGCCAGCACTCGCGAAACGAGCTCGGGCCCGCCTTCCGTCGTCAGGAAGTCGAGCGTCGTGCGAATCGTCGACCCCTTCGCGAACACGTCAACCCGTGGTTGCGGTAGCCGCGTCCGGCGCCCGCGGTTCGGCCGATGCCGCAGCGAGCGCGCGGCGGTCCGGCTTCCCCGAGCCCAACCTCGGCAACTCGTCGAGGAACACGACCGACTTCGGGACTTTGTACCCCGCCAGCCGGCGGCGCACGTGAGCGACTACTTCCTCGATCGTCACCTCGGCGCCCGGCCGCGTCACAACGTACGCGCGCCCAACCTCACCCCATTTGTCGTCAGGCACTCCGACCACCACGACCTCGGAAACTCCTGCGCACTCCGACAGTGCCGCCTCGACCTCGCCGGGGAACACGTTCTCGCCGCCCGAGATGAACATGTCCTTCTTCCGCCCGCAGATGCGATACGCACCGGCCTCGTCGCGTATCGCGAGATCCCCGGTGTGCAGCCACCCTTCGGCGTCGATCGCTTCGCTGGTGCGTACCGGATCGTTGAAGTACCCGCTAAACATCTGCGGCCCGCGAAGCAGCAGCTCACCCGGTGCCCCGGCCCGGGCCTTACCGTCGTTGTCGTAGCCCCGCCCGGCACGCTCCGATTCCTCATTCCCCCCACCCGCCTTCGCCGGGTACCCGGCCGATTCCCGATGCTCGATTCGCATCTCGAGAAACGGAACGGGCCAACCGACGGCCCCAGGCCGGCGGAGCGCTTCCTCGTCGGTGATGGCGAAGCAGTTCGGCCCGCACTCCGTCAGTCCGTAGCCCTCACGAAACCGAATCCCCGCAGCACGTACGCGATCGCCTAACGCCCCAGGACACGGGGCCCCACCCGAGATCAGGAAGCGAAGGGACGGCAGCTCGCGACCCCACGATGGGCTCGCCGTCAGCATGCCGATCTGCGTCGGCACGCCGAACGCGAGCGTGACACGCTCGTCGCCAATCGCTTCGAGGAACTGCGTCGGCTCGAATTGGTCGAACAGCACGACGCGTCCACCTCGGCTCCAGAGCGGCGTCGAGAACACGTTCCAGCCACCGGTATGGAAGAACGGGTTCGCCACGATCGCCACGTCGTCCGACCCGATCTGCCATCCGACGGTTGTCGCAATCGCGTTGTAGAGAATCTGCCGATGCGGGAGGATCGCGCCCTTTGGACGCCCGGTGCTCCCTGAGGTGTAGAGCAGCATCGCCGGCGATTCCGGAGTGGCGCGGTATCTGACGACGGACGCCGAGTTCGACGCAGTAATGAGCGCTGGCGCATCATGGTCGAGATCGACCCAGCGGACGCCTGCTCCGGTCACGCTCATTGCCGCCTCGCCAAGCGAGCGGTGTCGCTCTTCGCCGACGACGAGCGCAGGCTTGGCATCGTCGATGACCCGGGCCAACTCGGGCGTCGCGAGACGCCAGTTGAGCGGTACGATTGCCGCGCCGACTCGAAGTGCCCCGAAGAACAAGGCGATCACCTCGACGCGGTTGCCGGTCAGCGTCGCGACCCGATCGCCGGCGCCGATCCGCAGCGAGGTGAAGACCGCTGCCCACTCCTCGGCCCGCGCGTCGAGCTCGCCATACGTGTGCCGCGCATCGCGCGTCCGGTCCACTATCGCCACACGATGCGGCGTGAGGCGACCCCACCAGGCGATGAGGTCGGACGTCGCCGGAAACGTGGGGAGCCCGGTCACGGCCCGCGCGCGTTAGGCGTCGCGGTCGACGCCGGCATCGAATGAGCGAGCAGAAACCGCACGATCTCGGCAGTGGCGTCGGGGCCGCGCTCGTCCGTGAATGTGCCGGCCTTCGACCCGCCCGACCATGCATGGCCGAGCCCCGAGATCATCAGTAGCTCGATCTCGCAGTTCGGCGACCCGCCCCGCCGCCGGTGGCATTCGCGGCTCACACCAAGTCCCCCCGACTCGGCGTCGGCGCGCGTCGGGCCGGCGGCCTCACTCGACGATACCCCGGCTGCCAGGTCGTTCATCGCAACCCAGGCGTCGCGGAGCTGCGCTGCGTTCACGGGCCGAACGACCGGGTCGTCACTGCCCTGTAGGATGATCGCGGGAATCCGCCGCGCTCGCGGTCCCATCTCGTCGCGCGCGAGTTTCGCGATGCGCGCGATGTCCGCAGCCCCCTTCGCCATCACGCCGACGCCTTCCATGACGTTCGACGCCGCACGGTATGGGATGCCCGAATGCAGTGCCACTGCCGCGTACACGTCGGGATACGCCACGGCGACCAGCGACGCCATCGCGGCTCCCGCCGAGATCCCCGCGACGTAGATGCGCCGTCCATCGATCGACCACGCGTCCATGACCTGACGGGTCGCGCCTGCGATCAGCGCTGGCTCACCGGCATCTCGCCGTTGGTGCGCCTGGTCGAACCAGTTCCAGCACTTCTTCGGATTCGCCGATTCCGGCTGCTCCGGCAGGAGCACGAGCAGCCCGTTCCGGTCTGCATGCTCGGTGACGCGCGTACCCCGCGCGAGATCGTCGGGGGCCTGCGTGCATCCATGCAGCATCACGATGAGGGGGTACTTCCGAGATGCGTCGTAGGCTC
>Ga0075421_100000878_pt1 | contig 33562 bp, 45 predicted proteins | sample SoiMetdeltSBSDD5_FD_75292 | JGI IMG/M metagenome (GOLD analysis project Ga0075421, IMG submission 75292) | Bulk soil microbial communities from a Populus tree surrounding site in Tennessee, USA - Soil MetaG P. deltoides SBSDD5 | ecosystem: Environmental > Terrestrial > Soil > Tree plantation... | reverse complement strand
GAGCGGCCGTTCGTGATGGAGGCGGTGTCGCTCGGCGCGGCGTACGCGGCGGGCCTGGCCGTCGGCTACTGGGCCGACCTCGCCGTACTGCGGGGTAACTGGCATCGCGCGGCCCTGTGGGAGCCGAAGATGGATTCCGACCACCGCAACCTCGAGCACGACAACTGGAACCGCGCCGTCGAACGCACCTACGACTGGGTCCGCCCCACCTGACCCGACGCGGTCTCCCCCGTCGCGCCGAGATTGCGCGACTTCACCACCCACAGGGGAGGACGCGCAATCTCGGCAGGAGCAGGTGGGGAAGACGCGCAATCTCGGCGCAAGGGCGAGCCTGTGGTCAGTGGCCGGCGGGGATCTGCCCGAGTCGGCCGGCCTGGAAGTCCTCGAACGCCTGGATCACCTCGGCCCGGGTGTTCATGACGAACGGCCCGGCCCAGGCGACTGGCTCGCGGATCGGCTGGCCGCCGAGGATCAGCACGTCGAGCTGCGGAGTACGGCTGTCCTGCTGCGACTCGGCCGCGACGGACAGGCTGTCGCCCGGCCCGAACAGCGCCAGCTGCCCCTCGTGGATCGGCTGGTCGCCCGCCGTACCACTGCCGCTGAGCACGTAGACCAACGCGTTGAACTCGCGGCGCCACGGCAGATCGAGCCGCGCCGAGGGCGCGAGGGTGGCGTGGATCAGACTGATCGGGGTGTGCGTGACGCCGGGACCCCGCACGCCTCCGACCTCGCCGGCGATGACCCGCAGCAAGACTCCGGCGTCCGGCGTCGTCGCGAGCGCGACATCGCCACCGCGCAGATCCTGGTAGCGCGGATCGATCAGCTTGTCGGACTTCGGCAGGTTGACCCAGAGCTGGATGCCATGGAAGAGGCCGCCGCTCATCACGAGTGCCTCGGGCGGCTTCTCGATGTGCAGGATGCCGCTGCCGGCGGTCATCCACTGGGTGTCGCCGTTGGTGATCGTGCCGCCGCCACCGTTGGAGTCGGAGTGCTCGAACGTGCCGTCGATCATGTACGTCACGGTCTCGAAACCGCGATGCGGGTGCCACGGCGTGCCCTTCGGCTCGCCCGGGGCATACTCCACCTCGCCCATCTGATCCATGTGGACGAAGGGGTCGAGCCGCGCCATGTCGACGCCGGCGAACGCCCGCCGGACCGGGAAGCCCTCACCCTCGTACCCCGACGGCGCGGTCGTCACGGAGACGATCTGCCGCGGCTGGGCGTCGGGAGCCGGCGGCGTGATCCGCGGCAGTGTCGTGGGGTCGTCGACCGTGATCGCTGGCATCGTGATCGCCTTCCTTCGTTCTGGCGAACGGCACAACTCTAGTTGAATCTTCAATATTCCACCAGGGTGCGCGGCCACCGCGACGGCTAGATCCAGCCCTCCTCCCACGCGCGATGTGCCGCGGCATGCCGAGAGCTGACTCCCAACTTGGCCATCGCGGCCGACAGGTAGTTGCGTACGGTGCCGGGCGCCAGATGCACCTGCTCGGCGATCTCGTTGACCGACGCACCCGTACGGGACGCCCGGAGCACCTCGAGCTCCCGGTCGGTCAGCGGGCACTCCCCCTCGGTCAGCGCCGACGCCGCGATGTCCGGATCGACATACCGCCGGCCCCCGGCGACGTCGCGGATGATCTCGGCCAACCGAGCCGCCGGCGTCGTCTTGGGCACGAACCCACTCACCCCGGCCGCGAGCGCCCGTCGCAACACGCCGGGCCGGGCGTGCCGGGTCACGAGCATGATCCGGGTCGGCAGCTCAGCGCGGATCTCCTCGGCGGCGCGCAGCCCGTCCGCCGGTGGCATCTCGAGGTCGAGTACGGCGATGTCCGGCCGGTGCTCGCGGGCCAGCCGTACCGCATCGGTCGAGGTGGCGGCCTCGGCGACCACGTCGAGATCGTCCTCCAGCGCGAGCAATGACGACAGCGCGCCTCGCAGCAGGTCCTCGTCGTCGGCGATCAGCAACCGGATCATCGGGCTCCCGTCGGCAGCGCTGCCACGACGACGAACCGGTCGCCGTCGTGCTCCCAGGTCAGCTCGCCGCCTGCGCTGGTCAGCCGCTCGGCCAGGGCCGGCAACCCGGTGCCCGAATCCGAACCGGTCGGGTCAGTCGGGCCAGTCGGGTCGGTCGCCCCGTCGTTGCGCACCCGCAGCCGCACCATGTCGGCGTCGAACCGGAAATCGACGTCGGCCCGCCGCGCCCGGCTGTGGCGCAAGACGTTCGTGGTCGCCTCGCGCATCACGAGGACGAGCAGATGGCGTTCGGAGTCGGCCAGATCGGCCGTACGGGCGACCGCGGCCGGATCCAGGGCGAGCGTGGCGTCGATGTCGGCGGCGGCGAGGACCTTGGTGGCGTTGGCGATCTCGTCGTCAAGCGACGTCCGCCGGTAGCCCTGCACGACGGCCCGCGTGTCCCGGAGCGCGTCGGCGGCTAACTGCTGCACCTCCCGCATCTGCGACGCGGCTCGCGACGGGTCGGAGTCGGCGAGCCGGGCAGCCAGCTCACTCTTCAACGCGATCACCTGCAGGTGGTGACCCTGGATGTCGTGGAGGTCGGCCGCGAACCGCAGCCGCTCGTCCTTGACAGCCAGCTCCGCCGACAGCCGACGCGCCCGATCGAGGCGCTCGGCGACATCCCACGACCACAGCAGGCCGAGGATGACCCACGCGATGGACGCCACCATCACGGCGGGAAAGGCCGCCGCGAAGGCGACGTCGTCACCGGCCGCCGCCGCGACGGCCCCACCGAGGACAGCAACACCGGCGGCCGACCCGCCGACGAGGAGCCACCGCGCCCGTACGGACACGAACGTGGCCGCGACCGCCACCATCGTCGCCGGTCCGAGCGACCACAGCCCGTAGTTGTGGACCGCGAGCGCTGCGGCGCCCAGGCCGATCGCGCCGACCGATCCGACGACCAGCCAGGTGACGACCCTGCGATCCGGCGGCTCGAGCGGAGTCCGGTCGAGGCGTACGTGGAGCAGCACCGCACAGGCGACGACGGTCATCGCGAGGGACACGCCTCCGACACTCCTCGCCAGGACGTCCACGTCCGGGTCCAGCACCCAGGTGCCGACCAGGAACGCCAGGGTGAGCCCGGTCGCGGCGACGAGGCTCCACCAGGTGTAGCGACGGTAGTTCGTCAGGCCCGACCGCGAGTCGACCGCAGGCTCAGCCACGCGGTCATTCTGGCACTTCGGACGGCGCTTCCAGCACCCTCGAGCCGGCACAGCCAGCACCGATGACAAATGTCATCTGACCTCGTGACAAGCTCACGTGCGGACGTGCCGGTTCGACACTACTGAGCCGCGTACGTGCCGGGGAGCCTGTACGGGACAGAGACCCCTGCCCGTACCAGAGGACTCGTGACATGACTCCCGCAACCCCAACGCAGACACCCGACCGAACCGTTATGCACAGCCACCGCCACCTGCTCCGGCACTTCGCCGAGATGGTCGTCGCGATGATGGTGGGAATGATCGTCATCGGCGGCGCGATCCGGGGCGCCGTGGCGGTCGCCGGCCTGACGTACTCGACCGCCGGCCAGCCCGAGCTCACCGCCCTCGAGATGGCCGCCGACATGGCGGTCGCGATGACCGTCTGGATGCGATTTCGCGGCCACGGCTGGCCCGCCACCCTCGAGATGGCCGGCGTCATGATCGCCCCCGCGATCGCGCTGCTGCCGCTGCTCTGGGCCGGCGTCCTGACCGGCGAGTCGCTGATGATCGCCGAGCACGTCGTGATGCTCCCGCTCATGTACGTCGTCATGCTGCGCCGGCGCGACGAGTACGGAGCGCGGAGCCATGTCTGAGGTGACCCTCGAACGCCGGCCGTGGACCGATCGCTTGTGGAGCCGCTGGCCGACCGCCGCGGGCATCGCGCTGGCGGCGCTCATCCTGACCGGCGACAGCGCCCTGGACAGCGCCACCGAGCTCGTACCGCTCCTGGCGTTGGAGTATCTGCTCGTCGCCAAGCTGGGCCGCCGCGAAGCCACGTGGCCGGTGATCGCCGGCCTGTCAGTCGTGATCGCCGTGGTGATGGTGCTCGACGTGGTTCCGCTGCCGACCGTCGTCGCCGCCATCGCCGTGATCGTGCTGGTCTGGAGCGCCGTCGACGGACAGTTGTTCCGATCCGGCGAGTTCCAGCTCCAGGCCCTCGGCATGGTGGGCTTCGGCGCCCTCACGCTGATCGGGCTGGCCGTCGATCCGGACGCGGCTCGCTACGTCGTCGCGGTGGCGTGGCTGCTCCATGGCGTCTGGGACTTCGTCCATCTCTGGCGCGACGAGGTCGTCCGCCGCTCGTACGCCGAATGGTGCGGCGTCGTCGACGTCCTGGTCGCGTTCGGACTGGTGCTGCTCGTCTAGCCGGGTCGGGTCAATACCCTGTGCGTCGTGACTGGGAGCTTCGACGACCTGCTGGCGGCCAACGCGGACTATGCGGCCGACTTCGATCTGACCGGCTTCGACGGCGTAGCCCGGGCCGGGGTGGCCGTCGTCACCTGCATGGACTCGCGCATTGATCCGATCGGCATGATCGGCCTGCGGCCAGGCGACGCGAAGGTGCTTCGCAACCCGGGCGGCCGGGTCACCGACCAGGCGATGATCGCCCTGATCCTCGGCGTCCACCTGCTCGGCGTCGACCGAATCCTCGTCATCCCCCACACGCGATGCGCCATGGCCGTCGACGAGTCGACGTTGCGGAACCGGATGCGCCAGGCCTGCGGCCCCGACGTCGACCTGCCGAGCTTCGGCGCCGAGCCGGACCAGCTGGCAGCCTTGCGCGACGACGTCGCTCGCGTACGGGAGCATCCGCTCATCCCGGACTCCGTCGCCGTCGGCGGCTTCCGCTACGACGTCGACACGGGCCGTCTGACCCAGGAGCTCTGACCAGCGCCGATGGCCGTCGGCCGCGGTCGCCGCGATTTCGGTCCGGCCGGTCGCCGCTGCTACAGTTGCCTCCGCTTCCGGCGCCATTAGCTCAATTGGCAGAGCAACTGACTCTTAATCAGTGGGTTCGGGGTTCGAGTCCCTGATGGCGCACAAAAGGCCACCTGACCAGGGAAAACGCAGAACGAGTCGGCAGAGTGTCGGTTGCATACCGTTGTCACAGCCACTAACCTACGCCCCGTGACAGACGCGGATCAAGCCCTCCTGAGGTCCTTTACGCGCACTCTGCGCAACGCCAACCGCTCCCAACGCACCATCGACTCCTACCTCGAGTCGGCCCGTCTCCTCGCCGACTTCCGGCCCGGCACCGACCTGGAAACGATGACCCGCGACGACCTCGAGGCGTTCATGGCCGACCAGCTCGCCCGCCACAAACCGACCACCGCGGCCGTCCGGTACCGGGCACTGCGGCGCCTGTTCAACTGGTGCGTCGACGAGGAGATCATCGACGTCTCGCCGATGGCGAAGATGACCCAACCGCACGTACCCGAACCATCGACCCCCGTACTCACCGAGGCCGAACTCGGTCGCCTGCTCAAGGTCACCACGGGCAAGGGGTTCGAACAGCGCCGCGACCACGCCATCATCCGACTGTTCCTCGACTCCGGGATCCGCGCCGGTGAGATGGCCGGGCTGATGGTCGACGACCTCGACCTCGACGTACACGACGTCGCCCACGTGATGGGCAAGGGCAGCCGGGGCCGCGCCGTCCCGTTCGGCACCAAGACCGGCACCGCGCTCGACCGCTACCTCCGCGACCGGGCCAAGCATCCCAAGGCCAAGCTGCCCCATCTGTGGCTGGCGCAGAAGGGCGGCATGACCGACTCCGGGATTCGGCAGATGCTGGAACGTCGCGGCGCTCAGGCCGGTGTCGACGGGCTGCACCCGCACACCTTCCGGCACACGTTCGCCCACATGTGGCGCACCGGCGGCGGCGACGACGACTCCCTGATGCGGCTCACCGGCTGGCGCACCAGGGCCGTACTGCACCGCTACGGCGCCAGCGCCGCCGACCAGCGGGCCATTGAGGCCCACCGCAAGCACTCCCCCGGCGATCGCCTCTAGACCGAATCCGATGCGATAGCATTCCGTCTAGAACAAGTAGGGCGGGCACGACCAGGGCGAAACCCACTCGCACCCGCCAACACAGTGAACTGAGCGTAGGACACCCGCGGTAGGGCGAAACCCACCGCCATCGGCGCAGCAGGCGCGGGCATGCCGGGTTCCTGTCGAACATCGACAGGAGCCCTCTTTCATGCTCACCCCCGAGCAGCGCACCCTCCGCGCCCGGATCGCCGCCAACACCCGATGGGCCGGCGACGAAGACCGCAAAGCCCACGGCGACCGCGCCCAGCGCGGACTACGCGCCCGCTTCGAACGGGAAGTCGACCCCGACGGCACCCTCCCCGAGAAGGAACGCAAGCGCCGCGCCGAAAGTCTCTACAAGGCGCACATGGCCCGCCTCGCGCTCAAGAGCTCGAAGGCCCGCGCCGCCCGCAAGGCGGGAGACGCCGATGCGGGCGCCGCCTGACAAGCACGACCCCCCGGCGTGGGAAGCCAGGGGGCCAGGAGCCGACTCGGGACAGAGCTCAAGCTCACCCGAGATTCTACAGCCGCTCGTCGACCTGCTGTTGGAGCTACGGCCCGACCTACCCGTGCCGATCGCCGAAAGCCTCATACGTGAAGCCCTCGACGGGTGCGCCGACCTGGTGCTCGACATGGAGTGGGCACGGACCCGTGCCCGGGTGTACCCGGACGCCGTAGCGGCCGCCCACGGGCGCCACACGCTGCCCTACACCATCTGCCGAGCAGCCGAAGTCGCCAGTGCCGGCAAGCCGCGGCCCGGCGACTTCCACGGCCGCGAATGCCGCTGCGCGCCCTGCGTCTGGCTGCTCGGGGAGGCGTCATGACGGAGGAGGCGTGGGACTTCTGGGGCAAAGAGCCGCCGACCGAGCCCTACGGCGACCCTGACATGCCAGCCGGGGCGACCTGGCGCCCGGTCGACCTCGGACCATACCTGCGCGGAGAGATCACCCGGCCCGAACCCAAAGTCGGTGTCGCCCGTGTCGACGGGCTGCGGCTGCTCTACCCGGCCAAAGAGCACGCCGTCATCGGCGAGATGGAGTCCGGCAAATCATGGCTGGCACTCGCCTGCGTCGTCGCCGAGCTCACCAAGGGAAACCGGGTCGTCTTCGTCCACGCCGAGGAATCCGACCCGACCGACACTGTCGAACGGCTACAAGCCCTCGGCGTAGACGACGCCGACACCCTCAAGCGGTTCGCCTTTGTCGGCCCCATCGAACCGGTCGACCCGTACGCCCTGGCCGTGTTGCTCGACCCGGCGCCGTCCCTGGTCATCCTCGACGGCGTCAACGAACTGATGTCCCTGCACGGCCAGGGCATCCGCGACGAGGACGGTGTGGCCGCGTTCCGGCGCCGGCTGGTCAAACCCTGCACCATGGTCGGCGCCGCCGTCCTCGCCTGCGACCACGTCGTCAAAGACAAGGATCGCCGAGGCCGTGACGCGCTCGGCTCAATCCACAAGGGCAACGGACTGACCGGCTCACTGATCGCGCTGGACAACGTCGCCCCGTTCGGCCGCGGCTCGCGGGGATGCTCACACGTCTACGTCACCAAAGACCGGCCGGGACACCTACGCCGCCACGGCAAGCCGTCGAAGCTACCCGGCAAGACCTACATGGGGTCGCTCATCGTCGACGACGAACGCACCTGGAGCGACGGGCTCAACCTCGCGTTCATCGAACCACCAGACGAGCCGCAGCCTGAGGAGACGGTCAGCCGCGACCAGGCCGACGACGACGCCATCTATCTGGTCGTCGCCGAGCTGGGCGTCGGCCAGATCCAAGCCTCGCTGCGGACCATCCGAGCCAAGGCCGGGATGAACAAGGACCGCGTCGCCGACGCCCTGACCCGACTAACACTCGACGGTCGGCTAACCGAACGTGAAGGACCACGCCGTTCTCGGCTCTTTACCGTGGCCGAAAGCCAGCCACAGTGAGCGGCCTCAACGACCGTGGCTGGCGACCGTGGCCTATAGAGCGGGCCACGGTGCGCACAGTCACTCGACCGTGGCTCAGCCACAGTCGGCCACGGTCGGCCACGGTCATCTGCTCTCACTGCCAGGCCAGCACCCAGTCCTGCGGAGTGCGGTGGCTCATGTCGGGTCGCCGCTGCTGCCCGAGTTGCGACCTCGTCGCCGAAGGGCTCGCCATCGACGGACCAACCACTCTCGGCATCGACGGACCAACCGCACAAGAAAGACGACCATGACCAACACTGTTCCATCTGAAACGCCAAGCAATCCCGAAGCACTGATCCCCCCGGACAAAACCGCAGGTCAGACCCGGTTTTTTGAGAACGGGATCGACCGGAGACCCGCGCAGTCTTACTTTTCTCTCTCCGCGATGAATTTCTCCCGAAGGTGATCGAGATGGCGCGTAAGCCTGATGTTCCTTGCTCGAGGTGCGGAAAGCTGATGTGGTCGGCGACCAAGTCGTTGCTGTCGGATCGGCGTGTCTGCCGGCCGTGCCGGCGCAAGCATCCGGCGCCATACGGCCCGGCTAAGGGTGAGCACGATGGTCGCCGCAAGCGGTGAGCGGCTGGGCCAGGTGCTCGACGCGCTGGAGTGGCTTTCGCGTGACCTGGCTCGCCACGGCTATCAGTACGCGGGGCTGCCGCGTGAGGTGGCTCGGGTGCTGGTCGCTGATGCGTTGGCTGAGGCTCCTGGTGGTTGCGCCCGGTGTGGCGGGGAGTTGCCGCCGGTCGGTCCGCGTGGTGGCCGGCCACGCCGGTTCTGCCTGACGTGTAAACCCTCGAAAACCTCGACGACATTGGAGCGTTGTGGCATGGCTACCAAGAACGGTTGTGGGTGCCGGGTGCCGCTGGTCGGTGCCGGGTTCGGGTTGGACTTCGAGACGGCTGAGGCTGCGGGGGTTGAGATCGCGCCGGATTGGGCGGGCAGGCCGAGTGTGTCCGTCGAGGATGCGCGGCGGGTGTCGGAGCAGGTTCGGGGCGAGACCGAGGAGCGCCGGTTGGCGTGGGAGCAGGTTCAGCGTGACGTGAAGGCGTGGGCCGGCAACCGCGACAAGGCGGTGGCTGAGGCTCACCGTCGGGCTCATGCGCAGGCGATCGGGGCGGGCAAGAATCCGGGTGAGGCGCATGCGCGGGCGCGTGAGGCCGGCCGGGAGGCCGGCGAGAAGTATGAGCGGACTGTTCCGCGGCCGACGTTCGGAACGATTCCCAATAAGAAGCTGGTCGCGTTGCTGTTCATCGACGAGTCGGAGGTTGCGTCGCCGGTGGCTTTGCTGCGGCTGGCTGACCAGCTCGACGACCGGGTGGGGGTGGCCTGAATGGCGGGCACTGAGGAACATGCGACGGGCCCGTACCGGGCCAGTGTCGGCACGTTCCCTGAGGAGTGGGGTCCGGCGCCGGGTACACCGGGTTCGGAGACCCGCGCCGCGTGGGTGAAGGAGCGTGTCGAGAAGTGGGGGCCGATCCAGGCGATCGACAAGGCACTCGCCGCTCACGCAATGGAGCGGTCTCTTGAGTACCTGGATCACGCCCGCGAGCTCGAGCGGGGCTGAGCATGTGCGTCAACGTCGCCGCGGCCAGGGAAGGCCGGGGATCGAAGGTCGGAGAAGCGGTACCCCCCTTTCATCCGCGGAGACCCGTCCTGCGCACAGACATCGTCCGGGGCCACTTGGTCATTGGGGCCCCGGCACGCGCTCCCGCCGCCGGATTGGGATACCCGGCGGCGGGAGCAACCCGCCGAGGCATGTACGAAGCCGCCTGATGTCACTCGAAGACGCCGGCCCGACACTCTGAGTTCGAGCTACATGCGTTCGGCGTTCGGATCGATGGCGCGTACCTGCGCCTCAAGGTCTGCTGCCTGATCGAACCTGTGCTCGACCCGGATGCAGTTCTGCGCGTTTAGCCGACTTGCGTCGGCCACTATGTAGCCCGCTCGGGCGAGTCCCTCGAGAAGTGCGCGGTGCTGCGCGGAGGTTGTGGCCTTGAAGGTTGATGTCATTCCTGGGTTCCCTCCGGTTTGGTTGCGCGCTCTCCTCATCGTCGGCAGCAAGGAGCGTCAAGGTCGCGTGGATCGACCTCGTCAGAGTAGTCACGTGCGGGGACGTTACATCGCCAGTACGGACGACCCCCAGCTGTCCTACGGTCAACTTGGCCGCTCCGTCTTCTCGGATCCGCTACGGTTCGGCCTACGACCTATCGGGAGAGCGTCATCGCCACCTTCTGGGCAAGCGTCGGAGCCTCGATTCTTGTTGCCGTGGTGACCACACTGCTCCTCGAGTATCTGGCGAAGCCACGGCTCGAGGTCCGTAAGGACCGCATCCTCGAGGCTGATCGAAAGCGACGGGCGCTCCTGGACGATCTGCATCACTGCATGGGGGCCGCGTACGAGATCACGACGGTTCTCTGCCCGTCAGACGAGGCGGAGGATCATGAGCGGGCAACCGAGCTCGCGCAGGACATCGACGACCGGCTGCCTGAAGTATGGGAGCTGGACGTTCCGAAAGGTGTGCAAGACGCTTGGCTGAAAGCCACCGCCGAGATGGGCGTGATCGCGCGGGAGATTCAGCGCGACGGACCGAACGCCGAACGCTGTGAACAGCTAGAGGCGTATGCGGATATGGCGTACGCGTTCGAGGTGTTGCTGCGGGGTCGCCGTATCCGGTGGATTCGGCGCTGGTCGATGAAACGGGCAATACGTGAATGGGAAGCCACCACGCCCACCCCGTGACTCGACCGCGAGACGACCCCACGGTCGAAGGTCTCTAGCTGACCGGGACCCGGCGACCTTACGCTGCCGGGGTGAGCAAACTAGCGGTTGCCTTGCTTCCGGCCTCATCGCGGCGGGTGTCATCGCTGGTCTCTTCCTCGCGGGGATCGTGGCCATTGAGCTGGTGGACCACGAGCCCGGCCGCGACAACCGTTCGTTCCGGCCAGCCCCGGACTCAGACAAGGTGGTGACGGTATGGCCCGACATGGACATGCCCGGCATCACCGCACCGGATCCGACGTCACCGCACCGGATCCCCAGCCGGGGCATTGAACCGGCTCCACAGAATTAGGCTTCCAGTTCTAGAACATATGTTCGAAAGATGCTTACGCTTGGGTTCGTGGAGTACGACCAGCGCGGCTACCCGATCCGGGACGTCGAGCACCAGCGGATCCTGAACGAGCATTGGCCGCTCGTCGACAACAAGGGTGGACCCCACGCCCGCGGCATCCCCGACCAGCCGCAGCCGTTCAACGTGCGGGTGCGGGTCGTATGGGAGCACGACGGCGAGGAGTGGATCGACGGCACCTCCCGTCGCTGGACCCAAGCCGCAGTGTTCGTCGCGTTCGGCGACCCGCGCCACTCAACCGCCGGCGTGGGTCAAGCCGGAAGACGTGCAGCGCCGAACGACGTAGGACGACCCCCGGCCACTCGGGAGTTACCACACGCAACAACCGGGGGCCGCCATTCTGATACCGGCCGTAGGGTCCCTAGGTGTTACTCACCAACGTCCTGTGCTCAAAGACCAACCGGACATGCCCGACTCGCGGTGCCCGAGATGAGCGGTGGCATGTGGGTACACGGAGGTCACGGATGATCCTCTCGGGGATTGTCCGAGGCCCCGCCCGATGGCTTCTGGCTGGACTTTGTCGGGCGGGGCCCGCTTGATCCGCGCACTGTGGGTCGGGGCGTGCCCGTGCACGGGGCACGGGGGCACGGGCACGCCCGACAGCGGGTAGGACGACCCCCGGCTCCTAGCGGAATCAACCGAGGGCGCCGTAGTCTCACACCGGCCGCAGAGGGCCATGCGTTACTCAGCGGCGAGGTCTACTGGTGGCATGACCCGTCACCGCGACTTCGAGCTCTGGCGCGAGGTCACCGCCACCACCGTCGGCCTGACCGGCATCGTCGAGCTGTTCGCCAAACGCGTGCGACGAGCGGACCGCCTCGACCTGGCGAGGGAGATGATCGCGCACGCCGACGGGCTGGAAGCGCGGGCGGAGCGCCAGACCGACGAGGTGGCCGCGGCACGGCTGGAAGGCCAGGTCCAAGGATGGCGGGAAGCCGCCGCCCGGCTGCGGACCCGACGCACCTGACGACAGTGCGTTGGTGCCCGCAGCATGTCGTTAGAGTCTGTGGGTCGTGGAGATCATCGTGGAATCGCCCGACTCGGTCTGGGACATCGCCACCGCCATCGGCACGGTTGGCGCAGCCTGCCTTGGTTCGTTGTCTCTCGTGCTCGCGATCCTGATCTTCAGGCGCGATCGGGAGAACGCCGAGCGGGAGCAGGTGGATCGGGTCGGGGCCTGGGCGACAGTCACCTATCGGCGAAGGGGACCGGGGGACGACTCGCAACCGCCCGTCGAGGAAGGCGAGGTCACCGCGCACATCCGGAACGCGAGCGAGTTGCCAATCCGCATCAGGCATGTCGCGTACGACATCGACACGTCATGGATGATGCCTGACCCACAGCATCCGGGTCGTGCGCGGACGATGGTGCCCGGCACTGAGCCACATCGCACGTTCCAAGAGAATGTCGTCGTACCGCCGATGGAGACTGTTCCCCTTCCCTTCACGGTCAACATCGCGCACCTCGCTCCGCACGGCACCGACGAACTGGACTTCCTGAACGGCATACGCCCGCGTGTCCGCTGGCTCCTCGTTGTCGACAACGCCGGGCGGCGCTGGGACGTGCGTCCGGAGACAGGGGGCCGTGCCAAGCGGGTAGGACGCAGATGGCGACCGGAGGAGTTCATGCCGCGTGAATGGTAGGCAGAGCCCCGCGGGCGGCACCCTCGTCCTTCTCGGCAAACGCCCGCCTTCTGGACGAGAACCGAGCGGTCATGAGGGGCTTGGGCGAGGAGTCGGATACCGCACGTCTCCCGCACAGGTGGAGCACCGACTCCCCGTTGACGCGACCGGTACCCGACCTTCTCGGCGTGTAACGACCCCCAGCCAGAACAGGGATCCACCGGGGGTCGTCAATGTGCTACCGGTCGTGGGGCCGGAAGTGTTACTCAGCGGCGCCGCCCGAACCGCCACGCTGCGGTCGCGTCGCACCTGAGCGGCTGGACATGAAACAGCCCCCGGAGTCGCGGTTCTTGACCGGGGGCCGTTCAACTGTGCCTGCTACATCGGCCGCAGGGCTCTTGTCGTTACGGGCTCGTCGAATGGTCCCACGCGTTGGACAGTTAGCGGCGCCGGCCGAATCGCCAGGACAGGCCGCGGAGCAGCCGGAAGCTGCCACCGCCGCGACTGTTGAGTCGCAACCGGCTGTACCGTCAATAAGGAGACCCCCGGAGGGTGACCGCATGAGCCCCGGTCCGCTGACCCGCACACAGTGGGAGCGCAGGCTGCGGTGCCCGTGGCCCGTCGGCCACGACTGGCAGCGCGCACCAACCACGGCCGGGAACCCTCGCCGGGGGTCTCGACTGTCAAGCGGACTTGATAGTTCGTCAGCGGCGCCGTCCGAACCTCCACGACAGGCCGCGCATGAGCCGGAACGACCCACCGCCACGGGAGTTGAGCCGCAACCGGTGGCCGACCCGGCGTGACGCCGAGACACCGCCATTGGACACGTTGACGTCGGTGTCGCCTACCCGCTTCGTGCGGCGGAAGATGAGGCCCATCAGTCGCCGCCTCCCTGGTCGCCGACGTCCGGCCGATTCGCAGCCTCCGCGGCGACGCGCTGAACGATCCGCTCGAGAAGCCGCTCGGCACTGCCGCTCCTTGCCTTGGCAAACCCTTCGGTGACCTCTGCGACGATGTCGGCGAGGTCTAGCGCCACAACCGCCAGCTCGTCGCGGTCGAGGTCCGCCAGCAGCGTGTGCTGCTCGCGCCTCGCCTCGTCCCTTGTGTGTTTGTCGTCGATCCGGAGCGCGTGCCGGGCCAGCGCGGCGGCGACTAGGGCAAGTTCAAGCCTCGTCCGGTCGGTCATGACTCGCCTCCGTCGTCGGTCATCGCGATGGTCAGCCACACCGTAGCCTCGGCCAGCGCGGCGCGTAGCCGCTCGTCCGCCTCCCGCGCCCGGGACAGCGCATCCCGGGTCGCGGCCAGGTGGTCCTGCTCCGTCGGGTTCATGACGGTGCCTGAAGCTTCTCTGCGGCGACGCCGAGCAGGGTGTGCGCCTGGATGACCGACAGTAGGGTCTCGGGACCTTCGCCCATCTCTTCGACCTTCTGCAGCGTTTCGAGCGCGGCGGCGATCAGGTAGGACGCCTGGTCGTTGTCGCTCATGTCGGGGATAGCGGGGATGCGCTTGGGGGATGATGTGTTCACGATGCCTCCTCAGGAGAGGTGTCGAGGCCCCGCCCGCCGCGTGTTGTGTCCCGGCTGGCGGGGCCGCTGAATCGGTCGGCACACAGCGGATAACTGAGTCGACTCCGCTCGCCGCGCCCACGCTTAGAGACTGTGCGAGCAAGCCGTTTACGGCCTGCCTGCTCTTAATCAGTGGGTTCGGGGTTCGAGTCCCTGATGGCGCACAAACCCCAGATCAGCGGCATCGGACACTCTCAGCGATCCCTACGGGTGGCCCTTTACTGGTCCTTTTCGTTCCGGCGGCCTGTTCGATTCCGGCAGGCGGCTCCAACCATGACCGCAGTGCCCGGTATCACCGGGTCACAACGCGCCCTCCCTAATACGCCTGCTCGGCCATCAAGATGGCGCGTTGACATGTTGACAACGCCGAAGAATCACCCGGGGCGGCTACTTCGAGGTCCGGCCGAGCCCCGTGGTAGGCGGCCCTGGTCGCTCGACGGTATCGGGCGGCCGGTCCAGGGAGGGAAGTTTCCGTATGAAGCGAATCATCCTGGGCGGGGTGGCCGCGGCCGTCACGCTCACATTCGCGGCGGCGTCCGTGACGTCGCCGACCAGCGCCGCTCTGCTCGATGCCTCAAGTCCCGCTGGTGCGTGTCCGCAGGGCGGCGCCAGGCTCGCCGAGGGGGCCACCGCATCGGACCCCAACAGCATCTCCCAGGCTCAGGCCAAAGCCATGAACCGTGCTCTGCACGAACGGCTACAGGCGATGAGCCCGCGGGCGCACCATGCGGCGCTCGTCGGCGCCATCCCCGTGACGGTCAAGATCAACTGGCAGGTCATCACCAGGAACGACGGCACCGGCGGCGTCACCAACTCTCAGCTCCGGCGCCAACTCAAGGTCATGAACGACTCGTACTCCGGTCTGACCGGCGGCGCAGACACCCGCTTCTCGTTCATCACGAACCGGATCATCCGAACCGCCAACACCAACTGGTGGAACTGGAATCCCAACACCGATGACGCTCCCGCCAAAAACGCCCTGCACAAGGGCACCAAGCGAGTGCTGAACGTCTACATCGCCTCCCTCAGCGGTGGCCTGCTCGGCTACGCCACCTTTCCCGGAGGCCCGGTCACCCTGGACGGCGTCGTCATCCTCAACCAGAGCCTGCCCGGCGGCAACGCAGCCCCGTTCAACAAGGGCGACACACTGACGCATGAGGCAGGGCACTGGTTCGGCCTCTTCCACACCTTCCAGGGTGGCTGCTCCGCGCCCAACGACTTCGTCGCCGACACCCCACAGCAAGACGACGGCCCCAACATCTTCTCGTGCGACACGACGCTCGACACCTGCTCCGCACCAGGCCGAGACCCGATACACAACTTCATGAACTACGCCGCCGACCCATGCCTCAACCGATTCACCGCCGGCCAGGCCAGTCGGATGAGCGCGCAGTGGGACGCCTTCCGCGCCTGATGCTCGCTTGCCGCTAGCTCACTGCAGATCCCACTCGGACTTGCCTGAGACCGCATTCGACTCCGGCTACCTCACACGGCGACCCAACAATGCCCAGCCACACACTCGCCGCCAACGCGGCTAGGCACCACAACCCTTCGACGCTAACCCTCAGATGCCACGCGACTTCGCACGTGGCGGGAAGACGCACGTCCAAATCCACGCGGATCGCGGCACGAGCGGGCGGGTCGAGCACGGTCGAGACGATCCGCGGGCACATCGGTCGTCGAGCCGGTCGAGGCTAGTCTTGGGCGGCCTCCGCAGACTCACGAAAGATCGAGGACATGAACGGAAGCCCTTCCACCGAGACGATGACCGTCACTCCCGGTCCGCCGGTCGGCAAAGTCACGTTCCGCGCCGTGGTCGCCTCCCTGCTCGCCGTGATCGTCGTACTCCTGGGCGCGATCTGGTTCGAGATCTGGTCGACCAACAACCTCAGCAAGGATCTGCGGTGCGAGTCCCTCGAGTACGACCTCTACGGCGAGCGCCAGGAGTCGCTCAACGCAGCCGAACAGAGGGAGAACGACATCATCGGCTGCGGTCTTGACCTGCCGCTCAACGAGGACGACAGCGGCTTCTGACCGCGATCGGCAGGAAGTGGTGGTGAGTTAGGCCGCGCTGATCGGCAGCGCGGGACCGGCGGCATGGGCGTGCGGCCTAGCCCTGTCTTCTCTGTGCATCAGACCGACGTCATCTACTACGGCGGCAACCTCTTGGACTACGTCGCGCACGAGTTCAAGGTTCCGCCGCTTACCCGTCACCGGATCGCCGCCCTCACGTTCCCTTCTGGTCAGACCTCGCCGAGGGCGCTGAGAGTCGGGACCTCTAGGAGACCGGACAGTCTTCACATCGACACGGCCGAGCACGGATTGCGGCATGAGCGAGCATGGCCGGATGGCGAGGACGCGACGCAACCCGCAACCAAACTGGCGCGTCATGCGCCTCCTTGAGGAGGCTCTACGCCGGGAGTTCGAGACCCAGGGATTGACCGCGTCGAGTTCACCATCGCCTTCAGCGAGCCGTTCGACTTCTCGGTCTGGCTCGGAACGAATGACGACTCAGAACGCGATACCTTGTAGGGCGATCCAACGGTCGACGACCGGATCCGGAGCCTCGCCTCAGCTCATGGGGTTGCGCCGCTGTACGAGGGATTCACGGTCGAGTCCCAGCAGACCGTTTGATCGCGAGTATCAGGGCAGCTGGTTCTACCGACTGCGCTGATCGATCACACGCACAGCAGCAGAAGACCGCGCGCAATCGCATGCCTTCCGCAGCAGGGGAGTGTGCCTTGGGGTCGATGGCATGGGCAGCTTCCACACAGGGACCGGTCTGGGGGCTGCGCATGGGTCTCCCGTGCGGCTTACGATCGGTGTCTAGGGAATGCTCGGCTCGGTGGATCCGCTGGCGTGGCCCGACGATTGGGAGTGCATGACGTCTGTGACCTCCGAGAGTCTTCCGGCGTATCTGGCCCGTCAGTTCCCCGAGCTCGCCTCCGAGATTGATAGACGTAGACGGCCAGGATCACCAGCAGGGCGAGGATGAGGTAGTCCAGGAAGTCCGATGAACCGCCACGCGGGTGGTCCGACGCGTTGAGCAGATCCGACAAGGCCCGGCACCGACGGCGTGTCTGTCATGGGGCCGCATTGCGGGTCTTCATACCGTCCCGGACGAAGTTGCGTCAAACGCCCACGCCGGATCGCCCACAGTTCAGGCGAGTGGCGGCCCTGACCTCCCTCCTATGCCATGGCCGTCCTTGGCTGTCGACAACCGCCCGCGAGCCACACCCTGCATCCGACCAGGCCAGGGACCGAGTCGAGGCACGACGAGGATTGATCGGCAGCCGCCAACGTAAACAGTGGTTTCGGGCAGCCAGCGGTGCTGCTGGCCTGCCTCCTGCCGCCTATGTCTGCTTCATCTCCGCGCCGTGCACGGTGAGCGCCCAGATGATCAGGATGTCGACTGCGATCATGATGGCCGACCAGGCCGGATAGGCCGACAGGAACGCGATGTTGACGATCGCGCTGGCCATCGCGGCCAGGACGCCGACTATCCGGGCCCACATCCGGCCCGCGAACAAGGAAATACCGGCCAGCGCCAGGATGATGCCGCCGATCAGGTGCACCCATCCCCAGGCCGTGTAGTCGACCGACACGATCAGTTCGTCGCTCACCGCCACGAACTTCTGGTCGTCGAACAGCGCGACCAAACCCTGAATGGCGTGGAAGCAGCCGAGCAAGATCAACATGACCGCGGCGAACGAGATCCAGCCCACCCAGCCTGTCGGCTGTTCCAGACCCGAGGCTCGCGTCGCGGCTGGTCCTCCGTATTGGGACATCAGTCCTCCCTTACAGCACCCCACCTTGATCATGCACGCCGCACCCACCCGCGGCTTCACCCGCAGCGGATGACCTCGATCTGCCCGAGCTAGCGTCGACTCCTCGGCACCTACCAGCGGCGCTATGCGAAGAGGCTCACCGCTCGGGCGACGACGAGACCGACGATGACAAGAGACACCATCGCGTGCATGAGCATGGTCAACTTCGCCCACGGTGCCAACGGCATGACGTCAGTGGGGCTGAACCCCATGGCGTTCGTGAAGCCGAGATAGAAGTAGTCCACGAACATCGGCCGCCAGCCAGACGGCGCAAACTCAGGATCTGTCTGTTGGGGGAAGAGAAAATCGGGGTACCGACGCTCCGCCCGAGAGCGCGCCAGTGGCCCGCCGCTGTCAAACATCCAGTACAAGAGCCCAAAGACGACATTGTTGCCAGCCCACACCATGGCGCCGCTCGCGAGCAGGCTGCCGGCGTCCTCGGTGACTTCCTCTCCCCTTATCAGGTCGGAAGTCAGAACCACTGTCGACGCGATCGCAGCCAACACCAGCGAGAGGACGAGGACGATCCCTACCCGTCGAAGGAGCCTCGCATACCGCCCGATGCTCTGCGGACCAACCGCGACAAGCACCACGAGCAGCAGAACCTCGAGCGCAGGTACCAGCCATCCGACGCCTAGCGAAAGGCTGTGTGGAACGGAAAGGCGAAGCACGACGTTCGCCACGATGAAGATGACAATCGCGAGCGCTGGAGGCCAACGCGGCTCGATGGAGGACCAAGCGCCCACGTCGCCACCTGAATGATCGACGTCGCGCTCCGCGTTCCCGTCGGGGACGCCGCTCGCGTCGTCTCGCCGCGCCACGCGGTCACGGTATAACGTCGAACGACTCGCACGCCCCATCACACTGCGCGTAATCGGCACCGGGTGAGTCGCGATCGTCGGCAAAAGTCGACGGCGAGGTATGCAGAGTTCCAGGCTCTACCTCAGCGGAGATCAGCCTTCGCCGCGTCCGTGTACGCGGTCACACGCTTCCGCCAATCCTCGATCAGCTCATCACGCGTCTTCGTCGCCTCAGCTTCCGACGGAGCAGTACCAAGCATCCTTTGACCGGCCAGCCTGGCGAAGTAAGTGACGGGCTTGAGGTCGACCCAAAGGTCGCGTGCGGCCGAGTAGGCGATATCCCTGCCAACCAGCTCCACGGCGGCGAGGGCGCTCGATAGCTGTGGCGACCCAGCGACATGCTCACGGAGCGACGGAAAGACCTCAGGCTCGGCGCTTTCGCTCATCATCTCTGCTGCAGCACGAGCGGTAACCCGTGTCCATAACGCAGATTTGGTTACTTCGCGCTTGGGCAAAGAAGTCCAAATAGACAGTCTCTCGTCGCTCCCGCTGGCGCACCTTGGAGTCCCGCCTCCAGCGCACGCGATCGACCCACCAGGTCGAGCCCAGCCGTGATGAGGTCACCGGCCAGCACCCAAGCGGTGTTTGCCACATGGCCTCGGATCAGACTGCTGCTAGCCCACTCGGTCATAGAGACCAAGTCGCCATATCGCAGGAAGCCAGCAATACACAGCACATCGGCTGGCAGGACGGCAGTGCGATGTTCTCACGAATGGCTGACGCGAGCCTGGCGTCTGCAGCCCTCAGGCAGGATCGCCCTGCTCGTCGCACGGGATCGTGACAGACGGGTCCCCTGAGACCTGATGCTCGAACTGCTCCAGCGTCGTCTCCATCTCGGTCGGGCCGATGTACGTTCCATCCTGAGTGAACGGTCTGTCGAGGAAATGGATGACCAGGAGCGAGGCCACGACGAGCCCTGTGACCGCAAACATCATGCTGCCTTGGACCCACCATCGCTCGCGTCGGTCGGCGAACACGATGACATACAGCGCGGTGACGCCTGCGCCCAGGATCAGCATCAGCCACACGGGTTGCGGGATGTCCGAAGACGCCTCGGCGAGCCGGGCCCGACGGCCTTCCCGGCGTTCGGTCTGCTCATCGAGCCAGTGGCCCAGGGCGACCTCGGTTCGGGCGTCATCCACCGGGACCGTGTCGACCGTCGACTCGATACTGTCGATCCAGTCCTCGACCACCGGGCTCTCGCCGCCGTCGGCCATCCTCGGCCATTCATCCGCGACGACAGCCTGCGCATAGCAGACGAGGTCGCCGCGGAGCTCCTGCTGCTGCGCTTCGGGGAAGAGTCGCGTCGCGCGCAGCAGCTGTGTCACGGCGACGGCTTCCCGCGAGGCCCCTTCCTGCGCGCGGACGAAGCTCTCGAACACCAGGAACAGGACGAACGCGACGAGGACGGCAAGCGCGACGCCGACGACGCCGAAGATACCCGTTGGCGGCACCGGATCGACGATGAACCCCTTCGGCGCCCAGTATCGCCTCACCACCAACATCAGCACGACGGCGAGGAGCGACGTACCAACCAAGAGCGCAACTGCCCAGAGCGGGACCATTCGTGCTCCACTGATCGCGATCGACGGGTGCCGGACTCAGAGCCTAGTCGGGGCGGTCCCCTTGACACCGCGTTTTCACCCTGATGGCCGTGGTGAGGGTCAATCTCACCCCGCGGGGGTGAGCTGGGCGTGGCGCGTCCCGCGACTGATTTGCCCATGATGAAAGCGCCGCAAATGACGCCTTTTCCTGGTCGAGGTATGCCTACTCGTCCGGGTTGCGTTCATGCGCTGTGACGTCCAACGTCTTGCGGACGACGGGGTGACCGGTGACCTCCTCGAGGAACGGCTCGCGTTCAAGCGACAGGAGGGTGGTGGGCGTCTTCGCCACCACCGTCGCAGCCCGGGGAATGTGTCGAAGGAGCGCGATCTCCCCGAAGTAGTCACCGCTGCCGAGCGTGGCCACCGTCCGGCCGTCGCGGACTACCTCGACCTCGCCGTCCTCGATCACGTAGAAGTGATGGGCGGTTTCTCCCTCCCGCACGACGGCTGTACCGGGGGCCGCCGTCACCTCTGTCATGCGAGCGGCGAGCCCAACCATCTCGGGAGGGGGAAGCGAGGCGAACAAGTCCACCGAACGGAGGATCCGGAGCTCGCGCTCGGGAACCGGCATCGCGCGATCGTCGAGGCTATGGATCCGGCTCCTGAGGACGAGGATCGCCGCCGGCAACAGGAGCCCGGCTACAAGGATTCCTCCCCGTATCCCGAAGACGGCCACGAGGAGCGGTGCCACGGCGGACCCAGCGGCGACGCCCGCCTGATGCAGTCCTTCGAGCATGCCGAAAACCCGGGCCAGGATCGGGTCGGGAACCACGCGCTGGAGGAGGGTCCGCCCGGCCATGTCGGCCGGGGCATGGCCGGACCCCGCGACGACGAGGATCGCGTACGCCATCGTGGCGCCCACCGCGAGCGCGAGCGCCGATAACCCGAACCCGTAGACCAGCAGTCCCAACGCGAGCGCGGTGGCGAGGCGAAGGTTGCCCACCAGGCGCAACCCCCACAGCGCTCCGAGCAGTCCTCCAGCGCCGAGCGCCGACGCGAGGAAGCCGGCGGCCGAGGACGGCAGCTCGAAGAGATCCAGAGCGACGACGACCACCAGCACGTCCACGGTGCCGCGGACGAACGACTGGCCTACCAGGAGCCCGACCACCAGAAGCTGGTCGGGCTCCCGGGCGACGGAGCGGAACCCGGCGACGGCCTCATGGAGGGGGTGACCACCGATCCGCGCGTGCGGCGGATGTGGCTCGAGACGAACCACGAGTAGCGCCGACGTCAGGAGCAGTCCGGCGAACACGGCCAACGCGAGCGCCGCGCCTCCGAGGGCGAGCAGCACGCCCGATGCGACCGGGCCGAAGAACAGCATCGCGGCGGAGATCGACCCGGCCACCACGTTCGCGGCGACGAGCTGGTCGGGCGAGTGCGCGAGCTGCGGGAAGAGCGCCGATTGCACCGGACGCGTCAGCGTCATGCACCCCGTCGCGAGAGCGACCAATCCGTAGACGAGCGCGACCGGAGCGTCCGCATAGATCGCCCCCGCGGTCCCCGCTAGGGCCGCAGCCTGCACCGCATACCCGCCGAGGAGCGCCCGTTCCCGGCGGACCTCGTCGCCGATCACCGACGCCAACGGAGCGACGACGGCGGCCGGCACCTCCACGATCACCGCCACGAGGGCCGTCTCCTCGACGCCGCCCCGCTCGAAAGCGAAGACGAGGATGGACACCCGCAGCCCCCACCTCGCGATGTAGAACAGCAGGTAGGCGAACTCAACCCGTCGGAGCTCGTAGTTGGCGAAGACGGCCCGGATGGCGTCGACCGACCTAGACCGTCTTAGTCGCCGCACGCGGCGATGATCTCACAGCGGGGCAAGAACATCGTCAGATCCACGCGCCGTCGTCATCAGAACGTCAGTGGCACACCTGGGCTCAGGAGTGACCGGTCGTTCGGGGACGCCCGGCCAACGTCCGACCAATCTGTTCGCCGGGTGGTTGCGAAGAACCGGCAAGACCCATCAGGAGGGATTTGCCATGCGAAACTTCTCAAGGATCGCGCTCGCCGCTGCGGCTGCGGCGAGCCTCGCTGCAACATCCGCCATCGGATCGGCCGTGGCCGGATCGGCGCCGATGGCCAACGGCAGTGTTGCCGCGGCCCCTGGCAGCAGCCAGAACGGCGTCGCGCTCACGGCCAACGGCAGCTTCCTACGGTTCGACGACGATCGGCCATCGGCGGCCCGAGGACTCGGCCAGGCGCAAGGTCTCGACGGCGATCGACGGCTGGTCGGGATCGACTACCGGGTGCAAGACGGCAGGCTGTACGGCGTCGGCAACGCGGGCGGCGTCTATACGATCCGCCTCAGGGTGGGCGATGTGCGGGCGACCAAGGTGTCGCAGCTGACAGTCCCGCTCGACGGCTCGCAGTTCGGCGTCGACTTCAACCCGGCCGCCAACCGGCTACGGGTGATCAGCAACACGGGCCAGAACCTGCGTCACAACATCGACGATGCGACCGCTCCGCTGACGACCACGGTCGACGGAGTCCTCACGTACCCCGCGACGCCGACCACGCCGGCGATCACGGCCACGGGAGCGACGGCCGCGGCGTACACCAACAACGACCTCGACCCGGACACGGCGACGACGCTGTTCGACATCGACACGATGCTCGACCAGGTCGTCATCCAGTCGCCGGCCAACGCCGGCCTGGTGCAGCCGACCGGCAAGCTGGGAATGGACGTCGGTCCGGTGGCCGGGTTCGACATCTCCACGGCTACCCGCGTCGGAGGCACGACCAACAACGCGTTCGCGGTGCTCCAGTCGAGCGGCCGTTCGCGGCTGGCCGAGATCCGGCTGCTGTCCGGTGAGGCCCGCTGGCTCGGCAACTTCGGTGCCGGTCGCACCGTCGTCGACGTGGCGATGACGCTGCCCTAGGCAGACACGCGTCCACTCGGGCGCTGTCCGATGTCTTGGTGGAGGTCACCCGGCCCCACCAAGACATCGGCACGGGCAGGCGGGGTCAGTCCGGACCAGCCACCTTCGCGCGGATCTTCTCGAACTCCTCGCGGCTGAAGGCTCGCGATCCCCTGGTCGGTCCAGTTGGCGAGCACAACGTAGGTAGGCATAGTCCTCCTCAGTACACCCGCCCCAATGCGGTTACTCGACCACGATGTTCTTGACCTCCGCCATGTAGCGCCCGGCTGCGGCGGAGGCCTCGTCCGGAGTGCTCCCGCCTTGGCGGGCGTCCATGTACGCCGCGTACCAGTCCCACCAGTCGTGCGATGGAGCGACCATCTCGTACGCATGGTGCCGCTCGGCCGCCTCGTGGATCAGCTCTGCCAGTGCGCCGACGTCCATGTCAGTTCCTCCCAATTCTCGGCCGAGGGCCGGGTCGTGACCTCTTGCAGCAGCCGCCCGCGGCTGATGAGAGCGACGCTAGGCAGGCCGGGCGCGTACTGGCACGAGCCGAAGGTCCCGACCCTCGCACTCCGTCGTCGAGCTAGGCATCCTCCGGAGTCGGGAAGATCGACTCGGTGTCGCCGGTGCGCTTGTCCAGCAGGCGATCGGCATGTCGGAGCAGCAGGACGAGTGAGAGCAGGCCCACCGCTCCACCGATGCCGGCGGCGACACCGAGCACCGCGTCCAAGATCACGCTGATGGCGATGGCGATCGTGCTTCCGGCGATCACGCTGTTGATCACCGCGACGACACTAGCGAAGCTGAAGAACTGCTTGCGACCCTCAGCCGGCACCGCGGCGTTGGCGAACACGCCGCGCCCGTCGTCGTGACCCGACAGCAGGAACAGTCTCGCCTCGTCGCCGGCGATCTCCTGGTAGTAGTGGCGAATGCGATTGATCGCCACGCCGTACCGGTAGTCCTCCGCACCGCACTCGACCACGCGGACGAACGTGAAGACGCCGAGCAGGTAGAGCGTGGGCAGCACGGTGAGTGCGAATACGTCGAAGGTCTGATCAGTCTGCGAGCCCTGCCCGAGGAAGCCGAGGGCGACCAGGGTGCTCGAGACCGAGAGGATGAAGAGCGAGGTACGGGACGCGCTCTCACTCGCCGTCTGCGCCCTGGCTCCCTGGAGGGTGAAGTGCTCGGTCGTGAGAGCGGTGAGGAGCGCCTGACGATCCGGTGCGTCACCCATCGCGCCAACCTATCTCGGAGGCCCGACGACGCCTGACTGTGCCAAACGCTCCGGCATGACCTACCATGAAGAGATCGAACATACGTTCGACGAATCAGGGAGGCTGATGGCAGATCGAGAACGGCAGTACGCACCACTCGGCTGGTGCGGCAAGTGCATGACCAGCGCCCACAACTCCGACAAGCGTCCCATCGCCGTCGCGATGGTCGACGGCACCGGCCTCTGCGTCGACTGCCTCCGGCATGAGCGCAACGCGCAGAACTTCGGCAGCTACGGCCGATCGGCCAGCGCGGGCTCAGCCCAGCGCGATCCAGGCGAGCACCAGCACGACAACCAGCCCGACTAGCGCACCGCCCACCACGGCCGGACGCTTCCATCCGGGCTTGGCCGCATCCTGTTCAGCGCGATCGACGAAGGCCTGGAACATCTGCGTGTTTGCGGCGGGATCAAGATCGTCCTTCTCGGGCATGGACGAGAGGCTACACCGGTCGGATACGCCGAGTGTCAAGCATGCGCACGGTGGTGGTGCATCAGGTGGCGAAGCCGTACCGGGTCGGCCCGGCCGCCGACGAAGAAGACGACCACGGCGAGTCCACAGAGCGCGAGGGCGGTATCGACGAGGAAGGCGATACGGATGCCTTCCGGCAGACTCGACGCCGTGACCACCAGCGCCGTGTTCAGGCCGAGGCCGACCGCACCGCCGCCGATCTGGAACATGTAGATGATCGCGCCGCCCAGACTGGCGCGAGACTCGTCGAGCGCGGTGATCGCGACGGTCGTGATCGACGAGTAGAACAGCCCGATCCCGCTGCCCAGCACGATCATGCCGATGACAAGTCCTTGATAGGCATCGATGGTGTCGACCCACGACAGCAGGAACATCCCGGCAGCGAGGCAGACAGCGCCCAGCGAGATGATCAGCTTCGGTCCCATGCGCGAGTAGAGCGGCCCCGCCACGAAGGAAGCCAGGGCGAACATCCCCATCATCGGCAGCAGTCCCACACCGGCCTCGACGGGAGAGAAGTCGAGCTCCTTCGTCATGAACTGCGGCAGGTAGAGCAGCGCGGCGAAGAAGATCGCCGACATCAAGAGCGTCGCCAAGCCGGCCGCGAAGAAGACCCGGTTCTCGATCACATCCCTGGGTATGAGCGCGTGTTCGCCGGCACCTCGCTCGATGGCGCCGAAGACGACGAGACCGATGGCGGCGACGGCGAACAGCCCGAGGATGAGCGGGTCGGTCCATCCCTCGTCGACGCCGAGATCGAGTGCCAGCAACAGGGCCAGTAGCGCGATCGACAGTGTGGCAATGCCGCCGTAGTCGAGACGTCGCTCGGCGCCCTCGATCTTCTCGGCGGGTACCACTCGCCAGGTGACGACCGCGGCGAGGGCGGCGATCGGCAGGTTGAGGAAGAAGATCCAACGCCAGCTCGCGAGGTCAGTCAGGGCGCCGCCAAGCAGCGGCCCGACGGCGTTGCCGAAGCCCGCCATCCCGAGGATCAGTCCTCCCGCGATCCCGGCTCGGCTACGTGGCACGATCGCGAACGTCATGCCGAGGATGGCCGGCCACATCATCGCCCCGCCGATACCCATGACCGCACGCGAGGCGAGCAGCAACCAGACATCGTCGGCCAGACCAGCGAGAACCGAGAACACGGCGAAGATGGCCGATCCGATGAAGAAGATGCGCCGTCGGCCGAACATGTCCGCCAGGCGTCCACCCGAGACGATCAAGATGCCGAACACCAGCGCATAGCCGTTGATCACCCACTGCGAGGTGGTGACGTCCGCATCGAGATCCTGCTCGATAGCTGGCAGAGCGATCGACAGCGCGGTGAAGTCGTTGGCGATCACGAGCACCGCGAGGCCCATGGCGACCAGGCCCAAACCTTCGGATCTGGTGATCGGATCCTCTACCTGCGCCATCGGACTGTCTTCCCCTCACCCGAATGCCAACCTATGCCAGGCCGCGGCAGCCGATTAAGGACCTCCGACCCTGTACAGATCGATCAAGTGTGACGTCAAGCATCCGACGCCGACCGAAGAAGAGTGCACTGAAGGTCATGACGTCGCCCAGCGCGGGGGTCACACTGTCAGTGTCGGCGCTTCACAAGGAGGACGTATGTGCATTCCCGAGACTGTCGAAGCCGTTCGTGCTCAGGTCGGCAAGGACGTCAAGCCCCGCATCGGCCGCCGGGCCTTGATGGTCGGCGGGGTCGCCGCGGCCACGACCGGAGGGCTGGCGGCGCCAGCTCACGGAGCTCATCGATCGAAGCGTCGCTTCCAGGACCTGACCCACGTCCTCACTGAGTCCTTCCCGGTCTTCACCTTCGATCCACCGGCCCGCGAGACACTGACGACGATCCCTGACGGTGGCTTCTACGCGCAGCAGTGGACTCTCGCCGAGCACTCGGGCACGCACATGGACGTGCCCGGACACTTCATCGAAGGCGGCCGGCTGTCACCCCAGATCACGCCCCAGGAGCTGATCGTCCCTCTCGTGGTGATCGATATCTCCAAACGTGCGGCGCGCAACCCCGACGCGGTGGTGACGGTCGACGACCTGGTCCGGTTCGAGCGGCGCCACGGCCGGATCCCGAAGGGCGCGTTGGTGTGCATGAACTCGGGCTGGGCGGCCAAGGTGACCGACCCACTCGCGTACAAAGGTGGACCGGCCTTTCCCGACTACCACTTCCCGGGCTTCTCGCCGGAGGCCGCCATGGCACTCGCCGACCACCGGAACATCACCGGCCTCGGGGTCGACACCCTGAGTCTCGATCCGGGCAACTCGACGACGTTCACCGTCCACCTCGACTTCCTCGCCACCGACCGGTACGGCCTGGAGAACCTCAACAACCTGGACAGGATCCCGGCGCGTGGAGCGACCGCGTACGTTGGCGTGATCCCACTGGAGGAGGGCTCGGGCGGCCCGACCCGCGTCATCGCGACCTGGTAGCGACGCGCTGCGGCAAATAGGTCCAATCCGTACGCAATAAGACATCGCTCATCTCGCATCGCGGCTTGCCACTCCATGCACCGCTCGGGAATTGCCGCTATGACACGCCGAATTAATGGTCCGCAATTGTCGTCATCGCCGGTGTTAGCTTGATTTTCCCGCGCTCGCCTGTCATGTGGGAGGGGGCAGCGTGCCACGTCCGGTCGATCACAGCACTACCTACGTTCCAGGGCTCGACGGTATTCGCGCCCTGGCCGTTATCGCTGTGCTCGGATATCACTTCGCCATTCCACAAATGAGTGGCGGTTTGCTGGGCGTCAGCATCTTCTTCACCCTGAGCGGATTCCTGATCACCAGCATTCTGGTCTCGACGTGGGAACGCACCGGCGGGCTCGAACTACGCCGGTTCTGGCTTCACCGCGCACGGCGGTTGCTACCCGCCCTCGTCGTCGTTCTCGTGGTGGTGCTCGCGGTCACCGCAATCACCGACGCCGCGGCGTTGCCGACGCGCTGGGGCGAGACCGTCAGTGCGATCTTCTACGTCAACAACTGGGCCACGATCGCCGCCGACGGCTCCTACTTCGACTACTTCGCCGGACCGCAGCCGCTGGAGCACCTGTGGTCGTTGTCGATCGAGGAGCAGTTCTACCTGATCTGGCCGCTGCTCCTGCTGTTGCTGCTGAGCCGGCTGGCGGGACGGCTCGCCGACGTCGCGAAGGTCACCGGCGTGCTGGCCGTCGCGTCGTTCGTCCTGATGGCGATCCTGGCCCATCCCGGCCTGGACAACACCCGCGCCTACGAAGGCACCGACACCCGGGTCGGTGAGCTCCTCGTGGGTGCGGCTCTGGCCCTGGTCTATCGCCCGGCGCGGATCCGTGAGCTGCCGCCGACCGGAGTACGGATCGCCGTCGACGGCGTCGGACTCGCCGCGCTCGGCGTCATGCTGTGGATGGTCGTCTCGACGTCGTTCTACTCCCTGTCGCTCTATCGCGGCGGCTTCCTGCTGCTGGCGCTCGCGACCGCCCTCGTCGTCGCCGTCGTGTCCTACCCGGGGTCGCTGCTCGGCTCGGCCCTCGGCATCGGGCCACTGCGCTGGATCGGCGAGCGGTCCTACGGGATCTACCTCTGGCACATGCCGGTGGTCGCGTTCACGCCGCCGAGCTTGCTCGACGGGGTCTCGGTGCCGCTGGTCGTGTTGCAGGTGGCGCTGACGCTGGCGCTCGCGGCTCTCTCATGGCGGCTACTCGAGAATCCGATCCGGCAGCGCGGATTCGTCGAGGCCTTCCGGCGGCCGATCGCGAGTCCGAGCCCCATCCATGCCGCACCGACACTCGCCCGGGGAACCCTCGCATTCAGCGCCGCGGCGGTCGTCACCCTGACCTCCTGCAGCTTCATCGTGGGGTCCGACGAGGAGGTGGCGTCGGGCACCACGGTAAGCCCCGACGATCCGCCGCTGCCGCCGAAGGTCGAGCGCAGCGACGAGGAGCAGTCTGAGCAGGATTCGCCACCCGGCTCGAACCGCTGGGAGACCTCCTGCCAGTCCGTCGTCCACGTCGGAGACTCCACGTCGATCGGCCTGATGGACCCGGAGTACGGACTCCGCCGCAGCGAGCGCATCGACGCGCAGTACAGAAAGGTCGGGGTCGAGAACGTCGACACCGACATCCTCGGGGCACGATCGATCGTCGAGCGCTACAAGGACCAGCCCAACGCCGCCGAGGCCACCGCGAGTCGGATGGACGAGGGCTACGAGGGCTGCTGGGTTTTCGCCATGGGCACCAACGAGGTCGCGAACCAGGCCGTCGGCGGCGTCGTCGACCTGCCCGAGCGCATCGACATGCTGATGGACGAGATCGACGGCCAACCGGCCATGTGGCTCACGGTCAAGTCCCGCCTCGCCTCGGGCCCCTGGGCGAACGACGAGATGGCGAAGTGGAACGACGCCCTACGCGATGCCTGCGAGCGGTATCCCAACCTCCGGGTCTACGACTGGGCGTCCGAAGTGCATGACGGGTGGTACATCCCGGACGGCATCCACTTCACGACCCCCGGATACGTCGAGCGGGCCCAGCGCACGGCCCGAGCGCTCGCCGTCGCCTATCCCTCCGAAGGAGAGCCGTCGGAGGACTGCTTCGTCACCCCGGCGTAGCGGGTCGACGGCCACGCCAAGCGGCTCGATTCCGATATCTTGCAGCTGAACCACCGCCGAGGGAGCAGACGATGGCGCGACGACCGTTCGGGGTGACACTTCTCGTCGTCCTCATCGTGATCAACGGCATCCTCGCCGTCGCCGGCGGACTCTTCCTGGCGATCCAGCACGACGACAGGGACGTCATCCGCGAGACCCGGGTGTCCAGCGACAACCTGCTCCTCTACGGGATCGCGCTCGTCATCGTCGGGGCGATCTACCTCTTGATCGCACGAGGACTCGCCTCCGGTGGCGGCTTCTCGCGATTCCTCGTCGGCGCGTTCGCCTTGTTCAATCTCATCGCCGGGATCTGGGCGGCCGTGGAGCGGGACGGAGCCGTCCAGACCCAAGGCATCGTGAACGCGGTCATCGCCGGACTCATCCTGCTGCTGCTGTACTCACCCCGGGCGAACGAGTTCTTCCGGACCAACTGAGCCGCGCCCGCCGTCGATCCGACGTTTCGACGAGCGCGACCTCGCCCGGCGCCGGGTCGGGTGTCAGCCGAGGATCTTCGCCTTCTGCGCGGCGAACTCCTCCTCGGTGAGGACGCCCTGGTTCTTCAGCTCGGCCAGATCCTTGAGCTGCTGGACGACGTCACCGCCGCCAGACTGTGGCGGCGGCGCTTCCGCATACTGCGGCGGCGGCGCCTGCTGCTGATAGGCGGCCTGCCGCTCGGCAACGATCTGTGCGTCGCGGTCAGCGAACCGCTCCGCCTGCCGCCGCTGCACCCGGCCGCTCACCGCCGTCGCCGTGCCGGCCACGACGGCGGTACGCGCGACCCCTCGCAATAGTCCAGGCATCGTGGTCCTCCTCAGGTGGTCGCTTCGAGGTCGTCCAGGGTCGCCATCAGGTCGCCCGCGGGGATACGTGCGCTGGCGACGAGCTCCCCACCGTTCTTGCGCGCGGCCGCGACGAACGGGACGGCCCAGGTGTTCTCGTAGACGATCATCGCGGCGACCGTGTTGGGCTCCAACGCCGCGGACGCCTCCTCGACGTCGTCGTCACCCAGCAGGCCCGACCGGGCTCCGGCGAAGTACGAGAACCCGGCGACGCCTGACTCGTCCTCGGTCATCTCGAGCACCTCGACGACGCCGTCCTGGTCCTTGCTGATCACCATCAGGTCGTAAAGCCGGACGATGCCGGCCTCGACGAGGTCCACCAGTGCCTGCGCCGCCTCACCGGTCATCCGGTCGCGGGGGAACTCGAGAAGGACGAAGTCGATCGGCCCATGGACGTCGGTGGTTGTGGTCATGTCGCTCCCTCGGCGGTGTCGTTCATGCCGATGTGACCGATCCATGAGGGCCACAGATCGGCTCGACTCCACGATGCGCCGATCCGACGTGCGCGGCATCATCCTCGCCGGGTGACCTGGCCCCGCGAAAGCCGGCGGCGGACGACGGGTGGTCGGTCGGCCGTTCGGACATCTACCTTTGGCTCAGGCGGAGTGCCCGCTCCCACCAGGTCCAAGGTTCCTCGAAGTCGGGATGCTCAGAGGGTCCGATTTGTACGCCGTGCCGGGCATGGTTGTCCCCGGCCGAACGCTCTGGGTTCGTCGAGCGTCGCCAGCCCCGTCACGAAAGGAGCGCGGCCGCGAAGTGCTGGCCTCGGTCGATTGCACCGGTCCGCGGGTGCTTCCCGGCGAGGTGGCGAGGCTGAGGTGTGGCCTCGGTGACAAGGCTCGGGCGTACGACACGGTGACCGTCCGGGACTTGCTCTGACCCAAGGTGTCAGGCGGCTCGTAGCCTGAGGCCGTGCGTCCGATCGTCGTGATGGGCATCTCCGGCTCCGGCAAGTCGACTGTCGGAGCCGCGCTGGCCCGGCGGCTCGAGATCCCGTACGCCGACGCCGACGACTTCCACAGCCGGGCCAACGTCGCGAAGATGTCCGCCGGCCACCCGCTGACCGATGCCGATCGTGACCCGTGGCTGCGCGCCATCGCCGACTGGCTTGCCGAGCATGCCGGCACCGGCTGCGTCGTCAGCTGCTCTGCTCTGCGACGCCGCTATCGCGACCTCCTCCGCACCGGTACGCCGGGCGTCGTCTTCGTGCACCTCGACGGCGACCCGGACGTCGCCCAGCGGCGGGTCGCCGGGCGGCCGTCGCACTTCATGCCGGCCGACCTGGTCGCGTCACAGGTCGCCACGCTCGAGCCGCTCGGGGCGGACGAGCACGGCATCGTGGTCGACTTCGACACTCCCCTCGATGCACTCGTCGCGTCGCTCGCGGACCGGGTACGGGCCTGAGCCGCGGGCCTACTCGGCCTGCCTGGCGTCGTCGAGGATCGCGAGTCCGGCATCGTCGTCCGGCCTCCGCCCGGCCCGCCTCGTGGTTCCGGTGTCGAACGCTCCGAGGCCGAGCACCTTGCGCACCTTGTCGATCACCTGGTCGGTGAACAGCCCGGCCAGGCCACCGAGTGCGGCCGCGACGACCAGGGCACTCTCCGATCCGCTCTCGATCGAGCCGAGGTTGAAGAAGCCGGCGACGACGAGCATGTAGAGCAAGATCCCGAGGCCCGCGGCCGACACCGGCCGGGTGAGATACCACCAGAAGTACGCCTTCTCCAGCGTGCCGTGTCCGGCGCGGGCGGCGAAGACCAGGGTCATCACGGTCACGCTGCCGAGCAGCGCCATGAGTGCGACCATCACCACCAGGGTCGACGCCGCCGACAGGGTGAACTCGGCTCCGAAGAAGTGGCTGGTGACGTCGCCCGACTCGTTGGCGGTCCAGGCCATCGACCAGACCCACGGGGCGACGGCCACGAGCAGCGCACCGAACCCGATCAGACAGCTACCGACGAGCTTGCGCTGGCCCGGGGTCATCGGATCGTTGACGATCAAGGTGTCGGTCATGGCGCCTCCTGGGCCTCAGGAGTCCCTTGTACCACGGTGAACAGCCAGGTAGCAGTGCCGATCACACACCTGACCGACTCGCTGTCGATCCCCGAGGCCGTGGGGAGCAGCCTGTGCGAAGTCGGCGCCCACAAACGCCCCTTGGCGATTGCACTCCTTCTCGAAGGTCGGCCAGGCGACGCACCTGCCACTACCGAGCCACGTCGACGGCTGCAGAGGAACTCGACGATCCGCTGAATCAAGCCAACGCGCATCAAGGTCTGCTGCGGTGCCACGCCGCTCGACGCGATAGCCGGGCGGGCGCGTTCGCACGGGCAGCAGGCGTTGACGATCTACACTCGGCTTCGTGTTCCGAATGTCGACGACGTTGCGACGTATCTTGCGGAGCTCTGAACGCCTCCTCCCATCGAGGGAGCGGCTGGCGAACCCGCAGTGCCTGATCTGAAGACGGCAACCGCGCTGGTTTGCGCGTGCGAGCTCATCACAGTCTGTGATCGACCCGCAGCGATCAGTACCGGCAAAAGGTGCTCAAAGCCCTTTCCGTAGCGCGCAGTGGCGGTGCCTTAACCAAGGGTGCAACACTGCAAAACGAACGCGGAAAACTCGGGTCGCGTGAGTACGAAGTGACAGCCACCCACCGCGTGGCACGTCTACCGCACCGTGGCACGCCTATCCCACAGAGGGCCCTGAGATGACTCGCCACCACCTCCACCCTATGACGCTAGAGATTCAAACCGCCGACGTGCTCGCCTTCGAAGGCGGCCAAGGAGACGGCAGCGCCTGGGACCGCCACGACGGCAGCGCCTGGGACCGCCACGACGGCAGCGCCTGGGACCGCCACGACGGCAGCGCCTGGGACCGCCACGACGGCAGCGCCTGGGAC
>Ga0075421_100000876_pt1 | contig 33585 bp, 20 predicted proteins | sample SoiMetdeltSBSDD5_FD_75292 | JGI IMG/M metagenome (GOLD analysis project Ga0075421, IMG submission 75292) | Bulk soil microbial communities from a Populus tree surrounding site in Tennessee, USA - Soil MetaG P. deltoides SBSDD5 | ecosystem: Environmental > Terrestrial > Soil > Tree plantation... | reverse complement strand
GCTCCGGCGGCTTCACGGGGGACCGCAGCGCGCGCCGCACTGGGCGAAACGTATGGTCGGGGACGCATTACCGATACGCTTCCTTGGGCCTATCACCGACCGCGAGTTCGGATCCGTCACGCTTCTTGCGCCACATGCGGCTGCGATCCCAGCGAGCTCTGTGCCGCATGTGTCACACACGACCGTCAAGATGTCGCTCGACGGTGCATCTTCAGGTTGCACCTACATTGGCATCAGCGGCTACGACTACAAAGGCTGGCGCGGACGATTCTATCCCGACGAGGTCCCCGCACGCCGGTGGCTGGAGCACGCGAGCCGACGGTTCAACAGCATCGAGCTGAACGGCACGTTCTATAGCCTGAAGTCGCCAGCCGTATTCGAACGGTGGGTGACGGAAGTGCCCGACCGCGATTTCGTATTCGCGGTGAAGGGCGGCCGCTTCATCACGCACAACCTGAAGCTGCGGAACGCCGAGGCGTCACTCGGCAACTTCTTCGCGAGTGGCGTGTTGGCGTTAGGCAGGAAGACGGGCCCATTTCTCTGGCAGCTGCCGGCCACGTACCGGTTCGATGCCGACCGACTCGCTGGGTTCATGCGTTTGTTGCCGCGCTCGGCCGGCGCTGCGGAGGCGGTAGCTCAGCGGCATGATCACCGGCTTCGGCGTGGTGCTCTCGTGGCGGCCGTCGCGGACGTGCGGTATCGCCACGCGTTCGAGGTTCGCCACCCGAGCTACTTCCATCGGGAGTTCTTCGACCTGCTCCGCGCGCACGGCATGGCGTTCGTCATCGCTGACACGGCGGGGAAGTTCCCCTACGCCGAAGAGGTCACAGCGGATTTCGTGTACGTGCGACTCCACGGGTCGGAGGAGCTCTACGCGAGCGGCTACACGGACGCCGAGCTGGATTCGTGGGCGGCGAAGGTGCGGTCCTGGCGCAGCGCGCGTGGCGAAGCACGAGACGTGTACGTCTACTTCGACAACGACGCGAAGGTGCACGCGCCATTCGATGCGGAGCGCTTGGCGGCTCGAGTGTCAAGGGGGCAGAGTCGTTGAGGATGTGGATTTCACCGACTCTGACCCCTTGAAACTGCGTTAGGCTGTCAGGACAACCTTCTCGCAGTTGTCTTCCTTCTTCACGAACATCTCGTAGCCGCGTGGTGCCTCCGAGAGCGGAAGCCGGTGGGTGATCACGAAGCTCGGATCGATGTCACCGCGCTCGATGTGCTCGAGAAGCCGCTTCATGTAGCGCTGCACGTGGCACTGCCCCGTGCGAATGGTGAGGCCCCGATTCATCATGGAACCCGCGGGGAACTTGTCGATGAAACCGCCATAGACGCCTATCACCGACACGACACCGCCGTTCCGGCACGACACGATCGCCTCGCGGAGCGCGATCGGTCGGTCGCTCTCGAGCTTCGCCGCCTGTTTCACGCGATCGTACACGTACATCGGTCCGTGCCCGTGCGCTTCCATGCCGACGGCGTCAATGCACGCATCCGGCCCGCGGCCGCCCGTCATCTCCTTCAGCGTCTCGGAAACGCTGTCGACCTCTTCATAGTTGAGGATGTCGGTCGCGCCCGCCTTGTCGCGCGCCGCGTCGAGTCGATACGGGAATCGGTCGATCGCGATCACTCGGTCCGCACCGAGCAAGATCGCGCTCGCGATTGCGAATTGGCCGACCGGCCCTGCGCCCCAGACCGCGATCACCTGCCCACGCTGGATCCCGCACATCTCCGCGCCCATGTACCCGGTTGGGAAGATGTCGGAAAGAAAGAGCACCTGCTCATCGGAAAGGCCGTTCTCGATCTTCAGCGGGCCGACGTCCGCGAACGGCACGCGCGCGTACTGTGCTTGCCCGCCCGCGAAGCCACCGAGCATGTGAGAGTACCCAAAGATGCCGGCGGGCGAGTGGCCCCACGCCTTCTCCGCCATCCACGCGTTCGGGTTCGAGTTCTCACAGAGCGAATACGCCTCCGCCTGACATGCTGCGCAGATTCCGCACGCAATAGGGAAGGGCACGACGACCCGGTCACCGACCTTCAGATTCTTGACTGCTGGCCCGACCTCGACGACCTCGCCCATGAACTCGTGGCCAAGGATATCGCCCTTCTCCATGGTTGGGACGAATCCGTTGTAGAGGTGGAGGTCTGACCCGCAGATGGCGGTCGACGTGATCCGAACGATCGCGTCACGCTTGTTGAGGATCTTGGGATCCGGAACATCGCGGACCTCGATCGATTTGATCCCCGTCCAGCAGGTCGCTTTCATCGCTCCACCTCCTGCTCCAGATCCGCATCAGGCTGCGCCGGATGCGGGCCCGGCCGCACCGTCGCATCGGACAACATGACTTCACCAAGCTCCATCACTTGCTTGAACCGTCGCAGGTCGTCGGGGATCTGCTTGGTCGGCTCCTCGAGGAAGAGCTTCGAGATCGCCGCACCCAGGACGCCGGCGGGAGGATCGTAGCGGAGCGTGACGCTGACTTCGGTTCCCCGGCCACCCGGCGCCGGTCGGAAGCGAACCGTGCCTTCGTTGCGCACCTGGGCGTCCTCATCCGACCGCCAGCCGATGAGCTCGTTAGGCCGGTCCTGCGTGATGACAGCGTCCCACTCGACCCGTTTACCAGCCGGTGCTCTCGCCACCCAATGGGATCGCCGGTCGTCGAGCACCTGCACCGACTCCAGGTGCTGCATGAACTGCGGTAGATTGTCGAGCTGCCGCCAGAATCGATACACCTCCTCCGGGGGCCGGTTGATCGTGAGGTTGGCCGTGACCTCCGACTTCGAGCGACGGCGGCCTTCGGCCCGGGAACTCTCGCCATTGCCCTCGGACCGCTGTTCGAGCTGCTGCCCGCAGAGCACGTCGAGCGCAGTCACGCCAAGCACGGCCGCTGTCGCCACGACCGTACGGTTGCGCTGCATCGAGTTGCCACTGAGCACCGTACCGAGTAGCGCCAAGTCCATGATGTCGCCGGCAACGCGGCCCCAGAGCCACCCCGGGCGATGATGTGGCTGCGAAAGAATGCCAATGCCGGCCGCGATCTCCCGCATGCCAACCGTGCGCATGATCGCCGCGCTTCGGCTGTCGTCCGTCACGCCAATGAGCCGAGCCATCCCGCGCGGGGCGGCAATCTGAGCGAGCCCAAGGCCGATACTGAACCACCCGAGCCCATTCGCGAGGCTGTCGCCGGTTCCCCCCGCTTCGCGGCTACTCTCCACTTGATCGCGCGCGCGCGGCCGATCCGACGCGCGCGGACCGCTGCGCGACGCCCGATCGGTCTGGCCACGAGTGTCCTGGTCCAATGTGCGAGATGTCGTCCCCATTGTGTCCTCCTCTGTCGCCTCGGTGCGGCTCGAGGCAGCGCGAGGCCGAGCTCGCGAACGCTTCGAGAGCGTCTGCCGGCCGGTGCGAGTGCCCAGCCGGGGCGGGCTAGGGCTCGTCGACGTGGTCCGGTCGCATGCGCAGACGCGGAGTGGTGGGCTGCGCACACGTCGTGCCGAGGTCCGTGTTGCACGCCAGCGTTCGACGCCGTGGGCACAATTCGCTTGGCGTCGCATCGTTAGGCTCTCGGTCCCGCGGCGGTGCGGCCCTTGCGCACCCGGCTCGACCGTGAGTCATTGTATGACTGTGAGTCACACTCGTGTCGAGCGCTGGAAGTCGCGCACGTATCGCGCCGATGGCGGGCGCGACGAGAGGCACGCCAGCCCCGGAGCGCCGTGGCGCTGAACGGGCGGCAGCGCGCCGGTATCGCCGCGGTCGTCGCGGTCGGCGTGGCGGCCGGGCTCGGCGTCTTCACGTTCGGGTACGCGCGCGGTGCGTCGTACCTCACGAACGATCCTGCCGCATGCGCGAACTGCCACATCATGTCCGAGCACTTCGCGGCGTGGCAACGCGCGAGTCACCGCGCAGCCGCGACGTGCAACGACTGCCACACACCCCACACGCTGATCGGCAAATACCTGACGAAGGCGCGGAACGGGTTCTGGCATTCGTTCTACTTCACCACAGGTACCTATCCCGATCCGCTTCGGATCACGGAACGGAATCGTGGCGTCACGGAATCGGCGTGCCGGTACTGTCACGCGGACATCGTGGCCGAGATCGACCACCGGCCCGCGCGGCACGACGCTCGAGACGCGACGCTCTCGTGCATTCGTTGCCACACCTACGTCGGACACTGGGTTCGCTGATACGGAGGCTACCATGGCCGAACCGCCCGCCATCATACCGTCCGATTCCCAACCGCCCCCAGCGCGGCGCCGATTGTCCGCGCGGATGCTCGCTGCGGTCGCGGCGTTCGCCGTCGTGACGACCGTCGCGGTGGCCGCACTGCTCACGAACATCGTCGAGCGCCGACAGGAAGCGCGGAACCCGTTCTATCGCGTCGTCGCGCTCGAGGATACGACGACGGACCCGGCAGTCTGGGGGAAGAACTTCCCGCAGCAGTACGACGCGTACCGCCGCACGGTCGATCAGGTTCGCACCCGATACGGCGGCAGTGAGGGGCTCCCGCACCCGCCCACCGCGGCGGATCCACGGTCGGTCGTCGCACAATCCCGTCTGGAGGAAGATCCACGTCTGCGGGAATTCTGGGCCGGCTACGCGTTCAGCAAGGACTTTCGCGAGGAGCGCGGCCACGCGTACATGCTGTCGGACCAGGAATTCACGGAGCGACAGCAGGCGACGCAGCAGCCAGGGACCTGCCTCAACTGCCACGCGTCGATGTATGCCACCTACCTCCGCCTCGGTAACGGCGACCTCACTCGGGGGTTCGAGGCGGTGAACCAGATGACGTATCAGGTGGCGCGAACCAACGTCCGGCACCCCGTGTCGTGCGTGGACTGTCACGATCCAGCGACCATGCAGTTGCGCGTCACGCGACCTGCTTTCATGGAGGGTATTCGTGCGCTCCGCGCCTCACTGGGGGTCGCAAACTTCGACGTCAACCGCGAAGCGACGCGGCAAGAGATGCGCACGTTCGTCTGCGGCCAGTGCCACGTCGAGTACTACTTCAAGGGCAAGGAGAAACGCCTCACGTACCCGTGGGCGAAGGGGCTGACGGCCGACAGCATCCTCGCGTACTACGACTCGGTCGGGCACCGGGATTGGGTACACACTGCGAGCCGAGCGCCCGTGCTCAAAGCGCAGCACCCGGAGTTCGAGATGTACAACCAGGGCGTGCACGCGCGTTCAGGAGTCGCATGCGCCGATTGTCACATGCCCTATGACCGGGTCGGGGCGATGAAGATCAGCGACCACCATGTCCGGAGCCCGCTGCTCAACATCAATCGTGCGTGCCAGACGTGTCACAAGTTCCCGGAGGAGGAGCTTCGTGCACGAGTGGAGCGTATACAGGACCGGACGTTCGAGCTCCGCAACATTGCGTTGGACGCCGTTCTCGAGCTGACGCGACAGATCGCAACCGTTTCCGCGCGTGACAGCGCGGCAGCCGGCCTCGCGGATGCACGGCGGGCGCAGCTCTACTCCCAGTTTCTCGTGGACTTCGTCGAGGCGGAGAATTCGATGGGGTTCCACGCGCCGCAGGAAGCCGCCCGGCTGATGGCGCACGCCATCGATCAGGCGCGACGTGGGCAGAACGCGCTCGTCCGAGCCGCCGGCGCCCTCCCCGTGGCGCTACCAGGATCGGTCGCGACCAAAGCGCGCCCGTAAGCGTTTGGTGCGCGTTTCGGCACCGAACTGGTCGATACACCAGTAGTATCGGTCTCAGATACGTTCGCTCGATCACGCGCGCCACTCGCCTGATCCCGCGGGCGTGGCCGGGTCGTACCCTCTGGTCGACGTTGGTGTCGTCAGCGGAACGTCAGCGCTGCCACACCATCGAGGAGGGTATGCTCATGATACGAACATTCTGTCTGCGCATTGTAACCCCGTTGTTGGCGATGTCAGCCACACTCGGCGCGCAGCAGGAGCCGACGCCCGGGCAGGGCGGCACGATCACCGGCACGGTTCGCGATCGCGCCACTCAACAGCCGATCGCGTCGGCGCAGGTCTCGCTCATCGGCACGACACGCGGCGGCCTCTCGAACGATCAGGGGACGTACCGCATCACCGGCGTGCCGACGGGCACCTACCAGGTCCGCGTGCTGCGCATCGGGTACCAGGCATCGGTTCTGCCCGTCACCGTCACAACCGGCCAAACGGCCACGCTCGATGTGGCGTTAGGCGCCACGGTCGTCACGCTGGACCAGGTGACCGTCACCGCCACGGGCGAGCAGATCCGTCAACGCGAGACCGGCAGTAGCGTTGCCACGATCACCCCGGCGGTCGACGAGCTCGCGGTGACGGCCAACATGACGGACGTGCTCAACTCGCGCGCCCCGGGCCTGTACGTTCAGCAATCGAATGGCGCGGCGGGGACCGGTTCGCGCATTCGCGTGCGCGGCGCCAACTCGCTCTCGCTCTCGAACGAGCCACTGCTGATCGTCGACGGCGTGCGCCAGAACAACGACGTCGGGAATCGCGAGCAAGTCAACGTCTCGACCTCGAACACGCTCGGGACAAATGTCGCGACCGGTGGTCAGACGGTTTCGCGCCTGAACGACATCAACCCCGAGGACATCGAGACCATCGACATCATTCGTGGACCCTCGGGCGTCGCGCTGTATGGCACCGCCGCCGCCAACGGCGTCATTCAGATCACCACGAAACGCGGACGTGCTGGCCGGACGCGCTGGCAGGCGCACGCCGAAGGTGGTCGCACCACGAACGAGACGGACTTTCCGGACAACGTCGCCATGCGCGGGCGCGATGCGGCCGGCGCGACCGTCCAGTGCAACATCGACGCGCGGACCCGCGGCATCTGCACGCCAGACGAATTGGTGTCGCGCAACCCACTCACGGACCTCAGTCCGTTCCGCAACGGCGAGCGGCGCGCGCTCGGCCTCAACGCGACGGGTGGGACCGATCGCTACAGCTTCTACGTCGGCGGCGACTACGACGGTGAGACCGGCGTGCTCCCCACGAGCTTCTCGCGGAAAGCCGCGCTGCGCGGGAACGTGCGCACGCAGTTGCGGAGCAACTGGGACATGTCGTTCAACAACAGCTTCGTTCGTGACCAGACGCAGCTGCCCATCAGCGACAACAGTACGCTCGGCTACCTCGGCGTCGGTCTGCTCGGCCGTCCACTGCAGTCTGATACGCTGAACGGCGGCTGGTTCAACCGGATCGGACCAGAACAGATCGACTATCTGAACGTCAACGTGCGGACGAACCGCTACAGCAACTCCCTGAACTCGAACCTCCAGGCGTTACCCTGGCTCAGCGTCGCGGGCGTTGCAGGGCTCGACTACGTCAACCAGCTCACGAAGCAGATCATTCCGCCGAACCGCGTGTTCGTGGCCGACTACCCGCAGGGGAGCGTCGACTCGAACCCGTGGAACATCTATAACTGGACGGCGCAGGCCACGGCGACCGCCTCCTTCACGCCGTTCACCGAGGTTCGATCGTCGACGCAGCTGGGCGCGCAATACGTGCAGGAGACGTTTCAGGGGACGAGTGCGCGCGGTGCGGTGCTGACCCCAGGCTCGAGTTCCCTGAGCGGTACCAGCGCGCGGTTCCGCGTCGCCGAGTACAACACGGACAACGTGCTCCTCGGCATCTTTGCCCAGCAGCAGGTGGCGTGGCGCGATCGCGTGTTCGTGAACGTCGGACTTCGCGGCGATCGCAACAGCTCGTTCGGCGAGCGCTTCGGATGGGTGTACTATCCGACCGTGAATGCGTCGTGGGTCGCGAGCGAGGAAGGCTTCTTCCCGCAGAACCCGGTGGTATCGTCGGTACGCCTTCGCGCCGCCTACGGCCAGTCCGGGCGCCAGCCGAACTTCCGCGATGCCATCACCTACCTGAACCCGACCTCGGTTCGCATCGACAACGCGGAACTGCCCGCCGTGACGTTCACGCAGGCAGGCGTGGGCGATCCGACGCTCAAGCCAGAGCGCACGGCAGAGTACGAGGTCGGGTTCGACGCCGGGATCGCGAACGACCGGATGAATCTGCAGGTCACGTATTACGACAAGACGACGCGTGATTTGCTCGTGCAGCGTCCGCTCGCGGTGTCGGTCGGCGGCTCGGACACGCGGTTCGAGAATATCGGCCGCATGCGGAACACGGGGTGGGAAATGCAGCTCTCCGGTACCGTAGTGAAGACGGAGCCGGTGACGTTCGATGTCGTGCTCGGCGGCAGCCTGAACGACAACAAGCTGGAGGAGCTCGGTGAAGGCATTGCGCCCATCAACTTCAACAGCGCACGCCAGCAGCACCGCAGCGGATACCCCGCCGGCGGGTGGTGGCAGCGAACCTATACGTACGATGACGCGAACAACGACGGGCTGATCGCACGTACCGAAGTGCAGCTGGCCGATACCGCGGTCTACCTCGGCAACCCGCTCCCGAAGCGCGAGTTCGTGATCCAGCCCGCGCTGACGTTCTTCCGCAACGTCCGCGTGCAGGCGCTCCTGAGCCACCGCGGCGGCTTCAAGACCCTGAACAACACCGATCGCTTCCGCTGCGTGTTCGCGCAGAACTGTCTCGCGATCAACGATCCGACGCAACCGCTCGCGGCGCAGGCGGCGGCGATCGCCGGTCTGCTCACGACCGACGCGGGCTACATCGAGGATGCGGCGTTCACGCGCCTGCGCGAGGTCTCGATTTCGGTCACGGCGCCGAAGCGGTGGGCGGATGCGGCGCGCGCGGAGAACCTCGTCTTGACGCTCGCGGGCCGCAATCTCGCGACGTGGACGGACTACAAGGGACTCGACCCAGAGGTCACGTCGACGCCTAACCAGAACTTCTCGACGTCCGACTTCCTGACGTTGCCGCCGGTGCGCGGATTCGTCGTGCGGTTGAATCTCTCGTACTGAACCGCCGTGCTCTGTGTTCACCCATCCGACTTCACATCGATTGCTTCCATATATGACCATATCGTTCTTTCGGCGCACAGGCGCGACTACGCTTACGGTGGTCGCGCTGACGCTCGCGGCCGCATGTAGCACCGACGAGGTGCTGAGCGTGGAGGATCCGGACGTCGTGCGCCCAGAGTCGCTGGGGGATCCTGCCAGCCTGCCATTGTTCCTGACGTCCGCCTACGCGGAAGTGCTGGCCGGTTACAACGGCGGGTCCTTCGAGGGCATGGTGAACTACTCCGGGCTGCTGGCCGACGAGTTCATCCAGACCGAGTCATTCCCCACTCGGTTCGAAGTGGACACGCGGAATATGCTCGTGGGGAACACGAGCCTTCGCGACATTTTTCGCGAGCTGTCCCGCGGACGCGCCGCCGCCGAGCGTGCGGCACGCAAGTACGTGGAGCTCGAATCACCTAACGCGATCGGGCGCGCCGAGGCACTCAACCTCGCCGGGTTCGCGTACATCCTCTTCGGGGAGAACTACTGCTCGGGCGTACCGTTCAGCACGCTCAACGACGACCAGTCGATCACGTATGGCCCCGCGCAGACGACGCAGGAGATGTTCGAGATCGCGATCGCGAAGTTCGACACGGCGATTACGGTCGCGACGGCCGTCGGTGCCAGCGGCGCGCGAGTCGTCAACGCGGCCAAGGTGGGGCGCGGACGCGCGCTGCTGAATCTGGGCCGCTTCGCCGACGCCGGAGCGGCAGTTGCAGGGATCCCGGCAGACTTCAAGTTCGACCTCCAGCACTCCGACAACTCCGTGCGCCAGAACAACGGTGTCTGGTCGTTGTCGATCAACGCCGGTCGATGGGGCGTGTCGGACCGGGAAGGCGCGAACGGCCTGACCTTCCGATCCAACACTGACGTTCGCGTCGCCAGCCGCCGGCGGTCGATCAACAATGGGAACGGATTCGACGGTGGCCCGATGTTCGAGGCGCTGAAGTACCCGGCGCGGACGACGGCTGTCACTCTCGCCGACGGTGTCGAAGCGGAGCTGATCAAGGCGGAGGCGCAGCTTCGAGCAGGGGACGCGACGGGGTTTATGGCGACGCTGAACGCCCTGCGTGCGAACACGGCCGTGATGACAGCGCGTGGTTACACCGGGACGCTGGCGGCGCTCACCGACCCGGGCACGGCGGTCGGCCGACAGGACCTGCTCTTCCGCGAGCGCGCCTACTGGCTGTTCCTCACCGCCCACCGCCTCGGTGACATGCGGCGGCTGATTCGGCAATACAACCGCGGTGCGGAGACGGTGTTCCCGACGGGTGCGTACAGCTCGAATGGCCGCACGACGATCTACGGAACGGACACGAGCTTCCCGATCCCCGTGGAGGAGCTGAACAACCCCGAGATCGAGGCCGGCCCGCCGAACCTGAAAGGATGCCTGACTCGCGACGCATAGGTCGCGAGTAGTCGATCGTCGTTCATCGATACGTTGCAGGCTTGCGTACCCTAGGACTCCGAGGTATATACCTCGGAGTCCTAGGGTACTGTGTTTCCATTCCACGCCACCGGCCCCATGGCGGACTCCACCACCGACTTCCTCAAGGGCACGCTCGATCTGATGGTGCTCAAGACGCTCTCGTGGGCGCCGGCGCACGGCTACGGCATCGCGAGGTGGATCGAGCAGTGCACGGATGACGTCCTCCAGGTCGAGGAGGGCTCGCTGTACCCGGCGCTGCACAAGCTGGAGGAGCGCGGGCTCATCGTCGCCGAGTGGGGCGTGACCGAGCACAATCGGCGCGCGAAGTACTACCGGTTGACTGCCGCGGGGAAAAAGCAGCTCGCGGCCTCCCGCGACTATTGGGCTCGGTTCGCCGGCGCCGTGTTCAAGGTGCTGGAAACCGCGCCAGGCACCCGTTGACCAACGCCTCCGGTGTTTGATCCGCAGCAGGTCCCACCACCTGACGCCCGCCGCGCGGTCATGTGGCGCCGCTATCTCCGCTTCTGGGGACCGCGCGCCGAGGCTGACGTGGACGACGAGCTCGCGTTTCACATCGAGATGCGCGCGCGTGACTACATGGCGCGCGGGCTGTCCGCCACAGAAGCGCGTCGTGCAGCGACGGGTCGGCTCGGCGACCTCGCTGCGGCTCGCGCGGAGTGCATTGCCGTCACTACGAGAAGAGAGCGCCGCATGACCCGCGCCCAACTGATCGACGCCTTCGTCTATGACGTTCGGTACGCCGTCCGCACGCTGGGCAGGCAGAAGGGATGGACCCTCGTCGCCATTGCGACGCTAGCCCTGGGCATCGGCGCGAACACGGCCGTCTTCAGTGTCGTCAACTCGCTGCTGCTCAATCCGCTGCCGTACCCTAACGCGGATCGGGTTGCCATGGTCTACCAGGAACCGACCGAGGGTAATTCGACCGGCATGCGTGTCTTCATCAATCCGCAGCCGCGTATCGTGCGGTTGTGGAAGGAGCACGCCCGGTCCTTCGAGGCGATCGAGCCGTTCCTGGCGTCGGATCGGGCGATGCGGCTGTCTGATGGCACCGTGAGCACCGTCCGCGCGGCATTCGTGCTGCCGAGCTTCGCGAGCTTCACCGGCACGAGGCCGATCCGGGGGCGTGCGTTCACGGACGCCGATCATGTGGAAGGGGGGCGAGTCGCGCTCCTGAGTGAGCCCTTCTGGCGCTCGCGATTCGGCGCGGACTCGGCGGCGATCGGCAAGTCGATCACGCTGGACCGGGAGGCGTACACGGTGATCGGCATCATGCCGTCGACCTATCGACTGCCGCGGCTCAGCGAAGCCGTGAGCGACGTCTGGCTGCCACTCGATCTTCGCAAGGAAGGGTTGGGGTTGTCGGTCATTGCGCGGCTGCGGCCGGACGTGAATCCCGCCACCGCGGCGACCGAGCTCGATTCCGTCTACGCGCGGTCCGAGCTCGCGAAGACCGACCATGGAGACTTTCGGACGAAATTGAGCCTGCCATCCCAGCTCGTCAGCTTCCGAGACTCACTCGTGCTTCTGTCGGCGGCCGTCGCCCTGGTGTTGCTCGTCGCGTGTGGCAACGTGGCGCACCTGCTGCTCGCACGCACAGCGACCCGACAGCGCGAGCTGGCCGTTCGTGCCGCGCTCGGTGCCAGTCGCGTACGCATTGTGCGGCAGTTGCTGACGGAGAGTCTCTTGCTCGGCGTGGCAGGGTGTCTGGGTGGTCTCCTCCTTGGGTGGCTCGGGCTCAACGCCCTCATCGCCCTGCGACCCGACTCACTCCCCGAGCTCGCGGTCGCTCGCATCGACCGCGTGACGCTCGCGGTCACCGCTGGGCTCGCGGCGCTGACCAGCCTGGCGGTCGGAGCGTTAGGCGCACTCCATGCACTCCGGCACTCGGGGCATGATGCGCTGAAGGCGGGGACGCTCGGGCTGTCACAGTCTCGCCGCCAGCGGAGGCTGCGCGCGCTGTTGGTCGTGAGTGAGATGGCGGTGTCGACCGTCCTCCTCGTGGGGGCGACGCTGCTGGTGCGGAGCATCGCGCATCTCCAGTCCATCGACCCTGGCTTCGAACCGCGGGATCTCTACGCGGTTCAGGTGGGAATGCCGCGCGAGGCATATCCGACCGACGAAGCACGCCGCGCCTTCATCGCTCAGCTTGCGGAACGAATCAGGAGCGCCCCGGGCGTGGCCGCGATCTCGGTAGCGGCGGGCGCTCCGCCCGGTCGGAACTTCATGATCGGCGCGCTGCAGGTGGACGGGCAGCCGGCGCCGCCCCCAGGCTCGACGGGGTTCGTGGACTACAACGGCGTGGACGCAAACTATTTCCGCGTCATGGGCATCCGATTGCTCGAGGGCACGACCTTTACCGACACCTCGGCTTCCGCTCGGCAGGGCGTCGTGAACGCGGGCTTCGTGCGGAAGCACTGGCCGGGTCAGTCGGCGCTGGGACGTCGATTCCGCGTCGTCTACGACGGCAAGGAGGAATGGAACACGATCGTGGGGGTAGTCGCCGATGCGTTCACCGGTGGCCTCACCGCCGAAGCGGGCACGCCGATGGTGTACGTTCGGTCGACCGAGCTGTTCGAGCCGGTGGTCATCGTGCGCGCGGTTGCGGGAGCGGACCCCATCCCCGGCGTTCGGTCGCTCATCAGGCAGGCGGACGCGGCGCTTCCACCGCCCACGATCTCGAACGTCGACAACGCGATGCAACGCAGCGTCGCCGGCCCCCGGTTCACGACGGTGCTTCTGGTCGGGTTCACGGGGCTCGCGCTGGTGCTCGCGGCGATCGGGCTCTACGGCGTGATGGCGTATGCAGTCGCGCAACAGACCCGCGAGATCGGTATTCGCATCGCCCTCGGCGCGACGCAGTCAGGGATCGCGCGCTCGGTGCTGAGCCGCGGCGTGGTGCTCGCGTGCGCCGGCGCCGCCCTCGGCCTCGTCGGCGCCCGGTGGGGCACGAAGGTGCTGGAGCACATGTTGTACGGCGTGGGGCGGTTCGACGCTGCCTCGTTCGCTATTGGGGCGCTGGTGCTGATCGGCACAGCGGCGCTTGCGTGCGTGGTGCCCATGCGTCGGGCCGTGGCGGTGGACCCCCTTATAGCGATTCGCGCAGACTAGCTGCTTGCCGCGCCGGGACGCTTCGCGGCTCGCCAGAACGGCAGACCGGAGAGGACGCAGCCAAGAACAATGAACCGCAGAGGACGCGGAGGACGCGGAGGACGGCCTAACGGGACCGTGGCTGTCGCAACGAGCGGGACTGAAGGGAAGGGCCTTCGGGGAGAGTAGTGTCCCGGGCGGCGGGTCCGCCCGTTCTCATTTCTCTTGCTTTTGCAGCAACGCTCGCCTCGACCGCGAAGCTTGCGTCAGCGTCCTCTGCGTGCCGCGCGTGCGCAGCACGCGCGGCCTGCGTCCTCTGCGGTCTGCTCTATCGGCGCGAGGGGCGTCCCGACGGTGTCCTGGTTTTCACCCTGCAGCATCCAGCAGCAGCTCACAGCAAACAGCGTCCGCATGCTGACGCGTTAGGCGACGCCTATATTGAGTCGGGGAGGACCCGAAGCGCCGTCCCCCACGGGTCGCGCACGACGAGCGTGCCCGTGCTCGAGCGTTCGACCGTGTAGCCCGCCTGCTCCATGCTTTTGGCGAGGTGGCTGACAGACTCAGTGTCGGGAAGGATCATCTCCCACTCGAGGAGCCGCGCTTCGTCGTCCTGTGCGGGAGTGGCGCCGGCAGCCCAGGTGTTCGTCCCCAGGTGGTGATGGTACCCGCCCGCGGACAGGAACAGCGCTCCCGGGTAACCCCACACCACCTGGTCGAGGCCGAGGGCGCTGTGATAGAACGCCTCGGCTGCCCGGAGGTCAGCGACGTGCAAATGCACGTGGCCGATCCGTGTGCCGTTAGGCATCCCGGTCCACGGCTCGCCGCCGGCGGCGCGCACCAGGTCCTGCGCGTCGAGTGGCATCGTGCTCATCGCAATCTGGCGTCCCTCGTAGCGCCAATCACTCCGAGGGCGATCTGCATAGACCTCGATGCCCAGGCCGTCCGGATCGGTGAGGTAGATCGCTTCGCTGACGAGATGGTCGGACATCCCGGCGTATGCGTCGATCTCTGACAGATGCGCGACGAACCGGCCAAGCGACGCGCGATCGGGCACCAGGATGGCGAAGTGGTAGAGGCCCAACCGGCCGCGGCGGGGAACTGGCGTGGCGCCCGAACGCTCGTGTAGCTCCAGGATCGGTTGTTCGCCATTGCTCGCGCCGAGAACGGCGATACCATCCCGACGCTGAAGCGCGCGAAGTCCGAGCACCCGTTCATAGTAGGCGAGCGAACGCGCGAGATCGGACACCTGAAGCCGAACGACGCCCAGGCGCGTGGTATTGGGCAGGCGATATCCGGGTGGCTTGATGCCGTGCTCGTCGGCGTCCGGACCGATGTCCGCAACCGTTGGTGTGTTTCGATCCATGTGTCCGCTCCGTGTGGGACTGGCGCCAATCGGCGCAAGGGCGAGTCCATGACCCAAGGGGCAGTACTGATCGGCTCCAGCATGTAATGTAAGTTCCAGTATCCCGACCCGAGACGTATGGCGACTGCATCGACCGAGCACACCCCAAGTCGCGCCGCGTCACTGACCGGCCTCCCGGAGTGGCGCGCGCTGGACGCTCACGCTGCCCGGCTCCGTCAAATACACCTCCGCTCGCTCTTCGCCGAGGACCCCGGCCGAGGCGAGCGATTCGTGGCGGAAGGGGCGGGACTGTACGTCGATTACTCGAAGCATCGCATCACCGCGGAAACGGTCCGGCTCTTCACGGAACTCGCCCGCGCCGTTCGGCTTCCCGAGCGAATCGACGCCATGTTCCGCGGCGATCGTATCAACGTCACCGAGAACCGCGCCGTGCTTCATGTCGCGCTGCGGACGCCGCGCGGAGCGTCGATCGTCGTGGACGGGCACAACGTCGTAGAAGACGTGCACGCCGTGCTCGACCGCATGGCGACGTTCGCCGAACGTGTCCGCTCTGGCGCCTGGACCGGGTTCACCGGCAAGCGGATTCGCAACATCGTCAACATCGGCATTGGCGGATCGGATCTCGGTCCGGCGATGGCGTACGAGGCGCTCCGCTTCTACACGGATCGACGGCTCGTCTGTCGCTTCGTCTCGAACGTGGATGGCGCCGACTTCGTCGAGAAGACGGTGGATCTGGATCCCGCGGAGACCTTGCTCATCGTGGCGTCGAAGACGTTCACGACGCTCGAGACGATGACGAACGCGCGAACCGCACGCGCGTGGCTCGTCCGTGCGTTAGGCGACGAGCGGGCCGTGGCGCGTCACTTCGTGGCCGTGTCCACGAACGCGGGCGAGGTCGAGAAGTTCGGCATCGACACCGCAAACATGTTCGGCTTCTGGGACTGGGTAGGCGGGCGCTATTCCATGGAGTCCGCCATCGGGCTATCCACGATGATTGCCGTTGGCCCGGATCGGTTTTACGAGATGCTCGGCGGCTTTCACGCCATGGATGAGCATTTCCGAAACGCGCCGCTGGAGGAAAATCTCCCGGTGCTGATGGGAATGCTCGGCATCTGGTACGACGACTTCTTCCGAGCGCAGACGATCGCGGTGCTGCCATACAGCCAGTATCTGGCGCGGTTCCCCGCGTATCTCCAGCAACTGACGATGGAGAGCAACGGCAAGGGTGTGACCATCGATGGCGCCCGCGTGGATTACGACACGGGAGCGATCTACTGGGGCGAGCCGGGCACGAACGGGCAGCATTCGTTTTATCAGCTCATCCATCAAGGCACCAAGCTCGTGCCCTGCGACTTCATCGGGTTCAGCCAACCGCTCGAGCCACTCGGTGATCATCACGATCTGTTGATGGCGAACCTCTTCGCCCAGGCCGAGGCGCTCGCCTTCGGCAAGTCTGCGGAGCAAGTGAGGGCAGAGGGGACGGCCAGCGACCTGATCCCGCATCGGGAGTTCGAGGGCAATCGCCCGAGCACGATGATCCTCGCCGAACGGCTCACGCCGGCGACCCTTGGGGCATTAGTGGCGCTGTACGAGCACGTCGTGTTCACCCAGGGTGTCGTCTGGAATATCGATTCGTTCGACCAGTGGGGCGTCGAGCTGGGGAAGGTGCTGGCCGCGCGCATCGTCCCGGAGCTCACCGCCGATCCGGCGCCGCCGCTCGCCCACGACAGCTCCACGAACGCGCTCATTCGACGCTATCGCCAGGGTCGGGGTCGATAGTCGCGCTGGCGCGATTCCTCATCTGCCCGCAAGCGGGCACCCGCGGCCCTTCGGGCCTCCGATCGGAATGACAAAGGGTCGTAAGGGATTCACCCACGCTGCTCGGTGAGGGTTCTCCCGGCGGCGATTCCGCGTTCACCCGACCAAGCGACTCGAGCGCAACAGGTAACGTCAGTGTGAAGACGAACTCCCAGCTGACGGGTCGCTCATGTCGCAACGCACGCCCCTCTCGAGGAGCATCGTACTCGGCGCGCTGGTCGCGCTGCTGACCCTCATCGCACTGTGCGCTCCCCGCTCCGGCGACGCTCAGGGCATGGCTTCACCGCCCGACGAGACCGACGCCTTGCCCTTTTTCGCTGGGGAACGCCTTCAGTATCGCGTCCGCGTGTCGCGATTCGGCGGCTCGGGGAAGGGTGAGATGACCGTCGAGGGACCGGTCGATCTGCGCGGCACGCGGACCTACGTCTTGCGCTCGAACGTCCAGACGCGCGTCGGGCCGGTGAAGGCGGTCAACCGGAGCGAGTCGTGGCTCGACGTCGTTCGGATGACGACGCTCCGCTTCCGCAAGCGCGAGCGGAGCGTCGTATCAAACGACGCGGAGTCGGTCGAGCTGTTTCCGGAACGGCGCGAATGGCAGACAGCCGACGGGCGCGCTGGCGCGAGCGAAACCGACACACCCCTCGACGAGCTGTCGTTTATCTATTTCCTGCGCACTGTCCCCCTCGTGCCCGAGGCGACGCACCGCTACGAACGACATTTCGACCCGGCGCGCAACCCGACGATCGTTCGCGTGATCGGCCGAGAGACCGTGACGACCCCCGCGGGAACGTTCTCGACGCTACTGATCGAGCTGCGTGTGAAGGACCCGGCGCGCTACCGTGGGGAGGGCGTGATCCGCATCAACATGACGGATGATCACTGCCGCCTCCCGGTACGGATCGTCAGCGATGTGCCACTCGCAGGCGAAGCGACGCTGACCCTCGAGGCGCACAGCCACCCCCGGGGCCACGGGCGGGAGTAGATCTAGGCTGACCTCAATTACCGGTGGGCGCCCTTCGCGATCATCAGGTGATGCTCGGCGTGGTGAGCGCCCTGCGTCAGCAGCCCGACGAAACCGAGGGCGCGGATCTTCGCCACCGTCTTCGCGTCGGCTGGATCCGCCGCGCGCACCGTCAGCCTGACGCCGCGCGGGATGTCCTCGACCGTCGCGCGGTACGTGCCCAGTGCGTCGAGCTCGGGTGCATGTGCGTGCAGCATCGACCGAATCGACTCGATGACGTGACCGTCGCCCGTCACGTCCATGCGTGCGCCGCCAGGGACGTCACTCTGAGCTCCCGCAGCGTAAAGCGTCACGTCGTTCATCGCCTGCAGATGCCGGCGTAACGCCGTGACATCGACGCGCGACCAGTCGGTCGTCGAATCGGCCTCGAGCTCGGCGACGACCGCCGAGATCGTTGCGAACGCGTCCTGACCGGCAGGGGCGCCGGACGACCGTGCGCCCGCCACACCCGCATGGCGAGAGTGATCCATCCCGGCTTGTGCGTGCACCCGGGCGGGTGCGAAGAGAACAAGGCCGACGAGCGCGGACAGCGGTATCGAGGCGCGCATGTTCATGATCTGGCAAGGGACTCGGTGACTCGGTCAGTCGACACCACCAACAGTATCGAGGGGCGGCCTGACGCGCAGAAACTTTTGTCACACAGCTCAGTGCGACTCGACTGGCGCCGACGGCGCACGCGTGTAGCATCGACGGCGGTCATGATTCCGCGCGAGCGACTGCGAAGCGTCCCGTTCTTCTCCGCGTTCCCCGACGCGGCCGTGAAAGTCATGGCCGACCACGCGGTCGAGCGCCATTACGAATCCGGGGAGACCCTGTTCCGCGCTGGCGATGCTCCTGCCGGGCTCGCGGTTGTGCTGAGCGGGAAGGTCAGAGTCGTTCGACAGGTGGGCACTCGGGCGCAGGTCGTCCACGTGGAAACGGTCGGCGGCACGCTCGGCGAAGTGCCGTTGTTCGCCGGCGGGACATATCCGGCGACCGCAATTGCCGCGGAGGCGACGTCGTGTGCCGTCATCGCGCGGGCGGCGATGGCCGCCGCCATCCGCTCCAGCCCCGACGCGGCGTTCGTCCTCCTCGAGCGGCTCGCGTCCCGCGTCCGCGAGCTGGTCGAGCGACTCGACCGGGCGTCACTCCGTCCCGTCTCCGCGCGACTGGCGGAGTATCTCGTCGCACGGCTGGACGCTCGCGGTCGCCCGCTCATCGCGCTCGGCATGACACAGCAACAACTCGCCGAGGAACTCGGAACCGTTCGCGAAGTGATCGTCCGCGAGCTTCACGCGCTTCGACGCGGCGGTGTGATTCGTTCGCTGGGCGGCGGCCGCTACGAGATCGTCGACGTGCCGGTGCTACGGAAACGCGCGTCGGCGGACATCTGACGTGTCAGAACTTGAACGACCAAACGAGTCCGAGCTGATCATCCGCGACCACCGTCGGCACGGGCCGGCCGATGAAGATCCTGTCGAGCCAGTTATCCGGTCGGTGGTGATGGTAGCGTACGGTTGCCCACCCGCTCACCGTGCCTAACGCGGCGCCCATGAAGACGTCGCTCGCCCAATGCTTGTCGCCGTACATCCGGGCGAGCCCCGGGAGAGACGCCAGCGAGTAGGCAATTGGTCCGACGACGAACGCCGCCCGACGCGAGTGGCGCGCCGTCTCGGCGGTCAGCGCGCTCGCGGTCGCGAAGGCTGACGCCGCGTGAATCGACGGGTACGCCCGATACCGAAGCTCGGTGAAGCCTTTCCCCGGGCTGTAGTCGTACGCGTTGGAACGCTCGGTCACGAACGGGCGGGAGCGCCCCAGAAGCCCGCGCGCAACGGTCGCGGTCGCGCTTGCGATAAAGATCGACTCCGTCGTGTGCCACGCTATATCGGTCGTCGTGCGCGGGGCGCGCACGAGCCGAGCGACGCCGTACGTCAGGAGCCCGGCGGCGAAGAGACTCTTCTCGTTGATCACGGCGGCAACATCCGCGACGTCTTGAAGGCGCTGGTTGCCCTGCCATTTATCGCTCTGGAGATCCCGGGCGATGCGCTCGTCGGAGCTCATCAACGCAATGGATCCGGCCACCCCGACGCCGAGAACCGCGGCATCCAGCCAGGTGATTACCGGCGGACGGCGGCTGCGACTCGCTGAGTCGGCCGGTTGTGCCGCAAGCGGAGGGCGAATCGAAACTACCGTCAGCAACGCTAACGCGACCGAACGTCGCACGTGGCTACCTCATCGATATGGACGGGACGCTAAATAGCAGCGACCGTGCCGGCCTGATGCGACCCCAGCGTAATGCGGGCTACGGCTCGACCGGAGCCCGGCGTGCCCGATGCCACCGCCCGCCATCATTTCCGTGTCTGAGCACGGCTCGTAGATTCGGACCGCCCATGGATGCTGCTCATTCCTCGGGAGGCGACGTGAGCGAGGCCAGACCAGGGGACGCGGAGCGAAGAACCACGTCGACCCGGCGGCACGCGCTGGTACACGGCTGCCTGTTGGTTGGCGTCGTCGGCCTCTTGGTTTCGGTGACGGCGGCGACGCGGGTCGAGCCCTCACGACCGTCGCTCGCGTTCGGCGGACGCATCTTCGCCGCCGACGGAGGGTCGCTCGACGGCGTGCGCGTCGTCGCGACGGATTCGCGCGGAACCTACGAGGCCATCATGGACTCGGCAGGGCTATTCGTCGGTGCGTTTCCTACTTCGCCGGCCGGCCGAGTCACTTTGCGCGTATTCATGGATTCGGCGCCGCGGTACCACACGAGCGTCGTCACAATCGGCGAGGGAGCGCCCGCCGGACCGACACGCATTGTGATCATCCCGACTCGCTGGAGCATCCGCGGCGGGACATACGCCGGCCGCGAGATGCGCATCGATCCGATGCAGGCAACCGCGCGCATCGCTGGCGCCGCTGGGTTCTGGCGACTCACGAAGCGCGGTCGAGCAGCGGGACGGGCGGTGACCTGGGCGGCGGACAGTTTTCCGGTTCGCGTCGCCTTTCGACGAGAGCGAGGCGACCCACCGATCTCGACGCGTGACTCCGTCGAATTCTGGGCAATGGCCGAGGCGCTCGAGCGTCAACTCGGGCGGTCGCTATTCCGCCCGTCGTCCTTCGACGAGATCGAGCGTGGCGCGGACGGAATTCTCGTGGCGGTCGATCGTCGTATGTTCGCCGCCGGACGGACGTTCATCACGTTCGACGCGGTCGGGCGGATCTACGAGGCGCTCGTCAGTCTGAGTCGGCACGAGTATCTGGGAGACTCGCGCGTGGCGATGCACGAGATGTTGCACGCGATCGGTCTGGGCCACACGAGCGCGTGGAGCTCTGTGATGGGCCCCTCGACACACGGTGTCGCCACGCCGACCGCTGAAGACATCGCGTACACACAGCTCTTCTACGCCATCTCGGTGCTGCAGCGCGATCACGACGCGCCGTACGGGATTGTGGAGGCTGTGGGCGAGTTCAGGTACTGACGCGCGACGCTTCGCGCATCTCCTCGAGGATCTGGTCTGCGAGCGAGGCGCGTTCAGCATCGAGTTGTGGGCGCGCTGCCACCAGCAGCGTCTCGGCGGCGCGAAAGCTTCGCATTGCCCACGCCTGGTCCCCGTCGGCGCGGGCGCGCATGCCGTCCATGTGGAGCAGGGCGCCAATGACGAACGCTCGCCGCATGTCGAGCTTCGGCCCGCCGAGAAGCATCAGCAGCGTATTGGGGTCGAGCGAATTGGCCATTGCGAGCTCGACCCCGGCGGTGCGCATGTTGCCCTCGATGTCGACCTTTGCGGCGGTCGTGGCACCGCCCACGATCAACTCGCGTAGTCGGGAAAGGATCCTGCCGAGGGCCTCGATCTGGCGAAGGAGGTAGTCGCGCTGTTCCATGCCGTGAAGGCTGGGGGGTGGTTGAGCCGCGCGCAACGGCTGAGCCTCTCGGATCTCACCCTTCCACACGTCCAGCCGACATTTCAGCTTTACCCGCATGGCGATACCCCAACTTCGCCCTCCTGACGAGCCGCAGGGGCCGTCCGGCGACCCGCTGCCCGCACTCCCGGCCCCAGCGGCCGAGCCGACGCGGGTGGAAGGGGTGGCTCCCGCGATTCCGCGGGTCCCGATTCACAAGGAAGACCCGAACAAGCAGATCCAGCTCGACCGGATGAAGCGCCGGGCGACCGGGCTGCTCATCGCCGCCACGGTCGTGTTCGCCATTGCGCTGGCCTTGGAGTCGCGGTTCCCCTGGCTCGGCTACGTGCGTGCGACGGCGGAAGCCGCGATGGTCGGCGGGCTGGCCGACTGGTTTGCCATTACGGCGCTGTTCCGCCATCCGCTCGGCATACCCATCCGACATACGGCGATCATCCCGAGCCGAAAGGACAGGATCGGTCGGAGTCTCGGTGGCTTCGTGCAGAACAACTTCCTCTCGCGCGAGGTGATCGCGGCACGACTGGACGGGCTCCGCATCGCCGAGCGGCTCGCCCGCTGGATCAGCGACCCGGCGAACGGGAGACGCATTGCGCACCATGTCGCGACCGGCCTCGCCGGGACGGCGCAGGTGCTGCGCGATGAGGATGTGCAGGGGATGATCGATCGCGCCCTGCTGACGCGCATCCGCAAGACGCAGGTCGCGCCGGTCTTGGGCAACATTCTGTCGCTGCTCACGACCGACAACCGACATCAGGAGCTACTCGACGAAGCGCTTCACCTCATCTCAGAGGGTGTGTCGCGGAACGAAGAGCTGATCCGCCAGCGCATTCGCGAGGAGAGCCCGTGGTGGCTCCCCGAGGCGGTGGATGATCGGATTCACGACAAGGTCGTCGTCGCCATCGAGAACACGCTGCGACAGGTCGCGGACGATCCGGCGCACCCGCTTCGAGACCGGTTCGATCGCGCCCTGCGCGATTTCATCGAGCGGCTACGGACATCCCCGGAGCTCATCGCGCGTGCCGAAGCGATCAAGGAGGACATGCTCGAGAATCCTGCCGTGCAGCAGTTCTCTGGCGCGATCTGGGGAGATGTGAAGCAGGCGCTCGGTCGTTATGCGGAGCGAAAGGAGTCGGATCCGCCGGGAGCGGTGGAGCAGGGGCTCATGAAGCTCGGGAACGCGGTGCTCACCGACGCGGAGCTCATGGCGAAGGTGGACCACTGGATTCTGGACGCCGTGCTGTACGCGGTCGAGCAGTTCCGCGGCGAGGTCGCTCAGCTCATATCGTATACGGTTGGGCAGTGGGACGCGGAGGAGACGTCGAAGAAGATCGAGCTGCAGATCGGGAAAGACCTGCAGTACGTGCGCATCAACGGCACGCTCGTGGGCGGCCTCGTCGGGCTGATCCTCTACACGGTCACGCAACTGTTCGGCCGGTAAGGCATGTTCCACGAACCCCTCGAAACTTCATCGCGCCATCAGACGGAACGCTGAGGACGCTGCAAACGGCGAACGCTGAGGGCACAGAGAACTGTTTCTCAGTGTCTTCAGCGTTCGGTTCTTCAGCGTTCTCAGCGTCGCAGGTCCGATGGCGCAAGGAGGCGTAAGCGTTAGGGCTCCGACCCTTGCGATCGCACTACTCCGCGCGCATGGCAGACAACGGGTCGACACGTGCAGCGCGACGCGCGGGAATGTAGCACGCCAGCAATCCGGCGGCCGAGAGCGCGGCGACCACGGACGCGAACACCATCGGGTCGCGCGGCTGGACGTCGAACAGGATGGCGGCCACGAGTTGCGCCACACCGGCCGCGAGCGCGAGACCAAGGGTCATTCCAACGCCGAGCTGCAGGATGCCCTGCCGAAACACCATGCGCAGGACGTGACTCGTACGCGCCCCGAGCGCGATCCGAATCCCGACTTCGCGCGCGCGGCGACTCACCGAGAACGCCATCACGGCATAGAGCCCGACTGCGGCGAGGATCAGCGCGGCGACGCCGAACGCCATGAAGAGCCCGCCGAAGACCCGGACATGCCAGACGTTTCGCGCGATCGCATCCTCCAGCGAGGAGACGAAGTAAATCGGGATGTCGGTGTTGAGCTCGGCGACCGTCGCGCGGACCTGCGGCGTGAGCGTCATGGCGTTAGGTGCGCGGATCGCGATGCTCAGGAAGTTCGCGCGGTTCTGTGCCAGCGGCACGTACATCATGGGGCTCCACGGGTTGTCCGTGTTGCCGGTGAAGATGTCGGGCACGACACCGACGATCGTGCGCCAGGGAGCTGTCGAGCGCCCGTCCCCGGGCCGGATCCGCTTGCCTAACGGACTCTCCGACGCGAAGTACTTCCGCACGAAAGACTCGTTGACGATTGCTACCGGCACGGCCTCGAGGCGGTCTTCAGCCGTGAGCACCCGCCCTTGCACGGCCGCGACCTCGTACGTCGGGAAGAACCCGGGTGTCACGGTCAAGCTTCCCGCCTCCGGATAGTCACGATCCGTGGCGTATGCCTTCCCCTCGATGGCGAACTGGCCAAAACTGCAGCACGTCCCGGGAAGCGCGGAACTGAGCGACACGCCTTGCACACCTGGGAGCGCGCCGAGTCGGACCGCCAGCTCATCGAAGAAACGGATCTGAGCGAGCGTGTCGGTATAGGTACTCGGGAACCCGACGCGTGCAGTAAACACATTGGCCGTCGTTATGCCGGGATCCATGGTCCGCAGCTTCACGACGCTCTTCACCATGAGCCCCGACGCGACGAGCAGCCCGCACGACAGCGCGATCTCGAAGATCACGAGGCCACGGCTCAGTCGCCCGATCCGGAAGCTCGATGCACCGCGCGACTCGTCCTTCAGCACTTCGTTGATGTCTGCGCGCGACGACTGGTACGCTGGGATCGCTCCGGAGAACAGACTCGCGATGACGGCCGTCCCGACCACGAACGCCAACACCGGCGGATGCAGGGCGATGTCGAGCCAGAACGGTGGATTGGTGTCGGCGATAGCGCGGTTGAACATCGTCACACCGAGTTGTGCCACGAGCGTCCCCAACACCGCGCCGACGAGGGCAAGCACGAGTGCCTCACTCAGGAACTGCCGGATCACGGCCGAGCGCGAGGCGCCCAGCGCCGTGCGTATCCCGACTTCTTTGGTGCGATGCGCCGCGCGGTCGAGCAGGAGGTTCGCGACGTTGGCGCAGGCAATGAGCAACACGAAGAACACGGCCCCGAGCATGGTCCAGAGCAGGCGACGTGGCTGCGGGGCGATCTGGCTGTCGATGATTGGGCGAACGACGCCGGTGATCCCTTCGTTTGTTTCCTTGTGGTCCGCGGCGATACGACGTGCGATCGTCGCGATGTCGGCGTTCGCTTCGTCGAACGACACCCCCGGCTTCAGTCGAGCGACCATCTGCAAGCTCTGGCCGCGACCCCGCTCGATCTTCGACGCGTCGAGTTGGATCGGCATCCACAGGGCCTGCCGGTCTGGAAAGGCGAACCCCTCCGGCATCACGCCAATGACCGAATGCGGAACGCCATTTACGCGGATCGGCTTGCCGAGGATGCCCGGATCGCCACCGTACTTGTCCTGCCACATTCCGTAGCTGAGCACGACGACATTGCCGGCGCCGGGAGTCTCTTCGTCGCGTGTGTATGTGCGCCCCATCACAGGCCGCACGCCGAGTACGTCGAAGAGCTCAGCAGTAGTCCACGCTCCGTCGAACCGCTCGGCCTTCTCGGTTCCGCTGACGTTCGCGGTGCCACCGTACGTCGCGGCGATCCCGGTGAAGCTTCGCGACTGCGCGCGGTAGTCCTGGAAGTCGTGAATGGGTGTCCAGATGAACCCATCGCCTCGCGACGGGTTCTGTCGGGCCACTGCGGCGAGGCGGTCGGGCTCCGGGAACGGCATTCCCTTGAGCAGGGCGCCGTAGACGATGCTGAACATCGTCGTCGTGAGTCCGATGCCGAGCGCGAGCGCGAGGATTGCAACGGCGCTGACGGCACGGCTCTTCGCGAGGGAGCGCGCGCCGTAACGAATGTCTCTGAGGGCCTGCATTAAGGTCGGGTGTCTGAGGTTGCCCGACCTACGCGGATGTTTAAAAGGCGGTTTCAGGCGCTCGGGGGGGAGACCCCATTGAAAACCGCGTTGGGGTCTGACCCCAAAGGGTCTGACCCCGGTTACACGAAAAACGCATCGAGTGGCGGGATGAACGCGGACAAGAAATCGCAAAAAAGTCCCACGTCACGGGCCGTGTGGCGCGCATCTTCCTCAGGGATTCAGACATGATGCGAAGTGAAAGCGGGCTACTTGACCGAGTAGCATGCCCCGCGACGGCCGGAAGCCGTGAGGGGTTGACGTGAGGTCCGCGGACGATCGGACGATCCTCGTCGCCGACGACAACGCGGAGAGCCGGGAGACACTCGCGTACTGGCTTCGGCGGGCCGGCTTCGACGTCGTCGAGGCGTCGGATGGTGACGAGCTCTTTGCGCGCGCTTCGGAGCGTCCCGATGTCGTCATCGTCGGCGCATTGCTCCCCGATCTCAGTGGGCTCGAGATCGCGAATCGACTCAAGAGCGATCCTGCCACGGCGGCGATCCCGATCATTCACATCGCATCGGGGTTCACGACCGGCGAATGGCGGGCGCAGGGTCTCGAGGCGGGCGCCGACGCCTTTCTAACACACCCGGTCGAACCTCCGGAGCTCATTGCGACGGCCCGCGCGCTCCTGCGGGCCAGGAGCGCCGAGGAGGAAGTGCGTACCGCCGCGGCGGAATGGCAGGCGACGTTCGACGCCATCGCGGACGCCGTCTGCATCGTCGACGGCGGTGGCGGGCTTCGCCGCTGTAACGACGCAGCGGATCAGATTCTCGCGCGGCTGAACGATGGACACGGCGATCGGCTGTTCCACGAGATCTTTCCCCCACCGGACGGGACGGAGGCCAACGTGGCCGCGGACGTCCTCGCGACGAACAAACCATTGCGGTACGACACGCACGTGAACGGCCGGTGGTTCGCGGTTCGTATGGACCCCATTCCACAGCGCGATGAGGTACCGCCGTCAGTGGTGGCCGTCGTGAGCGACGTGACGGCACGCATGCTCGCCGAGGAGGAGCGCGCACGGCTGCTCGCGCATACGGAACGTGCACGCAAAGAGGCTGAAATTTCGAGACTCGAGGCCGAGGCGGCACGGTCGGAAGCGGAGAAAGCCAATCGTGCCAAGTCCGAGTTCCTCGCCGTCATGAGCCACGAGCTGCGCACGCCGCTCAACGCGATCGATGGGTATGCCGAATTGCTGGAGCTCGAGGTGCGAGGACCAATCACCCAGGCGCAGCGGGATGACATCCGGCGTATCCGTCGAAGCCAGAAACATCTCCTGTCGCTCATCAACGACGTGCTCAACTTCGCGCGGCTGGACGCGGGCACCGTTCGGTACGAGATCCGAGACTTCTCACTTCGCGACGCAATTCGTGACGTGGAGGATGTGACGACCCCGCAGCTGCAAGCGCGCGAGCTTCGGTTCGTGCGGCGCGGTTGTGATGGCGAGGCGCGTATTCGGGCGGACCGCGAGAAAGTCGAGCAGATCCTCGTGAACCTGATGACGAACGCGATCAAGTTCACGGAGCCGCACGGCGAGATCTCGCTCGAGTGCGAGACGCACGCCGAGCGAGTGACGATCCGTGTGCGCGACACGGGTCGTGGCATCCCGGCCGACAAGCTGTCGGCGATCTTCGAGCCGTTCGTTCAGGTGGCCCGCTCGGCCGGAGCGCCGGGCGAGGGTGTCGGCCTCGGCCTCGCGATCAGCAGGGATCTTTCGCGCGCCATGGGTGGTGATCTGGTCGCGGAGAGCGAAGTGGGGCGGGGGAGCGTATTTACGTTGAGTCTCCCGGCGGCCGGACGCTGACGGCTGACTTTCGTCCCACGAGTAACGTGGGCATTACCACCATCGCGCCTAACGTCCCGAACACCGTCCCGCCGGCGGTCGCGAGCGCGATCGCGCCGAACAGGTTAGTGAGATCAGTCCCCACCGCCAACGGGATGAGACTCGCGAGCGACGTGACCGTGACCAGCACGATCACGCCTGACCGGCTCGTCGCCGCCCGCACCACTTCGGTGGCAGAGAGGGAGAGTGGGGCCATGGCTGCGCGCCGCGCACGCCGGCGCTCCAGCGCTGCATCGATCAGCAGGATTGCTTGGTTCACGGCCAGCCCAATGACTAGGATCACGCCAACCGCCGCCTCGCGGGTGAATCCGGCCTTTGCGGCCCAGAATGCCGCGATCACGCCGGCGAGGGCGAGGGGGATCGCCAGAAACACCATCCACGCGCCCCACACCGAATCGAAGACGATCGCCACGGACAGAATCACGAGCACCAGCCCGATCCCGAACACGAGCCACAACCCTTTCTCGCTCTCGTCAGGCACGAAGCCGAAGCCGCCCTGCGCGTCGGCGACGCTGTAGCCGGCGGGCACGCTGATGGACGCCAGGAATGCCCGGTGTGTTCGCTGCGCGAGCCGACCGGGCCCGCGAAACTCGTACGCCACGATGCGCACGTACTGCTGATCCTCTCGGCTGATCGAGCTGATCGCCTCCCGCTCGCCGACCGCCGCGACATCCCCGATGCGAACGGGCGTCGACGTCGCGGTAGGGATGAGCGCCTCGCGCAGTTCGTCGAGCGACCGGTCGCGTGCGCCGCTGGCCTTCACGGTCACCGGCACCTCGTCGCCGCCAATCTCCAGGAGCTGCCGGCCCACCGGTCCGCGCACCTCACGCGCGACCGCCTGCGTGAACTGGGCGGCGGTGATCCCGTAACGGGCGAGGGCGTCGCGATCCGGGTCGAGCGTCACGGCGTAGCCGCGCTCACGCGCGAAGAAGCTTGCCGCGTTCACGTTGATGTCGCGGACGCGCGGGATCTTTTCGAGGCGCTCCTTGAGGTCGAATGCCAACCGCTCCACCCCGTCGTACGAGTAACCGAGGATGCGGATGCGATTCGTCTGGATCGATGCCGCGCCGAAGCCTGACGAGAACCCCGGTCCCTGTCCAAACACGCTCACCGACGCGCCGCCGATGAAAACCGCGCGCTGGGTGAGCTGCTCCTCGAGATCTTGCGGCCGTCCGCTGAATTGTCCTTCCCTCGTGAAGAGCACACTCATGCGTGCGCTCGTTCCCCAGCTCTGTGCGGTTACCTGCTCAACCTCGGGGTAGTTCCGCAGCGCGATCCGCTCGAGCTCCCGGATCCCCCAGTCGAGGCTCGCGGGGTCACTCCCGCGGGGGAAGGAGAGCGATGCGCTGAGCGTCGTGCGCTGGCTACCGCCATACCGGCCAAAGGCGAAGCGCGGCACCTTCCTCACAAACGCCCAACTCAGGACGCCGAGCACGGTCACGGTCCCGATCAGGGTCGCCCAACGCCAGCGGAGCAGGGCGATGACCATCCTCGCATAGGCTCGCCGTGCGCGAGGCCAGTGCGCCTGTCGGATGCGGTGCCCGGCACCTAACGCGGGGACGAGCAGCAGCGCCGACACGACCGACCACGCGAGCGCGAGCGCGAACGCCGCGGCGAACGGCACGAACGCGGCGCGCGCATCGCCTTGAAGGTAGAGGAACGGCAGCAGGACGATCCCCGTCGTGAGCGTCGAGCCGACGACCGCGGGCAGAATGCGGCGCGCCGCCGTGGCGCGGCCATCCGGCGTGTCCGGCTGCGTGCCGAGTCGACTGACGACGATCACGCCGTTGTGCACGAGGATCCCGATCCCCATGCCTAGGCCTGCAAGCGTCAGCAGGTTCGCCGGAATGTTCAGGAGGAAGAGCCCGAGCGCGGTGCCCGCGATGGCAACGGCCGCGCTCGCCATCACGAGCGTGACGGCGCGGGCGTTCCGCAAGAGCAGGGCGAGCACGATCGTGACCGCGACGAAGGCGATCGCACCTCGCGTGACGAGGTCGCGGAGCTGCCGGGCGAGTGGTACGCTCTCGTCGGCCACGGTGCGGAAGCGCACGCCGGGTAGCAGCGCTGGCTCGAGCTCGTCGAGTGCCGTGCGCACCGCGTTGACGGTCTTGATGGCGTCCGCACCCGGCAGGCGCGACACGCTCATGGCGATCGCCGGGTTGCCGTTGATCCGGAAGAACCGCCCACGCGCATCCTCTTCCGGACGGATCGTCGCCAACTCGCCGAGGCGGAAGATCCGACCTCCGGGGCCGCGAACCGGGAGCGCGTTGAGCTCCTCCAGGACCTGTGGCTGGTCGCGCACGACCACCTGGCGCTCGGTGCTGCCGAACCGCTCCTCGCCTAACGCGCGAACGATCCGCGCCTCGCTGAGCGCGCTACCGAGCGAGGCGGGCGAGATGTTCAGCTGTCGCAGCAGCGCCGCGTCGTAGGAGACCGACACTCCGAGCTCGGTTCCACCCTGGACGCTGATCCCCGACACGCCCGCCACCGCGCTGAGACGCGGGTTCACTTTCTCGTCGGCCAGCTTCTGGAGCGTGCCGGGGGTGTATGGTCCGGAGACCGTGAACAGCAGCAGCGGCTGCTCCTCGAGGTTTTCCGGCACATAGTTCGATACGCTGGGCGCACTTGATCCCGGCGGGAACTCCGGCCGCAACAGCTCGAGGCGCTCGAGGATGCCGAGTCGCGCGAGCTGCACATCGGCCTTCGGCTCCAGCTCCACCGTGAGCGACGCCGTCTCGTCGCGTGACTGACTCGAGGTGCGCCGTACGCCGCGCACGCCCTGGATGGCCGCCTCGATCGGCGATGTGATGTATGTCTCCACGAGCTCGGCCGAAGCCCCAGGCCACGTGGCGTTCACATTCAGCCGAGGTAGCTCGATGCTCGTACGCGTCGCGAGGGCCAGGCGTGTGAACGACACGCCCCCCGCGAGCAGGATCGCGACGGATGCGGCGAGAACGACCGCGGGCCTCCGTGTAGCCCAGTGAATCATTGTCATTCCGAGGGGCGAAGCCTCGAGGAATCGCGCTCGTCCTGGTAGAGGGGTCCCTCTTTCGGGACGACGGCGATTCCTCCCTCCGCTCGGAATGACAGCGACGCACGTTTCTCCAGCACCGCGTACGCCGTTGGCAACAGGAAGAACGTCACGAGCAGCGCCGACACCGATCCGCCGATGACACCCGCCGCGAGCGGTTGGTAGAGCGCTCCGCCGCTCCCGAGTCCGAACACGAGCGGCAGCACGCCAGTGATCGTCGTGAGCGACGTCATCGCGATGGCGCGCAGTCGTTGTCGTCCGCCCAGCAACACCGCGTCGTGAAGCGAGTGGCCATCCTCACGGAAGCGCCGGATCGCGTCGAGCTTCACGACCGCTTCGTTGTCTGCCATGCCGATCATCACGACGATGCCGATGAGCGAGACGGCGTTCAGGCTTTGCCCGGTCAGCCAGAGGAACACGAGCCCGCCCGCCGCGGCGAGCGGCACAGTGAGCATGACGACGAGCGGCAGCGTGAACGAGGCGAATTCGCCGGCGAGAACCAGAAAGACGAGCGCAACACTCAGAATCGCCACGAGGAGTAACTGATCGGTCGTGCGCCGTTGCTCGGCGTCCGCGCCGGTGACACGCCAGGTGAGGCCAGCGGGAACAGGGAGCGTCGCGAGCACGTCCTCGACGTCCTCGGCGGCCTTCGCCGTCCCACCCTCCTCGATCAGGCCCTCGACGACAGACACGGGCCGCTGACCGACGCGTACGACCTCGATCGGCGCGCGCGTCTCTTTGTAGCTCACGAGCTGGCCGACCGGCACACCGTCCACTGGGGTCGCGAGCGCCGCGTTGAGGTCCTCGTTTGCGCTGCCACCGAATCGAACCGCGATGGGCGTTCGGCGATCGGTTTCCCGAAGCTCGCTCGCCGCGACGCCACCGAGCCCACCGGACAGTGCGTTGACGACGCTGGTCGCGGCGATGCCACGTTGCGCGAGACGCTCGCGCTCGAGCGCGACCTCGACGATCGGCTGCGTTCCACCATACGCGTCGCGGACGTCGGCGAGCGTCTTCAGGCCTCGCATCAGTGTGCGGGCGGAGTCGGCCCACCGCTGCGACTCGGCGAGCGTGGGCGCGCTCACCTCGACGGCCACGAGCCGTCCCTCCCGACCAATGAGACTCCCGAACTCGGACTGTCCGGCGAGGTCGAGGGCGAGCGCACCCTGGGCGAGATCCGGTACGGCGGCGCGGAGTGCGTCGGCGAACCGTCGTGCGTCGCGTCCCGCTGGGACGGGGACGAGCACCTGCGCCGTGGCGGAGGATCCGACGGCGGCGCCGGCGAGCACCTCCTCGTCCGTGGCGATACCCACCCGGCTGTAGATCCCGCGCGCGCCTAACGCGCGCGCCACCTCTTCGACGCGGGTGGCCTGGCGAATCGTCTCCTCGATGGCCGTGCCTTCGGGAAGCTGCATGACGGCGACGACCATCCGCTCATCGACCTGGGGGAGGATCTCCTTCGGAAGGCGACTCGTCACCCAGATCGTGCCGGCGACACCGACGGCGATGGCCGCGAACACCTTGCCGGGGTTCGCGAGCGACCAGCGCATCCCGCGCTCGTAGCGCTCCGCCAAGTGGCCGCCAAGTCGCTGGAGTCGGTCGGGCGGACGCTGGGGTCGCGGCTCCGCAGCGTACGCAGCCGCGTTTCCGACGCGCCGGCGACCCACGATCATCACCGGCATCAGCGTCAGCGCGAGGATGAGCGACGCGCCGACTGAGGTCACCACGCTCAGCGAGAGGTCCCGGAACAGCGCTGCCGCGAGCCCTTTGACGAAGATGATGGGCCCGAAGACGAGGAGCGTGGTAAGCGTACCGGCGGTGAGCGGCCCGGCGACCTCCTGCGTCGCCTGAATCACCGCATCGAGCCGTTGCTGGAACGACAGCCGGTTCCCGGTTCCCGGTTCCCGGTTCCCACGCTGAGCTGCCAGTTCCTCCACCCTGCGATTCGAAGCCTCGGCCACGACGATCGCATTGTCCACCAACAGGCCGACACCTAACGCGAGTCCGCCGAGCGACAGCACGTTCACGGTGACGTCGAGCGCCTGCAGGATGACCAGGGCGAGCATCACCGACAGCGGTACCATGAGCCCGATGGCCATGGACGAGCGCCAGTCCCGCAGGAAGAGCAGGATGACGAGAATGGACAGGATGCCGCCGATGACGATCTCCTGACCCAGGTTCGAGAGCGCGTCGACGACGAAGTCCGCCTGTGCCGCCACGACGTGCATCCGTATGTCGGTGAACTCTTTCTGGAGTGCCTCGACGGTCGCGTAGATGTCGCGCGTCACGGCAACCGTGTTCGCGCCCGCGTCCTTGTAGACCACGAGCCCGACGGCGGCGGCGGCATCGAGCCGAGTCACCGTTTTCGGATCCGCGGCGGTGAGCGTGACTGTTGCAAGGTCGCGCAGCTTGATGCCCGACCGCGCGGGCCCCACGGGCGTGAGCCCGATCTCGTCGACGGACCGAAACTCCGTGAGCGCGCGCACGGAGAACCGAAACTGACCGCGGCGGATCGTGCCTCCCGCACCATTCGCGTTCGCGGAGCGGACCGCGGTCGCCACGTCGTCGGTGCTGAGCCCCAGCGCGCGCATCTTCTCGGCGTCGACCTCGATGCGAATCTCGTCTTCCGGTGCGCCCACGACGGCGACGCTCGCGACGCCGGCAAGCTGCTCGAGCCGGCGGGCGTGGACATCCTCCCCCGCGCGCGCGAGTGAGCGGAGGTCACCCGGCCCGGTGAGCGCGAGCACCGCGATGGGCCGCTCGCCCGGGTCGCTCGTGAGCAACGTGGGTCGCGCCGCGCGCTCGGGGAGGCGACTCCGGGCGTTATCGAGTCGCTCCCGGACGTTGAGGATCGTGGCCTGCATGTCGGTTCCCCACGCGAAGCGAGCGGTCGTCATCGCTTCGCCGTTCCGGCTGACCGACCGAAGCTCGACCAGCCCGGGGGTTGCCGCGATCGCCTCCTCGATCGGCTCGGCGACGAACCGCGAGACCTCTTGAGCGGCGGCGCCCTCGTAGAGCGTCCGGACCGTCAGCACCGGGAGCGTGACGTCCGGGAGGAGCGACACTGGGAGGCGGCCTAA
>Ga0075421_100000874_pt1 | contig 33671 bp, 23 predicted proteins | sample SoiMetdeltSBSDD5_FD_75292 | JGI IMG/M metagenome (GOLD analysis project Ga0075421, IMG submission 75292) | Bulk soil microbial communities from a Populus tree surrounding site in Tennessee, USA - Soil MetaG P. deltoides SBSDD5 | ecosystem: Environmental > Terrestrial > Soil > Tree plantation... | reverse complement strand
TCGGATAGAAGTTGGAGCTGATATCATTCGGCGGCTGGCTGCTGCCCTGCGGCCAATGCACCCAACTGCCGCTGAAGGTCGGATTGCCGTACCATGGATAGTAAAACAGATGGACGCGCTTCGAGAGCGCCCCGGGTGTCGGCGTTGGTCCGGTGGGAGTATTCGTGCGGGTCGCGGTTGGTGTCGCGGTAGCGGTAGCCGTCGCGCCACCGCTCGTGAAGGTCACGTAGTTGAGATTGAACTCGGTACTGTTCATATAGACGCGCATGACTTGCTGCCCCGCACTCAGACTCACCGTGCGCGAGAGATTCGTCCACGTCTGCCAGCCGCCGGTGCTCGCCACCGCCACAACGCCGGTTTTATCCACTCCATTGAACTCGACATGGAAGCTGCCGGTGCCGACGCCGGAAGCGACGCGGGCGACCAGCGTGTAGTTACCGGCGGTCGCGACGTTGACGGTGTACTCGACCCACTCATCCGTCCGGACCCAACCGAGGTTGTACCCGCCGCCGGTGTCGGTCGTCGTCTGAATGTCCACCCCTTCGCTCGTGCGATACTGCCCGCCTTGGTTCGCGGCTTCAAGATCATGATAGGCAATACCTTCACCGCCGGTATCGAAGTTCTCAGCCTGGATCGTGCCGGGGATGGCCCAAGCGGTCCCGCCGTAAGGCGCTTGTCCGGAGACCGGCGTGTTGGTGGGCGTATTCGTCGGGGTGTTGGTCGGGCCGACGGGTGTGTTCGTGCGGGTGGGCGTTTGAGTGAACGTCGCTGTCGGGCCGAGGGGGGTGTTGGTCTTTGTAAACGTAGCGGTCGGTGTCGCCGTCGGGCCAGTTGCGGCTTGCAGGAAAGCGTGCCCAAAGCCGGAGGTGTTGGTGTAGTTGTTGATGTTGCCGAACCACACCGCTTGCGAGTCACGCGTTCCCCCGTTATCGTCGTCGTTGTAGCCCACATCGAAGCCGATCGTCAGGCCGGCGCTTGGGGTGACTCCCAGGTTGCTCCACGGGATCGCCAACTCCACGCTGTAGCCGCCGCTGACCGCGGCCCAAGCATGCACCACGCCCGTCTGGCTGCCCGTGCCCCCGAGCACGCCGTCGTTGTAGCCCTTCGTGAATTGCCGGTCAAAGGAGTCATACACGGTGCCATGATTGTGATTGGCGTCAATGTAAACCTCGACACTATCGTCTTCCCAGATGTTGGCCGAGTCGTTGAACAGGTTGGCGTCCAAGACTTTCACGCCGACGTACAGGTAACTGCTGTTCCACAGCACGCCGAAGGTCGTCGTATTGTTGGGGGACCCGATCGTCGTCTTCGCCGCGCTGGTCGCCAGGCTCCAATCGGATTCATTCAGCGCGCCATCTAGGGTGGGCGCGGTCGTGACGTTCTTGGCGTTGACCGTGTCCGGCGCTTGCGCGGTGGCCACCGGCCCACCCAAGGTGAGCGGCAGGAGCAGCGTGGTAATCAGAAAAAAGTAAAAAGCGGCTGGCGTTCGTGAGGAACTTTTGAAGGGGACGCGCATGGAAAATTCTCCTTAGCTGTAGAGGATCAAATAAAAAGAATCTCCAACGGTGGAGATCACACATGCCGGTAAGTATATGGAAAGACTGGGGAGATGAGGGTCAAAGAGAGTCTAAAGATAGTCGGGAGTTTGAACCCGCTTAAAGATAGTGGTATGATCCCCGCCACCTACGTGGCCGGGGCGAATTTCGCGGGTGAAGCCTGCCGAAAGGACGCGATTGGAGAGCGTTTGTCGGTGTTTAGACACTTTTGTGCTAAAACCTGTCATAGGTTTATAGGCTTTACGCTCCAATCAGCGGTAAGATAGCCCACATCAAATTAAAATTGGGGAAAGTTTATCTTAGCGCCTATCCGTAAACCCGTCGGGGCTGGGCCGGCCCCTGTCCCGATTTGGGCGACCACCACCCGCCGGTGGGGCAGGTGGTCGCCCGACTATTTATGGACAGAGACTTAACCTTGAGCGGCCTGACACAACGGGGCGGGTTGATGGAACCCTGGGACGAAGAGCACGTTAAAGCGTTGCTGCGCTTCCCCCGCTTTCCAATGCGCCTGATTCAGCAAGACCCTTTGCAAACGTGGATCAGCCAGCACGGCGGCCTCAAGGGCGTCTATACCTACCTGCAGAACTATCCTCTCTCGCCCAGTCATCGCCGTATTCTAGAGGTCGTGCTCTCGAATCCGGAAGCCGTCGCGGACGTGTACGCGAATAGTCTGAACATGAGCCGGGCCACGTACTTTTACCGGCTGCGCGAATTAGTCCCCGCGCTCGTTCAGGCTTTGAATAATTGGGAAAGCGAACCGACCCCCAGTCCCGCCTCCGTTCCGGAGGCCACCGCCACCGGTCTCTCCAATCTGCCGACTCCCCTGACCAGCCTGGTGGGCGCCGAGCCTGCGTTGCAAGTGCTTGTTCCTTTCCTGTTACGCCAGGAGGTGCGGCTCCTGACGTTGCTTGGCCCGGGGGGAATCGGGAAAACGCGCTTTGGCATCGAGCTCGCGCGACGTTTGTGTGACCGCTGGGCGGATGGGCTGTGCTTTGTCGAACTCGCGCCATTAACCGACTCGCTTCGGGTGTCGTGGGCGATCGTGCAGGCGCTGCGGCTCAAAGAAGTGAGCGAGGCGCAGTGCGAAGCGCAACTGAAAGCGTATCTGCGGCCCAAGGAATTTCTATTGGTGCTGGATAACTTTGAGCACCTGATGTCCGCGGCGCTGCTGGTCTCGGATTTGCTCGCGGCCGCGCCGCGACTCAAAATCCTGGTCACCAGCCGCACGGCGCTGCACGTCTATGGCGAATACGAATTTACCCTTTCGCCGTTAGCGACGCCGAATCTGGAAACTCTCCAAGACCCCGCCCAGTCGGCGCAGTCGCCGGCCGTCGCGCTCTTTGTGCAGCGCGCTCAGGCGGTCAACCCCGGCTTCACGCTCAACCCGGAAAACTCCGAAGCGGTGGCCGAGCTTTGCCGGCGCATGGAAGGCATTCCGCTGGCCATCGAGATGGTCGCTTCGCAAAGTAAATACTTCTCACCCCAGGCCATGCTCGTCCGCCTGTCCAACTCCAAACGCTTGCACTTCTTAGGCCAGAAGCCCAAAGACCTGCCGCCTCGGCAGCAGACGCTCCGGGGCCTGCTGGATTGGAGCTACGTCTTGCTCACGCCGGAACTGCAAACGCTCTTCAGCCGGCTGGCGATCTTTGCCGGGGGCTGCACCATTGAAGCGGCGGCGACGGTCTGCGCGAGTCCGGAGAGCGATGAATCTAAAGAAGGCGGCAAAGACGCGCCGGGTATTCCCGCGCCGGTGCAGGCCGGACTGACGGCCCTGGTTGATCAGAGTCTCTTGCAGCAGCAGGTTGAACCGGACGGTGAGCCGCGCTTTCAAATGCTGGAGATCACGCGGGAGTATGCGCTGGAGCAATTGAACCTGCGCGGAGAGACCGCCCACTTGCAAAAGGCCCATGCCGTGTATTACCTGGGATTGTCCGAACAGAACCAGCCGCAACCGGCGGCGGCTTTACAACGGGTGGGGTTAGAGTTGATGCAGCGCGAATCGGCCAACCTGAAAGTGGCGATCCAGTGGACGCTTGATCATCGCGAAGGCGAGTTGGGGTTGCGCTTTGTCGTGGCGCTCTGGAATTTTTGGAAATGGTCCGGCCGCCGGCATGAGGGGCGTCAAATCACTCAAGCGTTGCTGGAGCAAACAGCCGGTTTGCGCCTGCTTGTCCGCGCGCGGGTGCTGCGGTTAGCGGGATGGCTGGCGTATGACTTGCGCGACTATACAACCATGCTGCGCTCATTTCAGACCAGCCTGGAACTTTCCGAGGAACTGGAGGATCGTCGAGGTATTGGTCTGGCGCTGCACGGGCTGGGGACCCTGGCGCAAATGCCGGGGCAGTGGGAACAAGCTCGGGAACATCTGCAGCGGGGCCTGACTCTCTTTCAAGCGTTAGAGGTTCCGGAGTACATCGCCTGGACGTTCAGCCACCTGGGCCGGCTGGCGCTCAGTCGGCGTGACTTGGCGAAGGCGCAAGACTATTTTCAAAAAAGCGTGGAACTATTTCGTCCGCTCAACTTAAATGTAGGCGCCGCCTTCGCGCTGGGGCACCTGGGGCAAGTGTTGCTTTATCAGGGTTTTCTGGAACAGGCCACCTCCGCGTTGGAGGAATGCCTGGCGTTGAGTCAGACCACCGGCGATACCCGTGGCTCCATCGTCGCGCTCGCGTTGAATTATTTGGGCGAGATCGCGATCTACCGGGATCAGCCGCTGCAAGCCCGCAAGTTGATTAACACCTGTTTGACCTTGAGCAAGGACGAAGGTTATACCTGGGGCATCGAGTTGAGCAGTTGTACTTTGGGATTGCTGGCGATGCGGGAAGAGAGACCGTTGAGCGCGGCCCAATGCTTCCGGGAAAGTTTGCTGCTGCAACAATCGTTGAAAGAATTTTGGCGTTCGGTCACGCTTTTGGAAATGGTCGCGGACTTGTCGGTCGCCTGTGATGAATTGCTGGGCGCGGCCCGGCTGTACGGTGCCGCCGAACGCCTACGTCTTTCTCAAGATGTTCTCCCACTGCCGATCTACCGCCAGCCGTCTGAACAGAGTCAAAGTCAACTCCGTGCCAGGCTGAACCCCGCCGCGTTAGATGAAGCCTGGGCCGCCGGTCAATCACTCTCACTTGATCAGGCGATAACTTATGCGTTGCGGTGTTTGGAATAGAAGTTGTTTTTAATCACGAATGTCACCCCGGCCCGCGCGGCGTAGCCGGGGCGGGCAAATAGACCGAATAGCACGAATGAGTTTTTAAATGCTAATGACACCCTCATCGTTCAGCATTTATCAACTTGGCAATCTTTTTAGGAATGTTCTTGTAAATCCTGGTCAAGACTTCGATGAATAATTCATTCTCTTCCTCTTTGGGCCACAGGGTTGGCGTGGGAAGATGTTTCACCAAACCGGAATCCGGCGCGTTTTTTGTTGAGCCGATCAGGGGTTCCATTGGCAGCGTTGGCAGTTCCGGCGTTGCCCAAAACGCTTGCGGGTCTGAGGGCAATTGTTCCGCGACCGCCTGAAAATCCTTTTGCCGTTGATCTAACTGCGCCTCGATAAACTGCCGGATGACTTCTTCGCCGCCCAAGCCGCGCCAAATCAAGAGATAGGCCGGATACGCGGCGAAGGCTCGGCACAGAAACTTCACGCCCAACATCAGCGCTGCCTGCGCTTTTTTGGAAGAGGTGGCGATGGTCAACTCGTCCCAAACCGGAATCAACTTCAAGGCCTTCAGGTCTGATTGCTTAAAAGGCTCGCCGCGCGCCAAGGCCGCCAAGGTCGTTGCCTGTCTGAGCCAATCCAGCGCCGCTTGCCGGTGAACTTCCGTCAGCGGCGGCGCGGTGAGGCGGAGTTGGTAATAATCGCGTTGATTGCTACAGTGCAGGTCGAGATTGAAACCAGCGAGTTCCAAATTCACCAGGCGATCATAGGCCTGGCCGTAGGACCCCCAATAGTTCTGTCCCATATGGGAAGTGCTGCTCTTGAGGGCCTCGGCCTGAAGCTTCTGCGGTAAGTCCAACTCGGTCACAAAAAAGTTGAAGGTCGGAATGGTATGTGCCGTCCCGTAAAAGTAGTTCAACATGGACGCTTCCCAGGAATTCAGTTCGCTCCGACCCAGGCTCAACATCCGGATGTGCGCCGAACGGCGCAGGACCCCGCCCAAGTCCGGGTCATACAGTTCGAAGCGCTCCAAGTCGTTTTCGAGATTTTTGAGTTTGGCCATGGCTTAATCGTCTATCGCCTCGCGGCGTAGTAGCAGTAAGTCGCGCAGTTCATCGGTGGACAGTTCGGTCAGCCAGGCTTCGCCGCTGCCCACGATCTGATCGGCCAGCGCTAACTTGCGCGTTATCAATTCGTCCACACGCTCCTCTAGCGTTCCCCGGCAAATGAATTTATGCACCTGCACGGTTTGCGTCTGGCCGATGCGGAAGGCGCGGTCGGTGGCTTGATTCTCCACGGCCGGATTCCACCAACGGTCGTAATGGAAAACGCGATTCGCGTGGGTGAGGTTGATGCCGGCCCCGCCGGCTTTGAGGGAAAGTACGAACAACGGCAAACCGCCCGCCTGAAAGCGTGTAATCAATTCCGCGCGCTTCATCGCCGGGGTGCTGCCATCCAGGTACAACGTCTCGCCGAAGGTTTCAGTGAGATACTCCCGCAACAAGCGTCCCATCTCGGCATATTGCGTGAAGATGAGACACCGGTCTTCTTCCGCCAAGGCCTGTTCCAGCATTTCGGTCAGCCGGTTGAGTTTGCCGGAGCGATTCTTTAGCGCGCTGCGATCACCCAACAGGTGACGCGGATGATTGCAAACCTGCTTGAGTTTGGTCAAGGTCGCCAGGATGATCCCGCGTCGCTGGATGCCATCGGCCGCGGCGATTTGGCGCAACGATTCTTGCACCACGGCGCGATACAAGGCGGCTTGCTCCTTGGTCAAGCCGCAGTATTCCTTCATTTCGTTTTTGGGCGGCAGATCGTGGATGATGCTTTGATCCGTCTTGAGCCGGCGGAGCAGGAACGGCCCGGTCAACGCGCGCAAGCGGGTCGCTACACGGGGGTCTTGTCCGCGCTCAATCGCCCCGACGAAATTATGCTGAAATGATTCCGCCGAACCCAAATAGCCCGGATTGAGAAAGTGCATGATAGACCACAGGTCTTGCAGACGGTTCTCCACCGGCGTGCCAGTGAGGGCCAGCCGATACTTCGCCGTCAGGCTCCGCGCCGTTTGGGCTTGTTTGGTGGTCGGGTTCTTGATGTTGTGCGCCTCGTCCAGGACGATCCCGCCCCAGTCTATGCTTTTCAGGATTTCCAGATCGCGCGGCAACAGCGCGTAACTGGTGATGACCAGATGGTGTTCCCGCGCGGCCGCGACAAATGCTTGATTTTTGAAACGCGCCGGGCCATGATGGGCATAGCAGCGCAAGTGCGGCGCAAAGCGTTCGGCCTCGCGCACCCAATTGTTGACGACGGTCGTCGGGCAAACGAGTAGAACCGGTTGAGTAAGTTGGGCGGCATTTAGATCGGACTGCAGCAGGGCTAAGACCTGTACGGTTTTTCCCAATCCCATGTCGTCTGCGAGGCAAGCGCCAAAACCCCACTCGCGCATGAACGTCAACCACGACAGACCATTACATTGATAGGGCCGGAGTTGACCCACGAAGCCCTCCGGTTGCGGAACACTCTTGAGGGGCTGGCGGCCGGTGAGGCGGCCGGTGACTTCATCGAGCCAACCATCCACCCGTTCGGTTTCTACTTCTAACCCCTCCCAGGTGGTGGTGCCGGCCAGGGTCAAGCCCAGCGCTTCGCGGAGCGGCAGCTTGCCATCATTTTTGCGATGGCGCTGCATTAACTTCACGGCGGCCTGTACTTCTTCCGGGTTGAGTTGCATCCATTCGCCGCGCACTTGGACCAACCCGGTCTTGGACTGCGCGAGTTGCATAAATTCGTCGGTGGTCAACTGTTGATCGCCCAGGGCGATTTGCCAGTTGAAGTCTACCAGCGCATCCAAGCCCAACAGGCCGAAGCCTTCATCCCGCTTGCCGAGTTGCACTTTGGCTTTAAGTTTGCGCGCCTGACTCTTCCACCAACTAGGAACCAGGACACCAAATCCTGCGGCGTCTAAGTCGTGCGCATAGGTTTCCAGAAATTCAACCGCGGCCGGGAGCGAGAGACTCACGCCGGTCCTCAGGTCTTCCGCGGCTTCGAGCAGCGGCGGGAAAATAGCCGCCGCGAGTTGTAAGCCCGCTTGCAACACGTCCGGTGTTTCCGGTTGCGGCGGGTTCTCCCAAACTTCACCCGCCGACCACAAGGTCGCCGTTTCAGCCTTGGGCCGGAGATGGAATGATAGTTGCCAGTCCGCCAGGGCTGGGTCTTCCGTTTCAACCAAGATCGGCGGCTCCAAACGGAAGACGACTTGATAGGGGCTGCCCAGATAGGTTTGCGTGGGCGCGAACCAGGCCCGCACCTTTTCTCCAAAATTGCGACGGGTGGCGGGCGCCACCGCGTCGTTAAAGTAATAGTTCTTGCGCGGAAAAAGATCGGCCCACCATTTGTCGGCGGGATGCGGCGCGCGAGGCCGCCGGTTGTAGGTGTAAGGGTCATAAAACGGGCTGCGGTTCGGCATGGAGCTTTGGGCGATGAAGGCGGAGCCAACGCCGTTGATAAAATCGTGCAGCAACTCGTCAGCGGCGGGCAAGGGTTTGGTCAACGCGCGCGCCGAAGGCGGCATGACCTCCGCTAACTGCGCGGCTCGGGCCTTCAGTTCGGCATCCACCTCCAGCCAAACTTTCCAGAACCCGCGCCCGGTCTCGTCGGCCGAGGGAACAAATAGGCCCCGATCCAGCGTGAAGGCTGTGAGCCAGGCCGCTTGACGCCAAAATTTTAAACTTGGCCCCAGTGTCAGGTAAGTCGATTCGCCTGGCAATTGCAGGAGAAAATTAAGGGCTTGATCGGGAGCGAGAGGATAAGTTTCCACCCGCCAGGGAGTCAGTACGGGCTTAGCCGGCTCGCGCTTGGAACGCGTTGGGGGAGGCGGGGATTGATTGGAGGTCAGCGGCCCACGCGCATTGGAAGGCAACGCCAGCGTCAGCGTTGGCGGGTTGGGGCGCGTTGAGCGATAGACGCGAAATTGATAGAGGTGCTGCTCTAGTGAGAGCGCGCTAACTGCTTGGGGATGTTGATATGCTGGAGTTCGGGAACGGCGGGCGTGAGTGCTTTCAGCCCACAAGTACAGTCCGAGGCCTGTGCTGCAAAATCCCGGCGGCAGCCAGAGCGCATGCAAAATCATGCTCATGGCAGGCGCAGTATACCACTATGATAAGATAACCTTCGATCTCCAAGCGATTGAATAACTGAGAGGGTAAGGAGCGATGCAAACTTCTGTTCATGGCCTTCACCACGTAACCGCGATTGCCGGCGACCCGCAGGTCAACCTCGACTTTTACTCCGGGGTGATGGGGATGCGGTTGGTGAAGAAGTCCGTCAATCAGGATGTGCCGGACACCTATCATCTCTTCTATGCGGACTCCGTCGGCACGCCGGGTACGGACCTCACCTTCTTTCCATGGCCGGACATGGAACCGGCGCGCCTGGGCATTGGCTTTACTGTGGAAGTGCTCTTCGCCATTCGGAAGGGCAGCTTGCCATACTGGCAGGAACGTTTTAAAGAGAAGGATGTCTCATTCGATGCGATCGAAACACGATTCGGTGAACAAGTGCTGCCGTTCCGCGACCCGCATGGGCTTCGTCTGGCTTTGGTGGAGTCTGCCTCCGAGCGGCCCGGCGTGCCCTGGACCGATAGCCCTGTGCCCCTCGAGCATCAATTGCGTGGGATGCACTCAGTCCGGTTGTGGGAACGTGATCGCCGCGCTACCGAGACGCTGCTCACGCAGGTGATGGGCTTCAAATACCTTGGCATGGAGGATGGCTGGCATCGCTACGGAGTTGAGGCAGGCGCGTCCGGTCAACTCATTGAAATTAAAGAAATGCCCGCGAAGCGTGAGCGGCTGGGTCAGTGGGGGACGGGTGGCGTTCATCACGTCGCTTGGCGGGTGAAGGATGAGGATGAGCAAATGGCTGTGCGTGGTCAAGTGCAAGCGATAGGCCTAAGCCCCACGGAACAGATTGATCGGTTCTGGTTCCGGTCGGTGTATTTCCGAGAACCGGGCGGAACACTTTTTGAACTGGCAACCGACGGTCCCGGCTTTGATCGGGATGAAGATCAAGCGCATCTAGGCGAGCGACTGATTCTACCGCCCTGGTTGGAGCCGCATCGTGCTCAGATTGAAGCGGAGTTGAAGACGTTGACGCTGCCAGGACGGAAGACGGAGGACGGTTGACGGAGGCAGAAAGACGAAGGACGAAAGACGAAAGACGAAAGACGAAAGACGAAAGAGGCTCAGTGGTAGCCCAGAGAGACCGCGTCGGTCTGGTAGTGGCAGCCCTAATTGACTGGCCCCCACCTATATAACGGATGCAGTTCAGCCAAGCCACTCCGTTCGTTGTTCAAAACGTAGCGCCCTTCCATCCAAATATGCTGCCCGACTTCCGGTAATTCACTGCGATAGGGATCAGGGTCGGACGCGCAGATGTCTATCGCCTCCGCTTGCGTGACTTTGTGGTAGCAGACTAGCTTGACGACGAGGTCGCCGTACTCGTCGTTATTAGCTTCGGTCAGGAATTGTTGATACTTCTTGTCCAGCTTGAGACGAATAAGCACATCCCCATCCGGATCACCCCGGACAACGTCCACGACGCCGGTCACGCGGAGACAGGCGACTTTAACTTCTAGCCGCTCAGGACGATAGATGTATTGATCTTGATCAGTAGGGATGCACGTGCTCGAGGGGATATTCCCGGAGGCCGGACCACAGGCCGAGATTGTCAGAAGAAACGACAGGCTGAAGCAAAAGAAGCGCCTGCTAATGCGATCTTTCATTCGTCCTTCGTCATTCGTCTCGCGAAGCGGCCCTCCCTCCCAACCGCGTTCGCAGAAACGTATGCGCGGCCAGGAACAACAGCGTCGTCTCGCCGACGTTCCACCAGAAGTGGACATCCAGGCGGATAGCCGTCGTCAGGCCGGGGAGGCGGGCGAAAATAGTTCCGTGGGTCCAGGCGCTTCTGACTAGCCAGCCGTCTCGCCCGATGATGCCGGGCAAGCCCTGGCCCCCAATATTCGTGATGCCTATTTCACGTAGTTCCTGAAGCACTTGCAGATAACGCACAAATAGATAGGTATGCTCCAACGTGTGCGCTGTCGCCCAAATTAACAGGAGCCACGCCCAAACGTTGCGCATACCGCCGCGCATTACGAAGATCACGGCTAGCAAGACGGTCCAATTCCAGACAAAGTGAATCCATTCCGCATTGGCCGGCGAGACGAGGCCGCCGGATTGGCGCGGAGACCAACGCAGGACGTGAAACTGAAACCACTGCGCCACATGCTCGAAGCCATGAAAGCCCTGCGCGACTAACAAGACGCTCAGGACCATCAGCGTTAGGCCATAGCGCCGCAGGTCGGTCCGCCACTTTAAAACGCCGGGCACCAGCAGCAGCGCCAAGACAGTGACAGTGGCGCCCCACAAGGGCCAGCCTAAGATCCACATCTCCAGGCTGCCCAACACCAAGCCTAGGGCCAGCACGATAAGAACCGTCCACGTTTGCTCACGTGGGTTAAGCAACTCTAAAAGCGGGGCAGGCGATGTGCCGGGTAAAGCAGTGGCTTGTTCGTTCATGGGCGGAGTTCCTTATAAACAACCCCCTCAGCTAGCGCGTGATCGTAACCAGGGTCTGTGGCGTTGGCGACTCTAAGATGGATGTTTGACCATCCGGCCAGCGGATTTCAAGTTTCTGCAGTGTGGCATTGGCCGGGAACCCGAAGTGGATGCGCGCCGGGTCGCCGGAGAGATAACCGCTTGCCGCGCGCACATCCCGATAATACGTGCCGCCGGCGCTGGTGCGCAGTATCAGTTGAGCGCCGAGCGCGCGCGTGTTCCCGCCGGCCGGCCAGAACAAGTCTACTTCCAATCCCGACCCGCCGCAGAGTTGATTCTCAAAAAGCTGCGCAGGCGAGCGCAGGTTGTTGATGATAATGTCCAAATCGCCGTCACTATCTAGATCCGCCAGGCTCATGCCGCGGCCACTCGCCCGGCTGCCCAAGCCCCATTCGGGCGCGGGCGCAAAATAGCCGTTGCCTTTGTTGCGCATCGCCTGGTTTTCCTCGACTAACTCGTTGTTGGGCAGATGGCCCAACAGTTCCTCGGTCATCATCCCATTGACCACGTAGATGTCCAGGAAGCCGTCGTTGTCCAAATCGCCGAACTTGCTCGACCAACTCCAACCGGTCGCGTCCACCGAGCGGGCGTAGCCCTCGTTGGTGTAGCGACCATCGGCGCCGCGCACTTGCAGGACGTTCTCGACGATTTGCGCTTTGGCTTGGGGTGGGTGACGCGCATTCAAGGTATCCATCAATGGCAGCCAGGTTGACATGGTCTTCACGTCGGTCTGGTAAGGTTTCATATCGGCGGCAAAAATTTCCGGCTGGCCGTCGTTGTTCACATCGCCCACGTCAAAGCTCATCGTGTTCTGAGTCATTTTGGTCGCAAATGGTTCGATGAGCGCCCAGCCGGTGTCAGTGTAGCGCCAGGCTTCATCCGGCCGCTCGAAATCGTTGCCGACCAACACATCCGGATGTCCATCGGCGTCTAAGTCCGGGAAGGCAATCGCCAGCGCCTGCGCGCCCTTGGCTAACTGCTGGCGAGTGAAGCCCTCACCCTTCCGTTCGTAATAATTGACTCCGACCAGGGAAATCATTTTATTCCAGTCGAAACCGGGCACTTGCTTGAGACCATCGTCATACGTCGCGAGGACCACGTCCAATGCGCCGTCGCCGTTCAGGTCGGCCCAATTCATCGTATACGCCGGCGCGGTGATCTCGGGCAACGTTCCTTGGGTGAAGCGGCCGTCACCCGTATTGCGCCAGTAAGTGGGCGGCGTGGTGTCGTGCGTGAAAACTAAATCCTGCCAGCCGTCGCCATCCACATCAACGGCATTCACCGCGCGTGCCGGGTTATCAGATAGGCGCTCGGTGCGGAAGTTCAAGTGGCCCAGGTTCCACAAGAGCGTATTCGGGCCATTGAGATTGGCCAAGACCACATCCGGTTTTCCATCGTTATCGAAATCGTTGATCGCCAGGCCGGAGCCATTGCTGTCGTAGAGATGGACGGTCTCGCCTTGAATGGTTGTCGTGTGATCGAGTTGGTGCGCGACGAAGGTATTGGCGCAGGGTGACGTGGGAGCGGTGAGGGGACTGGAGACGATGGTGGCAGCCAGGCCGCTGGCGGAGAGGGGTGTGGGCGTTGGTGCTGCTCCTCCGCAACCGACTATGAACGCGCACCCGAGCAGTGTCAGCCCTTTGAGGAGAGTGTGAATTCGGGGAAGATTCATCATTAGCAGTCACCTCTCGCAATTATTCAGCCTCACCCCCGGCCCCTCTCCTGAAGCGAAAGTTCCCGCTTCAGGAGAGGGGAGAAATACATCGGACTCTGCCCCCCTCTCCTGACGACGCTCTTGTTCTTTGTCGTCAGGAGAGGGGCGGGGGGTGAGGTCAGCTAAAAATCATACCATACTAACTCTCAGGCACCTTCAGATTCGGGGGCCACGGTTTTTGGCCGCTGGTCAGATAAAAGTTGCGGTTCTCGTTGATGTAGAAGGAAAAGTCTTCTTTCCAAGCCGGGCGCGGATCGTAGCCAAAAAGTTCCACGTACGCCTGATACAGGTCGGCATTTTGAGCCGCGAAGTAATTCGGGTTGCGGAAGAACATCTCAAAGTAACCGGCGGCAAATTCAGTATCGTTCTGAAAAACATAGGGATGCCCGATGGGCAGGGGATCATCGGCTTTGGCCTTCCCTCGATAGCGCAAGAGATAGCGTTCCAACTCTAACTGTTTCCCCTTAAGAAATAATTTTCGCGCGCGCGGGGTGTAGATTGCGCCATCTTGTGGATGGAGGCCGGGGAGCAACCCGTAACTCCGACCCATGCGGCCCGTGCCCGCGTCGAAGAAATCCAGCATGTGACCGAACTCGTGCAGGAACGGCGCGACGCCGGGCGTTGGCTCATAAAAGCCTTCGAATAAACGCGATAGGACTAACTGAAGCGTTTCGCGATCCGCGTGATAGTCGCCACCGGCCTGTCCGCCATCTCGCTCGAAAGCCCACGGCGTGGCATACAGCCAGATGTGGCGCGGCGCGCTGAGAAATCGCTCCAGAATATCGCGCCGGTAAAAAAAGATTTCAGCCAGATGTCCGGCCACTAGATGCGCGGCGCTGGTAGGGATTTGCGGCGTGAGGTTGCCATACTCGCCGATGAGCCGCAAATCAAAGTTCGGCTGCTGAACGATATGCTGCACCAGTTGGTCAAAGTCAGGTCGTTCTTTTTTGGTCAGGATTTGGGTGAGGGGGAAGTAGAAGTCAAGCGCTCGCGGCTGGCGTGTGGCTTCAAAAACCAGCGCGGCGAATTGCGGCTGGCATTTCCCGTTCGTCAGCCGTGTGTAATGTTCCGAGGCGTGAGCAATGGTTTGGGCCGGAATCACTCCCAGCGCCTCGCCGCATTCCAGCGTCTCGTCCAGCCGAACGCGGCTCGGGCCAATCTCTAATTCCGCGCCGGAGATTTTTACGCGGTGGTGGGGATTGAAGTCAAAGTGCATGTTGTGATCTGCCATTTTTTGGTCAACGGATGGAACGAATTGAACAGATAAATTTAAAATTGGATTTCATTTATCCGTTGTATCCGTTCCATCCGTTGACTCTAACTCCACATAATCTTCCTTGAGCGTATGATCCGGCGAAGCGCCAAAGAGCGTCAGGAGTTCGGTAATGACGGCAGCTTTATCGCGCGCATCGCGCCGGGACCACGTGCGTGATTTAATTTCCACGTAATAGCCCTCGACCGCCGGCTTGATCAACCGGTCCAGGTTCACGAAGAACTCGACGCCGCGGTAAGCGACCAACCACCGATGACGATCCTTTTCCACCTCGCGCTCCTGAATCGGCTTGAAATATTCGCGATAAAAACGCAGTGAGTGCGTCGCCGGCGCGAGATAGCGCGAACGCGAGAGCAGCACCGAGCCGAACTCGCCGGCGTGCGCCGGGCCGGTGAGCGTGAGCCGCGACCGAACGTGAGTAACTTGTCCCTGCTCGTCCAGGAAATCATCCTCGCGGTAACGCAAGCGGCCTTGCGCCGGATCGTCGAAAATGAAGTACGTATCGTACTCATGATAATGGACGGCGCGGATGATGGTGATAGCTTTGCCTTCGAGGGCGCGCTGCATTTGATCGGTGGACGGGATTTGGGCTTTGACCTGGACTTCAAAACTTTCCTGCTCCACCGCTCCGCCGATGGCGACCAGCTTGCGGAGGACGCTGCCCTCGCGCTGGATGAGGAATATATCAATCTTCTTCGCATACTCACGCGCGGCGAGCAGCAAGTCTTGCTCATTGAGCGTCAGCAGCCGATGGTCGCGCATGAGCCATCGGCCATTGCACATCACGTCGGTTACGTCGGTGGATTTGGCGGCGTAAATAATTTGCGAGTAAACCGCATTCGGGTCGCGAGTGAAGGACGGGGAATTGTGCAATGGCGCGAGGTCGAGCAGGATCAGGTCCGCGCGTTTGCCCGGTTCCAGGGTCCCCGTCAAATCCCCAAGGTGCAGCGCGCGCGCGCCGAGCCGGGTTGCCATCGCCAACGCTTGCCGGGCGGGGAGCGCGGTCGGGTCGCCGCTCGTGCCTTTCGCCAGGAGCGCGGCCAGACGCATCTCCTCGAACAGGTCGAGATCGTTATTCGAGGCCGGGCCATCGGTGCCAATCCCTACATTCAAGCCGAGGTCAAGCATCTTCACGACGGGCGCGACGCCCGAGGCCAACTTGAGATTACTGGTGGGGTTGTGCGCGATACCCACGCCCGCGTGTTGGAGCGTGCGCATCTCGCCCGGATCAAGGTGGACGCAGTGCGCGGCCAACACTTTAGCCTCGAAGAGACTTTGTTTCTTCACCCATGGGATCACCGGCATGCCGTGCTCTTTGCGCGAGTTCTCAACTTCGAGCAGCGTTTCGGAAAGATGGGTGTGCAGCGGGACGTTGAACTCGGCGGCGAGCGCGGCGCAGGCTTGCAGGATTTCGGCGGTGCAGGTGTACGGCGCGTGCGGCGCGACGGCGGGGACGATGAGCGCGTGATCTTTCCAACGCGTGATGAAATCGCGCGCGGCGGCGAGCGAATCCTCGTAGCTGGCCGCGTCCGGCGAGGGGAACTTGAGGACGGTCTGCCCGCACAGCGCGCGCATCCCCACCTGCGCGGCGGCTTGCGCGACGGAGTCTTCAAAGTAATACATGTCCGCGAAACAGGTCGCGCCGGAGCGGATCATTTCCGCGCACGCCAACTGCGTGCCGAGTTTGACAAAATCCGGGCTGACGAATTCGCGCTCGACAGGCAGCATGTAACCCATCAACCAAACGTCTAGGCGCAGGTCATCAGCCAGGCCGCGCAGGAGCGTCATAGGGACGTGGGTATGCGCGTTAACTAGACCAGGCATCAATACCTTGCCACCGCAATCCATGGTCTGTTGGGCCGTGTACTCGGCGGCGATGTCTCCCACGGCGACGATGGAATTGCCGGTAATCGCGACGGCGCCGCCGCGATGGAGGGTGAACTGTTCGTCCATCGTCAGGATCAGTGCGTTAGTGAGGAGGATGTCGCAGGTGGGCATACAGTTGAGAAGATTATAATGACGAATGATGAAAGACGGAAGACGAAGGACGGAAGATCAATGACAAATGACGAATGAAAGAAATGACAAATGCTGAGTTTTTCTGAAATTCTTTGCACGCATACTTCGCGTCAGCGATCTCTGCGGTGAAGAAGATTTTTGCACTAGAGTCAGCTATGCCACTGGAAGGAGGGGACTATGCGCGCTGTAGACATTATCATTAAGAAGCGCGATGGGGGTGAGTTAAGCTGGGAAGAGCTCGACTTCTTCATTCAAGGCCTCGCGCGCGGCGAGATTCCGGATTACCAGGCCGCGGCCTGGGCGATGGCCGTTTACTTCCAGGGTATGACCCCGGATGAGACGAGTGACCTGACGTTGGCGCTCGCGCTCTCCGGCGAGATTATGGATTTGAGCGATACCGTGCCTCTGGCGGTGGATAAGCATTCAACCGGCGGCGTTGGCGACAAAGTGACGTTGGTTGTGGAGCCGTTGGTCGCGGCGTGTGGTGTGCCCGTGGGCAAGATGTCCGGCCGAGGGCTGGGGCATTCCGGCGGGACGTTGGATAAGCTTGAGTCCATTCCCGGCTTCCGCGCCTCGCTGTCCATTGACGAGTTCAAGCAGCAATTAAAAGAAGTGGGTGTGGTGCTCGCGGGACAATCGGCGGATCTCGCCCCGGCGGACGGCAAGCTCTACGCGCTGCGCGATGTGATCGGGGCGGTGGGTTCGATTCCGTTAATCGCGAGCAGCGTGATGAGTAAGAAGATCGCGGGCGGAGCGCGCGCGATTGTGTTGGATGTGAAAGTCGGCTCCGGCGCTTTTATGCCGACGGTGGACGAGGCGACAAAGTTGGCCAAGCTGATGGTGGAGATTGGCCGCCGCGCGCATCGCCGGGTGATTGCGCTGATCTCGGATATGAACCAGCCTTTGGGTCACGCGGTGGGGAACGCGCTCGAAGTGCGGGAGGCGATTGAAACCCTGCACAACGGCGGCCCGCCGGATTTCCGCGAACACTGCTTGGTCGTCGCGAGTCATTTGCTGATGCTGGCTCGTAAAGCGCGGACGAAGAAGACGGCCAGGCAGCACTTGGAGCAGGCCCTCGCCGAGGGAAGCGCGTTTGCTAAGTTCAAGCAGTTGATCGAAGCGCAGGGCGGCGATTTGCGCGTGATCGAAAATCCTGATCTGCTACCGCAGGCCTCCCACATTGAAACCGTGCCCGCGCCGCGTTCCGGCTATTTGGCCGAGGTCAATGCACACGAGATCGGAATGGCGGCTGTGAACCTGGGCGCGGGTCGCGCTCAAAAAGGTGACAAGATTGATCATGCGGTAGGAGTGGTCATTCATCACAAAGTCGGGGACGGTGTCCGCAAGGGCGAGCCGTTGTTCACGATTCATGCGAACGATGCGGCTAAATTGAAAATGGCAAAAGCGCGCGTGCTCGCCGCGCACAAATTCAGCGCGAAGCAAGTTCAGCCGCTGCCGTTGTTTTATAAGGTATTGAGGAGTTAGGACTAGACTTGTATAGTTCAGAACGGTTTTTTATCACGAATGATACGAATGCGCTTCGCGCGAATGCCACGAATTTTTGATTGGGAGGCTTGAGCATGCTTTCTTTTATCCCTCATGATCGTGGACGCCAATTGACGCATATTATTCTGGCGCTCTTCACGCTCGCCGGTTGTTATCTGACTTATGTGCTCAAGCCCGGGCTGCGGTGGTTTCATATTTTGACAATTGCGTTTGGTTATATCGCCTTGTTATTGATCTTTTTCACCTTGATTGTCGGGCCGTTCAAATTGCTGGTGCAACGCCGGAATCCGGTCAACATCCATTTGCGGCGCGATACGGGTATTTGGGCCGGGGTTACTGGGACGCTGCACGTCATCTTTGGCTTTCAAGTCCACATGGGCGGAGATGTTGTCCTGTACTTTTTTGAGCGGACGCATCATGGGTTGAAGTTGGCGCTTAATTTATTTGGGTTTAGCAATGATGTCGGGGCTGTCGCCACGCCAATCTTGGTGGGGCTGTTGTTGCTTTCCAATGATTTATCAGTGCGTTGGCTGCGCGGGCCGTTGTGGAAGTGGTTGCAGCGCTCGAACTATATTTTGATCGTCCTGGCGCTAGCGCACACGCTTGGCTATCAAATTAATGTCGAACGGGAATGGATCATGCCCGCTGCGACGATTCTCTTGACGGCGCTGGTGTTATTGGCGCAATTAGTTGGGGTGGTGATTTCTCTTTCGCGGCGGAGGTGAGGGTAAGAAAAACTACAAGCCATCAGGGTAGGCTCCAACCTGCACGCCGGTCGGTGTTTTCTTCTATAATCTTCTCTACCTGAGTGGAGAGATTCTTCTTCCCGCTATGAAATAGGCCAATAAAGGAATAGGTACGCACGGGGGTGGGTTGAGAGCGAACGTAGTCAGTGAGCGCCTCGCGCGCTACAACTTCCACGGTCGTTGCCTTCTGTTCGGCAATGGTTTTCAGCGCCTCAACCAAGTTTTCGTCTGCGGCGATTGTAATATTAGTCATGGTTCACACTCCTGGTAAAGATTATGAGAGGCTTCGGTATTTCCGCCTGTAGTTAGCAACGGATGCAGTAACAAATGTAACGGATGCGTCCCCCATCCGCTACATCTGTTACAAAATCCGCTGCTAATCGAATTGCTGAACACTCTCATTACGGTTTGACGATCTTCCCCTCTCGCCATTCATACACCCACCCCTTCGCTTCTACCCAATTGTGATTTGAATCAAAACTGAAAGGCCCGCTCAAGCCGGAGGTATTGGTTTGGGTGAGGGCGGCGGCGACTCCGGCGCGGGTGGGTTTGTGGTTCGTTTTCACATCGCGCGCGATAGCGTCGAAGAGAATCTGAGTCGCGTCGTAAGCGAGCACCGCGTAGGCGCGCGGCTCGACGCCGTTGGAGATCGCGCGGTAACGGTCGGCGAAGGTTGGGTCGGTGGAGTCGGCGGGGAGGGGGGCCGGGGAGATGAATTCGACGCCTTCGGCGGCTTCGCCTGCAAGTTGGACGAATTGCGGTTGGCTCCAGAGCGGCGGGCCGATGATTGTGGATTGTGGATTGCTGATTGATGATTGGAATAACCAATCTAGATTTTCGAGGGAGTCACAAGGGGGAAGGCAGTGGAGTGATTCGGGCGCGGTGGCTTGCAGGTTGGCTTCGGTGAGCCAGAGGCGGAAAGCTGAGGGCGGTAAACTGGGAGCAGATGTCGTCGCTAGAAATGGAATGTCTTCGGCGTCGTACCCGCGCGCGGCGGCGAGGGTGGTCGAGTCAAGCCAATCACCAATGATGCCGACGACTTGAGGGTCGGTCGCGACCTTGCGCGCTTGGGCCACGGCCATGTCCGGGTCACCGGAATCGTCCAAAGCCAGCAACTCCACTGAATAGCCGGCGATGCCGCCATCCGCATTCGCTTCTCTCACAGCCAACCGAACGGCGTAGATGACTTCATAGCCTACATCGCGATAACGTCCCTCGAACGGCGCGACGAGGCCGATTTTTACGACGGGGCGAGTGACGGGGAGGCAGGAGGCGAGGAGGAAGGCACAAGGAACAAGGGCCAAGGACCAAGGGCTAAGGTGACGAAGGAAAGCCGGGAAGTTCAACGTGGTCACAGGGAGCAGGTGATCTTGGAGGAATGAATTGGTGTGCTTTGGCGCAAGCACTTATTGGCTGTATAACAGCTTTGATTTCACAACTCGTACTTTTTCTCGTAGGTGCCCGAGATAATACTGTTCAGTAACACTTGCCTTGGGGATGAAACAGCACGCTCAAAACTTCTCCGCAATAAACTTTCCAGCGATCTTGATGTAGTTTCTAAATCCATCTTTCGTAAGTCGATTCTTCCATTAGGAGCTTTTTGACCTGCGACAAGGTTTCCTAAAATAGAATCTATTGAGTCGATAGTGGAACGGGTATAAAAGACCGCATAGAGAACGTCAGCAAGTTCAAAACTTGTATTGTGAATGATGCTATTGCCAAGCATTTCCATATCCTCAAAAATTTGTTTTCTGACAAAAGAGAGAAAAGGTTGGATTTCATGCTTCAATTCATATTTTCCCGAACGCATCTTTTCATGCACCGTATAAGTATTGATCCATTTTACAAATTCAAGCAAAATGTAATTTACGAGGAATGGGGCAAAGGCATAGGCTATTTGAGTACACTCATCAAGTGATAAATCTTTGCGTAGTACATCTTTTATTGACTGCCCAACAGAATTTTTGCTTTGGAGATGGGTGTTTATTTTAATCGGCTTTGGGCCAATCTTGGGTGGCCAAAAGGATATTTCTCGATTTTGGGCGAAGGCTACCACAACTATTAAAACCAAAATGGTAGGTACAACAGCAATCAATGTTGTTAAGATGCTGTTGGCTATTGGATTGATAGAGAGCCAGTTGATAATTTCGCTCATAGGTTGATTGCCTCCTGAATAATTGAGTAATGCGATCGTAGTGCTAGAGGAGACGGAACAAATTCAACATCAGAGATTTTAGATTAATCAAACGGTATTCGTGCGAAGCGGTTTGTGACATTCGTGATTAAAAAGGCGGTTCTTTAGCGGCGCTCAACGGTGACACCACCAAGAACCCCACCAACAACCCAATGATCCCAGTCAGGAAGATTGTCCCCAGCCAGAGATGGATGGCCCAATCCATTCCCTGAGTGATTTGTAGTGCCAGAAAATAGAGTGCGCAGAACAGCGCGGGTACACTGAATGCGAGTAGCCAGAAACGCACGTGTCGCTGGGCAGAGGGCTTTAACCAGGCGAGCAGGCTATCGGCAATTAATCCTGCGCCGAACATTGAGAGCGCTAAAACGTATTCGTCATGGAAGACGCTCATTAGAAAGCCATTCAGCGTGAACATGAGTGTGAGCGCGCCGAAGGGCAGCGTCCAATTCTTGATCAGCGTGAGCACGATTCCCATCAACAGCGCGGATTGAAACAAGAGGCCGGCCACCGCAAGGCTTTGGTTGGTGTAGAGATCAGGCAGTGTGGTATGTCCATTCGCCGAGAACAAGATTGTTTTGCCGTCCGGTGACCATTCGGGGGAATTGATTTCCAGCGCGTGGTTGTGCGTTAGATTGCGCCGCTGACTCTCTTCGGTATCCTGAAGGCCGAAGGCGGCGACATCCATCACGTAAATATCTACAACGTCGTCCTCCCACGAGAGAAAGGCAATCTGCCGGCCATCCGGTGACCAAGCTGGGGAGTACTCATCCGCCGAAGAAACTGTCAGGCGTTTTTCGCCGCTGCCATCCGCGTTGATTAAATAAATATCGCTGTTGTTGTTGGCATCGCTGGAATGAAAGGCGATCTGCTGACCGTCCGGCGACCAAACCCCGCCGCCGTTGTAAGCGCCATTCGAGGTGAGTTGGGTGGCGTCACTCCCATCGGCGTTCATAAGGTAGAGTTCGCTGCTGGTGTGAGTGCTTAACGCGTAGACAATCTTTTTGCCATCCGGTGACCACGCCGGGCCGAAGGTGGGGTTCGTCGCCTCCGTGAGTTGCTGCAAGTTGCTTCCATCTACGTTGATGGCATAAATCTGCTGAGCGTGCTGAGTGCTTGAGACGAACGCGATGCGCGCGCCATCCGGCGACCAATCCGGCAGGTATTCATGGCCGGGCATATCGGTGAGTTGCTTTACGCCGCTGCCATCGCCGTTCATCAGATAAAGCGCGCTTTGAGCGTTGTTATCTTCTTTTATCTCTCTCTGGGTGAAGACGATTTGACGGCCATCGGGCGACCAAGCGCCGCCCCAGGCGTTCGTGTCAAGCGTGGAAGTCAGGCGGGTCTGGCTAGTTCCATCCGAGTTTATAAGATAAATATCGCTGAAGCGCCCCTGGTCAATCGCCGTCAACTTGCCGGCCATGGGATAGCCAATGGGATGGGCAAATTGTGTGAAGAAGGTGATGATAGATAAGATGAACGTCGCGCAGAGTACCAGCGGGCCGAGCTTCTTCCAGCCCGTGAAGACTTCGCCCGTTTGCATTCGCGAGTGCAAGGCTCTGATCGGGCCGCTGACCATTAGCACGCCGCTGGTCGCGAGCAGCAGATGCGTCGGGCTGAGCAGCGCTTCGAGATCGAGTTCAACGCCAAAGGCCGCGTGCCAGAGAAAATCGAGCAGGCCGCCGAGTAGAAAGAGTGCGACGCCGATCAGCGAGAGTAGGTAGCCTTTCGGCAAAGATCGCTGCAGAGGGTAACCCTTGAATGTGTTTCGGGCTTGGTTGAGAAAAAGAAAGAGGAACATGACCAGCACGCCGCTGTAGAGGGCCGCATGCCACGGCGTGAGGAAAGAGTCATCCACTTTTCCGTGGTGATGCGCCCAACCGTCGAGGTACAGCCCGCCGACGATCCAGGCCGATAGGCCGGCCACGATCCAATCAAAGCGGAGGCTGCTCTTCGGATACTCGGGGCGAGTTGACGGGATCATAAATGAACAGGTTAGGAACTCAAGGGAAATTAGGGCAGAGCGGCAGAGACAAATCTGCCTCGACTAAGTAGGGACCGTGCTGAAGTCCATCATCCGTCCAATCCGATTGGCTGTAGCGTCCAGGCGGCAGCAGACCCGTCCGGGTTTCCCCCACCAGAACATCTACCTGCACACTGACTGGCCCTTCAAAGGTCACGTGCCAAGCGCCGCCGGTGCTGGGACAATTGTTCCTCAACGTATAGTGGATGGGTTGGGTGTTCCCCGGCCCGTTGCCCGGTGGGAGTCCGGAGGGAGTCCCGGTAGACGAGGGCGTAGGGACTAAGGGAGCCGCTTCAGGGTTCTCCGTTGCCCAGGCTTGGTATTCCGATGACGTCAGCGGGCGGGCTGAAGCCGGTGGTTGGCCCTCGGCGTTGACGCTTGCTGCTTGTCGGGTGGTGAGCGATGTGGCGCCGAAGGTGTTGGTGAGTTCGCAACTGCCTTCTAAACAGGTCACGATCAGCAACTGATATTCCGGATAGTAGGCAACACTCAGATAGCTGCCTCGGACGCCCACCACGCCTAACGGCGTCTCCACATTCAAGCGGCCACCGGAGAGAATGACCCACAACTGACCTGTCGCCAGCGCCAGCTTCGTAACGGGATTCTCGATATCGGCATTGAGTTCGATCAGGGTGAACTCCGAGTGTGGCGCGAGACGGATGAGGGTGCCCTCGGTGAGATCAATTCGAACTTTGCTTTCATCGCCTGTGCGGGCTTGTCCGCCGAGGCTGAGGACGTCTCCTTCGGCAGCGGCCGTGAAGTCGCTCGTCCCGGAAAGGCGCGCGCGAACCTCGTTGAGTAGCTCGCTCAATATCGCGGTGCGTCCGTGTGGGGTGGCTGGGCTGGTCGGTGAAGGTGGCAGTGTAGAAGCGGAGGCGCAAGCCGCTGTGGTGAAGGCGAAGAGCACGATGATTTGAATAAAAGAGCGAAGCATCTTGTCCTTTCCGGGACGTCGGAAACAGTTGGACTTCCCCACCTCCACGAGGCCCCGATTATGCGGCTGCGGATAACTCCCGTCAGGCTGCGCTCAATTTACACCGAATGGGCGGCGGAGGCAATGAGGCCCTCACCCCTGTCCCCTCTCCCGCTTCGCAGGAGAGGGGGACTCTAAGCCCACGTCGAGAGCCAAAACTCGACGTCGGGTAGGCCGCTGGCGCGAGCGGTTTGCGCCAGGTGTTCAAAATCAATCGGCACGCGGCAGAACTGAGTCGTGAGCTTGCCGGCTGCTATTTCTAGGATCGCATATTCGGCCCAACGCAAAGCGTGTTGATTTAGCCCAGGCATGGGAAACTCGAAGGGCATACCGACGCTCCCGGGGTTCAGGAGTAACCGCCCTTTATGCTGGCGCAGCATTTGCACGTGGGTATGCCCGCCCACCAGGACCTGAGCCGTTGTCTCAGCGAAAATTTCATCCAAGGTGGCGGAGAGTGTGGGAGGATAGAGCCACTCTTCATTGGAGCGGGGCGAGCCATGAAAGCAAAGCACCTGAGTGTCGGGGTCAAGCGCCAAGGTGAGTTGGGGTTGGAACGAGCGCAAGAAATCTAAATTGTCGGCGGTCAATTGCGTGAGACACCATTCTTCGGCGGCGCGCACCCACGGATGATGCTGCGCCATCAGTTGTGGATTGAGCAAATAGTGGTCGTGATTTCCCATGATGATGGGAATGTGTAATTGTTGGAGTCGGGCGATAACTTCCCGTGGTTGTGGGCCTAAGCTCGCCACATCTCCCAAACAAACCACTTGATCCACGGGCGTATTCTGTAGATCGGCTAAGACTCGGTCTAAGGCGTGGAGATTGCCGTGAATGTCAGAAATAAACGCGAGGCGCATATCATCCTCATGGAACCTGAATAAAGTTGACTAATACCAGGTTCTTATTGCAGTCCGCGAACGTAGGAATCTGATACACAGGCGATAGGTCCACGGAAGCATTTCTGAGTTGCACGCTATAAGTGGCCGCAATGACGTGGTCATTCAGGTAATGCTCATATCCGCCGACTCCGTAGACAGGCTTACTGCCTGTGAGGGCATCTTGATTAAGCCCATCCCCTTCCAGATGCACGATGATGCCCACAATGGACTGACCACTGGAATTGAAAGCCTGGCCGGCGATGCCCAGCCAGTTGCATCCGTTGGGGTTCGCAAAGTTGGACAAATAGGCCGGACTTCCGGGTTGGAGAGTAAACGTGTAAGCGGGCGGATAATTTTTTTGGATGAGCGGGAGGAAGAAGGTCTGCGTCGCCGTGGTACTGCCAGAAGCCAGCGCCAAGCGCGCGGGCGTAATTTCGGTTGATCCACTGTGGGCCACCATGATAAAGAGAAGGCCGAGACAGACCCTCAAGAGAATAACCGGACCGGCGCGCTTAATTTTCATGGGATCCCCTCATATTCCTCGACTCCATATTCTTGCAGCCGAGCGTGATAGCCTTTGACGGCGGCTTGCTCCAGCCGCGCGCGCCGTTCCGGATACCAGAAGAGCGCCACCAGGATGAATTCATCGTTTGCGAGTTTTAGGGGCCGGCTTTTTCTTGGTCGTCCGCTTCGCTTTCGTGGTCGTCTGGGTGGTTGTCTCCGGGCTGTGAGTCGCTTTGATCAGTTGGTGGGCTTCCGCTCGGCTGTGCCCGGGCGGGGCCTGGATCAAATCCGTTTTCGAAAGAGCCGTCCACAGCGTTTCATTTTGGAAAGCGATGGTTCCCCCGCCGCGTTTTCGCTGTGAGACCATCCGATTGATGTCGCCGACACACACCCAGTCCGAATGGACGGTGATCCCCCATTTGGCATGGTCATGAGTTTCCGGCCACGCCCAATGCGCTCCTAACGGGCTAAGATTGATGTATTTCACGTCGAAGGTTTTGTGAATCCCATCGGTATCGGCGATTGGGGGGATGGGCCCGCGAATCCAGGTTTCGACATCCATGTCTTCCTTAAGTGTCGGCCCGACTAAGCCGTTCCAAAAGTCCTTATTCCATTTGCGATTCTTGGCGATCACTTTGAAGGCCAAGCCGCCGCGCGACTTTAACTCCAGCACGTTGGAGTCACCCGGTGCATTGGGGCTGAGCGGCTGAGTTAAGCTGAACAGCGGATCGGTCTTCGGCAAATTGGCCGGGCGACAAAGATACGTTTGCGGCTCCTGATGATTGGCCATCTGCCCCGCAATCTTTCTGGCTGTGTCCAGGTCTATGGAAATACATAGATAAGTTTGCCCGTACTTGGGAGTCGGGTCCTGGGATGAATCCGGATCAACGAACTTGGGCCATGAGTGAAGCAACCAATAGGCGGTCTTTGACACGGTATCAAAGGCGATTACCCCTTTGGTATGGCCCAAGTTTTCATTGTCTGTGCCTTTAGCGCCATCGGGCATTTCGTCGTTGTACAGAACCCAACCGGTCGTGGCGGCGGGGTTCTTGAAAACGGCGTTCAGCGTCAGGTTAAGCGCGCCTTGGCCTCCATTGAGCAGGTTCGGCGATTTTTCGACGGCGGCCAGGTTGGGATCGTAGTAGACGTACTCATATCCCGTGGCGCTGTCGCTGTTGGCGCCGGCGCTCAGTTGCGGAACCTTGTAAATAAACCACCAGTCTACCGGCTTGCCGCCCTCGTCGAGTGCAGAAATTACTTGGTTCTTCATAAAATTTTCTCCTCGGGAGTTGGATGATGTTCGTTTGCTGCTCACTTAAAGCGTCCCAAACGAAAGACGACGCCTCGTTCATACTCTGGCGCAATGCGCAGCCCGGCGATGACGAAAACGAGCAGGCCCACGCCGAGCGCTACCGCACAACGATGATTAGAATTCCCAGATCACTCATAGCTGCTTCCTGTTTGCGGTTGTTGATCGGCGTAATGGCTGTGCCCAATTTACACCCAATGGGCGGGGGAGGCAATGGTAAACAAAGACCTCACAGGTCTTAAAGACCTGTGAGGTCTGGTCCGCGAGGACTGGTCAGTCTGACCTGTGAGGTCTGGTCTGCTAATTGAACGGAATCGTCACCGTGGATTGCTGGCCTTGCGCGCCCGTGGCGCTGACGCGGAGCGTGGTGAGGTGGGTGCCAATCGCATTCCAGATTTGGAGACGCACCTTGCCATTGCTCAAGTTGGCGAACACGCCACTCGAGGATTGGAGCCCTTGCGCTTGGGTATACAGTTGCCAGCCCACCAGATCATCGGTGGGGAAGTAGAAGTACGTTTCCGTGCGGTCCCACGTGCCATCGCCGGTAAAGTCATACTGCACTTGCACCTGCGGCGCATCGCCCACGTTCGTGCCGGCATCCACATATAAGTTGAAGTTTGTGCTCTGCGCGGCATTATAGCTGCGCGTCAAGCCGGAGATTGTGTAAATCTGCGGCGAGTGCGGCGTGCCGTCGAAGGTGCCCCCACCCGCGCTGCCCAGCGTGTCGCTGGTGGCGTTTGTCCCGGCGGTCAGGCTGAGCGCGCTGCCGGTGAGAGCGTAGAGGACGTTCCCGGTGCCCGGCGTCGGTGTCGGCGTGTTAGTGGCCGCGGGTGTATTCGTTTGCGTCGGCGTAGGTGAAGATGTAAACGTCGCCGTGGGTGGCGCGGATGTATTCGTCGGCGTGGCCGTCGGGCTGACGCCGGCGGTGTAAGTCACCTGAGCGCCGACCCAGTCGAGCGAGAAGTCGCGCGTCGTGCTGCTGGCCACGTCAATCACACGTACCCGGAAGTTCGCGTCTGAGAAGTTCGTGTCGCTCCAGATGCGGCCCCAGGTGTCCGTCGGGCTTCCCAGGATGTAAGTAGCTTCGGCCGTGGTCAACGTCGTCGTGCTTTTGGCCGTCGTCCAGGACGTGCCGCCATCCCAGGACAACTGCACGCACAGCTTCGGCGCGCCGCTGGTGGAATCTACTTTCGCGTCCAGGCGGATCTCAATCCCGTTGATTGTCGCGCCGGCGGGCAGGGTGAAGCCGTAGTTGTAGAAGCGATGCCGATCTTTGTTGGTACTCGTGCAGCTCGTGCTTGTGCTGCTGCCGCTGTCCGTGTCCACGGCGAAGGTGGCATTATCGGTATGGGCGTTGCTCGGATTGGTTTGGTAGCCGTTGCCATCTCCGCCCGTGTCCGCCGAGTTCGCCGTCGGGTTCCGGTAGCCGGTGTTGGAGGGCGTCGCAGTGGGCGTGTTGGTCGGCGGAACCGGAGTATTCGTCGGCGTCAGTGAAGGCGTAAACGTCGCCGTCGGCGGGAGCGAGGTATTGGTCGGCGTGTTGGTTGCGGGAACCGAGGTGTTCGTCGGCGTCGGTGAAGATGTAAACGTCGCGGTGGGCGGGAGTGGTGTGTTGGTGGCGGTCGGCGGCGCGGCGGCGTTGAAGGGAACCGTCACGGTGGACTGCTGTCCCTGCGCGCCCGTAGCGCTGACACGCAGGCTGGTGGTCGTGTTGCCGATGGCGTTCCAGACTTGCAGGCGCACCTTGCCATTGCTCAAGTTGGCGAACGTGCCGCTGGAGGATTGGAGCCCTTGCGCTTGAGTATAGAGCTGCCAACCCACCAGATCATCCGTGGGGAAGTAACTGTAAGTCTCGGTGCGATCCCAAGTCCCGTCGCCGGTAAAGTCGTACTGAACTTGGGCCTTGGGCGCATCGCCGATGCCGGTTCCCGCATCTACATAGAGATTGAATTGCGTGGACTTCGTGTTGTCGTAGGTCGCGCTCACATTCGAGAAGGTGTAGATCACCGGGTTGTTCGGCGTGCTCGTGTCGAAAGTGCCTCCCCCCGCGCTGGGGATAGTGTCACTGGCCGCGCCCGCGCCGGCTGTGATACTCAACGTGCTGCCGGTCAGCGCGTAAAGTGGATTTGAAAATGCGCCGGGTGTGGGGGAGGGCGTGGCCGTGGGCGGAACCGGAGTATTCGTCGGTGTGTTGGTTGGTGGCACCGGCGTGTCAGTTGGGCAACCGCCACAGGGCGTATTCGTCGCCGTCGGTGTGGGCGTCGGCCCGGTGGGACATGTGCCCGCGAACAATGTGTTGGCTCCCACGCTGCAGTTCGCTCCATCGGAATAGGAGACGGTGATCGCGCTGCTGCTAGGATTGTAGGCGACGTACGTTTTGACGCCGACTTTATTGAAGACGGCATAGGTCGGAATATTCGCCGTCACGGTCGTGTCCAATTTCCCCATCACATTCAAGTTGCGCAGCCAGTGATAGGTGTGCGCCTGCGTTTCGCCGTCTTCCGGCGTGTAGGTCACGGTATCGAACTTGTTGGAGGCGGCGACCGGATCGTTGAACGCCTGGAATTCCCAAATCACGTCTTGCCAGAAACGCTCCGCGCCGCCGATGTTCGTCGTCATCACGTTATAGTTCAGCGCGACGTACGTGGGATTGCGACCAAGATAGAGCGACCCGCCGGTGAGCGGCAGGAAGTTGATGCCTTGGATCATTTCCGGGTTGGCGCTGAACCACGTGGAGTAAGAGCCGCCGTCGCCCCACACCATGCCGACGGCCGGGTGAACGGTGTTGTGATTGAAAGCAGCGGGGAAGACGGTGTTGTTCACATCGAACCAGTCTTGCTCGATGGCTTGCGTCTCGTTGGCATACAAGAAAATGCCCAGGTCGCGGAGGGTGTTGTCGCCCGTGGCTGCGCCCCACAGCAGCGTGCCGGTGTTGAAGAGCATTGATTCCGATGAGGACTCTTGGTTGTTGCCGGAGGCGAATCCGGCATGGCCGGAGGCCCAGCCGTGGCCCTCGTAGGGATCGAAGTTGCGCAGGCGCGGGAAGCGCGAGTCCGCGACCGTGTCCCAGTTGGCGGCATCTTTGATCAGCAAGTTGACCATGCCGCCCCAGTTGCTGGTGCTCGCCCACGTGGGATCGTAGCGCGCGACAATCGCGGCCGCGAGGATGTAATACCCATAGTGGAAGTGATGATCGTTCAACTCGGTGTCCGAGCCGTATTCGGCGGGGTAGCCAATGAGCGTGCCCCATTGGCTGTTGTAATAAAACATATTCGCCGTCTTGCCGTCCGGCGCTTGGAACCAATCCTGCAATTTGCTCTTCATCGCATTCAGCAGCGTGTCGCGCGCGGTCGTGTTACCGAGTTGATCGGCGATTTGAGCGACCGCCGCCGCCCGCCAGAGATTCTTGCCGGTCCAATACGTCCCGGTGCCGGGCGGGAAGACGGCGCCGCCGACGAAGGCATTGACGTAGTTGTTGAGCCGCGTGCGGTCATAGTCGCCTTTATCCGGCAGGGAGGGCAGCACGCCGTTGAAGGTCGTCGTCGTGCTGAACGAATTTCCCCGAAGGACTTTCAGCGTCCCGCGCGGCGAGACATAGGAATAGCTGGTGAGCGACGCCGCGGAGTTGAGCCAATGGTGGCGATACAGCCCCATGAGCGCGCGGCCTTCGGCGCCTTCTTTGATGGTGGTCGTCGCGTTGTAGGTCGTCGTGAGTTGCGCGGTGGCCGGGTTGTAGCTCCAGCTCACCGTCGTGTTTGTCACGAACGCGTAGGCATGCGCCTTGTAATCATTCAGCGTGGCGACGGTGTTGTCCGGCAGCACGGCGACGGAGAAGTAAGTGTTTCCTCCCAACGTGGATTGCAGGTTGTTGCCGTTCACCGTCCATGAAGAACCGGTGGGGCCGAAGAGGCCGTAATGGTGACCGTTGATGGTCGCGCCGACCACGCCGCCGGTGTTGGACCAGATTGTGGGCGCGCCGCTGAAGGTGATCAACGCATCCGCGCCGGTCTTGGTCACATAGATGAAGGGCAGCCCGTGACCAAAGGTGGCTTTGAGCGTATTCGTGCCGGAAGCCAGGTAGCCGGTGACGGTCCAATCCGAGTAGCCATCCACTTTAGCCTCCGGCGAGTTCAAGCCGACTAAACCAACGGTGAGGTCCTCGGCGTAGACGTAGTGAAATTCTCCAATGTAGGCCGGCGATCCGCTGCTGATGGCGGGCGTGGTGATGTAGCCGACGCCAAAGCCGCTCGCCTTCGCATGGAGTGATAGCGGGAGCGCAAATAAATTTTCGCCGTAAGGATTGGTGGGATAACGTTGCCAGGCGAGCGAGGACCACCAGTCATTCGTGGGGATCGCGCCGGTGACACTGGCGGTGACTTTGGGGGCAACAGGCGCGCCGGCGTTGTTGGACGGCACGCCCCCTCCCGCCGGGAGCGTGGTGTTGTAACTGCCTGCGCCAACGGCCACGACGGCGGCTAAGGGGGCCGCTTGGGCGGGGGGTTGAGAAATGAGTGTGACTTGAGTGACCAGGAAAATCAGGATCACTGCCAAAACGCCGAGCCTGTTCGGGGTTAATGGGTGAAAAGGTAAGGATTTCATTTAAGGGCCTCCTTATTGAGACATCTGTCATCTTAGCCGGCTGTGAGGATAAAGTCCTTCACTGGCGTGACCATTTTTAGTAGATTTAGGGCGGCTTTTCTTAGAACGCTTCTGAAAACTCGCTCCAAGCCCGCGTCCGCACGGGCGTTTCCGACATTTCCCCCGCGCGGATGCGGGGGGTGAGCGGGAATAAGAAGCCAGGTTTCTCAAAGAAACCTGGCTTCTGGACTTGAGGGGAAGACCTCACGGGTTTTTTTATTACTTCCGCTAAGCTCTGGGTGTGCTTTGCGAGACCCGTGAGGTCTGGTCGGGTAAGACTAATTGAACGGAATTGTGACTCTGGACTGCTGCCCTTGCGCGGCGGTCGCGCTGACGCGCAGGGAGGTGGTGGTGTTGCCGATGGCGTTCCAGACTTGAATCCGCACCTTGCCGTTGCTCAGGTTGGCAAAGGTACCACTGGCAGTTTTGACGCCGCTCGCTTGACTGTACAGTTCCCAACCCACGACCGGGTCGGTGGCAAAGTAGTTGTAGGTTTCGGTGCGATCCCAGGTTCCATCGCCGGTGAAGTCGTATTGCACTTGCACCTGGACGCCATCGCCGACGCCGGCGCCGGCATCCACATAGAGATTGTATTGCGTGGTCTGCGCGGCGTTATAGGTGCGCGTCAAGCCGGAGATGGTGTAGATCACCGGGTTGGTCGGGATCCCATCGTGGTTCACGCCGCCGGCGCTCAGAATGACGTCGCTGACCGCATTTGTTCCGGCCGTCAGGCTCAACAGGTTGCCGGTCAACGCATATAAAATGTTGCCTGTGCTCGTCGTGGGGGTGGGCGTCGGTGTGTTCGTCGGGCCGATGGGCGTGTTGGTTCGAGTCGGCGTGTTTGATGGTGGCACGGACGTGTTGGTGGGCGTGTTGGTCGGGCCGACAAGGGTATTCGTCGGCGTATTCGTTGGCGGGACGGACGTGTTGGTCGGCGTCGCCGTTGGGCCGGAGCCGGTGTAGATTTCAAACTCCCACAAGGAATAGCCGTAGACCGTGCCGCGCACCGTGCCGTTCATCCGCACGTAGCGTCCACTGCCGCTCAGCCCGGTCAGGTCATCAATCCCGCCGTCGCCGGTCGTGGTGGTGTAGATGTTCGTCCAGTTAGTCGCGTCGTTGGAGGTCTGGATTTGATACGACTTGCCATACGCCGCTTCCCAGTTCAAGCGCACGCGGCAAATACTTTGAGTCGAGCCGAGGTCCACATAAATCCATTGCGGATCGCTGAAGAGGCTGGACCAGCGGGTGGTCGGGCTGCCATCCACCGCCGCGCTCGCCGGTGTGCCGGCATTCTCGATGGAGGAAGCCGTTGCCGGTTTGCCCAGGGCCACATTGGTGCCACCGCAGCCTCCCGTGGGCGTGTTGGTCGGCGTATTGGTCGGGCCAACGGCCGTGTTGGTGGGGGTGTTGGTGGGGCCAACCGGTGTGTCGGTCGGTGTATTCGTCGCAACGGGGGTATTCGTCGGCGTATTCGTTGGGCCGACCGAGCAACTCGTGCTGGCGAACAACGTATTGGCCGGCACCGTGCAGTTCGTGCCATTTGAGTAGGAGACGGTGATCTGGCTGCCGCCGGGGTTATAGGCGACATACGTTTTCACTCCGCCTTTGCTGAAGACCGCATAGGTGGGGATGTTCGCCGTGATGGTCGTGTCCACTTGCCCCATCGCATTCAAGTTGTGGAGCCAGTGATAGGTGTGCGCCTTTGTTTCGCCGGCTTCGGGGGTGTAGGCGCCGCTGCCGAACTTACTGACGGTGGCGGCCGGGTCAACAAAAGCTTGGAAGCTCCAGATGATGTCCTTCCATTCCACCTCCGTGCCGGGATTCTCGGCGATTATTTCATTGTAGTTGGTCGTGACGTAAGCCGGATTGCGGCCCAGATAGGTGGAACCGCTGACGATGGGCAGGAAGTTGATGCCGTGAATCTCTTCCGGGTTGGCCGTCCACCAGGTGGCGTGCGCGCCGCCCTGGCCCCAGACCATGCCCACGACACTGTGACCGTAGGCGGCCGGGAAGACGATGTTGTCCACGTCGAACCAATATTGCTCGATCGCCCGGGTTTCATTCGTATACAGATAGATGCCTAGGTCGCGGAGGGTGGTGTTGCCGGTGGCCGCGCCCCAGAGGAAAACGGCGGTGTTGAACATCATCGCTTCCGACGAGGATTCCTGGTTGTTCCCGGCGGCGAAGCCGGCATGCCCGGAGGCCCAGCCGTGGCCTTCATACGGATCAAAGTTGCGCAAGCGCGGGAAGCGCGGATCGGTCGTGGTGCTGATATTGGCCGCGTCGTTGATCACCAGTTTGACCATGCCGCCCCATTGCCCGTCGCTGGCCCAGGCCGCATCGTATTGAGCGATGGTGGCCGCGGCCAGGATGTAATAGCCGTAGTGGAAGTGGTGGTCGTTGAGTTCGGTATCGGAGCCGTAGCCGGCCGGATAGCCGATGAGCGTGCCCCAGTCGCTGTTGTAATAAAACATGTTGCTCGCTTCGCCATCCGGCGCGGCCAGCCAGTTCTGGAGGGTGGTCTTCATCGCGTTCAGGAACGCGTCGCGCGCGGCGGTGTGGCCCATCTGCTCGGC
>Ga0075421_100000871_pt1 | contig 33698 bp, 39 predicted proteins | sample SoiMetdeltSBSDD5_FD_75292 | JGI IMG/M metagenome (GOLD analysis project Ga0075421, IMG submission 75292) | Bulk soil microbial communities from a Populus tree surrounding site in Tennessee, USA - Soil MetaG P. deltoides SBSDD5 | ecosystem: Environmental > Terrestrial > Soil > Tree plantation... | reverse complement strand
CGGGACAAGGGGGTCATCTACGCGATTCCCGGCGCGGCGAACTCGCCACGCGCCGGTAAGCCGCGCCTCGTCGGGCGCGGCCTCAGAAGCCCGAACGGCGTCGCGGTGCGCGACGGCGCCCTGTACGTCGCCGAAATCTCACGAATCCTCCGCTTCGACGAGATCGAAGCGCGCCTGGACCGTCCACCTGCGCCGGTCGTGGTGACCGACCGCTATCCGACCGATGGTCACCACGGCTGGAAGTTCATCGCCTTCGGTCCCGACGGTTGGCTTTACGTGCCGGTCGGTGCGCCGTGCAACGTGTGTCTGCCACCAGGTCCGCTCCACGAAACCATCACCCGTATGAAGCCCGACGGCAGCGCGATCGAGGTCTTCGCGCGCGGCGTTCGCAACAGCGTCGGCTTCGACTGGCAGCCCGGAACGCGCGATCTGTGGTTCACCGACAATGGCCGTGACTGGCTGGGCGACGACCGACCGCCCGATGAGCTCAACCATGCTCCGAAGTCCGGCCTGCATTTCGGGTTTCCGTACTGTCACGGACGAGCGATCGCCGATCCGCAGTTCGGCCGCGACAAGCCGTGCGCCGACTACACTCCGCCGGCCGCGGAGCTCGGCCCTCACGTGGCGGCGCTCGGCATGCGCTTCTACACCGGCGCGATGTTTCCGCCCCAGTATCGCGGCCGCATTTTCATCGCCGAGCACGGCTCGTGGAATCGCAGCACGCCGATCGGCTACCGCGTGACGACGGTGCAGTTGGAAGGCGATCGCGTGGTCGGCTACGAGCCGTTTGCCACCGGCTGGCTGGCCGACAACGGGCAGATCGCGGGGCGGCCGGTCGACGTTCTCGTCATGCCGGATGGCGCGCTTCTCGTTTCCGACGACTACAGCGGCACGATCTATCGGATCACGTACCGCGGGCCCCGCGCGTCCGCGACGCGGCCTCCGCGCTAGGGCGTCAGCGCGATCTTGATGGACGAGGGCTCTCGGTGCACGGCGAACGCGCGCTCGAGGTCGTCGAGGGCAAACCGGTGGGTCACGAGCGGTCGCGTTCTCACGCGCCCCGCCGCGACGAGCGCCATGGCCTCGGCGAACTCGTCCTGATAGATCATCGAGCCGACGATCGAGATCTCACGGCGCACGACGGAGAAGAAGCGAACCGGCGTCGGATCGTGCGGCAGACCCGTGAGCACGACGCGGCCCCCTGGCCGCACGAGCTGCAGCGCGTCGGCCGCCGCTTCCGTCGTGCCGGCGGTCTCGACGACGCAGTCGATGCCTTCACGGCGCGAAAAATCGCGGGCGACGTCCTCGAGCGCGCCGACCCCGGCGCTGGCGTGCACGGCCTCCGCGCCGAGCTCCCGGGCAAGCGACAAACGGCGCGCGCTTCGCGACACCGCCAGCACGCGCGCACCGTGCGCGCGTAAAACCTGCACGGCGAGGAGTCCCAGCGTGCCGGCGCCGACGACCGCGGCGGTCTCGCCGGAGCGCACCCGGCCGCGCGCCACCGCGCGGACGACGACCGCGAGCGGCTCGGTGACCATCAGATCTTCGTCGGCGACACCGGGCGGAGCCGGCCAGCAGCAGCGCGCGGGCACGCGAACCAGCTCGGCGAAGCAGCCGTCCACATCGATGCCGATGGCCGTCCGCGTCAGGCAGAGATTGCGATTACCCTCGCGGCACAGTGGACACGCGCCGCACGAGTAATTCGGCTCGATGGCGACACGATCGCCTACGCGCGGCGCCGTCACGCCCGGCCCGACGGCGTCGACACGGCCCACGAATTCGTGTCCCATGACCCTGGGATAGCCGACCGCGCGCTCGCCCGAAAAGATGCTGTAGTCGGTGCCGCACAGCCCCGCCATCGCTACCCGCACGAGCGCCTCGCCCGCGGCCGGCTCCGGTATCGGTGTCGACTCGACGCGTAACGATCGCGGACCGTGCAACACGGCGGCTTTCATCGCGCTGAACTGTATCGCACTCGTCCAACGCGATGCCACACGTGCTCAACCAGACGCACGCAGTGGTGTCAGCGTGCCGGGCGGCGCACCAGCCAATCCGCGACGCGCGCGGTGACGGGACGCACGTCACTCGGCAGCCGATGCGCGAACTTGCGGGCGAAGCGCTCGGTCGCGGCGTGACGCTCCGCGAGGTCGCGTCGCTCGAGCTCGGGACGGGCGGCGAAATCGCGAGCGCGCGTGCCGCCGCCGGCGTGGCGGAACGGCGCGTGGACGATGACGCACCGACGCCCCGTCTCGCGGACCGCGAATGAAAGATCCCGATCGTACCCGTGAAAGAACCCGTATCCTTCGTCGATGCCGCCGACGGCCTCCAGGGTGGCCCGGCGCAAGCAGAGGCAGACGCCGTCGACCACGGCCACCTCTTCCCACGGCGGCCGTACGGTCGGACCCTCGGCCAGACTGTGCACGATCGTGCGGCCCGCATAGCGGCCGCTGCGGCGCACGCGCTTGACTCCATACAATCCGCTGAGCCCGATCGCATCGGACGCCAGCGGCGCCATGAGCCGCGCGAGCCATGTCGGCTCGAGCATCGTCGTGTCGTTGTGCAGCAGGCAGACGAACTCGGTGGCCGCGAGCCGCCACGCCTGGTTGTAGGCCGCCAGTACCGACGTGTTCCCCTCGTTACGGACGTACGAGAGCGGCCACGGGTACGGGAAATCGCGGAACCAGCGCGGCGTATCGTCGGTGGAGCCGTTGTCGACGACGACGAGCGTGAATGGCTCTTCGGTCGCATGCAGACTTTCCAGACAGGCGCGGGTCGTCGCCAGACCGTTGTGCACGACCATCGCGACGCTGGCGCGAGCGCTCACCAACGGCGGGACGGAGGTCCGGGGGACTCCTTCAGCGCGGGGTTTTCCCGCTCCGCGCAGTGCCGCGTCGCCACCAGGCGGCGCTTCTGCCCGTCCTCGAGATTCTTCATGAACCGGCGCGCCTGCTCGCACTCGTTGTGGTTGTGGTACATGCGCCACTCGCGCCACTCGTCCGTTCCGGCGACCTGATACTGGAACGTCCACACGCGCGCCGGTGGGCGGCTCGCGAAGCCGATCAGGACGCCCGCGCCGACGAGAACGAGCACGATCGCCGCGACGATGCCCCACAGACCACGCATGTCAGGCGGCCGAATGGCCTCCGTCGAGGAAGACAGTCTGCCCGGTCATGAAGTCCGAGCCCGACGACGCGAGGAACACGACAAGCGGACCGATCTCCTCGAGCCGCCCCGTCCGGCGCATCGGAACGTCGCGGGTCAGACGCTCGTGGATTTTCGGGTCGGCGAACGCCTGCTCGTTCATGTCGGTGACGAACCACCCCGGTGCAATCGCGTTCACCTGCACGTTGTGACGCGCCCACTCCACGCCGAGGGTGCGCGTGAGCGCCATCACGCCGCCCTTGGTGGCGGCGTAGAGCGTGTAGCCCGGCAAGCCGACCGCGCCGAGGACAGATGCCAGATTGATGACCTTGCCGGCGCGCCGCGCGATCAGGTGCGGCGCGGCCGCCCGGCAGCCGTTGAAGACACCGGTGAGGTTGACGTCGACGATCGCGCGCCAGTCGTCGGCGGTGGCGTCGGCGAAGGGGGTGACGCGGGCGATGCCCGCGTTGTTGACGACGATGTCGAGGCGGCCGAGCTCGCGCACCGAGCGCTCCATGAGTGCTTCCACCTCCGCGTATCGCGTCACGTCGGTTGGCACGACCAGGGCGTGCCCTCGTTCGCTCTCGATCTGTCGCGCCGTTTCCTCCAGGTCGGGCTTCGAGCGGCCCGCGAGCGCGACGCGCGCGCCGGCGGCCGCCAACGCGCGCGCCATGACGCGCCCGAGGCCACGACTGGCGCCGGTCACGACGGCCACCCTGTCAGCGAGCGTCGTCAGCGGTAGAGCTCCTCGATCGTCGTCAGGTACTTGTTGGAGACGATCTTGCGCTTCACCTTGAGCGTCGGCGTCAGTTCGCCGCCCTCCTGGCTGAAGTCGACGGGAAGCACCGTGAACTTCTTGATCTTCGCGTACGACTGCAGCTGCGAGTTCTTCTCCTCCACGGTGCGGCCCACGCGCTCGACTACTTTAGGGTGCTGGACGACCACCGCGGGGTCGGTGGCGAGGATCCCGTGCTCGCGGACGAATTTCGCGAGCTCCTCGGCATTCACCGTGATCAGCGCAACGGGATAGGGCTTGCGATCGCCATACACCATCGCCTGGCTGATGAACGGGTCGGCCTTGAGCATGTTCTCGATGTTCTGAGGCGCGATGTTCATCCCGCCGGCGGTCACGATCAGATCCTTCTTGCGGTCGGTGATGAAGAGGAAGCCGTCGCCGTCCAGTCGACCGATGTCGCCGCTGTGAAACCACCCTGAAGGCTCGAAAACCTCCGCCGTCGCCTCCGGCTGCTTCAGGTACCCCCGGGCGACGTTGGCCCCGCGGATGAGAATCTCCCCGTCGGCGGCGATCTTGATCTCGACGTTGTCCAGCGCCTGACCGACCGAGCCGAACTTGAAGCGTGTCGGCCGATTGAAGGTCGCGGCGGGGCACGTCTCCGTCAAGCCATAGCCCTCCAGGATGAGGATGCCCGCGGAGTGGAAGAACTCGGCGATCTCGCGAGACAGCGGCGCGCCGCCCGAGATCGCCCACTGCAGCCGACCGCCGAGCGCGGCGTGGAGCTTGCTGAAGACGAGCTTGTGCGCGACCGCTCGCTTGACGCGCAGGCCCCCCGGCAGCGGCTGGCCGCGCTGCTGGTGGCGGCTCACTTCACGCCCGACGCCGATGGCCCAGTGAAAGATCTTCTTCTTCGCCGGCGAGCCCGCCTCGACGCCGGACAGAATCTTGGCGTACACCTTCTCGAAGACGCGAGGGACGCTGCAGATGAAGTGCGGCCGGACTTCCTTCAGGTTGTCGCCGACCTTATCGAGGTTCTCGGCGAACGCCGTGCAGAGTCCGCGGTACACGCCGAGGAACGACTCGAGTCGCGCGAACGAGTGCGCGAGCGGAAGGAACAGCAGGTGCACCCAGCCCTCCTCGCACGGCGCCGCCGACTCCGAGTTGTGCTGCGCCGCGAGGTGATTGCCATGTGTCTGCATCACGCCCTTCGGCGGGCCGGTCGTGCCGGAGGTGTAGACGATCGAGGCGAGATCATCGGGCGTCGTCGCCGCCAGCCGCTCCGCCAGGGCGGTGGCGTGCTGATTCGCGTTGTCACGGCCGAGGCGCCGCAGCATGTCCCAGGTCATGACCATTTTCGGCGGCTGCGTCGCCTCGTAGCCGCTCATGACGATGATCTGCTGCAGACCCGGCGTTTTCTCGCGAGCCTCGAGCACTTTTGCGAGCTGCCCAGGATCCTCGACGATGATCGTGCGCGCGCCGGAGTCGTTGATGACGTACGCGATGAGATCCGGAGGATAGGTCGGATACACGGGCACCGTGATGCAGCCGGCGCTGAAGATCGCGAAGTCGGCCTGGACCCACTCCGCCCGGCTCGCCGACAGCAGCGCGACCGTGTCTCCGCGCTGACGGCCGAGAGCGATGAGTCCAAGCGCAAGCTCGCGCACAACCTCGCCGACCTCTCGCCACGTCAGCGTCGTCCAGGCGCCGTGGCGCTTCGACATCTGGGCGGGCCGATCGGCGCTCTTGTCTACCCGGGTCCAGAACATCGTCGCGAGGGTTTCGCTCATGGCGTTATCCCTTCATTTACGGAGGGTTGCCCGACGGTATCATTCTGTGCATGACGCGGCGCGAAAAATCGCTTGACCCGCTCTAACGCGGCGCGTTAAGCTCAGCCGTGAACGCGTTGGGCTCAGCCGTGAAGGAGTAGCGGTGATGACGAAGGCCCGACCCAACGAACCCGATGAGCAGCAGCGGCATGAACGGTCGGAAGCGAAAGGAGCACTGAAGATGGACGGCAACACCAGAAAGACTCATGAGGCGTTCACCCAGACCGCCGGCAAGGCGGTCGAGACCCTCAGCGTGTGGGCGGACGCAAACCAGCGCGTGCTCCGCGAGCTCGCCGAGCTCTCCGCCGTGACCGCCAAGGAGAGCGTACGCCTCTACGGTGAGATCGCGCAGAGCATGGTCCAGGCGCTGAGCGACGCGCAGGCGCAGAGTCTGCGCTGGCAGGCTGCGTGGCAAGAGGCGCCCAAGGACCCGATGCTCTGGTATCACCGCGCGCTGAGCGAGACCGTCGACAACGCCCAGAAGGCGTTTCGGCTCCTCGAAGGCCATGCGCAGGCCGTGACGAAGTCGGCAGAGCGGCTGTCGACCACGGCCGAGCAGGCCGGCAAGGGAATCCAGGAAACGTTCACCAGCGTCGTGACCAAGATGAAAGAGGTCTACGCCGCCTAGACCGCGCGATTACTTGCCGTCGGCCTTGCGCTTCTGGAGCCGCTCCTCGAGCGAGCGAAGACGGTCGCGCAGGGCCGACACTTCCTCCCGAAGCTTGTCGGCCTCGGCGTCCGTGGTTCCGTCACGCTTCGTCGACTCGGTCGCCGGCGGCGCGCCCGTCGTCGTCGTCGATCCCCACCCCGCGCGGGACGACCACTCGCGGAACACGCGCTCCATGTCTCGCTGACTCGACACGAAGCCTTCCAGGCTCGAGCGCATGGTGCGCTGCACGAACTCCTGCCACGCCTCGCCATGCTTGATGAGCTGATGCAGGAACGCCGACGGCAGGTTCGCCCGGTGATTGCGCTCGTTCTCGAGGATGATCTGCGTCAATGTTACCGAGGTCAGGTCCTCGCCGCTGGCCGCGTCCGCCACGGAGATCTCGCGCCCGGCACGAATCATCTCTTCGATCTCGTCGAGCGTGACGTAGCGGCTCTCTTGCGTGTCGTAGAGCTTGCGATTCGAATACCGTTTGATGACGTACGCCATGGGTTGCCGCGATGTTAACACCGCGCGTCAATGCTCTCAAGCGGCCGCGGTGCTAGACTGACGGCCTGCATTCGTCGGAGGAGGCTGCTCAGCAATGAGGCTCAAGGGTCGCACCGCGCTCGTCACCGGAGGCTCTCGCGGAATCGGACGGGCCATCGCGCTGGCACTCGGCGAGGAGGGCGCCGACGTCGCCGTCAACTATGTCTCGAGCGAAGGCCCCGCGCGGGACGTCGTCGAGAACATCAAGAAGATGGGACGCCGCGCGATGCTCGCCCAGGCCGACGTCGGTGACTATCCCGACACCTTCCGCATGGCGCAAGAAGTGCTACGCGAGTTCGGCCGCCTCGATATCCTCGTGAACAACGCGGGCATCAACTCCGACAAGAGCTTCGTCAAGATGGATCACGCGTCGTGGCGCAAGGTGCTCGCCATCAACCTCGACGGCGTCTTCAACTGCACGAAAGTCTTCATCGACGGCATGCTCAAGCAGAACTACGGCCGCGTGGTGAACATCACGTCGGTGATCGGTCAGATCGGCAACTTCGGCCAGGCCAACTACGCCGCCTCCAAGGCCGGTGTCGCCGCCTTCACCAAGTCGCTCGCCAAGGAGCTCGCGGGCAAGGGCATCACCGTCAACGCGGTGGCGCCCGGCTTCATCGAGACCGAGATGGTGGAGGGCATTCCGGAGAAGGTGCGGCAAAGGCTGCTCGATCAGATTCCGCTCAAGCGCTTCGGTCGAGTAGAGGAGGTCGCGCGATCGGTCGTATACATCTGCTCCGCCGATGGCGACTACATCACGGGCTCGGAGCTCTCGATCAACGGCGGGCTGTTGATGTAGCGCGTCCCGGCGCCGGGGTGTCAGCGGCCGAGTAGCGTAAAACCGAACGAGAGTCCTGTCGTCACGGTCAATGCCGCGCGCGTGGCGGCGCCCGCGACCTCCGTCCCGACGGCCCCGTGCCAGTCCACACCGCCACCGATCCGGTGGCGAAACCCGATCTCGAGGCCGACGGTCGTCGCCTCGTCGCGCCTGATCCCCTGCTCCGCGTAGACATCGCCGGCGACGAGCACGGTCGCCATACTCGGCACGATCCACGACGGGCCGAGCGCCAGCCGGTAACGCAGCCTTCGCGCCTGTTCCTCCAGGCGGTCGACGACCACGGCCGCCGCGTTGAGATGCACGTACAGATTCGTGTCGACGGCGCGTGTCGCAAGACCCTTGGCTTCGAACGTCCACGCGCGCGAGCCCACGCCCGTGGGCGCCGTGATCGCCAGCTGCGCGGCCAGATTCGGCAGCGCATCCTCCTGGACCCAGAACTGATATCGGCCGGCGATCGTGGCGTCGCCGGCGTGCGTCAGCGCCGGCTCCGACGACCACTGCGCGCTCACGCTGAGCTGCGTACGAGGCGCGATGCTCACCTCGAGCGTCGTCGGACCTTCGGCGTGATCGGCGCCGTGCTGTGGCCGAACGGCGCGCACGGAGGCACGGGCCGCCGCCTCGCCCGTCGCGGTCGGAAATGCGTCGTCCAGCTGTAGTGGAAAGTCGCGACTCAGCGTGCGGTCCTGCGCGATTCCCGGCGCCGCCGCCGCCAGGATTGCAGCGCTCGCGAACAGCGAACGGCGCGCTGCGGCGGCCGCCGAACGGACACGAGGAGACAGCGCCGCCCCGGCGACCATGACGCGCCTCACGCGCGCACTGTACGGCGCGGAGCTTGCCGGCGCCGGCCAGGGAAGGACGTTGCCGTCCCGACGTCGCTAGACGCGGCGAGGCCTGCCGTGCGTGAGAAGGGCGAGCGACCACGCGCTCCATAGCGAAGCCGCCTGGGCGGCCAACGCCCACGGCTGAAGCGCCAGCGCCGTGAGGCCGGCGGCCGCCGTGCGCGGCTTCGGCTCGTAGACGACGTGCGTCTTGGACGGCATCACCCACGCCTCACCCGACAGCACTTCTTCGCCGTTCTGGTTCACGCAAACCGTCTGCAGGCGAATTCGATTGCGATCGCGGATGACTTCGATGACCTCGGCGCGCGCCGTGATGCGGTCGCCGCTCTTGACCGGCTTCACGAACTTGAGCGACTGCGAGAGATAGATGGCGCCGGGCCCAGGCAGCTGCGTGCCGATGACGGCTGAGATCAGGCCCGCGGTGAAGATTCCGGGCGCGATGGGCGCCTTGAACGGCGTGGTCGCGGCATACGCACGGTCGCTGTGGACCGGATTGTAGTCGCCGACGGCGTCGACGAAGGCCGCGATGTCGCCGTCCTCGACGACGCGCGTGAGCTCCGCGTGATCGCCCGGCGCCAGCTCCGCGATCGTCTTGCCGATCATTTCGGCTCCTTGTGGTCGACGCGCCGGAGGATCGCCCCCAACACGTCTTCCATGCGCTCCAGCCGCTCCTCCAGCTCCACGATCTGCTTGGCCACCGCGGTGAGCTGTGTCCGCGAGGCGAGGTTGAGCGTTTGCAGCGCCTGATCGATCTGCTGGTCCGCCGCGCGCTTCATCGGCGCGTTCGCCACCAGCCACTGATCGAGATACTTTCCCATCATCTGCGCGTAGGCCTCGGTGTTCATGGCCTGCCCGAGCGCCTTGGACCACGCCTCGATCCATTGATCCATGAACTGCTTCCACTGCGTGGCGAGATCCGGCGTGATCGGCGTCTGTGCGAAGAGCCGCGCCCACTGCTCCAACCCCTGGTTGAGCACGGGTCGCCAGAACGCCGTGGGATCCGTGGGGGGCGCAGGCGCCTGCCCCATCAGCCGTGTCCACGCGGCGGCCGATTCCTCGAACTGCTTGCGCCACAGCTCGAACATCGGATTCAGCTTCGTCGCGTCAGCCATCGCTACCTCCTACGAGCGCGGCGCCAGCCAGCTGGACACCTTCGGCCAGCAGTGGAGCGACGCCCCCCGCCCCGCGATCAGCGAGATGTGGCCACCCGGCAGCTCGATGTAGTCCTTGTCGCGGCTCGAGACGGCGTCGATGAGCGCGCGGACGCACTCGGGCGGCGCGATGTAATCTTCCTTGGCCCCCACGACGAACACGGGACAAGTGATGCTCGACAGTCGCGCCGGCCGTCCACCGAACACCGCCTCACCTCTGAACAGCTTGTTCTGCTGATAGAAGTCGCCGACCCACTGACGGAAGAACTCGCCGGGAAACGCGACATATTCGTTCGCCCAGCGGTTCAACGCGTTGAATCCCTCGACGTACTTGTCGTTCCACAGGTTCCACCACAGATTCAGGTTCGTCGACAAGTCCATGGTTGGTTTCAGGAGCTTGAAGCCCGCCTTTACCATGTCCGCCGGCACGCTCCCGAGCGTGTCGACGAAGCGGTCGACGTCGAAATATTTCTTGTCCAGCCACAGACCGAACAGGCCGATCTTAGAAAAGTCGATGGGCCCGGCCATGTCGATGAAGTTCTTCACCGGTGTCTCGGGAAAGGCGGCGATGAACGACGCCGACAGCGGCGCGCCCATGCAGTACCCGAGCACCGACAGCGACTCCGCCCCCGACGACTCGAGCACCTGACGCGCCATGCGCGGCAGGATCTTGGTCACGCAGTCCTCGAAGGAGAGGTCGTTGTCTTCGGGGCCGAACACGCCCCAATCGAGCATGTAGAAGTCGAACCCCTCGCGCGTCATGTGCTCGACGAAGGAGCCGCCGGGCATCAGATCGAAAATGTAGGGTCGACTGATGCCGAGGTTCGGCACGAAGAGCAGCGGGGTCCTGTACGTCCGCCGGGACTGATAGCGGTACAGGCGCGACTTGTTCCTCTTGTAGATTTCCGTGCGCGGCGTCTGGCCGACCTTCGGCTCTTGCGGGTTGACGAGCATCCGCTGCAGGTTTTCGGCGCGCCGAACGGCGCGCTCGAGCTCCTGCTGCCACTCGCTCACCGTCTGCGCCTGCGGCTCGAGCTCGAGCCGGTGCCCGTTGCCGTAGCCGTGCGTGAACCGCTCGACCACCTCTGCGAAACGCTCCAGGGCCATCCGATCGCCTCCGAAATAATGAGGTAGAAGTCCTTCTAGTATGACACCGAATGACGCCGAGCGGCATTGACATATTGCGCTGCGTCACCGGCGCGGGCTGTCGGGGATCGGGGGCGGGACGACGAGCCACGACGCCAGCCAGCCGACCGCACCGGCCAACAGAATCACCCCGGACCAGAGCGGCGCCGACCACCACACTCCGCGAGTGACTGCGAGACCGAGAAAGTAGAGCGCGAAGTAGACGGCCGGGATCGCGAACGCCGCGAGACGCAGCCGGGCGGCTCGCTCGACCGACGGCGCGAGCGCGCGGACGAGTGAATCGGCCACGAGGCCCGCGGCGACAGCGCCCGGCACGAGCGCGAGCTGATCGCGCGAGGCGGCGACCATCACCCCGTTGAGGCCGAAGATCACGGCAAACGCTCCGGACGGCACCCGTGGCCCCCAGCGACGCAATGCCAGGAGCACGATGCCCGAGATGAACGCCGACTGCAGGAGTATTCCGGCAACGCCGAGCGCGTGAGCGACGTAGAGATTTTGGATCGCCGCGTTGCGAAAGAGCGGATCGGGCGCCACCGCCGCGAAGACCGCCTCCGTCGGCCGATTTCCGGCCGCCGGCCAGGGCCGCCCGAAGTGGTGGGCGTACTGCGTCCAGAACGAGAACGACGAGAGCAGGAAGCCCAGCGACAGCACCGCCGGCCACGACGCGTCGCGGTCGACACGACGCCACGCCGCCCGCAGTGGGCCGGTGAGAATCATGGTGGAGCCGAGGGCCAGGACGAGATGGCTCGGGGACAGCAGAGCTTCGACGTCAGCCTCGATGCCGAACACGACGTGCCACAGCATGTCGAGGATGCCGCCGAGCAGAAACACGAAAACGCCGATGAGACTCCAATCGTAGCCGGCCGGCAGGGCCGACGCCCACGACGTCGCCGGTCGGCGGTGTCGAAGGAAGAGCGGCGCCGCCGTCGCAGCGGCCACCGAGAAGAAGCCCGTATAAAGCACCGCGTGCCACGGCGTGAAGAAGGTCTCGAGCTCGGGCCGGTGGACGTGCGCCCACACATCGAGATAGGCGCCCCCCTGGAACAGCACGCAGAGGCCCGCGATCAGCGCGTCGTAGCGAGAGCCGTGCGCCGCGGCGACAGTACGTCGGTCGACGTCCGCGACGACGACGGTCACATCGAGAACATCGAGCCGAGCTTCATCGCCAAGCCCATGTCTCCCTTGACCTTCAGCTTGCCGGACATGAAAAGCATCTGTCCGGACTGCTTGCCCGAGAGCATGTCGAGCCAGTCCTGCGCCCCGATCGAGAGCGTGAGGTTGGGATTGGCGGCGGGGCCAGGCGTCACCGAGCAGCTGCCGTCCTTGATCACGGCGCTCCAGGTCCCGCCACCGTCGCCGGTCACGTCGTACTGGATCGTGGCGTTCGTGCCCGACGCCTTGTCGGGACGGAATCGGCTGCCCATCGCGGCGAATGTCTCCTGTACTGTCGGCATCGTTGCTCCTCCTTCATATGTGCTTTAGAACGTAAAGAGGTCCATGCCTCCCGTGACGGTGAGCACGGCGCCCGTGATGTAGCGGGCGCGCTCGGAGCAGAGGAACGTCACCGCGGCGGCCACGTCCTCCGGCTCGCCCTCCTTCTGCATCGCCACGCGCTTGACCATCCGCTCGTAGAGCGGCGACAGCGACGCGTTGGGCGCAATGATGCCGGGCGCGACGGCGTTGCACGTCACGTTGTGACGCGCGCCCTCCAGCGCCACCGATTTCGCGAAGCCGATGACGCCGATCTTGGATGTCGCGTAGGCGGTCTGGCCGAAGCCGCCCATCAGTCCCGCGATCGACGCCATGCAGACGATGCGCCCCCAGCGCCGCTCGCGCATCCCGGGAAAGACCGCACGCGTCACCTTGAAGGTGCCGGTGACGTTCACCGCCAGATTCAGCTCCCAGTCCTCATCGCGCATGTCCTTGAGCTGGCCCACCGTGTAGATGAGGCCGGCGTTGTTGACACAGATCTCGACGGGTCCGATGTCGCGCTCGATCGCCGCCATCGCTTCGGTCACCTGGCCCGTATCGCGGATGTCGCAGCCGTAGCCGCGCGCGGCGCCGCCGTCGGCAAGGATCTGCTTGGCCACGAGATCGGCGCCATCCGGATCGAGGTCGAGGACGGCGACTTTGCAGCCCTCGGCGGCCAGCGCGAGGCAGTCGGCCTTGCCGAGACTGCGCGCTCCGCCGGTGACCAGCGCGACCTTGCCGCGAATACCGAGATCCACTACTTGCCCTTGAACTGCGGCTCGCGCCTGCCGAAGAACGCCTGGATGCCCTCGGCGGCATCCTCGCTGCGCAGCGTCGGCATGAAGGCCTCGAGCTCGACGTCGATCGACTTCGCCATCGGCGCCTCGAGCCCTTCGTCCACCGCCCGGATGATGGCCGCCGTGGCCAGCGGCGCGCGCTTGCCGAGCTGCCGCGCGAGGCTCTTCGCATCGTTCAGCGTCTCGCCGTCCTTACAGAGCCGGTTGACGAGCCGCAGCTGCAGGCACTCTGCGGCGGGAATCTGCGTGCCGAGGATGAGGAACTCGAGCGCCTTGGTGCGGCCGATGAGTCGCGGCAGCCGCTGCGTCCCGCCGTAGCCCGGGATGATACCGAGATTGGACTCGGTCTGGCCCATCCGCGCCGACTCTTTCATCAGCCGGAAGTGGCAGGCCATCGCGATCTCCATGCCGCCGCCCATCGCGTGGCCGTTGATCGCGGCGATGACGGGCTTCGGAAAGCGCTCGATCTTTCGCATCACGCTGTTGCCGAGGCGGATGAACGCCTCCACGTCACCCCCGGAGAACTCCGAGCCGAGGTCGGCGCCGCCGCAGAAGATCTTGTCGCCAGCACCCGTGATGATGACGGAGCGCACGCTGTCGTCCTCGCGCACCGCGCTCAGCGCCTCGTTCAGCTCGCGGATCAGCGGCTCGCTGATCGCGTTGGCCGGCGGGCGATTGAGCGTGATGATCGCGTACGACTCCTCGCGCGCCAGCACGAGCGTTTCAAATCCCATCTCGCGTCACCCCACTGAGAAAGATGTTGACCACCGGCTCCGCGGCGTCGGCGAGCCGATACCCGCGCTTGCCGAGCACCCACGATGTCGTGAGCTGGTCCATGGCGCCGAAGAGCATCTTCGTCGCGACCTTCACCGGCAGCTCGGGCCGGAATACGCCGGCCGCGACGCCCTCCTCCAGGACGGAGCCGATCAGATCGAAGTATGCCGAGACCTCGTGCGCGGACGCGCCGCGAAAGAACTTCTGCCCCTGCCGCAGCTCGAGCTGCACGACCTCCGCCAGCTCCGGTCGGGCCTCCAGCGTCTCGAAGTGCAGGCGCACGAGCCGACGAAGCTTGGCCGGCGCGTCGGGCTCTCCGGAGATCTCCTTGCGCAGCGCGCTCACGAACCCCGCCATCTTCTCGCGAAACAGCGTGACGAGGATCTCGTCCTTGGTCTTGAAGTAGAGATAGATCGTGCCGCTGGCGATGCCTGCCTCGCGTGCGATGTCGGAGACGCGCGAGTTGTAGAACCCTGTGCGCGCGAACACGCGCACGGCCGCGTCGATGATCTGCTGGGGCTTGTCGGGGTCGCGCATCCCGGTGACTGAACCGCGATTCATTCTACAAAGATGGTAGAGTGCGCGCAATGCAGATCAAGTACCGCATCGGTGTGATGCCGGGGCCGTGGCCCACGGGACCCGATGGCGCGGCGTTTCTCTGGCGTCTCGTCGACCTGTGCGAGACGACCGAGATCGACTCGCTCTGGTTCTCCGAGCGGCTGTCGTCCCCGGTGCCGGTGCCCGAGCCCATGACCACGCTCGCCGCCGTCGCGGCACGTACGCGGCGGCTGAAGTTCGGACCGAGCGTGTTCATCACACCCTTTCGCAATCCCGTCACCGCCGCGCGGGAGATCGCGATGATCGACTACCTCTCGGGCGGTCGCATGCTGCCCGCGTTCGGCATCGGCGTCGAGCAGGAGCGCGAGTTCCTCGCCGCCGGCGTGCCCTTCAAAGAGCGCGGCCGGCGCACCGACGAAGCGCTCGCGATCATGCGGCGCTGCTGGAGCGAGGATCAGGTCACCTTCGAGGGCGATTTCTGGCGCCTGGACAAGATCACAGTGCTGCCGCGGCCCATCCAGCAGCCGATGCCGGCGTGGATCGGCGGCAACAGCGAGGCGGCCATGAAGCGCGCGGGACGCCTCGGCGATGGCTGGATCCCGTCCTTTATTCCTCCGGACCGTTTTGCGGCCGGCGTCGCGCGGACCCAGCAGTTCGCGGCGGAGGCCCGCCGCGAGGTGCCCGCCGATCACTTCGGCACGCTCGTGAACTTTTGTTTTGCTCCCGATCGCGCCGCGGCCCGCGCGATCGCGGAGCCGTTCGTTCCCCGCAATCGCGTCGACGACGCGACGCTCGAGCGCTGCACGGCGTTCGGTCCGCCCGCGCTGCTGCGTGAGCGGCTGGAGGAATACGTCGCCGGCGGCGGGTCGAAGTTCATCGCTCGACCGATGTGCCCGCCGGAAATGATGCTCGATCAGCTGCGCCGGCTTGCCGAGGAGGTCGTGCCCGCGTTTCACCGGCGGTGAGCCGCGCGGCACGCGTGGTGTGGCCATGGTCACCGTCGAGATCGAGCCCACGTTCGAGAGCTGGCAGGCCGCCGCGCGTGGGCTGCTCAGCGACGGCGTCAGCCCCGGCGACGTCGAATGGCTGGAGCGGTCCGGCGCCGCGCCGCCACCGCGCGCATCGAAGTTCTTCCGCGTGCCGCCGCGGTTCCTCGACCTCGCGCGACAGGCCGCGAGCGCGAGCAACCCCGCGCGCTGGACCACGCTGTACGAGGCCCTCTGGCGGCTCGTGCACGACCGCCGCGACCTGCTCGACGACCGCGCCGACCCGCTGGTGCGCCGGCTCCACGGGCTGGCCGCGCAGGGACGCCGCGAGGCGGAGCGTGCCGAGCAGCAGGAGGTGCTTCGGCTCGAAGCCGAGGGCGGCGGCGCCGCATCGTTCGTGCCGGCCGGCGCTGATCTCGAGGCCCTGACGGCGGCCGCCAAGCGCTGCCAGGGCTGCGCGCTCTATCGTGACGCGACGCAGACGGTGTTCGGACGCGGCCGGGTGAACGCGCGCGTGATGCTCGTGGGCGAGCAGCCCGGCGATCAGGAAGATCTGCGTGATGCGCCGTTCGTCGGACCGGCCGGCGAGGTGCTCGACCGCGCCCTGCACGAGGTCGGACTCGACCGTGGGTCACTCTACGTCACCAACGCGGTGAAGCACTTCAAGTTCGTGCTGCGCGGCACGCGGCGGATCCACCAGACGCCGCGGCTTTCGGAAATCGTCGCCTGCCGGCCATGGGTGGAAGCCGAGCTGGCCGTCATCAGGCCGGCGACGTTGGTCTGTCTCGGCGCGACGGCGGCCCGCGCGCTGCTCGGCGACGACTTCCGACTCATGCGCGATCGGGGCCGCGTCTTCGCGACGCGCTGGGCGCCGCAGACGCTTGCCACGCTGCATCCCTCTGCGGTGCTGCGGGGCGGGGACGCCGCGGCGCAAGAGCGGCTGTACGCGATGCTGCGCGACGATCTGCGTCTCGTTGCCGTCGCGCCTTAGTCAGCGCGCGGAGGACGAGCCCTTCGCGCGCGCGATCAGTGATTCAAGATCGCGCTCAGCACGTCGGGATCGACGTTGCCTCCCGAGAGCACGACGCCGACTCGCGCGCCCGGCGCCAACGGCAGCCGCCCCGAGAGCGCCGCGGCGGCGGCCACCGCACCGGTCGGCTCTGCGACGACGTGCGCGCGGAGCGCAAGGAATCGCACGGCCTCGCGCACCTCCTCGTCCGTCACGAGCACGACGTCGTTGATGTTCGCCTTGAGAATGGGAAACGTCAGCGCGCCCGGCGTGGTCAGGCGGATACCGTCGGCGATCGTGGGTGGCGGCGGAATCGTCACGCGCTCACCCTTGCGCAGCGAGAGGAGCGTGTCGTTCGCCGTGTCGGTTTCGACGCCGAAGATCTGGATGCCCGGGAACAGCGTGCGCGCGACCGTGGCACACCCGGCCATGAGGCCGCCGCCCCCCACCGGCGTGAGCAGCGCATCGAGAGATGGCACGTCCTGAAACAGCTCCAGGGCCACGGTGCCCTGCCCCGCCATGATCGCGTAGTCATCGTACGGTGGCACGATCACGCGGTTGGTCTTCTCGGCCAGGCCGCGCGCCACGGCCTCTCGATCGTCGTGCTGGCGGTCGTAGAAGACCACCTCGGCCCCATAGCGTCGCGTGGCCTCGAGCTTGAGCTTCGGCGCGTCCGACGGCATGCAGATGATCGACGTCGTTCCCGTCATCTGCGCCGCCAGGGCGACGCCCTGGGCATGGTTGCCCGACGAGAACGCGACGACGCCTCGCCGCCGCTCGTCGTCGCTCAGGGTGAGAAGCTTGTTGAGCGCGCCGCGGATCTTGAAGGCGCCCGCGCGCTGCAGGTTCTCGCACTTCAAGAACACGGCGTAGCCCGTGGCGTCGTCGAGGGACTGGCAGGACACCACCGGGGTGCGGTGAATGCGATTGCGCAGGCGTCGCGCGGCGGCGTGAACGTCGTCGATGGAGAGGGTCATGAGGCGCTAGTATACTGGCCGTCATGTTTCGTCGCGTAACGGCCCTGCTCACCGCGATCGTGATGCTGACCGGCTGCTCCGTGCTCTCGGTGGATCTGACGCCGCGCGTGCGGCCATTGGAGGAGGAGACCGTCGAGGGCAAGGGCGAAGCGAAAATCTTGTTGATGGACGTCTCCGGGTTCATCAGCGACGAGGCGCCGTCCGGTGGGCTCGGGCTCGGCCCGTCGCCCGTTCGCGTGCCGATGCTCGTGCGCATCCGTGAGGAGCTCACGAAGGCGGGGAAGGACCGTGACGTGCGGGCGCTCGTCGTACGCATCAACACACCGGGCGGCACGGTCACCGCCTCCGACATCATCTACCGCGAGATCACCCTCTTTCGGGAGCAGACGCACGTGCCGGTCATCGCCGCGCTCATGGACGTGGCCGCCTCGGGCGGCTACTACATCGCGCTCGCCGCCGACCGGATCGTCGCCCACCCGACCACCGTGACGGGCTCGATCGGCACGATCATGGTCACCGCCAACGTCGAGGGGCTGCTCGGCAAGATCGGCGTGGCGACGAACACGTTCAAGTCGGCGGAGCACAAGGACATGGGCAGCCCGTTCCGGACCCTCACGCCGGAGGAGCGCGCCATCTTCCAGTCCGTCATCGACGAGCTGCAGCGGCAATTCGTCGCCAAGGTCGTCGAGCGCCGGCGCCTGCCCGAGCCGACCGCGCGTGAGCTCGCCGACGGGCGTATCTACACCGCGCCGCAGGCGCTCGACAAGCGTCTCGTGGACGCCATCGGCTACATGCCCGATGCGCTGGCGGCGGCGCGCAACGCCATCGGGGTGGACGAAGCGAAGGTGATCGTGTACAAGCGACCGCGCGAGTATCAGGCGACCTATTACGCGCAGACACGCACCGAAGCGCGTGCTCTCGACGCCACGGTCGAGCGGTTGGCGGCCTTGGCCGGAAGCGGTCCGCGCTTCCTTTATCTGTGGTCGCCGTGAGATATCTCCGGTCGCCGTGAGGAGTGGACGCCAACCAAAGGAGCGGAACCCAATGACGCGATCCGCGCTCGTCTCCCGCCGCCGATTCCTGGCGACCACCGCCGTCGCCGCCGCCGGCAGCACGCTGCTCTCCCGCGCGCCGGCCGCGCTCGGTCAGCAGGTGCGCGAGCTGAACGTCTGGCACACGGAGGTCGAGGCCCAGACCGTCAAGACCATCCAGGACACCTCCATTGCGGAGTTCGAGCGCAAGTTCCCAGGCTTCAAGGTCAAGCAGCAGGCGCTCGGCTGGGGCGATCTGAACACGAAGCTGCTCGCCTCGCTGGCTGCCGGGAGCCCGCCGGATCTCACGCATCTCAACCCGTTCATGACAGCGTCGCTCTACGTCAAGAACCTGCTGCGCCCGATGGACGAGCTCATCCGCGCGCTCGGCGAGAACGACATCCACGAGGCCACGCTGAAGCTGCAATATTTCGACGGCAAGTACTACGGCGTGACCCACGCCATGGGCGCGACGTACTTCTGCGAGCGGCGCGACCTCCGCGAGAAGAAGGGCCTGAAGCCGCCCGAGACCTTCGACGACATGCTGAAGCTCTGCGCGGCGCTCACGGAAGATGGGCGCTACGCGATCCAGGTGCCCGGCGAGAAGCTCTACATGGGCTTCGTGCACCCCGCGGAGTGGCTCGCCTCCAACGGCGGCACCTGGGTCGACGGCAAGACGTGGCGACCCCAGCTCAACGGCAAGTCGATGCTCGAGATCCTCGACTACCTCCAGAAGCTGAACAAGTTCCAGCCCGCGGGTTGGTCGGGGCAGAAGTACCTCGATACGCAGGCCGCGCTGGCCACCGGCAAGATCGCGATGTCGCACCTCTCGGGCGCGCGCGCCATCGGCTACATCGAGAAGTACGCGCCGGAGAACATGCGCGACCCCGAGCACTTCGCGCCGATGCTGCGCCCGCGCGGGCCGTCCGGCAAGGTCGGCATGACGACACTCGACGGCGAGAACTGGGCGGTGTTCTCACAGTCGAAGTACCCGAACGAGGCGTTCGAGTTCCTGAAGCTCTTTTACAAGAAAGAGCACTACATGGCGTACTGCCACTCGGTGCCGATCCACCTCACGCCGATCTTCAAGTCGATGATCAACGACCCCGAATACCTGGCGCACCCGCGCATCAAGAAGTGGAAGTACTGGCACGACGTCATGCTCACGGCGCTGCGCGAGAAGCGGCTCCTGCCGCTCGGGTTCACGCGCCCCGAGGACAACCTGCTGCCGTTCCTCGCCGAGCTCGACGGTTCGAGCATCGTGGCCGACATGGTCGTCGAAGTCATGGTCGGGCAAAAGCCGCCGAGGGCCGAGGCGGACCGCGCGCAGAAGCGCGCCGAGGAGCTGCTGACCCAGCTCGGTCACAAGCGCTGGTCGTAGCCGCCGTCGGAGAGCGGGGCGAGTGAGGAAGAACGCCGTCGCCGGCTGGCTCCTCCTCACCCCGTCGCTGCTCCTGCTGGGCGGGCTCGTCGTCTTCCCGGTCCTCTACAACGCCTGGCTCAGCCTCTTCGACAAGCACGCGTTCCTGCCCGTGCAGCGGTTCGTCGGGCTCGGCCACTACGTCTACTTTGCACACGACGAGGAGTTCTGGAACAGCTTCGGCCACGGGCTGGTCTACGCCGGCGCCACGCTCGTGCTCCAGCTCGCGGTAGGCATCCCCGCCGCGCTGCTGCTCAACGAGGGATTTCGGGGACGCAATCTCCTGCGCGGCGTCGTGCTGTTCCCCTACGTGATCCCGACCATCGTGGCGGTCATTCTCTGGAAGTGGCTGCTCAACGATTCCTACGGCCTCGTCAACCATCTGCTCGTGGCGTCGGGCCTCACGCGCGCGCCCGTCGCGTGGCTCGGCAAGGACTGGATCATGGCCTCGCTCGTGATCACGAGCGTGTGGCAGTTCTTCCCGTTCGTCGTCGTCACGTACCTCGCCCGGCTGCAGACGATCCCGCCGGAGCTCTACGAGGCGGCGACGGTGGACGGCGCCGGCGCCTGGCGGCGGTTCCGCCACGTGACGCTGCCGCAGACGCGCAGCGTCCTCTTCGTCATCGTGCTGCTGCGCTCGATCTGGATGTTCACCAAGTTCGACACGGTGTGGCTGATGGCCGGCGACGGCGGCGTGAGCCGCTACATCCGCACGCTGCCCGTCTACGCCTACGCGCGAAGCTTCACGTATCTGCAGGCAGGCATGGGCGCCGCGCTCGCCGTGATCATGTTCGTGCTGCTGATCGTCGCCACGGCCGTATACTTCCGCGTCTTCGAGCGGCAGGAGGCGTTGTCGTGAGAGGTCAGGGCCGCGCGGGCATGCTCTACGTCGGCGGACTCCTGCTCCTCGTGGTGGGCGCCTTCCCCCTGTTCTGGATGCTGTCGACCTCGCTCAAGCCGTCGGCGGAGATCTTCGCCACGCCGCCGCGGCTGGTGCCGGTGCACCCGACGCTCGAGAATTTCGGCCGGCTGTTCGCCGACACCGCGTTTGCGACATTCTTCCGCAACAGCGCGCTCGTGTCGCTGGCCACGGTGGCGCTGACCCTGAGCGTCTCGGCGCTCGGCGCCTACGGCCTCACGCGTTTTGCATTCGCCGGACGCGACAAGGTGGCGGGGCTCATCCTCGTCACGTACATGTTCGCGCCGGTGATGATCATCATTCCCTTCTACATCCTCGTAAAGCAGCTCGGCATCGTGAACACGCGCCTGGCCCTGGTGCTTTCTTACACGACGTTCTGCCTGCCGTTCTGCCTCTGGCTGCTGCGCGCGTTCTTCGAATCGATCCCGCTCGAGCTGGAGGAGGCCGCGCTCGTCGACGGCGCGGGCCGTGGTCGCGCCGTCTGGCACGTGGTGCTGCCGCTGGCGCTGCCTGGGCTCATCGCGGCGGCGATCTTCACCTTCATCCTCGCCTATAACGACTTCCTGTTCGCGCTGGTCCTCATCACGTCGGAGGAGCTCAAGACGCTGCCCGTCGGCGTCAACGACCTCTTCAACGCAACGATCGTCGACTGGGGCATGATCATGGCCGCCGGCGTGATGATCACCGTTCCCGCGGTGCTCTTCTTCGCGGCTGTCCAGCGCTATCTCGTGCAGGGCTGGGGCGCGGGCGGCGTGAAGGGCTAGGTGGCGCGGCGCGCGTCCGGCGGCGCGTCGCTCGACTCGTAGCCGCGGCATTCGAGCACCGGCAGCCGCGGATACTTCGCGAAGCGCGGATCGTCGGCGCTGCGCGCGCAGAGCCAGAAGCGCGAGCCCCGTGCGGACTCCACGCGTTGCGCATGGCGGCACGCGCCGCACAGACCGGGCGGCGGGTGCCGCGCGTCGGTCACGCCCCGGGCGGCGCCGCGACAATGGCCAGATAGTCGCGGAGAATGCGAGCGGTCGCGCCCCAGATCGTGTCGCCCGCGTACTCGTAGAAGTAGACGTCGCGCGTGACGCCGTCGCGCGTCCACCGCTCGGTCCGGGCATTCGCGCGATCGAGCAGCGCGGCGAACGGCACCTCGATCACGCGCTCGATCTCGACACCGTCGGGCTTCCAGGCGACGGGCCGGCGCACCAGACCCACCCACGGCGTGATGATGAACTGGGTCGCGACCGTCTCCTGGTCGTCGAGCGCGCCGAGCGGCTCCACGACATCCGGGGGCAGTCCCACCTCCTCGTGCGCCTCGCGGAGCGCGGCTTCCAGGAAGCCGGCATCGCTCGGATCCACACGGCCGCCGGGAAACGAGATCTGTCCGGGGTGCTGGCCCACGGTGTCGGTGCGCTTGGCGAAGACCAAGCAGGGCTCGCCGCGGTCGAGGATCGGCACCAGCACCGCCGCCTTGACGAGCGGGCCGCCGACCACGACGCGGCGCTCGCGCGCGGCCAGCCGTGCGCGCGTCAGCGCGACGAGCTCGGCCGTCGTCACTACGACATCAGGAAGCCGCCGTCCACGTTGAGCGCCTGGCCGGTGATGCCTGCCGACTCGGGCGACGCGAGGAAGACGGCGACGTGAGCGATCTCCTCGGGCTCCATCATCCGCCGCTGAGGGACCTGCCGCTTGTAGTAGCGCTCGAAGATCTCCTCGCCGGAGCGCGGGCCGGCCTTGGTGGACTGCACGGCGATGCCCATGCCGGCGCGCGTATAGCCGGGACAGATCGCGTTGACGGTGATGCCCGAGTGTCCCTGCGAGCCGAGCTCGGCGGCGAGCGCGCGCGTGATGCCGATCACGCCGTGCTTGCTGGCGGCGTACGCGCTCACGTAGCCGAAGCCGCCCATCTTGCCGAGCACGGAGGCGATCGTGACGATGCGGCCGCGCCCCTGCGCCATCATTCGCGGCAGGACGGCTCGGATCGCTCGATACGTGCCGTTCAGATTGACGTCGATGACGCGCAGCCAGTCCGCCTCGTCCTGGGTGGCGAGCAGGCCGCTCAGCCCGAGGCCAGCGCACGTCACCAGCACCTCGGGCCCGCCGTGCTCGCGCTCGGCGAGTGCGGCCAGCGCGTGCATGTCCTCGCTGCGCGTGACGTCCGCGTGCACGCCGACCGCGCGCCCGCCCTCCGCGCGAACCGCCGCCGCCATCTTCTCGGCGCTCTCGCCGAGATCGGCGACGATCACCGCGGCGCCACGCTCCGCGAACGCGCGCACGACGGCGCCGCCGATGCCGCCTCCACCGCCGGTGACGATGATGGACCTCACGTGAGTATCACGTGAATTTCACGCCGACGGAGCCGAGGCGGGTAAAGGTCGCGCGCACGCTGTCGCCGGCCCTCACGCTGAGAATCTTCGACACCGAGCCGCTCATGACGATGTCGCCGGCCCGCAGTCCCTGCCCTCGCGTGCCGAGATGGTTGGCGATCCACACGAGTGAGTTGAGCGGGTTACCCATGACCTCGAAGGCCGTGCTCGTGCCCACGACGACGCCGCTCTGCTCGTAGACGAGCCCCTCGAGCGCCAGATCGAGGCTCGTCACCGGCGTCAGCGCGCCGCCCACGACGATCGCCTTCGCGTACACGCCGTCGGCGACGGCGTCGGTGCCGACCGCCTTGCCGCTGTGGCGGAAATCGATCAGCTCGAGCGCGGCCACGGCGCCCTCCACGGCCGGCAGCGCGCGCGGCACGGTGACACCCGGTCCGGCGAGGTCATGCCTCATCACGAAGGCGACCTCGGCCTCGACGCCCGGCTTCACGAAGCGCGCGGCGGAGATCTCGGCGCCGCTCGAAAGCACGCCGCTCGCGAGCAGGAACGCACAGACGGGCTCGGACACTTGCCACGCCTCCTGCCCTGTCTTGTTGGTGAAGCCGGCCTTCCAGCCGGCCACGCGCTCACCGCGCTCGACGAGCGCCGCGCGCAGCCGATCCTGGACGGCATACGCCTCGGTGAGGCTGAGCCGGCGCGTCTCGCTCGGCGGCCGATGCGGTCGCGCCTCGTCGCGGGCCGCGATGCACTCCTTGACGAGATCGTCGTTCATGGAGTCGCCCTCAGCGTCGGCGCCGCCGGCGGGGCTTGCCCCGTGCCGGGTGTCGCGAGCCCTTCTGCAGCGGGCTTCGAGAAACGCCGGCGCCCCCGCGCGGCCCAGCGCCACGCGCGTCCCGCTTGGCGTGGCCCTTTCGCACGTGGGGCTCGTTGCGCCGGCCGACGTCGCCGCGAACGGTCGGCCCGGCCTGGATGGCGCGGATCCAGGCGTCGAGATCGCGCGCCAGCTCGGGATAGCAATGGTCGCGATACGTGGCGAGCGCGCGCAACGCCGCCGGATCCTTCCACGGCTTGAGCACGAAGACGCCGTCGTGATCCGTGGGATCGAACGGCGCCGCCGTGGCGAGGGCCATCACGACGTAGCGCCGCGTCAGCTCGGACATGCATGGCCTCCGCTCACGAGTGATGGTGATCGATAGACGATCGAAAGGCTGCCGCAGGGTACCGCCGCCACGCGCGCAGCCGCAACATTCACCAGCGCGCCGGGGACGGCGCGGCCCGCCGCAGCCATGCCAGACACAGCACGAACGCCAGCGCGCAGGCGCCGGCCAGGACGGCGTTGGTGGCGCGGTCCTGCACGGTGCCGCCGAACGCCGTCTGCAGCGTGTAGACGATGTTGTTGACGACGTGGCAGACGATCGCGGGCAGCACGCTGCCGGTGCGCTCGACGAGGAAGCCGAGGTAGAGGCCCATCGCGAACGCCAACGCCATGTGCACGCCCGACAGGTCGACGTGCAGCACGCCGAAGCACGCCGCCGTCACCACGACGGCCCGCGTCGCGCCCCACGCCTCCGCCAGCCGCGTCTGCATGTAGCCCCGGAAGAACAGCTCTTCTGCCGCGCCCGCGATCGGGCCGAACACGACGACCGCTCCGAAGAGATCGGGGCCGACGGCGCCTTCCAGCACGCGACGCACGACGACCATCGCGCCGAGCTGACCAAGCCCCGTGAGCCACGTAAGCGAGTCGAGCGCCTGCCCCAGCGCCAGCATCCCGAGTGCCATCACGGCCAGCGCACGCCCGGTCTCCCAGCCGGGCGCCAGACGCAGCGCCGCGAGCGTCGCCGGCTGCACGATGGCGAGGAGCGTGAAGATCAATGCGAACGACGAGGCAAGACTGCCGGCGATGAGCGCAGCCAGCGACTGCAGCAGCGCCTGATCGGGCGTGTCGGGAAAGATCGACTTCAGCGTCACAACGGCGACGCCCGACGCGGCGAAGATACCGGCGACGGCGGCGACGTACGTCGCGAACACCCTCCAGACACCCCGCATCAGGCGGGCCGACGCTCCAGCCAGACCTCGTCGATCGACAGCCGTCCGGACCCCGCGACGAACAAGAGCACGCCGCCGGCGAGCAGCATGAGATCCAGCCGCGCGCCCGACCACCCTGCGGTGGGGAGCTTCACCAAGAACGCCGCCACCACGAATTCGATGGCGAAGAGCAATCCCACCCAGCGGCCGGCGAGACCGAACAGCAGGAGCGCGCCGCCGATCAGCTCGAGCAAGGCGATGAACGGCCCTGTGATCCCGGGCGCGGGGATACCCATTTTGCCGAAGTTGGCCGCGACGGCGCCGAAGCCGACGGCGATCTTGCTCCACCCCGCGCCGACGAAGATGAGTCCCATCACCACGCGCACCGCCGCCACACCCCAGCCTGCATCCAACGAGCGCCACATCACCATGCACCGCCTCCGCGTTCAGCGCGCGATGCTACCATGCGTGCATGGGGCGCGTCGTGCTGGCCCTCGTGATCGTCCTGGCGCTCTGCGCATCGGCGCCGGCGCAGTCGACGTCTTGCGCCCCGACCAAACCGGACATGCTGGGGCCGTTTTACAAGCCGGACGCTCCGGAGCGGGCGGTCACCGGACACGGCCTCGTCGTCAGCGGCACCGTGCGCTCGGCGAAGGACTGTGGCCCGCTGTCGGGCGCGCGTCTCGAATGGTGGTCGGCGGATGGCCGCGGCGAATATCAGGATGAGCTGCGCGCGACGCAGCTGACCGGGACGGATGGCGCGTTCCGTTACGAGACCGTCGCGCCGGGCCGCTATCCCGGGCGCCCGCCGCACCTGCACGTGAAGATCAGCGCCCGGGGGCACCGCACGCTCGTCACGCAGCTCTATCCGCGAGACAGTCAGCGGACGATCTCGACGGATCTCGTCCTAGTTCCGGACTAGACGCTCCGCGGCCCGCAGCGCTCGCCGCACAGGCGCGCGCAGCCGATCGGGTGTCACCGATCCCACTGTGATCTCGTCCGCGCCCAAGAACGTCGCCATCGACCCGAGCGCGTCGGCCAGACCGGCCACCGCCGCGTCGCGGTCCACGATGCCGCCGCCGGTCGGCGCAGGCCGTCCCGACGCGAACCACGACTCGAAGTGCGCGCTGACGACCTCCAGTCGTCGCGCGGCCCGATGGGCTTTGGCGTCGATGCGCCCGATCAGCGCGCCGTCGTGCAGGACCGGCAACGTGTAGTAGCCGTGCAGCCGCTTCGCGCTCGGCGTATAGACCTGGATCCGATAGTCGAAGCCGAACAGTCGGGCGACGCGCTCGCGATACCAGAGCAGCGAGTCGAACGGCGAGAGCAGCGTCGTGCCGACGGACGAGGCCTCACGCCGCTCCGCGCGCGCCAGCGCCGGCAGGTCACGCGTGAGGACGAGCCAGGGCAGGCCCGAGCCCTCCACCCGCACGTCGGTGATGGCGCCACGCGCTCGCAGCTCGGCCAGCGCCACGCGCCGGCCGCCGGGGCCGAAGCGTGGGAAGGTGAAATACCCCGCGACGTCGGCGATCGTGGCCGCGCCCAGCGCATGCAGCGTGCGCTCGAGGTGCCAGCGTCGGAATTCGTCGGACGTCACGGCGCTCATCGATGCCGCATCCGGCAGCGCGCGCTCGAACAGATCGAAGCGCTTGTGGAAGTGTCGGCGCGAGTCGATCGCCAGCGCGCCGCTCATCCAGAGGTAGTGCAGCGCGTGCTGCACGGGCTTCCAGTTCCACCAGCCCGACGCGCCGCGCGGGCGCCGCCCGTCGAAGTCGGCGTTGGCCATCGGGCCGGTCTGCGCGATCGTCTCGCGCACGCGCCGCAGCGTGCGCGAGTTGCGCCGCAGCCAGTCAGACCAGCCCGTGTGGCGCACGCGGTAGTCGAGCATCGCGCGGCGCCACCACGGGAGCATCGACGTGGGGACCAGGCATGCGGCGTGCGCCCAGTACTCGAACAACAATCGCCGGCGATACACGAGCCCATCGAGTCGCCGCCGATCGTAAGGCCCGAAACGGCTCCACAGCGTCAAGTAGTGCGCGCGCTCGAGGACGTTGATGGAGTCCAGCTGCACTCCGCCGACGTCCTCGACGAACCGCCGCAGGCGATCGGCCGTGAGCGTGCGCGCGCGGGGCCGCGCCAGGTGCTGGCGCTCGAGAAAGAGCGAGATCACCGCGCGCAGCGCGATTGTTCTCAGCGAGGTCCGCCCTCAGCGCATCGCCCGGCCTCGCCACTCGCTGATCTGCGTCGCGTGCTCGCGGTAGTGGCCGGCGCCGATGCCGTCGACGAGCCCGCGCGCGGTGCCGCCCTCCGCGAGATCCGCGTCGGAGAGCCGCTCGACCGCCTGCACGAAGGCCCGGTGCGACGCGTCCAGCTCGTGCAGCACGTCGCGGGTCGCGACGTCTTTTCGCTGCTCGACGAAGTGGCGGTTCCAGCGATCGAAATCATCGTAGGTGCCGTCGGCGTACGGCGGTTGTCCCCGGGCCACGCGCTCGAGCGCCGGCATCATCTCCTGGTGCCAGCCGGCAACGTGGGCCACGATCTCGCGCACGCCCCACGTCCCCAGCCAGACCTCGGTCATCTGCGCGTCGTCGAGGCCGTGAACCGCGGCCCGCAGCTTCGCGTACTCCCGCTCGGCCGACTGGATGATATCTCCCTTCGCGTCCATCCCGCACCTCCGGTGAGTGAGCTGTCCCTCGCGCCAAGGACACCGGTCGGGGGCGTGTGTGAAATTCGGGATGGGTCGAACGACAACCGCGCGTCCGGGGCGGAGCCGCGCGCTCCGCCCCGGCTCGCCGACTACTTCTTGGGCGCGCTGCTGGCGGCCGCGTCCTGCTTGGCGATGATCTGGTCCTTGATCTTCTCGTAGGTAGCCCGCGGCAACACCTTCTTGGAGACCAGCTCGTCCTTTCGCTTGTACGGCCGGTTGTCGACGATCTTCTTGGACAGTGCCTCACCGATGCCGGGCAGCTGCTTGAGGTCTTCCTCGCTCGCGCTGTTGATGTCGAGCTGCTTCTTCATCGGCTTGGCGGCGCCGCCCTTGGCCTCGGGGCTGTCGCTCTTGGCTGGCGCCTTCGTCGTCGTGCCGCCGGCGTTGGCCATCGGCACGGACACGGCGCCGAGCGCGAACATCAGCGCCACGAGGATCGCGATGAGTCTGGTCATTGGGCCCCCTCCTGGGAATGGTTGATCGGCTAGATCCTAGCAGAGGAGCGCGCGAATCCGGCTCAACGCTCTGCGCCGGAGGGCACGGGAGGCGCATCTTTGAGCCTGCCGAGCGTGGCCTCGACCGCCGTCTCGCGACCGCCGCGGCTGACGCGAAGGGCGACCTTCGTCCCGGGCGGCGTGCCCGCGACCCGGCGGGTCAGGTCGTGCGGATTCTGAATCGCCTCGCCCTGGAACGCGACGATGATGTCGCCGGGCTTGATTCCCGCCGAGGCCGCGGGAGAGCCGGGCACGGTCTCCGCCACCAGCGCACCGCGGCTGCTCTCGAGCTTCGCGGCCTGCCGCGCCTCCGGAGTAACGGGCATCGCCGAGACACCCAGGTAGCCGCGTACGACCTCGCCGCGGTCCTTGAGCTGACGCAGCACGTCCTTGGCAAGATTGACGGGGATCGCGAAGCCGATGCCGACCGAGCCGCCCGTCTGCGAAAAGATCGCGGTATTGATGCCGACCAGCGTCCCCCGGGTATCGACGAGCGGACCGCCGGAGTTGCCGGGATTGATCGACGCATCGGTCTGGATGAAGTCGTCGTACGGACCGCTGCCGATGAAACGCTCCTTCGCGCTGACGATGCCGGTCGTCACCGTCTGCTCAAGGCCGAACGGGTTACCGATCGCCATGACCGCCTCACCGACCTCCAGCTTGTCGGAGTCGCCGAAGGGCAGCGCCGGCAGGTTGGACGCGTCGATCTTCAGCAGCGCGACGTCCGTGCGCGCGTCCACGCCGACGACCTTCGCCTTGTGTTCGCTGTGATCGCTGAGCCTCACGACGACCTCATCGGCATCGGCGACCACGTGGCCGTTGGTGACGATGTAACCGTCCGGCGAGGCGATGACGCCCGAGCCGAGGCTCTGGCGTCCGGGCGGCGGCTCACCATCACGCGGACCACCGAAAAATCGTCGGAAGAAGTCGTCGGGCAGCGGACCGCGACCCCTCACCCGCTGGGTGGTGGAGACGTTCACGGCGGCAGGCCGTGTCGCCTTCGCGAGGTCCACCCAGATCTGCAGCGGCGGAGGAAGCTGCGCCTCGCCGCCCTTCTCCTTCCAGAACGGCGAGGCGCTCACATGCTCGGTCTTCGGAGGGTTGATGTGAACCGTAACCACGCCCGTCGCCCAGAGGGCGACGGCGACCACGGCCAGGATCACGAGCAACGCCGCCGAGCGGTGCATCAGGCTGCCCGGCGCTCGCCGCCTGCCATCTGCTCCATCTGCTCGCCGAGCTCCTGCAGCCGCTCCTTGCCGAGCTTCTTCTCGCACATCGGGAACATCTCCTCCTCTTCCTCGTCGGCGTGATGCTCCACCAGCTCGGAGAGCACGGTCATCTTCGCGACGAATCGCTCGTCCTCGGGATCGACGTTCGGCAGCTCGGCCAGCACGAGGTCGACCACGTGGTGCTCCTCGAACGACTCGTCGACCATCTCCTCCGCCTTGGGCGTGCCGATCTCACGAACGGCCGGATAGAAGATCTCTTCCTCGATCTTCGTGTGGAGCTTCAGCTCGTTGCTGATCTCGTCCATGAGCTGACGGCGCCGGCGGCCGTCCTCGGTCTCCTCCACCTTCTTGAACAATGCCTTGACGTTCTTGTGCTGCTTCTTGAGCAGGTCGGTCGCCTTCATACGTCCACCTCCGGGGACGCAGGTTGAGCAAGAAATTTGCCGCTCAGTTCTGGCCCTCGAGCGCGACGCGGGCAAGCGCGGCCTGCAACAGTCCCAGGTACCAGGCGGTGGTTTCGATCAGCAGCACCGGGGTCATACCGCGGCTCACCGTGAACACATGCAGTCGCTCAGTCGGCTGCGTCTTCCGCGAGTCCGGCGCCTCGGACATGCTTACACTGACAGCAACGTCGATGCCACAGCCGCTGCCCCGTCCGATGTTGGCCTCGCTGGAAGAGGCGCCCTTGGCTGATCCACGCTTCGCGTACGAGCCGAAATACGACGGCATCCGCACACTTGCGGTCGTTCGGGCGGGCGGCGGCCCGGATGCCGTGCGGCTCTGGTCGCGACTCGGCAACGACAAGACGGGGCAATTTCCGGAAATCGCTCGCGCGCTCGGCGTGTTCGCCCGCCGGCTCAAGGCCGACGTGCTGCTCGACGGGGAGATCGTCGCGCTCGACCGGCACGGCGAGCCAGCAGGCTTCCAGCGCTTGCAGGGGCGAATCCATCTCACCTCGGAACGTGACATCGACGGCCGCGAAGGTACCGACCCCGTCGCCTTCGTGGCGTTCGACGTGTTGCGCGACGGAGAGTACGACGTGCGCGCGCTGCCCCTCACCGCGCGGCGCGCGCGCCTGGAGCGGATCTTCGGCAACACCGGCACGCCGCGGCTGCGGCTCTCGGACTTCCGCCCCGGTGACGGGCGGGGGCTCTATCGGGAGGTGCTCGCGCGAGGCTGGGAAGGTCTCGTCGCCAAGCAGCTCGATTCTCCCTACCAGTCGGGACGGCGCAGCGGCGCCTGGCGCAAGATCAAGGTTCTGCGGCGTCAGGAATGCGTCGTCGGAGGTTGGACCGAAGGCCGCGGCAGCCGGTCGCACTTCGGCGCTCTCCTGCTCGGTGTCTGGGAGGGCGCCGCGCTCGTGCCCGTCGGCCACACGGGCACCGGCTTCAGCGAGCGCGAGCTCGCTCGGGTGGCCGCGATCTTGCGCCCCCTGGAGACGACGACGTGCCCGTTCGCGACGCGGCCGGTGGCCAACGAGCGGCCGCATTGGACGCGTCCGGAGATCGTGGTCGAGGTCGCCTTCACCGAGTGGACGGCGGACGGCAAGATGCGACATCCGAAATATCTGGGCCTGCGCGACGACGTCGACGCGCGTGCGGTTCGCCGCGAGCCGATCGTCGCGGTCGCCCCATCCCGCGGCGCCGCGCGGCGCGCTGCGGCGGTGGGCCCGCGCAGCCGCCGCAGCCGCGGCAACGCGCGTGAGGCGATGCCGTGGCCGCCGGCCTCCGGAGCCACCGGCGCCTTGATCGCACGGCTCGCCGAGATCGAGGCACGCGGCGCCGACGGCGTCGTCGATCTGCCCGGCGGCGGCATGCTCCCGGTCGGCCACCTCGACAAGGTCTTCTGGCCCGGCCCGGGGCTGACCAAGGGCGCCCTGCTGCGCTACTACGCGTGGGCCGCGCCGCTGCTGCTGCCCGCGCTCGCCGACCGACCGCTCGTCATGCGGCGTTTTCCCGACGGCGTGCGCGGCAAGGCCTTCTATCAGCAGCGGGCGCCGGCCGACGTGCCGTCGGGCGTCCGCGTGGAACGCTTGCCGGTGGACACCGAAGTTCCGAGCCGACTCATCGGCGGCTCGCTCGTCACGCTGCTCTCCATGGCCCAGCTCGCGGCCATCTCGCAGGATCCATGGTTCTCGCGTGTCGGCTCGCTGGATGACGCAGATCACGTCGTGCTCGATCTCGATCCCATGCCCGGCGTGCCGTTCGCGACGGTCCTCGACGTCGCGCGCTGGATTCACGACGAGCTCGACCGCATCGGTACGCCCTCCGTGCCGAAGACGTCCGGCGCGACCGGCATGCACGTCTATGTCCCGCTGCCGCCAGGCACGTCGTACGAGACCGGCCGCATCTTCTGCGAGATCGTCGCCACGCTCGTGGCCGGCCGGCATCCGCGCGCGGCGACCGTCGAGCGCGCGGTGGACGCGCGGGGACGGCGTGTCTACGTCGACTACATGCAGAATTTCCGGGGCAAGACGCTGGCCACCGCGTACAGCGCGCGGGGCTCGGACTTCGCCGGTGTCTCAACACCGCTCACCTGGCGCGAGGTCCATGGCGGCGTCGACCCGCGGGACTTCACGCTGACCACGCTGCCGGCCCGCGTGCGCCGCGTCGGCGATCTCTGGGCGCCCCTGCGCCAGTCGCCCGGCGCCGACCTCGCCGCGATTCTCCAGGCCACCAGGCGGCCTCGTGCCGCGCGCGCAAGCAGGCGCGCATAACCACGTCGCGGGCGATTCCGACGCGTACTATGGCCGGGATGACAGACGCGTGGGGCATCGCCGACGGCTATCACGATGCCTTCGGCGAATGGCGCACGCTCTCGCCGACGACGCGCGAGACGCTGCGTCGTGCGATGGGCGCCGAGGGCGATGCGCCGCCTCCGCCCCCGGTGCTCGTGCGGCGCGCCGGTGAGCGGATCGAGATTCCGGCGCCGGCTCGCCTCGTGCTCGAAGATGGCGGCACGCTCGACGTCGACGGCACGCTGCCACACGACGTTCCGTCCGGCTACCACGAGGTTCGTCCCGCCGACGACGGGCCTCCGATTCGGCTCATTGTCAGCCCCGGTCGTTGCCCGGTGCCCTCGGATCGCGCCTGGGGCTGGGCCGCCCAACTGTACGCGACGCGCTCGACGCAATCCTGGGGTATCGGCGATCTCGCCGACCTGCGCCGGCTCGGGCGCTGGGCGGCCGGTCTGGGCGCGAGCACAATCCTCATCAACCCGTTGTCCGCACCGCTGCCCCTGCGGGCGCAGCAGCCCAGCCCCTATTACCCTTCGAGTCGACGCTTCGTGAATCCGCTCTATCTGCGCGTCGAAGAAGCGCCGGGCGCCTCGGCGCTCGGCGCCGATCTCGAGCGGCTCGCCGGCCTGGGTCGCGCCCTCGACGCCGATCGTGTGATCGATCGCGCGCGGATCTTCGATCTGAAGATGGACGCGCTCGAGGGCATCTGGGCCAAAGGCAACGCCGGCCGCGAGGACTTCGACCGCTGGGTGAGGGAGCGCGGCAGGAGTCTCTGGGAATTCGGGATTTTCTGCGCGCTGGCCGAGCATCACGGCGGCGGGTGGCACGGCTGGCCGTCCGGGCTCCGACGCCCGACCTCGCCCGAGGTCGCGCGCTTTGCCGACGCGCACAGCGACCGGGTACGCTTTCATCAGTGGCTGCAGTGGCTCGCGGAGCAACAGCTCACGGCAGCCTCCGCGGAGGTCGGCATCATGCAAGACCTCCCGATCGGCGTGGACCCGGACGGCGCCGACGCATGGGCGTGGCAGGACGCCCTCGCGACGCGCGCGTCGATCGGGTCGCCTCCGGATCGATTCGTTACGCGTGGGCAGGACTGGGGCCTGCCCCCGTTCGTGCCGCATCAGCTCCGAGCGCTCGGCTACGAGCCCTTCATCGAGACGATCCGCGCCTCGCTGCGCCGCGGCGGAGGATTGCGCATCGACCACGTCATGGGCCTGTTCCGACTGTTCTGGATCCCGCACGGCCTGCCGCCGGCCGAGGGCGCGTACGTCCGGTATCCCGCCGACGATCTGCTGGCCATCGTCGCGCTCGAGAGTCAGCGCGCGCGCGCGACCATCGTCGGCGAGGATCTGGGCACGGTCGAGGAAGGAGTGCGCGA